>OLOJ01000447.1_pt1 | contig 42257 bp, 34 predicted proteins | sample 1672251 | NCBI WGS metagenome assembly OLOJ01 (sample SAMEA3136664, study PRJEB25190) | human gut metagenome | biome: human gut; feature: human-associated habitat; material: faeces | place: Austria | collected 2013 | reverse complement strand
GGCATGAACCGACGAGGGGTTTCCCCATGCGTCGCGCATCACCTCGTTCATGCGCTCGATGACCTCGGAACGCGTAGGCGTGGTCGCCGCGTTGTCGAGGTAGCTTTCAGCTATATGGCTCATAGCGGTTTCATTCACCTTTTTGCTCTTGCCTTGGTATCTCTCCCGTGCGATACGCCTTAAGCAGACGCTCAAGATCTGCGATCTCGCGTTTCATCTGCTGTCCCTCGTCGGTGTCCCCCATGAGCGTGCGCTTCTTCACCTGCTCCACCATATGTCGGGATGAGTGGATATCGATTTCCTTCTCTATCGCGGCCTGAGCCGATTCCAAAGGCTCATGTGCTGCCAGGATGAACCCGTAAGAGTTAGAGATGAGCGTATAGCCGGCGATTCCCGTGGTCGGCTGGTAGGCCTTCGAGAACCCGCCGTCGATCATGATGACCTTGCCGCCGCATTTCACAGGGTCTTCGCCGTCCTTCACCTTCACGGGCACATGCCCGCAGATGATGTGGGAGGTTTCCGGGTCAAGCCCGAAATCGCGGAAGATGTTCGAGACCACGGCCTCGTCGTCGATCAGGGTGTAGAAGGGGTTCTTCACTTCCTTGCGGGCGGCCTTGTCAGCGATGAGATAAAGCTCGAAGGTGGCCATCTTGCTCTTTGCGAACAGCGGGCTGCCCTGCCCGAGCCACAGATACCACAGCATGTCGCGCCCGCGGCGGCGCTCTTCCTCGTCATGGCTGAAGAACGCGGCGCGCACGTGGCGCTCCATCACGTCGTAGAGCGCACGGCCCTTGTACGTCTTGCCGTAAACGTCGACTTCTTTGAGAGAGCCGTCGGCATTGAGCGGCACGCAGGCGTGGAAAAGCAGATTGCCGTTGTGAACCTTGTACAGGCTTCCCGCCTCCAGGAAGAACTGCATATGGCGACGGAGCTTCTCGCATCCGGTGAAGGCGGAGACGAGTCGCTCCATCACGTCCTGTTCGGCGGGCGTGAGGGCGTAGGGGTCCTTCGGGTCGATGGTCGGGAAAACCTTGTCGGTGAGCTCGTATTCGGTGCCGTCGAGCATCACCGTGCCACGCGCATAGTCGATCTTGTCCAAAAGCTTGCGGTCGTTGAGGCCGAAAGCCGGGTTCTCGTCGATGAGCTGGCCTTCCACCTTGAATTGGATGATCGCCATCGCCTTTTGGATCTTCACGTTCATCTCGAGCTCGGAGGGTGGAAGATTGGGATTGCCCTTGAGCGCAAAGCCGACGCACGGGTCGTCGGCGTAGGCGTCGAGCGCAAACGTGGCGAGCGGCAGGATGTTGATGCCGTAGGCGTCTTCCAGGATGGAGAGGTTGCCGTAGCGCGCGCAGTTGCGCACCACGTGCGCGATGCAACCGCGCTGGCCAAGCGAGGCACCCATCCACACGATGTCATGGTTTCCCCATTGGATGTCCACGGAATGGTACGCCATGAGCGTGTCCATGATGGTGTGCGGCGCAGGGCCGCGATCGTAGATGTCACCGACAATGTGCAGACGATCGACCGCAAGGCGCTGGATCATGGTCGAGAGCGCTTCGATGAGCGCGATGCCGCGGCCCGTGCGCACCGCCGCATCGATGATGGCGCTGTAGTAGGCTTCCTTGTCGACACCGTGGCGATCCTCGGTCAAAAGCTCCTCGACGATGTAGGCGAACTCGCTTGGCACGGCGCGGCGGATTTTGGAGTGCGTGTACTTGCGAGCGGCGCGCTTGCAGACCGCGACGAGGCGCGGTACCGTGACGGCGTACCATGCGTACTCATCTTCCACCTGCGATAGGGCAAGCTTCGCCTTCTCGCGCGGGTAGTAGATGAGCGTGGCGAGCGCGCGCTTCTCGGCGTCGGAGAGCGTGTCGCCGAACACGTCGTCGACCTTCAGGCGAATCGAGCCTGAGCCGTTGCGCAGGATATGCGAGAAGGCTTCGAACTCGCCATGGATGTCGGAGGCGAAGAATTCCGTCGACTTGGGGAGATTCAAGATTGCCGACAAGTTGATGACCTCGGCAGATGCCTCAGCGATGGTGGGAAACGATCGGGAAAGCAATTCGAGATAGCGCTTTTCGCCGGCTTCCATGGGCTCCTCCTTCTTGCGTGCGCGTACGGATTTCATGGTAACTGGTTTCTGCGCTCGCGGGAACGAGCGATATAGCAAAGGCAAGATTGCTCGGCGAGTCCCGGGCAACTGGGGAGCGCGTTACCTGCGGCAAGAACATCGTTCGCGCTGGACTGATCGTGCACGCCGGAACATACGCCCTAGAGCACGGGCGCCATAGCGGGCTTGAGTCGCGGCGAGCTTGAGTCGCGCGTGCCGGGGCATGCGCTCTAGAGCGCTCGCGGTGCGGCAATCCCGGTGCTTTTGCGGCATATCGCACGCATCCCCCCATCGTCCCCACCGCAGGAACGAGAGGTTGCTTGCTCATCTGGATGCACGCGCAGGCGAGAGGGAGGAAGGAAGGGCGGGAGGGAGGGAGGGAGGGCATCTTCCCCGAAAAGTCGTCATCGTGGACAGAAAACGCCGATATGTGAGTCGAAAAAGGGTGGTAGGCTGGCTTCCCCTTGATTCTCTTGACGTTTACCCAGGTCGGAATTGCCAGGGAAAAGTTCATCATAGAAAACTCCTCACATATCATCGATTTTTGTCCACAATGGGAGGGCGGTGCGGATGAAATGTTGGAGCCTTAGGGGGTTGCGCCCCGATTTGCGGTGCATCAAGGGCCCTCGGCGGCACCCTTTCCCCTGCTTCGCCAAACTTTTCGCTCGATGCCCTATATCCCGCCCTCGAGGTCGAGTCCGCCGCGACCCGCGTCCCCTTCGAGAGCCGCGACATAACGGCAAAGAAAAAGCCCCATTGCTGGGGCTTGATTTCGAGATGGTGGACCGTCGGGGACTCGAACCCCGGACCTTGGGATTAAGAGTCCCCTGCTCTACCAACTAAGCTAACGATCCAGAAAAGAAAGCATATGTAAAGGTTCGCGGTTTCCCGCAACCATTGTGAACATAGCTTTCATAGCTCACAATGCCTTGTGTTGAAAAACTGGGGTGGGTGATCGGATTCGAACCGACGACCTCAAGAGCCACAATCTTGCGCCCTAACCAACTAGGCCACACCCACCATGTTTCTCATGCCGTTTGAGTGATGCCCAAGCGGCAAGCGAATACTATACAGATGTCCCCACCACAACGCAACCCCTTTTTTTAAAATTTTTTCGAGAGAATCGAAACTGCAGGTCAGGGCATCGAATTCTTTAAGAAGAGGAATGAGACAAATGAAAAGGCCCGTTCAAAGAACGGGCCTTGCTTTTACATGGTGCCCCCGGCGGGAATCGAACCCACAACCATCGGATTAGAAGTCCGGTGCTCTATCCGTTGAGCCACGGGGGCTTGTGCAGCGTTTCATTATATACGAAGCTGCAGCAATATTGGTTTGTTAATTATTCGGCATCTTCGCTTTTCGGCTCATCGGGTTCGAAGTCAATCGTGGGAGCATCGTTCCACACCTCTTCGAGACGATAGTAGTCGCGGCCTTCGGGCTGGAAGCAGTGCACCACAAAATCGCCGAAGTCGAGCAGGGCCCAGAAACCTTCATCGGCGCCCTCGACGCCAAACGGCTTCACGCCAGCCTCTTTAACCTCGGCCTCTTCAATGGCATCGAGCACAGCGGCAACCTGGCGGTTGTTCTGCGCGGTCACGATAACGAAGAAATCGGTCACGCTCACGAGCTCGCGAACGTCCTGAATCACGATGTCGGTAGCCTTCTTGGAATCGGCCGCCTTCGCAGCGATCATCACTTTCTCAAGGGCGGTAAGTCCTTTGTCTTTTGCCATTCGGCATATCCTTTCTAAGCTTTTGGGCAGGCGCCCAACGGTTTACTGAATGGGAATAATGCGCGCGCCATTCGGCGTGCACTCAACCTTGGATTTCTCAGGCTGCTTGGCTCGCGCCTCGGCGGCTTCGGCCTGCATTTTCGCTCGCTTCTCTTCACGCACGCGTTCGCGCTCTTCGGCAGCCTTGCGGGCAAGCGCCATTTGTTGTTCGGCCTCGCGCGCCAGCTGCTCGCGACGAGCGATTTCGACAGCAAGCAATTGCGCTTCCGAGGCTTCATCCCCAGCCGGCGCATCGCACGCGGCACGTTCAGCCTCAAGGCGTTCTTTGCGCTCAACGACCAGGGAATTGTACACGTCAAGCGACGGCGGCGCCACTACCATGTCGGCAGAAAGCAGATACATGAAGTTAGCCTTGTAGGTGCGATAGAACAATTCTTCCAGACACACCTCGCCCACCGCGGCGCGCAACCCCTCGATATCGGGGAAATCGCGGCCCGGCTCAATGATGTCAGCAACGAACACCACCATGTCCAAATCGGACATCCCAACCGCACCGCACGTGTGTCGGCCAATCGCCTGCAGCACAGCATCAGAAAGCTCGGGGAATTCGTCGCGCAGCGTTGCCGCAGCCGTCCACGAATGCAGCACGCCCGTCGCATGCTCGCGCACTTCCTTACCTGCGAGTTTGAGCTTTTTCGCCTTGCGCTTGAGTTCGTCGCCCGTTAGCGACTTATCCCAATCGTGCAGAAGGCCCGCAACTGCCGCCTCGCTCTGATTCACGCCATAGATGCGGGCCAGTTGTTCGGCGGTTTGGGAAACGCCGAGCGAATGGCGGTAACGCGACGCTTTCACGCGCGCCTGCAGCGCCTGGCGCATTTCGTCGAAACGGTCAGGAGAAATCGCGGCAACCTGCTCGCAGCGCTCCTGGCGCTTCTTCAGCTTCTTTTCTTTTTTCTTCGATTTGGCCTTGGCCATATCAATCGCCCCTTGCATACGTCCAGCGATTCAGCGCTGGTAGAGCCCGTGTGACTCGATATAGTCTGCCACAACCGCTGGCACCTCATCGCGAATGGAGCGCCCCTGACGCACTTTTTCCCTTAAATCGGTAGAAGATACATCCATCTGAGGCATCGCTACCTGCAATATCTCGCGCGCATCAATGATTTGAGCAAGGCGGGAAAGGTCACGCCCGTCAAGCGACACGTCGTCACGCTGCGACACCACGGCGAACCTCGCAAGGCCGCCAAGCTCGCTCGCCTCGCGCCACTCCCCCAAACGAGCCGCAGCGTCGGCTCCCATAAGGAAGCACAGCTCGACGTGTGCGGGAAGAAACCGACGCAGCTCGCGCAACGTATCGACCGTATAGGTTTCCCCCACGCGATCGATTTCCCTGCGGCTTGCAGCAAAGCGCACGTCACCCTCAATAGCGGCCTGGACCATGGCAAAGCGGTCTTCCGCAGGCGTCAAGGCGCGCCCATGCTTCATCCACGGGTCGCCCGCAACCACAAACAGCACGCCCGAAAGGCCGAGCGATTCGCATGCGCGACGAGCGATTTCGAGGTGGCCATTATGAATGGGGTCGAACGTGCCTCCCATAACGCCCAAACGGCACGGACGTCCATCGGCGCCCAGCTTCGCAAGGAACTGGCCTTCGCTCGATTGTTCGACAGAACCGCAGCCGGCACTCAAAAAATCGCTCACATTCAAGCTTTCATTCGTCACGCTAGCCTCGCACCTGGCCCGACCCACGGAGTTGGTATTTGTACGTGGTAAGCGCTTCGAGCGCGAAGGGGCCGCGCACGTGCAGCTTCTGCGTGGAGATGCCGATTTCAGCACCAAGCCCGAAGCAGCCGCCATCGGTGAAACGGGTCGAAGCGTTTGCATACACCGCAGCGGCATCGACGCCCGCGAGAAATTCCTCGATTGCATCGGCGCCCGCCTGCGTCGTATCGCCGGCCACGATGCACTCGGAATGCCTGGTGCCGTAACGATTGATATGCGCAATCGCCCCTTCAACGCCAGAAACCGTCTTCACGCTTATCTCGAGCGCAAGGTATTCACGACCCCAATCGTCATCGGTCGCATCAACGAACCTCGAAAGCACGGCATCCCCTGCCAAATCGGCAGCGTGCCGAGCCGCCGCATCGCCATGGATAGTCACGCCCGCTTCGACAAGCGCGCGCAACGCCTTCGGCAGGAAATCGGCAGCGATGGATTCATCGACGAGAAGCGATTCGCATGCATTGCACACGCCCACGCGCTGCGTTTTCGCATTAAGCAGAATGGTGATGGCGCGATTGAAATCGGCCGTTTCGTGCACATAGGTATGGCAATTGCCCGTGCCCGTCTCGATGACGGGCACTTTCGAACATTCGATGCAGTGGCGAATAAGGCCGGCTCCGCCGCGAGGAATGAGCACGTCGACAATGCCGTGAAGCCGCATGAGGGCATCGGTCGCCGCGCGATCGGCGGTATCGACGAAGGAAACGCAATCGGCGGGAAGGCCCGCGGAAACGACCGCTTCGCGCAGCGCGGAAACGATTGCCGCGTTGGAATGGAGGGCCTGCGAGCCGCCGCGCAACACGCACGCATTGCCCGACTTCAGGCAAATGCCCGCAGCGTCGGCCGTGACGTTCGGGCGCGCCTCATACACCATGGCGACAACGCCCAGCGGCACGCTCACGCGCGTAAGCTCGATGCCGCCTTCGATTTCGCGGCGCTCGAGCACGCGGCCCAACGGGTCAGGCAGGCCAGCGAGCGATTCAAGGGCATCGGCCATGGCATTGACGCGGCCTTCATCTAAAGAAAGCCTATCGAGCAAGCCAGACGACATGCCGGCAGCTTTGCCAGCTTCCATATCGACCTTGTTGCCCGCGAGAATGTCGGCCATATTGCCCCGAAGCGAAGCTGACATGGCGAAAAGCGCCTGGTTGCGAACCTTTTCTGAAGCGCGCCCCACCGCATGCGAAGCCGCTTGCGCGCGAAGCGCAATATCACGAACCGACTCTTCGATTGAGGTCATCATTGTCTCCAATCGCACAACCTGAGCGGACTGGGCTCGACATGCGCTTCCGCTTCGGGCAGTCCTGCTCGTGGCGAAGGCGCCACTGGCGCCTTCTGCTCGTGCGGAATCTATCGGAATTGCGCGCCAAGCCCAGTCCGCAGCAACGTTATTCAGAAAACACCTGGCAGCCGCATTCCCCATACAAGGCGGCCTTGATTGCCTACTCGAACAAGATTAGCTCATCGCGATGCACAGCGATGTCGGCCTTCCCCGAACGCATCGATTCGGCCGAGCAGCGCGCAAGGCCGCGCGCAATCACGAAACCGGCCTCATCAACCACATCGACCACATCTTCCGCTTCGAACTCGCCTTCAACGTTCTTCACACCCACAGCAAGCAGCGAAGCACCGTCTTCGACGATAGCGCGAGCAGCACCCGCATCGACAAGCAGCGTGCCTTTCACCGAATCGCCAAGAGCGATCCAAAGCTTGCGCGGCGTGATTTCATGCGGAACATCGGCGCCCGTGAACAGCGTGCCAATTGGGTCGTCGGCAAGCGAGCGCACCACGGCGTCTTCGGCGCGGCCGCTGCAAATGACGAGCGGAATGCCCGCCGCGCCAAGCACACGCGCGCTCGTAAGCTTGGTGATCATGCCGCCCGAGCCAACAGCGCTGCCAGCGCCCGACGCGCCGGCAAGAATTTCGGGCGTAATGCGGTCGACGCGCTTGATGAGCCGAGCCGACGGGTCGGTTTTGGGGTTCGACGTATACAGGCCATCGATGTCGCTCAGAATAACGACGCGGTCGGCGTTCGCAAGGCACGCGACAAGCGCCGCAAGCGTGTCGTTGTCGCCGAACTTAATCTGCTCGACCGATACCGTGTCATTTTCGTTCACGATAGGCACGGCATTCAATTCCACGAGGCGGCGGAACGTGTCGCGCGCATGCAGGTACGCATTTCGATCGGCGGTATCGCGACGCGTGAGCAGCACGAGCGACGTGAGCATGCCATACGGAGAAAATACCTGGTCATAAGCCGCAAGAAGCGCGCGTTGCCCAACGCTTGCCGCAGCCTGCACGGTGGGCATGTCATCGGGGCGGCGCAGCGGCAAGCCCAGCGCTTCAAGGCCGCACGGGATGGCGCCAGAGCTTACGATAATCACACGCCAACCCTCGCGGCGAACGCGCGCCACCTGATGCGCCAAATCGGCGAGATAAGCGCGGTCGCACTTTCCCTCGTCGTCGGTCAGCGTATTCGAGCCGATTTTAATAACGGCAGTCTTGTACGCCTTCGCGTTTGCGGAAGTTTCTGCAGCCATGCCCATCACGCCTTCACTATGCTAATCGTCGAGTTCGGCGAAGATATCTTCGGTCGACTCGGCCGTCTCGAACTCGAACGCTCGGCCCAGAATGCGAATCTCGTCGCCATTCACTGCGCCCGCCTTGAGCAGTTCCTTTTCCAGGCCCAAGCGATTGAAGCGATGCTGCAAGAACGACAGCGCTTCGTCGTTTTCCCAGTCGGTTTGCACAACCATGCGCTCGATCTGCACGCCTTCCACGCGGAAAATGCCATCGGAAAGCTTGCGCACGGTATATTTGCGGTCGCGCTGTTCGCGCTTGTGCTGCCAAACCTGGTCGTACTGAACCTCACCCTCCTGGGCTTCTTTGGCAGCGCTGCGCAGCTCGAATACCTTGTCGGCGATGGCGTGAATAAGCGAATCGACGCCCTTGCCCGTAAGAGCGGAAATCTCGAACACGCGCGAAGCCTCGTCGACGCCATCGGCGAATTCATTGCCGTTCGCGGCAGCGATGGCGTCTTTGCGCACCTCTTCCTTCAAGCGGCGCACGGCGTCTTCAGTGCCGGGAACATCGACTTTGTTGGCAACTACGATGCGAGGACGCTGCGCCAATTCATCGGCGTACATCGCAAGCTCGTTGTTGATGATGCGGTAATCTTCCACCGGGTCGCGGCCCTCATAGCCGCCCGTCATGTCAACGACATGCACGATGAGTGCAGTGCGCTCGATATGGCGCAGGAATTCATGGCCCAAGCCCTTGCCCTCGTGAGCGCCTTCGATAAGGCCCGGAATGTCAGCCACGACGAAGTTGTGTTCGTCGCCCTGCACAACGCCCAGGTTCGGAACAAGCGTGGTGAACGGATAATCGGCGATTTTGGGGCGCGCGGCGCTCATGCGGGCGATGAGCGAGCTTTTGCCCGCAGAAGGCACGCCAACGAGCGCGGCGTCGGCCATGAGCTTCATCTCGAGCTCGATCCAGCACTCCTGCGCGGGTTCGCCCAGCTCAGCGAACGCGGGAGCGCGGCGCGTGGAGGTCACGAAATGGATGTTGCCGCGACCGCCATGGCCGCCTTCCGCGACGATGACACGCTCGCCGTCATGCGTAAGGTCGGCGATAAGCTCGCCGGTCTCCTTTTTCTCTTCGGAATATTCATGCACCACCGTGCCCACAGGAACCTTCAGAATAAGATCGTCACCTGTGGCGCCGTGCATGCGCTTGCCCATGCCGTGGGTGCCGCGCGTTGCCTTGAAATGATGTTTGAAGCGGTAGTCGAGCAGCGACGAGACCGACTGGTCGGCCTCGAGCACGACGTTGCCGCCATGGCCGCCGTCGCCGCCGTCGGGGCCGCCCTTGGGAACATGAGCCTCGCGGCGGAAGCTCAAGCAGCCCGCGCCGCCGTCGCCGCCCTTCACGTAAATGCGTACTTTGTCTACGAACATAGCGTTCCTATCGATATCGTTGGGGCATATCGCCGCCTGCGCGCCGCTTGCCCAAGCCTATGTCGCGCCGCATGGGACGCCCAATGAATTGAGGCTTTTGCGGTGCGCTTCCTTGCAAGAAAATAACGTGTTCTCGAATTATACGCATGTACCTGCACCAATACGGCGCACACACCTCAAATACGGAAAAAGCCCGCCGCAAAAGCGACGAGCTTTTTCCTCCCCTTATGAAACCCCTCTGGTTGCGTGAGGCTATTCAGCGCTCTCGGTGGTCAGAGGACGAACATGCACAAAGCGGCGATAACCCTTGTTGCGGCGGGTGCTCTTCGTGAATTCCACGGTGCCCTCGCACAGTGCGAACAGGGTGTCGTCTTTGCCACGGCCGACGTTCTCGCCGGGATGGAAGTGGGTGCCACGCTGGCGAACGATGATGTTGCCGGTGACGACGTGCTCGCCACCAAAGCGCTTCACGCCAAGTCGCTGGGAATGAGAGTCGCGGCCGTTACGGGTGGAGCCAAGACCTTTTTTATGAGCCATGAGTAATCTACCTACCTTCTAAACTAACTAGCCGATGCTCTCGATCTTCAGACGAGTGTGGAGCTGGCGATGGCCGCGCAGCTTCTTGTAGTTCTTGCGCTTCTTGAACTTGAAGACGAGGACCTTGTCGCCCTTGAACTGATCAACGATGGTAGCAACAACCTTGGTCTTGCCAGCCTCAGCCGGATCGGCAACAACCTTGGTGCCGTCGACAACAGCGATAGCCTGCAGCTCAACCTTGTCGCCAATTTCGCCCTGAAGCTTCTCGGTGACGAGGATGTCGCCAGCAGCAACCTTGTACTGCTTGCCACCAGTCTTAACGATAGCGTACATGTATGTTTCTCCTTGGTTTTGCGAGGCTCACACGAACCTCTACGTTTACTTCGCTTGCCGTTTGTACAGCGCACGTGAACGGTGGGAAACGGTTACCGCCAAGTCGCGCCAATACAGCAAACTCCGCTATTATACGCCGCGAAAATCGTTTGACAAGAGGGGTTTTGTGGACTCGTCACAAGTTTTCCTCTTCTCTCCGGCGAAAGCCGAGTGAAGCCCCATTTGGGACCACGGCTCGCTACCGCTTCGCCCTGCGGGCTTCGCTATGCGCTCGCCTGGCTGCGCTTAACATTAAACGAAAACCATGCTTGAGCGCAGACGGTCCCAAATGGGGCTTCACTCGACTTTCGCAGGCGAGGGCGGCTGCGGGGCTGATAGAGGGCGTCGGTGTTCAAATTTGCCCTTCATTTCAAAGCTAAACACCGCCAAGCAGGCGCATAGCGAGCGCAGCGAGCGATAGCCTGCTGTGCCCTCTACTGGGCCCGCGGCCGCCCTCGCCTGCCCCTCGCGCCGCTTCAGCCAAACAACGGCTAGTGCGCTTCGGCCCAGTTCTCGCCGCTGCTCACTTCGGCAATCAGCGGAACCTTGAGCACCACAACCGAATCCATGACGCTTGCGACCATGTCGGAAAGGCGCTCCACCTCTCCCGCCGGCACGCTGAAGTCGAGTTCGTCGTGCACCTGCAGCATAAGTTTCGCCTCAAAGCCGTCAGCGACCAAGCGGCGCTCAACCTCGTTCATGGCGAGTTTGATGATATCGGCCGCACTGCCCTGCATGGGATGGTTCATCGCCGTGCGCTCGCCGAAGCTGCGCTGCATTTTGTTGCTCGCCTTCAGCTCGGGAATATGGCGCTTGCGGCCGAACATCGTGGTCGCGAACCCGCATTCCTTCGCCTCTTCAACCGTCTCGTCGAGGTAGGCGCGCACGCGCGGATAGGCCTCGAAATAACGGTCAATCATATCTTGAGCCTCTTTGAAACCGATTCCCAGGCTTTGGGCCAAGCCGAACGCCTGCTGGCCATAGACGATGCCGAAGTTCACGGCCTTCGCGCGACTGCGCAGCTGCGGGGTGACCTCTTCCACGGGAATGCCGAACACGCGCGCGGCGGTGTTGGCATGGAAGTCGGCGCCCGAGCAGAACGCATCTATCAGGTGCTCGTCGCCCGACAGATGCGCGAGCAGGCGAAGCTCGATTTGCGAGTAGTCGGCCGAAACGAACACGTCGCCCTCGCGCAGAGGCACGAAGCAAGCACGCACACGGCGGCCGAAATCGGTGCGCACGGGAATGTTCTGCAGGTTCGGATCGCTCGACGACAAACGGCCCGTAGTGGTGACCGTTTGGTTGAAGCTCGTGTGCACCAAGCCATCGATGCGACGCATGCGCGGCAGGGCGTCGAGGTAGGTGGACTTCATTTTCGCGAGTTCGCGATAGCGCAGCACCTTGGCCGCGATGGGATGCACGTCCACGAGCTTGCCGAGCGTTTTTGCGTCGGTGGAATAGCCGCGCGAGTTCTTCTTGCCCGCCGGCAACTCGAGCACTTCAAACAGAATATGGCCGAGCTGCTTGGGCGAATCGACGTTGAATTCCTCACCCGCAAGCTCATAAATCTCGGTGCGCAGCCCCTCGAGCTCGGTCGTGGTTTCCTGCGCCATACAGGCGAGCTTGTCGACATCGATGCGCGCGCCCACGCGTTCCATTTGCGCGAGCGTCGAGACGAGCGGCAAATCGATGCGCTCGTATACCTCGAGCGAGCCGTCACGCTCGAGCGCCTCGCGCAGCGCATCGGTCAAACGGTGCGCGACGAGGGCATGCGCCGCAGCCTGTGCTCGCTCGTCTTCGCACTCGGGCAAAGCCGCACCCAAATACGCGTCGCACAACGAGCTGTATTCATATTTCGTGACATTGGAATTCAGCAGGTATGCGGCCAAACCAATGTCGAAGAAGCGCGCCGCATGCATCTCGGATGCATCGACGAGCGCTTCTTCCGCGGAATCGACCGGATAGATTTCCTGCAGCGCGCGCTTGCAATCGAGCGCGCAGAAATGACCCGAACGCACAATTTCCGCAAACGTCTCGTGGACATCTTCGCCCTCAAACATGAGCACCGAATCGGGCAGGCCGACGAACAGACGGTGCGGCTCGGCAAACAAGCTTTCCTGCGCCTCAACGAGGAATTCCACGCCCAAGCACACATCATGCTCCATGGCGGTTTTCAACGCGTCGTGCGCGTAGTCGCCCACGACAGGCGCCAAGCTGGGCAGCTCGAGCGCGGCGGGCGCGGCAAGCGATTCGTCGGCGCCGGCAAGGGCGAGTACCTTGGCCAAATGGACATTGAAGCGCACCTCGCCAAAAGCCTCGGCGACCTTCGCGCTGTCGAAATCGGGGAATTTCACGCCCTCCAAATCGAGCTCGAACTCCACATCGCGCACGATGGTCGCCACGCGACGGCTTGTGTACGCGTCGTCCTTGTGTTCAGTAAGGTTTTGCAGCTGCTTGCCCTTGAGCTTGTCAAGGTTGTCGTAGATGCCGTCGATGCTGCCATAGTTCTGCAAAAGCTTCGCGGCGGTCTTGTCGCCAATGCCGGGCACGCCGGGAATGTTGTCGGACGAATCGCCCTTCAGACCCAAGAAGTCGGGAAACTGCGCGGGCGTCACGCCATAGCGCTCCTCGACCTCGGCGGGGCCGTAAATCGCGACATCGGTGATGCCTTTTTTCGTGGTAACCACATGCGTGCGATCGGTCACGAGCTGGTAGACGTCTTTATCGCCGCTCACGAGCAGGGTTTCGTATCCAAGCTCTTCGTCGCGGGCCGACACCGTACCCAGCACGTCGTCGCCTTCCCAACCCTTCACGCGAATAACGGGCACGTTCATCGATTCGAGCAAATGCTCGATAACGGGGAATTGCGCCTTGAGCTCAGCATCCATCGGCGGGCGCTGGGCTTTGTACTGCTCGAGCGCCTCCATGCGGAATGCCGGACGTCCAGCATCAAACGCGCATACCACAGCATCGGGGCGAGCCATTTCATAGAATTTCAGGAACATGGACAGAAAGCCGAACGCGGCATTCGTGGGCGTGCCATCGGGCGCGTTCATCGTGGCCGGCACCGCATGGTATGCGCGATGCATGAGCGAATTGCCGTCGATTACGGCGATTTTCTTTGGCATAATACGTCCTTCGACCGGTTTCGGCTGCTTGTGCCGCGCACGTTGGCGACATGGGGTTGTACTTCATAAAGTATAGCCCGTGCGGCCCCTCGAAATCGAAAAGCACCCACAACGCGCAGAAACGCGCCCAATGCCCAAGCGAAGGCATGCGCACTCGTCGCTTCCTTCAAGCCTCGACTTGGAAGAAACGGAGCCAATCTATGTTCGCTTTACATATATCACTGCCCATCGCATGCTTTTTCCTTGCGTGCGCAGCCCTGCTTGCGTTCGCCCTGGCGTTTCGATCGCAGCTGCGCGAGCGGTTCGGCAGCGTGCTCGACCGCGCGCGCCCCATCGTGACCATCGCATGCGTGCCCATAGGCTTTTGGCTGATGGAGGCGCCCTACAACACCATATTGAACCAGATGAGAACCCAATGGATGGTTTTAAGCATCGCGGTTTTGGCGCTCATATACGCCGTGGTGTACTTCCTTGGACAGCGCACGAAGGGCGCCATGGTCGCGTTTCTTGTGGCATGCTTCGTAAGCGGTGTGGCCAACCATTTCGTCGCGCAGTTCAAAGGCCAGCCCGTTCTGCCTTCCGACGTGCTCGCCATTCACACCGCGGCATCGGTCGGCGGCGGCTACGAATATGTCATCGACAACACGCTCGCATTCTGCATCGCCGTGATGCTCGCCTCATTCGCGGCAATTACCGTTGTGCCGAGCGCCTTGCACACGCGGAAAGCCGCCATCGCGAACACCGTCCTTGGTGCCTTAGCCCTTGCCGTGTGCTACGTCGGTTTCTCGACGGTCAACATCGAAAACGACTTGAACGTCAACGTCGACGTGTGGAGCAGTCTCGATTCCTACCAGACGCAAGGGTCGCTTTTGTGCTTCGCGCAGCGCGCCCAAAAGATCTCGCCGCACGAACCCGAAGGCTATTCCGAAACGCGCGCCGCCGAGCTTCGCAGCCAGAAGGCCATGACGGAAACCGTCGACGAGCTCATCGATGACCCACATGTGGTAAGCGCCGCCGAAGCCACCGACCCCGACGTGCGCCCCACCATCATCGCCATCATGAACGAAACGTATTCCGACATTTCGACGTATCCACAGCTGGCGGAAAGTTACGGCGGCCCCATTCCCTTCTCGACGTATGAGGGAACCATTGCCACGGGCGATGTCTATGTGTCGGCGATGGGCGGCGGCACGTGCAACAGCGAGTTCGAGTTCCTCACGGGATCGAGCATGGGCCTTTTGGGGCCGGGCGTGTACCCCTATATGCTCTATAACCTCGAAGGCGTTGACAACATGGCGTCGTATTTGAAATCAATCGGCTATGCCACAAGCGCCATTCACCCCGCCGACGCGCAGAACTGGCGCCGCGATCGCGTGTACGAGCAGCTCGGCTTCGACGAATTCTTCGACATCACAAGCTTCGATGGCGCCGAATATTTCCGCGACATGGTGTCGGATGGAGCGACCTACAACAAAATCCTGCAAATCATGGATAAAGGCGAAGGGCCGCAGTTCATCTTCGACGTGACCATCGCCAACCACGGCGGCTATGACACGGGAACGATTGCGGAAGAAGACATGATGAGCATCGACATGGGCGGCGAGGAATCGGCCGAGGTCAATGAATACGTGACGGCAATCGCGCGCGCCGATGCCGATTTGGCGGCATTTCTGGCGAAGCTTGCCCAGCGCGAAGAGTCCATTGTGGTTGTGCTGTTCGGCGACCACCAGCCAGGATTTGTCGAGCAACTCGCACCTACGGGCGATTCCGACGAAGAGCCCACCGTCGACGATGCGCAGCAGCGCTACGTGACCCCTTACATGCTGTGGACGAACGACGAGCAGCTTTCGCGCCATGTGCGGCACGGCGGCGACACGAGCCTGAACTATCTGGCAGCCACTACCCTGAAAGCGGCCGGTTTGCCGCTCAACGAGTACTTCGCATTCCTTTATGCCACGAAGCAATCGCTGCCAGCGATTAATCTGAACGGCTATATGGACGCGGAAGGCGTATGGCACTGGAACGACGATGCCGACAGCTCTTCTGCCGAAGCGGTTGCCGATTTGGCAATCGTGCAGCACCAAAACCTCTTCGACAACAAACGGTAGCACGAGCAGCAACACGAACAAGGGCTCCCTGGTTGGGAGCCCTTTTGCTTGCAACGATGACCGCGTTCGCGCAGGGTCGGAATATATAAAAGCCCCAGCAAAAGCCCCTTCCTCGGAATCGAAAGATGGCACCTTGCGCACCCCAAACGCAAAACAAGCCGCTCCGAAGAGCGGCTTGCGGGCGACAGAGAGAACTGCCTGAGGTTATTTCTTCAGGTCGTCGAGGCTTGCGGCCTTGCCACCGTAAAGGGCCATGGCCTCAAAGTGGATCTTGGCGACGCCAACGAGGTCGGTGCCGTTTTCCTCGTTGTAGTTGTCGAGGTAGGGCTGGTGCTGGAAGTAGTTCGCATCGAGGCTGCCGTCAGACAGGGCGACGTTGGGCTGCACGTAGTCGGTGAACTCAACGACCTCGAGCGTCCAACCCTTAGCAGCAAGCAGGTCTTTCGCGGCATTCAGAATCTCGGCGTGAGGCGTGGGCGAAGCGCCAACCTTGATGGTGGTGTCGTCGCCGGTGGCCTGCGGAATGTCGTCAACGACGGTGAACACGGGCACGACGGTGCCAGAATAGGTGCTCGTGATGAAGTCGGAAACCTTCTGGCTCTGCAGCGCAGCGAGCAAAGCTTCGGTCTTGGTAGACTTCTCGTCGCCGGAGCGAACGGCCACGACGTTGCCGTATTCCTGAGCTGCCTGGGAGTCGGCGCCCTCAGCAGCGAACGCGGTCGACGGGTCAAGGCCCGCGCCCAGGGCGTAGTTGCCGTTGATCACCGCAGCGTCAACATCGGAAAGCGTGCGGGGAACGCTCGCGGCTTCCGTTTCGACGAACTGGATGTTATAGGGGTTTTCCTTGATGTCGTTGGTGGTAGCCGTAAGGCCCGCGCCATCGTTAAGCGTGAGCAAGCCCTCGTCCTGCAGCAGCAGAAGCGCGCGAGCCTCGTTGGTAGCGTCGGACGGAACGGCAATTTGATGCTGCGAGGACGAAGACCCGCAGCCGGCGAGTGCCACGGCGAGCACGCCCGTGACGGCGGCGCATGCAGCGATGCGCACAACGTTTTTCAGGTTCATAGCGAAACCCTTTCCTTTCAGCGAGCCAAACGGCTCGCACCTTCGAAGCGCCTGGGCGCTTCCCTTCCCTATTCAAATTCCCTAAAGGAAATGAACGCAATACGGGTGCACGAACCCAAGGCCAGCATGTGACCTGGGGAAACTATGCGAATAAATGATTAGCGAACGCGGTGGTCGATCTTGCGGGCGATGGCCGAGCAAATGCTCTGCGCGATTTGCACGATGATCACGCACAGCACGATGGCCACGACCATGACGTCGTCTTGGTAGCGCTGGTAGCCATAGCGAATGGCGATGTCGCCAATGCCGCCCGCGCCCACCGTGCCGGCCATTGCCACGAAGCCAAACAGCGTGATGAACGTGATGGACAGGCCGCGCACCAAAGACGGCATGCTTTCGGGCAGAAGCACCTTGCTGATGATTTGCCAGGTACTCGCGCCGAAGCTTTGCGCAGCTTCGACGAGGCCGCCGTCGATTTCGGCGAGGCTTTGCTCGACCATGCGCGCAACGAAGGGCGCAGCCGACACGGTGAGCGGCACGATAGCCGCGCCCACGCCAAGCGAAGTGCCTACGATGGCGCGCGTGAACGGAATCATGAACACGATAAGGATGATGAACGGAATGGAACGCATGATGTTCACTATCCAACCAAGCACGCTGTTGAAGATGCGGTGGGGATGCAGGCCGCCCGGTTCGGTCAAAACGAGCAGAACGCCCACAGGGATGCCAATGACGTACGCGAACAGCGTCGAGAGCACGGTCATGACGATGGCGTCCCACGTGCCCTGAGCCATAAGGGCGCCATACTGAGCGATGAATGCGTTGATCGCCTCCATTAGTTGCCCCCTTTCGCGCACGCGAAGCCCTGGTCGGCTTCAATGAGCAGGCGCGTTGCGGCGCTCTGCGGATTACCGAACACATCGGCGGTTTTGCCTTGCTCGGCAATGCTGCCGGCCTCAATGACGGCTACCTTGTTGCAAATTTGCTCGGCAACCGAAAGGGAGTGCGTGATAACGACCATGGTGACGCCAAGCTCTTTGTTGATATCGCGCAGAAGGCCTAGGATCGAGTGCGTCGTAAGCGTGTCGAGCGCGCTCGTGGCTTCGTCGCACAGCATAATCTTCGGGTTCGAAGCAAGGGCGCGCGCAATGGCGACGCGCTGCTGCTGGCCGCCCGAAAGCTGGCTGGGGTAATTATTCGCCTTGCCGGAAAGCCCCACGAGTTCGAGAAGTTCGAGCGCGCGAGCTTCGGCCTGCTTCTTCGGCGCACCATGCAGTTCGAGCGGGAACGTGACGTTGCGCAGCACCGTGCGCTGGGCGAACAGGCTGAAATTCTGAAAAATCATGCCAATGGACTGGCGCAAATCGATGAGCTGCTTGCCAGAATAGTCGGTCACATCGGAGCCATCGATGAGCACGCGGCCCGCCGTGGGACGCTCGAGCAGGTTGATGCAGCGAACGAGCGTCGACTTGCCCGCGCCCGACTGGCCGATGATGCCGAACACGTCGCCCGACTCAACATGCAAGTTGATATCGCGCAGCGCCTCGTGCGCGCCGGCAGAGCCGACATAGGTTTTCGAAAGGTGGTCTAAAACAATCATGATGCCTCAATAAAGAGATAGAAAATGGAGCAGTTCCGCAAGGTATGCGCGGCTGGGCCGCGGGCGTTACGCCTGAATGTCAGCGCACGAACGCAGGCACCCAGGCTTGGGCATCTCGCATGCGTTCATGGCCATGATATGTGCGGAAATCGTATTCATAGCTGCGTATACTACCTGATGGATTGAAGGCGTCAATAAAAATCGCCCGCTTTTTCGACGGGCGATTCTTGGAATAATCGATGATTCGCTATCTGTTTTGTAGATAGCCCATATAACTGCAGTTGAGAACGCTATTTTAAGACCGGCTTCGAGGACGGGTACAGCTCGTCGTAGCGCTCAAGGTAGGGGTTGTTGCCGCCTACGTAGTTCGCCGACAGCGCCGCAAGAATCTCATCTTGGTGTTCCGAGGGAACCTCGTACTGCACGCTTACCGCCCACGCGTCGGTCAACGACGTAATGCGGCCGATCTGGCAATCGTAGAGCTCAATCAGGTTGGCGGCATCGGCCGCGTACGGCGAGCTGTTGGAAACCTTCAGGTTCTCGATTTCGGCTTTGGCGGCCTCAAGATCGCTCTTCACCTTTTCAGCCGTCGCCTGCGACGCCTGACGCTTGTTCATATCGCGCGCAATATACCAGCTGTTGAAATCGTCAACGCAGCTCACGATTCGATTGCTGTAGCCATCAAGCGCCGAATACTCGCTCGACAGCGTTTGGAAAATTTGCTCCTCGGTCGGCGTCGACTGCTCGCGTGCAAGCGCCTCGGCCTCGGCAGAAGCGTTCGCGGCATCGTCACCTGCCTTGGTTTCGGATTTCTCGCCTTCCTCGGAAGAGGCCGCCGGAGCCTCCTGCTGTGTTTGGGACTGCCACTGGGAAGCATCTTGGCCCGCTTGCCCGCCGAAGCGAACATAGGCAAGCACGCATGCCGCAATTACGAGAACCGCGATCACGCAGCACAGGGCGATGAAAATGCGCTTGCGTTTTCGCTCCCGCAAATCGGGCCTATCAAGGCCGAAATGCTTAGGTTGCGCATCGCTTGGCAGCACGAGCGTATCGGTTCCGTCAAAGCTGATGGGACCAGGCTTGGCAGCAGCCGCCTGAGCCTCGCGAGGAATCACGGGCACCGCTTCGTGTTCGTCGTCGAAATCGAATACGGCAGCCGGCTTGGGCGCGGCATCGGAAGGCCCCTCGCTGGAAGGGGCAGGTTTGGACGCGTCGGCTTCGGCAGGCTCAGCTGCATCGGCCTCGGCGACCTTTGCCGCATCGGCCTCGACGTCAACTTCGCCTTCCGCATGGCCGCGCTCGGAATCGGTGCCGCACGCAGGCCGCTCGCCAGATGCATCGTCCGATTCACCATGTACAACGCCTTCGGTCGCCGCGTCGTCCCTGAGCGTTTCCGCATCCACTTCGCCGCCAGCCGCTTCGGCCCGCAACGCGTCCGAAGGCTCGTCATCTTCCGCAACCTCAATCGCCTCATCAACGAGAGCTTCTTCTGATTTGCAGGCCTCTTCAGATTCAGAGGCATCGGTCGCATCGATGGCATAGACCTCAGACACCTCAGAAGAAGCCTCAGTCTCAACCTCTTCATCGGCATCGAACGAATCCGCAGCGTCGGCGGAGCCTGCTTGTTCAGTTGCCGCGGAACGCGCTTCGGCGTCATGATTGCTTACCTTCTCGAAAGCGCCCGAAGCGCCGCGATCGGCCGCCGGCCCGCAGGCATCTCCCACCTCGGGCACGGCGATGATTTCGGGGGCTTCGACGACCTCGGGAATCTCGAGGGAAGTCGTCTTCGCTCCGCCGAAATGCGCCGCAGAAGCGCTCGCCAGGCTAGGCTTAGCATGCGTGGGCTCGTCGTCGCCCGGCAAGTTATCGCGAAGCTTGAGCGCCTCGAGGGTGCCAAAGTCAAGCTTGGTGGTTTTGCTAGCGGGAATGGGATTGCCGCCCACGATGTCGAGCCCGCGCATGGGATCGCTGTCGCCTTTGCCGGTGACCCTCACGCTCTCGAGCACGCGCGCGCCACACTCAGCGCAATAGCGCGCGCCCGGCTCGAGCGGCTCGCCGCACCACGAACAGTACTTCGCCATGGCTTACATGCCTTCCCCGTAGCCGAAACGACGAATCTGGTTCAAGTCACGACGCCAGTTCTTCTTCACCTTCACCTGCATGTCGAGGAATACCTTGCAGCCGAGCATTTGCTCAAGGTCGCGACGGGCTTCGATGCCGACCTTCTTGATGGCCTCGCCACCCTTGCCGATGATGATGCCCTTCTGGCTGTCGCGCTCGACGTAGACGTTCGCGAAAATACGATACATGTCTTTCTTGCGGTCGTAGGTCATTTGATCGGCCACAACGCCGATGGAGTGAGGAACCTCGTCACGATAGCTGCGCAGGATTTTCTCGCGAATGAACTCGGCAACGAGCACCTCGAAGGGCTGGTCGGTGTCCATGTCTTCGGGGAACCACTTCGGGCCTTCAGGCAGCCATTTCGCAACGGCCTGTACGAAACCTTCAACGTTGAAGCCGTTCTTGGAAGAAAGCACAACTTCATCGTCCCAGGTGCCCAAAGCGCGAGCCGACTCGAGCTGCTGGATGGCGGTTTCTTTGCTCACGAGGTCGGCCTTGGTAATCACGAGAATCTTGCGAGCGCCGCGCACTTCGCGCACCTGACGGGCAACCCACTCGTCGCCCGTGCCAACCGGCTTGCTCGCGTCGACGAGGAACGCCACCACATCGACATCTTCCATGGCCTTAATGGCGGAGGTGTTGAGCTCCTCGCCCAGCGCGTCGTGAGGCTTGTGCATGCCCGGCGTGTCGACCATGATCATTTGCATGTCTTCACGAGTGACGATAGCGCGAAAGCGGTGGCGGGTGGTTTGCGCAGTGTTCGAGGTAATGGCGACCTTATGCCCCACCACGGCGTTGATAAGGGTAGATTTGCCGGCGTTCGGGCGACCTACCAAGGTGACGAATCCACTGCGGAATTCTTCGGTCATGAATGACTCTCTTTCTCTCATCGACGAACAGCTCAGTTCGCGGCTTTGTGGTTATGCGTATTGTACTGGGGAATTTACGCGTTGGGTATACCTTCCGCAACAAGTCCTGACTCGCACGAAAGCCAGAGCAAGAAGGGCTAACGAGTTTCGGCAGCCCTTTCGTAGGCTTCTACGATTCGTGCGACGAGGTTGTGTCGCACCACGTCGCGCCCGGTAAGGTCGCGAAAGGCGATGTCTTCGACGCCTTCAAGAATGCGACGCACGCCCTTGAGGCCGGAATAGCCGTGCGGCAAATCGACCTGGGTCACGTCGCCCGTGATAACCATTTTCGAGTTGAAGCCCAAACGCGTAAGGAACATCTTCATTTGCTCAGGCGTGGTGTTTTGCGCTTCGTCGAGAATGATGAAGCTATCGTTGAACGTGCGGCCTCGCATAAATGCGAGCGGCGCGATTTCGATAACGCCGCCTTCGATGAGCTCGCGGGCCCGTTCCATATCGGTCATATCGAACAGCGCATCGTAGAGCGGGCGAATGTAGGGATCGACCTTCTCGGTAAGCGTGCCTGGCAGAAAGCCCAGATTCTCGCCTGCCTCGACCACGGGGCGCGTGAGAATGATGCGATTGACTTCCTTGCGCTTGAGCGCGGCCACCGCCATAGCCATTGCCAAATAGGTTTTGCCCGTGCCTGCAGGACCAATGCCGAACGTTACCGTGTTTTCGCGAATCGCGTCGACATAGCGCTTCTGGCCCGCGGTTTTCGGACGAATCGCGCGGCCGCGATACGTGAGCAGAATATCTTCGCGCAAAATGCTCGGCGCGAATTCGCCCTGCCGCAAAAGTTCGACGGCGCGGCGCGCGTCATCGATCGTCGGGTCGCTTCCCGCGGCGGCCATTTTAATGAAATCGCTGAACAGAGCCGTGAGGCTTTGCACTTCCGCGGCATCGCCCGAAAGCGCAATGGTATCGCCTCGAACCGTGATGCGCGCGGAAAACGCCCGCTTCACCTCACGCAACACGCAATCGGAAGGGCCCACGATTTGCTCCATGCCCACCCGTTCGGGCAGCGTAAGCGTGATTTGCGTTTCGTCGGTCGAGATGGGATCGTTGCTCATGAAAGCCCCTTTGACGTGCATCTGCAGAACGACTTCATTGTATCAAAGCACATCGAGGCGCTTGTAAGGGGCGCTTCAAAACAGGGAGGTTGGGAAAACGACGTGGTACGCAACAAGCGCAGTGTGCGTTTTCGATGAAATCCAAATAGCACGCGACGCGCGCATTCCACACACAAAGCTTCACGGTTAATCAAGCGATTCCGAAAACGGCGCCGAAGACGCCACTCGTCTATCGGCGAAACGCGCGCACATAGGCGCAGCTTGGCGGCAAGTGGTCACCGAAAAGCGCGATGCGCGGGGTAAGGCGGCAGCAACGCTCGCACTTGTCGAAACGGTTTTCATAGACGCTGCAGCGGCGCGTGGATTCGTTAAGGAACTCGCACGGCGCCGAAAGGTCGACGGCGACGTCGCCATATTCGTCGACTTCGCGCTCGTAGCAGCACATGCCGCAGCAATCGCAGATATCATCCCACGAGCCATCGTGCCATGCGCGCATCGCCGATACGATGCCCTTAATGGTTGTAGACATGGAGCATGCGCCTTTCCGTCAAAAAGCGCCGCCCATAAGAGCGGCGCTTCAAAATGAGTTGCTTAGTCGCGGGTGAGCTTGCGATGGATGCGGTGCGGCTTGGCGGCCTCTTCGCCCAGGCGTTCAACGCGGTTCTTCTGGTAGCTGTCGAAGTTGCCCTCAAACCAGAACCAGTTGCCGGGATTCTCGTCGGTGCCTTCCCACGCCAGAATATGCGTGGCAATGCGGTCGAGGAACATGCGGTCGTGACTCGTGACAACCGCGCAGCCCGGGAATTCCATGAGCGCCTCTTCGAGGCTCTCGAGCGTTTCGACGTCGAGGTCGTTGGTGGGCTCGTCGAGCAACAGCAAGTTGCCGCCCTGCTTGAGCGTAAGCGCCAAGTTCAGACGATTGCGCTCGCCGCCGGAAAGCACGCCAGCGGGCTTCTGCTGGTCAGAACCTTTGAAGCCGAATGCCGACACATACGCGCGGCTCGGGACCTCGGTCTCGCCCACCTGCATGTAGTCAAGGCCGTCGGACACGACTTCCCACAACGTTTTGTTGCCGTCGATACCCTCGCGGTTCTGGTCGACGTACGAGATTTGCACGGTTTCGCCGAGCTTCAGCTCGCCCGAAGTGGGCTGCTCTTTGCCGACGATCATCTTGAACAGCGTCGACTTGCCTACGCCGTTGGGGCCAATAACGCCCACGATGCCGTTGCGCGGCAGGCTGAACGACAAGTCGTCGATGAGCACGCGGCCGTCGAATTCCTTATGCAGGTGCTCGACGTTGAGCACCTCGGCGCCCAAGCGCGGGCCCACGGGAATGTGGATGTCAGTGAAGTCGACTTTCTTGCTTTGCGAAGCCTCGGCCACCATGCGATCGTAGTTTTCCAGACGGGCCTTGTTCTTGGCCTGGCGCGCCTTCGGGGACGAGCGCACCCATTCGAGCTCGTTCTGCATGCGCTTGGCAAGTTTCGCGTCGCGCTGGCCCTGGGCGGCCATACGGGCGGCCTTGGTCTCGAGATACGTGGAGTAGTTGCCCTTGTAGGGGTACAGGCTGCCGCGATCGACCTCGCAAATCCACTCGGCGACGTTGTCGAGGAAGTAGCGGTCGTGCGTCACGGCGAGCACGGCGCCCTGGTAGCGATGCAGGAATTGTTCAAGCCACAGAACAGACTCGGCGTCGAGGTGGTTGGTGGGCTCGTCGAGCAGCAGCAGATCGGGGGCCTCGAGCAGCAGGCGGCACAGCGCCACGCGACGGCGTTCGCCGCCGGAAAGCACGTTCACCGGCATGTCGGGGTCGGGGCACTGCAGCGCGTCCATAGCCTGGGACAGCTGACTGTCGAGATCCCAGCCGTTGGCGGCGTCGATGGCTTCCTGCAGCTTGCCCATTTCTTCCATGAGCGCGTCGAAGTCGGCATCGGGGTCGGCCATCTCGGCAGAAATCGCGTTGAAGCGGTCGATCTTCGCGAGCACGTCGCCGAATGCCATTTGCACGTTTTCGAGAACGGTCTTGTCCTCGTCAAGCGGCGGCTCCTGCTGCAGAATGCCCACGGAATAGCCCGGGGACAGGCGTGCCTCGCCGTTGGAAACTTCCTCAAGGCCGGCCATGATTTTCAGCAGCGTGGATTTGCCCATGCCGTTCGGCCCCACCACGCCGATTTTCGCGCCGGGATAAAACGACAGCGTAACGTCGTCGAGAATCACCTTGTCGCCGTGCGCTTTGCGCGCCTTGTACATGGTGTAAATGAATTCCGCCATGCGGGACTCCTGTTCGTTGATTGATGCGCTCATATTTGATTGGCTCCGCGCGCAACGCAGCGGCGCCAGGCGAGCTTTTGTACCGAATTCAATTCAGCCATTCTACCAGGTCGCCCGCAAACGCCGCCGCGCGCCCATCAGTTCCCCACGAGCGGACGGAATGCCCGAGCGGAATCGCCCGCCACCTGCTAAATGCTCGTAGCATTTAGCAGGTTTTCGCAGGCCTAGTATTCCTCGGGATCAACCCCAAGGCGTTCTGCCATTTCGAGCAACTCGTCGCTCGAGGCAGATTCGATATCCGCAACATCCAACAACGCCGCCGGAAAACCGCCGAACATGGCGGTTCCGCATTCGTCCATCAAACGCTGCCGCAGCGCTTCCTCGTCAACCTCACGCACGATTGTCACTCCTTCTGCCGCAATTCGCCCCCAAGCAAAATGTTGCGCAACAAATTTGTTCCATCCATACCTACAATCATAGCAAGACGGCATCACTCGAACAGGGAGCACCATGGCAAACACCTCACTTGCAAATTACACGAACGAGAGCAGAACCGTTTTCTATCGCTCCCGATTCACCGTAAGCCCCAATAGAAGGGGCGACATCGAAATATGGCCTCAAATCATCAGAACCATTCAAAATTGGCTCGAAGACAAAGAAGATATCCGCGATCAACACGGACAGGCAAATCTTTTCTCGCAGCTGTCAGATGACGTGACAAAAATTTCTGAGCTATGCGAAACCACGCAAGCCGAGTGCTATGCCTCCCTAGCGTTTGCAATGGGCGAATTCGAAGCAGAATGCGAGCAAAGCTTCCTTGCCACAAAAGCTCTCATTGACAAAGGACCATATCCAGAATATTGGGCAATGGAGTACATCGAAAAAGACAGCAGCGAGTGGTACCGAAAATGGATAACTAATATAGGAATTAGCGCCGATTCGTCGAATTCATATATCGTAAACGTGCGTGTATCGATTTCTGATGACCCTTCGTTTCTCTTTGAAACCCCACGAATACCGCCCCGCAACACGCCAAGGTTCATTGCAGATATGCTCGACATCCCCGACTGCATAACAAGGGCGGGAAATATCGTCTTATCTTCCGAGCCAAAAATAATAACCGCGGCCACAATTGACGCCTTTATCAACTCGCTCACAAGCGACAACCGCACAATACCGCTCATCGTTGTGTCGGCCATTCGCAATCTCCCTGGGCAATACCCTATCGACGTCAAGTCCTTCGCAAGAAAAATACGCGGATCAGCAGTGGTGTACTGCATTGATAGCTCCGATTATCAAACGAGGAATGCATACCGTCGAGTTTTTGAGCCCGACACCCCTGCATTTGATTATCGAATTAATTCGGGTTGCATGCGCGTATTCTTCCCGGGAGTCGACCTCAATGACCCAGAGGGGGCCAGAAGACACCACTATTTCACGCAGGATAAATTGGACAAGACGGACGAACGCCAAATTTCGAACGATATTTGCGGGGCGCTCACGCGAATGTACCAACGCAAGCAAAACGAGGCGCTAGACCCTCGAAGCGTCGATGCCTTAATCAATCGCCTTAAGAGAAATGAGCTGGTTCAGAGGTTTCATGAATTGGAGGCGCAGCGCAAAGAAGAGCGCATCGAACCGGTCAACCTCGCAGGCCTTCATACCGAAGCCGAGCTGAAAAAAGCCATCAAGCAGAAGGAGGATGAATACCAGGAAAAGCTTGCAAGCAGCGAGAGTTTTTACAATGAATATATCGCCGAGCTCGAAAATGACATTAAACAACTGAGCTCCGACAGCGACGCGACCGAGCTCCAAAGTCAAATAGAATCGCTCATCGATGAGCAGCAGCGGCTGAAAAGCACAATTGCGGCAAACCAGCATGCCGTCGCTGAACTCGAAAGCAGAGCCACGCGCGCCGAAGATGAAGCCGTCACAGCAAAACAGCAATCCGACTTGCTTCGCGCTACCAGGCAATTCCCCAAAACACCATGCGAAGCACTCGAATTCGCAAAACAGGCTTTCTCAAACAGGCTGTTCATACACGAAGAAGCAATCAAAAGCGCTCAAGGGTTTACCTCCAAAGCCACCGATGAGGTGTTCGACATAATGAGGTGCCTCGCGGTTTCGCTATGGCCGAAATACTTCGAAGATAAAGATAGTGCCACCAAAGCCGGGCTTGAATTCCAGAACGAAACGGGATACGAAATCACCTTTCACGAATCCAGCACCACGAATAAAGACAATCGGCTTATGAGAGAACGGCAACTGTCCTATGACGGACGAGCCATTGATATCTCGCCCCACATTAAAGGACACAGCGGCAACCGCAACGCTCCTCTTAGGGTACACTTCTGCGTAGACAGAGAAACGCAACTCATCGTAGTTGGCCATTGCGGCGCGCATAAAGAGACCGCGGGCACCAAATACCAGCGATAGTATCCAGCGAAAGGATGAACATGGTCACCGGAGAATTGAAAAACAAGGTCGATGGCATTTGGGACATTTTTTGGACCAATGGCGTAACGAACCCACTTACCGCGATTGAGCAAATCACGTACCTGATGTTCGTAAAAATCCTCGACGACAACGAGCTCAAGAAAGAGTCCGTGGCCGCACGATTCGACACGAAGGTCGTTAACCCTGTTTTCGACGAGAACCACCAGAATTGCCGCTGGAGCATTTTCCGCAATTACGAACCCCAAGCAATGTTCGATAACATGATTCAGAATGTGTTCCCCTTCATCAAGGGCGACCTTGGTACTGGCAAAGATACGGCCTTCGCAAAATATGTCAAAGACGCAACGTTTCAACTGGGCAATGCGCGCGCTTTAGTTAAAGTCGTCGACAAAATTGATGAGCTCGACTTGCACAACAAAGACATTATGGGCGACGTGTACGAATACCTGCTTTCGAAAATCGCCCAAAGCGGCACGAACGGCCAATTCCGCACGCCGCGCCACATCATCAACATGATGGTTGAGCTTATGCAGCCGACCCCCGATGACACCATTTGCGACCCCGCAATGGGCAGCGCGGGCTTCATTTGCGGCGCAGCGCGATACGTAAGAGAGAATTACAAACAAGAGCTGCTGAAAAGCGACGCGAGCAAGCATTTCCAAACCACCATGTTCACCGGCAATGATACCGATCAGACCATGCTGCGCATCGGAGCCATGAACCTTATGCTGCACGGCGTTGATGACCCAAACATTCAGCGCCTCGATTCGCTCTCGGAAGACAACACCGTACGCGACGCGTATACGCTGATTATGGCCAATCCGCCGTTCAAAGGAAGTTTGGACAAGGAAACCGTTGCGAAAGACCTGCGCAATGTGGCGGCAACCACCAAAACCGAGCTCCTCTTTTTGGCGCTGTTCCTGAAAAGCCTGAAGATTGGCGGACGATGTGCATCAATCGTTCCCGATGGCGTACTTTTCGGTTCGTCGAAAGCGCACAAGGCCATCCGAGAGGAAATTATCGAGAACAACCGCTTGCAAGCGGTAATCTCCATGCCTTCGGGCGTGTTCAAACCCTATGCAGGCGTGTCGACCGCCATTCTAATTTTCACGCGTACCGACAATGGTGGTACCGACAACGTGTGGTTCTACGACATGGAAGCAGATGGCTATAGTCTGGATGATAAACGCTCCGAAGTGAAGGAAAACGATATTCCCGATATCATCGAACGCTTCCATAACCTCGATAAAGAAACCGACCGTGCACGCACCGAAAAAAGCTTCATGGTGCCAAAGGCGGAAATCGTCGAGAACGATTACGACCTGTCCATCAACAAGTACAAGGAAATCGTCTACGAAAAAATCGAGTACCCCCCGACGAGCGAGATTATCGCCGATATTAAGAAGCTGAATGATGAAATCGCAGCTGGCTTGAAAGAACTTGAGGCGATGTTGTAATGGCGGCAGTTGATCAAATACGCGAATGCGCCGATTGCGCCCGTGCGTTTCTATACACGGCAAATAAAATCAACTCCATTGATGATTTTGCTCTTGGTCGCATATACCCTTGCGTCGTGAATGCCGCTTTCTCTTGTGAGCTGTTCGAGAAAGCAATTATTGCAACCGAAGCCCCGAATAAAGATTTTCCGAAGGGTCACGAGCTCAAAGATCTATTTGGCAAAATATCTCCTACGGGACAAACGCTCATAAAAAACGCCTATTCACATACGAGTAATGATATCAAGGCGTTTGGTCGAATGCTCGACGAAGCGAACACAGCCTTCATTAAATGGCGATACGCCTACGAAAAGGATGTTGACATTCATCCGAATGCATTAATTGCATTTGCCGAAGCCCTTAACAACTATCTCAAAACCATTGAGGAATAGAATGGATACACAGAACAGCAAGGCGAATAAGACCATCAAACCCCAATTTGTCGGAGAGAAAATTTGTCTTAATCAGGTCGTCCTATCCCTACCAGCATCAAAGGCCGTCATTAAGAAGAATGCAGCAACAGAATACGCCGATGGGCTGTATCCCGCCTTCAGTGCATCCGGACAAGACGTCTGGCTGCCCGATTATCGCTACGACTGCAATGGCGTAGTAGTGAGTGCGGTCGGAGCTCGTTGTGGGAAAGCCTTTAAGGCTTCCGGGAAATGGAACGTTGTCGCAAACACCCACCCCCTTGCCTTGGATGAAGAGAAGATTGACTGGGATTATGCATGGCGCTTGCTCAATAATGAAAATTGGTGGATTAAATCCGGTTCAGGCCAACCCTTCGTCAAAGTGCGCGAATCGCTAAAGCGAAACATATACCTTCCGCCATTGAGCGTCCAAAAGAAATTTGCAGCAAATCTTGAACGCGTTGAAAAGCAGATTGCCTTAACGAAGCAATCCCTCGCTGAACTTGATTCCCTCGTCAAATCCCGGTTTATTGAGATGTTTGAGCACGACAGATTCCCCACTGCCCCAATCGGAAAAATCGCATTGAGCAAAATGCCAAACGCAAGAAAAGCTTTTGACACGACAGATTCAATTAGGTACATCGATATTTCCTCAATCGATAGCATTTCTTGCGAAGTAACAAGAACAACTGAATACCTTCTGGAGGATGCCCCATCAAGAGCGCAACAATGCGTTTCGAAGGGCGACCTCTTGGTGTCGACGGTACGTCCAAATCTAAAGAATGTTGCTACGATCACTTTAAACGACGAGAATTTAGTTGCGTCTACTGGCTTTTGCGTACTTCGCTGCAGCGAGTGTCCCCCCGAATACTTGAAAACAATTGTCCGTAGCGAGAAATTTACGCACGACATGTGTCAGCTTACGACGGGGGCGAATTACCCCGCTATCAAAAATTCTGACATTTTGAATTACGAGATCCCTTTACCCCCTAAAGAGGATATGAACCAGTTTGCCGCTTTTGTCCGCCAGGTCGACAAACTGAGGTTTAAAACCCAACAACAAATAGAGAAACTTGAGATGTTAAAAGCATCTCTCATGCAGGAGTATTTCGAATGAGTGCAGTCTGCGACAACACCGGAAAAACGCCATCGATTGAGGCGAACGCGGAAGAGCGGGGCGCTGAAACCGTTCCTCAAGATTTATTTCGTTTCTTCTTATTGGAATCCCCGCACGCTAAATCAGATAAATCTTTGGCTAGTTCAGCTCTTTCGAGGGACCTTTCAGACAACGGATGGGAAGGAGCCGAGCTACATAAGCTTATGCAATGGGTGTCCTTGTACTTTCTCACCGCCAAAGGCGAATTAATGCTCTCTTTTAAGGCCTCAGATAGCGTCAATGAGACAATTCGTGATTTCGGACTAGGCGTCAATAATTCACCCATTCCCGACCCACGAGCTGTCTTGCAGATTAATAACAAGATTACCGCTTCAGAAAAAGGTCAGTGCAAGATGAAGCTAAAGGAGACTTACGCCACGTGTCTTTTCCGCCATATACGCAATTCTTTCGCTCATGGGAACTTTCGTACAGACGGAAATGGCCGCATACTAATGCTCGACTTTAGTTCAAAGCCCAATACCGATAACGACAAAAAGAAGTACACTTTTGGTATGTCTGCTTCTATTTCGTTTCTTCGCGAATTAATGAAGATTTGCAAAAAGAAACCGGACCAAGTGCTCACTAATGACGATTTGAAGCGATTAAATAATACCAGCTACAGGTTGACACTGGAAAAAGAAATCTCTATCGACTCTCCAGGAGCACCATGTTAAACATCTACTTTGGCAATATGCCCGAAGCCATATACAACACGGCCGTGTACTTTAAAAACACGTATCGCGATTCATGGATTACCCATGAAGACTCCGTTCGCATGATTAAAGACGTGGACCGTTCGGATGTCATAAGCGCGAATGCCATTCAAAGCCCTGTGCTGGGCACCATTACGCCGCTGCAATTATCGGGCGGCGTAAAAACGCTCATGCTCATCAGGTTCGACCACAGCCATGTGTTCAACGCCTCGACCTGCGGCGATAACTGCGCTAAGTGGATTCTCTCAATGGCGCAAAAACGCAAAGTCGTCATCAACCTCCACCATGTCATGGATTTCGGTGAAGCGGAATTTAAGATTAAAGTCATCAACAGCGGAAACATCGCCCACAATATGACGGAGTTAATTCGCGAGTCCATTCCGTACCTCTAGGAGCCAGCCTTGAAAGGTTCTTTCGAAATCAAAATATCTCGCAAGCGCGGCACGAGGTATGGCTTTACCGTCAATCGCAACATCACTATTATCCGAGGCGACAGCGGGTCGGGCAAAACGACGCTCTACGAAATGGTGTCTGACCACATGCGCCATGGGGAGCAATCGGGCGTATCGATTCAATGCGATTGCCCTTGCGTCGCACTTACCGACACTAACTGGCAAACGCAGCTTGCGAGCTTTTCAAACTCAATCGTATTCATTGACGAGGGCTTTGAAGCCCTTCTCTCGCACGAATTCGCAACGGCAGTCAAAAAGTCAACGAACTATTTCGTAATTATTACGCGCGCAGATTTGCCATCGCTGCCATATAGCGTCAGCGAGGTCTATCGAGTGAAGACGAGCAGAAAATTCCATTCGCTCGTGCCGTTTTATATCGAACGGGAACGCTATAGATATTCCTCATCCAAGGCACTTCCTAAAAACGATTTCGAGGTACTGCTGACAGAAGATTCCAAATCGGGTTTTCAGTTTTTCTCGCAAAGGTTTGCTGGCACCAACCTTGAATGCGAAAACGCCGGTTCAAATGCCGGCGTACTCAATTGGCTTGCCGAGCACGCCAAGTCTAACGTGTTCGTTGTCGCCGACGGCGCCGCATTCGGCCCATTTGCCGATCGCGTATTAAAGCTTCAAGCCGCGCATCGAGATAGCATTACGATTTGCTTACCGGAATCGTTCGAATGGCTTTTGTTGAAATCGGGAATTATCAAATCGCCCGAAATTGAGAAAACCCTCGAGAATCCAAGCGAATACATCGATAGCGCTCGCTACATGAGCTGGGAGCAGTTCTTTACCCATTTCCTTAAGGAGCAGACGAAGGGAACGCCTTTCGAATATAAGAAATCAGAATTAGCCGAGCCTTACAGCATTCGTCAAAACGCTTCAAAAGTAGTGGCCCTTATTGCCTGCAGAAACATCAAGTAGGCATCGCCGCGCAAATTGGCGAAGTGGCATTATTTCGTCAATCGAGGTATTCGCTTTGTTTTGCCTTAATTTCTTTTCTGACCTATTACCTTTTCAGAAAAGAGGAATCCATGCAAAATCAAGCCGCCGAAGCCATCCAGCAAGCCATGTTGCCTCATTTGGACAACGCCCAGATGAGGCAGCTTTCTTTTGCGCTCGATTTCATTTTAAGCCAATACGACATTCACCCAAAAGACGGGGTCGCTATTGTCGACTTAGGACCATCGAATGACGAACTTATGCGAGCGTTCCTTTCCGCAAAGCAGCTCGAGGGATGCAGCAGCAACACGATTCGATATTATCGAACGACCATTGCACGCATGCTCTCTTCGACAAGTAAGCATCTCGGTCACATACGCACCGAAGACCTCCGTTCTTATTTGTGCAACTATGAACTGCGGTCTCAATGCAGCAAAGTAAGCATCGATAACGTTCGGCGCATTCTATCGAGCTTCTTTTCGTGGCTTGAAGCTGAAGACTACATTCTCAAAAGTCCTATTCGACGCATCCGAAAAATCAAAACGACACGCACGGTTAAAGAAATTTACTCCGACGAAGCACTCGAACGCATGCGCGACGGGGCAAAGACAGCACGCGATTTAGCAATTGTAGATTTGCTCGCTTCGACTGGCATGCGCGTTGGGGAGCTCGTTAAACTCAACCGAAGCGACATCGACTTCGAGCGCCGGGAATGCGTCGTGCTGGGCAAGGGTAACAAGGAACGCATTGTCTACTTCGACGCTCGCACCAAGATTCATTTGAAAGAATACCTTGACGGCCGAAACGACCAGTCCCCCGCCTTATTCGTTTCGCTTATCGAGCCTCATAACAGACTGCTTATAAGCGGCGTTGAATCGAGGCTTCGCGAGCTCGGCCGCGAACTAGGGATCGACCGCGTGCACCCGCATAAATTCAGGCGAACACTTGCAACCAAAGCAATCGACAAAGGCATGCCTATCGAGCAAGTACAGCGATTGTTAGGGCATGCAAAAATAGATACGACTTTGATGTATGCGATGGTAAATCAAGGAAACGTAAGGGCTTCGCATCGGCGGTATATTGCATGATTTGGCAAAACCCTGCTTGCCAAACCCCAATTTAGCGGGGAATGCAAACAGATGAAACTAGGCGAGCTGTGTACGCCTAAGCAATGGAAGTCGCTAAAGCAAAGCGACATGACAGAAGCTGGCTATCCTGTATACGGAGCTAATGGAATTATCGGTTTTTATCACGAATATAACCATCCAAATGAAACAATTCTGGTTGGATGCCGAGGGACATGCGGAGAGGTGAACATCTGTCAACCTAAATCATACGTGACCAGCAACGCGATGTGTCTTGACAACCTAGCAGACTGCATCGATATGGAATATCTGGCCTGCTTTCTTAAAGCATATGATTTCAGGAAAAAAATCGGCGGTACTTCGCAACCTCAAATAACAAAATCTAGTATCTCTTCTATAGACGTGCCTGTTTACCCCTTGGATGTTCAGTTGGCTATCCGGTCGAAATTAGAGGCCGTGCTTAACAAAATCGATTATTGCGGAAGGACAGAGGAGCGCCTCAGCTCCCTCGTCAAATCCCGGTTTATCGAGATGTTCGGAGATATAACTGAACAGTATTTACTAGGCGAGCGCTTGGAAACCACCTCTGGCGGCACGCCTTCTCGTAAACACCCCGAGTATTATGAGGGCGGATCAATTCCGTGGCTAACAAGTGGCGAAGTAAATAAAGGGAAGATTGATACTCCCGATCATTTCATTACAGAAGCGGGTCTCCGGAATTCCTCAGCAAAACTTGTGCCAGCAAACTCTGTTGTAGTTGCCATGTATGGAGCAACCGCTGGTCAGGTTGGCTTAGTCACTTACGAGACCACCACCAATCAAGCCGTGTGCTGCATAAAACCAAATGCATGCGTTGCACCGGTTTTTCTCAGGTACGCACTGGAATTCAAAAAAGATTGGATGATTGATCAATGTGCTGGTGGGGCACAGCCGAACATCTCACAGGGGATTGTTAAAAAAGTCGCCATCCCTGACGTGACGCTAGCAAGGCAGCAAGAGTTCGCCGACTTCGCCTCCCAGGTCGACAAACTGAGGTTTACAACCGACGGGACCATTGAAATGTTGCGCAACATCTTTCACGCCCTTCGCGACTATAATGGATGGAAGCATCACTCCATTTTCAAGGACGCCATTATGAACTTTGAATTTGTCGCACCGTTTCCCCAATTTCAACAACTCTACAGGCATTGCCGCGATGCGGAAGACCTTGCCCTTTCGCGCCCAGGACTTAGCGTCTCCTCTTCTCGCCAGGCACTCGAATTCGTTGTCGCGACCATCTATCGTTCAATTACCAACGAGGCACCGAGCGGCTCTCTTTTCGACATGATGAATGATTGGCGATTCGTCGACGCCATCGGCGATGAAACATTGCTCACTTCGCTTCACACCGTTCGCAAAATAGGCAACCGCGGCGCACACGGACAAGCCATAACCGCAAAAGAAGCATGCGATACCCTTGAACAGCTGCAATTCGTTATCGGAGAATTCCTTTTGGGCCTCCAAGTCATAGACGACTACCCACCCTTTGAGTCGCCCCTCTCTAAAACGAGCGAAAAACCCATCACGTCCGCCAGCGTTCCGCATGAGACTGCACAGAGCACAGCCTCAGTCGCATCGGCAGATAATGTCAAACAACCCACTAAGGAAGATATCGTTCAAGACACGAACGAGGCGGTTGCAACCTTCGGCGACAAACTTCGCAAAACACATTTCTGCACGAGTAAGAAGCGAAACGAATCCGAAAACCGACAACTTTACGTACGAGCATCGCTTGCCGAAGCCGGGTGGCCCATCGCGACCGCAGACAATATCGCTATTCCTAATTCCGCGAGCCTCAACATGACGCTCTCCGATGGCTCCACTATCGATTACGTGCTCTATGGGCGCGACAGCCGGCCGCTTGCCGTTATCGACTGCACCAATTCCAGCATAAGCCCAATCAAGGGGCGCGCCGCGGCGCAACACGCCGCAGAATTGTTGGCTATAAAATACGGTTACAAGCCCATCGCCTATTATTCATCCGGCTACCAAATTTTTTGCATCGACCAATTGGGCTACCCGGCGCGAAGGGTTTTCGGCTTTCACTCGCTCGATGAACTCGAGCTGCTCAAGCAGCGCGCAAACAGCCGACAGGATATTACAAACCCCGTAATCGACGACGCAATTACGAACAGGCAGTATCAAAAAGAAGCCATCACAAGCGTTTGCCGTGCCTTTTCGAACAATCGCCGACGCAGCCTCATCGTCATGGCGACGGGCACAGGCAAAACACGTGTCTCCATTTCCATTGCCGATGTGCTCCTGAAAAACAACTGGGTGAAAAATATCCTTTTCCTCGCCGACAGAACAAGCCTCGTCCGACAGGCGCACAAGAATTTCAATAAGCTGCTCCCCAATGTGACCACCGCCATTTATTCGGGAGACAGCGACAAACGCGACCCAAACGCGCGAATCATTTTCGCCACATACCAAACCATGGTGAACCTCGTCGATGGTGATGCGCGCGAATTCGGCATAGGGCGCTTCGACTTAATTATCGTCGACGAAGCGCATCGCTCACTTTTCAAGAAGTTCGGTTCGCTCTTCAATTACTTTGATGCGTTGATGGTAGGCCTTACAGCAACGCCTCGATGCGAAGAGAACAAAAGTACCTATGAGGTTTTCCAATTGCCCGACGGCGAACCCGATTATGCCTATGAACTCAACGAGGCCGTCGACGATGGCTTCCTTGTAGGCTTCTCTGTATTGGACAGAACGACAGAGGCCATGCGCGGCAACGTTAGCTACGATGACCTTACCGACGAACAGAAGCAAAGCATAGAAGACGAGCTCGATTTTGCGGGCGGCGAAGATTCCCCCGATGCGCTTTCTGGCGCCGTGCTTCGTCCAGGCGGTGTTCTTATAAACAAAGGCACCATCGACGTAATGCTCACTGACCTCATGCAAACCGGCCTGAAGGTGAATGCGGGCGATAAGCTCGGCAAAACCATCATCTTCGCCGAAAGCCATCGAGAGGCAGAAGTTATCGTCGAGCGATTCGATGCGCTCTACGGCAACCGCGGACGAGATTTCTGCAAGCTTATCGATAGCCGAGTCGAAGACGCCCTTTCTCTCATCGACAGGCTGGGCGAGCGCGACAGCATGCCTCAAATTGCCGTAAGCGTCGACATGCTCGACACGGGAATCGACGTGCCCGACGTCTTGAATCTTGTATTCTTCAAGGGAACGCGCTCCAAAATTAAATTCCTTCAAATGGTTGGCCGCGGAACGCGCCTGTCTCCCGACATTTTCGGTCCCAGCATGGACAAACAGGGCTTTTTGATATTTGACTACTACGACAACTTCAGATTCTTCAATACACGCGACACTTGGTCAACAACAAAAGGAAATGGGAAAGCCCCTAAAACGCGTTCTCAAAATGTCGCAATCGAGTCAAAAAAGCTTTCCATTTTGCGGCAACTCCAGCAAAATGGAACAAGCTGCGAGTTTGATGCTCAATACAAAAATAAACTGCATGAGTACTTCGTTGTTGGTGTCAGAAACCTCAATAACGATCTGATTGAAGTCAATCAGAACCTTGCCTATGTGAACAAGTATCGCACCGACAACGCATGGGATTCCATCAACGACGAACAAGCCTCCGAAATCGAATACCATGTGCTACCCCTTTTGCCGCAGCCACCTGCTGCGGCAAAGGTCAAAAGCTTTGACATGCTTATTTACACCATTGAAGACCAATTCATCAGGTTAACGAGCGAAGGAAAAGACCCGCGTTTCATTAAGCACGGTTTTCGATCGGCGGCAAGCGAAGTCTCCGAAAGGGCGGCGAGCTTGCTTAAGCTCAAAACTATTCCTGAGGTTATGAAAAAAGAGAGCATCATCGCTCCCCTTTTGGACGGCGAACAATTCATAGATGATTTTTCGCTCGAAAAGGGAGAATTCGTTCGCACCGAGCTTCGCGACCTCATGCGATATATAGAAGATAAGCGTAAATACTATATTGTCGATTTCCCCGATACTCTCATTTCGAAAGACGAACAGTCGGGAATCAATAAGCAGAAGAGCTATGCAGATAAGCTGGACTCGTATCTCAACGACGAGTCAAACACCACGCTCGCCAAAATACGCATGCTTGAACCTTTGAGCAACGATGAGAAAGCGCAGCTCTCACATGATCTTAAAGAAAAAATTGGCACTGCCGCAGATTATGCCAGCATCGCTGGCAGCATGGCTGTATTGCCTTTTGTGCGTAAGCAAATCGGCATTTCCGATGAGGCCATTGAAATTAAGTTCGGTGAAACTCTGCACTGCAACCAGCTCTCAGATGAAGCACGGGAATACTTGCTCCAAATGATTGAATTTGCGCGCGTCAATGGGGACATCACGGCACAACAGCTACAAGTCGAATCGCCATTCTGCGACGTGGATTTCGATGAGCTCTTCCCCGACGAAAGCATGCTGTACTTAAAAACAGTGCTCGACGGCCTTCATAAGCCGGTGGTGGAATAGCCACATGGAAATCAAAGAAATCCTTACAACTCAAGCCGACGAGCTTCTCGATATAGATATCGATGTGCTCAATGAAGAGCTGGACACAGGCTGCTATACACATGCCTATAAAAAAGAGTGCAAAGCGCTCATCGATGCAATTGCGCGCAAAAGAGCACTCACGCGCTGCAGCAAATCTGCCCAGGTCATCGAACCCGATACGCAACCCACAGTCCGAACACTACACCCCTCCGCGCTTTCCCCTTATAGCAAGCCGGACGAAAGAGGCGAAGAGCGAGGCGGCAATCTTGAGTGTGATTTAGCAGCAATTCGGAAATCTTCCAAAAAAGTCTCCGAATTCAAAGCGTATATCGAAAGGCATCCCTTTATCAATGAGGATTATATCGATGCCAATTTCTCATTGTTTGAGCCGCAAGAACGCTCTGCACTCCTTGGCATGAGAAAGTTTAGTGAGCCTTTTCTTGAGAAGTATTTCGATTCTCTCGATCACAATGCACTCGCTAAGCACCAAGAATTCTCCGAAGGGTTCTTCATGTCGCATTTCTCGGACCTAGATCCTAGAATCGTTCTAGAAGACGGCATTAACACCTGGAGAGACAAAGATAGCCGCTCTAGTAAACTCGATGTTTTTCTACGCCTTAAAGGAGTTAGGCTTTGATATCTATCGAACACGCGAAACGCCTTATCAAGCGTGCAATTCTAGCAAATGTGACATGCGAAAAAGAAGGCCTCTTCATTACACCGCTTATTTCCGGCAAACACGGCATAGGGAAATCGGCCATAGTGAAAGACATTGCTGCAGAGCTTGGCGGTGTTTGCATCACGATTGAAGGCGGCACTCTTAAAGAGGGCGAAATCACTGGCATACCCTACCAATATGAAGACGAGAATGGCGTTCGCTTCAAGTTTCTGCCCTATTATGCCATCGAGAGAATACAGCAAGAAGAACGGCGCCTCTTCGAGGTCAACCACTCGGGGGCGAATGCCACGTTTCTCGACGGCGACGAAAACCGCTATTCTCAAAACGACATTCCGGCATCACGGAAAATCGAGCTGCTCAAAAACGGGGAGATACGACCGGTCATTGTTTTCATTGATGAAATTAACCGCACCGATAACGCCGTGTATAAAGAGCTCATGAATATCTTGCTTACCAAAACGGTAAACGGCTATCGTTTACCATGGTGGGCATTCTTCGTCGGAGCGATGAATCCAAGCACCCAAAATAGCATATATGCGACGAACGAGATGGACCCTGCACAGCTCGATCGATTCCTCAAACTGAAAATCGAGCCGGACATCAATGAATGGCTTGCATATGCCTCGTCTCACGGCGTTTCCGAAAACATCACTGCATTTCTCAAAGAGAACCCATCGTGCCTTTCAAAAGATTCGGCAGAACTCGAAGACGAAGAAAATCCTACACCCTCGCCCCGAGGATGGGATATGATCAACACCATCATGACAAGCGAGCCGTATTTAAGGCCCTTTTTCACCGAGAACGAAAACTCCGCTAAAACCGTTTCCGAAGACCTGCAAGCCCTCGCGAACGCAAAACTCGGTCCAACTGTGGCGACCATGTTTTTTGCAAGTCTTGCTGCGCCTCGACACGCCTTGACCGCAAACGACATTTTTAGCGACGACGACGAGCTATCAAATACAAAGAATATCCTGCACGAGCTGTCGATAGCAAAAAAAGTTCAAACATGTGATTCGGTATTAGACTATCTTCAAAAGAACGCCGAATTTCTCATGCTGCGCAAAAGCGACTTCAAGAAGAAGAAAGCTCAGCTTTCTGCACTCGTATCACAACTCGATTCATCGACCAAGCTACTGTTTGCACAAAAAATCGCTGCTACTAAAACCGACGATGGGAATAATTTAATGGACTTCGTCTTCGATGCATTCGAATCAGACTTGCTCGAAACGCTTGACTTGACCGATCGAACTCGACAGCTCCTCGAGCAACCTAACCATGACCAGCAATAACAACATCTCGACCTTGCTCTGCAATATGCAGCGGCAAGTAAGCTTATATGAGAAAAATCGAGATAGCGCCATCCTCGATACGATATCGAGCGATTTTCAGCATTTCGCTCAACTTGTCACGCTTTTTCTCATCTCTGAACGGGATACCTACTACGGCTATTTTTTCATGTCCATGTCATTTAGAACAAATTTCGCAAGCAGTTCAATTGCAGGAATACGCCTTGACGAATATCCGCCGGTGTTCGAAACGAACCCGCTGCTGCTTTTGAAGTTCAACATGAATGAAATCCTGTATATTTTTTGCCACGAAGTTGACCATGTGCTTTTTAACCACCCCGCCGAAATGGTCAAGTCGAATCCAAGCAAAGACCCGAGTATTTACGAGCTGTTCAACTATGCGGCCGATGCTGCCGTAAACGACCTCATCAATCAAGAGATTCAAAACGGTAGAACGTATCTTTCGATGCCCAAGGGGGCGATTACCTCTCATTCTCTCGCGGATATGTTTGGCCTGAATAACGTCTTACCCCTCCAAAACTACCTGTATTACCTGAATCTCCTTATCGAAAACGAGTGCACGCCACCACACCAACAAAACGGAATAGCGCCCCTGCCCCAAGATGGAACAGGGGCCTTTGGCAGCGTTCCCTCCATGGGCACTCCCGATGATTCAACCATCGTTACCGCGCAAGACGTTTCTTCACCGGAAGACCACTCATGGAACAACAGCGTGTCAAGCCATCTTGATTCCGATGCTTCTCAGAAATACGAAGCAGCGGCCAAGCAGCTCATTAATTCGGCAGTAAGCATGGCAAGCGCTGAAACGAGAGGATTGATGCCGAATCGCTTCAAGCAGCAAATCGCCAAAATCAACGAGCCAGCTCGTCTCAATTGGAAGCAACTCCTGAAGCGATACGTAGGCACCGTGCAGTCCGGGAAAACGAAAACGAAGATGAGGCTGAACAGAAGGCAGCCAAAACGATTCGACTTGTCGGGAACAAAAACCGATACCGTCATCAAGATTGTTGTCGCGATTGACACCTCTGCATCTATGAGCGCCGACGATATTTCCGCCGCCCTCAACGAGGTGACATCCATTGTGTCGAAAAGGAAGCACCAAATAACCGTTATCGAATGCGACAGCCAAATCCAACGCACATATGAGATACGCACGCCCTCTGATATTAAGCCAAACGTTCAAGGTCGCGGCGGAACCGCTTTTACCCCTGTTATTGAGTTTTTAAATAATAATGCTCAGTTCCGAGACGCATTGCTTATTTATTTCACTGACGGCTTTGGAGAAATGGCAATTCCGAAGCCATGCGTAAATCGTATCTTGTGGGTGATAGTGGGCGATGCGCAGAATCTCAGCGTTGAACAGCCTTATGGCATAGCCGTTAGCCTAAATGAAGGATAATCATGAATAAAAACCAGCAGCACATTGAGCGATTGCTAAAAGCCCGATGCGCGAAGGAATGGTGCCAAGAACAATCTCGCAATAGATCTGACTTTCTTTTTGACCAGCATGCGTGCAAAGGGGACAGTTTGATTCCCTTTGCAATAACGAACCAAGCCGGAGAGAGTATTTATTGCGCCATCCAAATAGACGAAACAGCCGTAGTAATTAAGTCTGCAATGCGCAACCATGAAATAATTTTGCCCGTTCTCAGCGACGTGCCATTCAATCAATCGACTTTCGAGGATGCGCTTTGCCAATGCGTCGAAGAGCTCGCGCATATGCATGGCGACACCATGCTCGACGAGACGAATAACGCCCTCGACGAATCAAATAGCGACATCGTCGAGGGCGCATTGCATAGAGTTAGCGGCGATGCATATGAGCGCAGCCACAAGGCGCGCGAACTTTGCATAAAAGCGCACGGTGCATCTTGTGCAATTTGCGGCTTCGATTTTAAGAAAGCCTACGGATTGGACTTCGCCGGAATGATACAAGTACATCATATTGTTCCGCTGCATCAAACGGGAGCCGAACATAAGGTCGATCCCATCTCTGACCTAATACCGGTTTGTGCAAACTGCCATATGACTATTCACAAAAACAAAGATCGGGCGCTCCTGCCAGAAGAGCTCAAGACGCTAATCCAACGGGCTCAAGAACAAGACTAATATCGCATACGACGCAACATGCGACACGCACAAAACCCAACCCACGAAATAGACCCTGCTGCGCAGCATCTGACACTGGCGAAGGTTCGCAAACGCCATGGGTACCGTCAATAATCTTTCGCAAATTCGCTGATGCCTAGGTGAGACCATCGGCA
>OLOJ01000444.1_pt1 | contig 42400 bp, 29 predicted proteins | sample 1672251 | NCBI WGS metagenome assembly OLOJ01 (sample SAMEA3136664, study PRJEB25190) | human gut metagenome | biome: human gut; feature: human-associated habitat; material: faeces | place: Austria | collected 2013 | reverse complement strand
CCGGCGCCCGGCGCGGACTTGGTGCACGAAAAGCCGCTACCCCTTGTTCTTCCGTTTCCTTTGCACCAAGTTCCCGTGAGATTTTCGCCGGAATTCAGCGCAGACTTGGTGCACGAAAAACCGCTAGCCCTTGTTCTTCCGTTTCCTTTGCACCAAGTTCTCGTGAGGATTTCGCAGGCGCCCGGCGCGAACTTGGTGCTCAATCTGAAAAAGTGTCTACTACTATAGGTACATTATAAAAGAGCTCTTTAATTCGGGCTGCTTTCAAGAAATCGGTAGAAATTGACGACAGTTTGTCCGAAACAAAGGGACTGTCGTCAATTTCCGGGGATGCAGAATGCAGATTAGAGCAGGAGGCATGAGGAGCAGACTAGAATTGACGACGAACGGCGGAAATGTGTGAGTTCGTCGTCAATTCTTTTCCATTTGAAATAATAATGATGGGGACTGCTGCACGAAGGGCGGGGGAACCTTTCGTGCAGCAGTTTTTAGACAAGCACAGCCGGTCATGTTGGCGTCCCACTCCCCGCTGCGCCTTATTTCTTCGTCGGGTCACGCCAACGCGTTCCCACTTTTCCCGGCCGGACGTCGCCTTTGTTTGCGCCGCCCTCCCCGCTACGCCTTATTCCTCCGTCAGGCCACGCCAACGCGACCGGAAACTTCCCGGTCGGACGTCGCCTTTGTTGGCGTCCCACTCCCCGCTACGCCTTATTTCTTCGTCGGGTCACGCCAACGCGGTCCCACTTTTCCCGGGCGGACGCCGCCTTTGTTGGCGCCGCCCTCCCCGCTACGCCTTATTCCTCCGTCGGGCCACGCCAACACGACCCGGATTCTCCCGGGCGGACACCGCCTTTGTTGGCGCCGCCCTCCCCGCTACGCCTTATTCCTCCATCGGGCCACGCCAACACGACCGGAAATTTCCCAGCCTGACGCCGCCTTTGTTGGCGTCCCCTTCCCCGCTACGCTTTATTCCTCCATCGGGCCACGCCAACACGACCGGAAATTTCCCGGGCGGACGTCGCCTTTGTTGGCGCCGCCCTACCCGCTGCGCCTTATTCCTTCGCCTCGCCACGCCAACACCATCCGGATTTTCCCGGGCGGACGCCGGCTTTGTTGGCGCCGCCCTCCCCGCTGCGCCTTATTCCTCCGTCGGGTCACGCCAACACCGTTCGACTTTTCCCGGGCAGACGTCGCCTTTGTTTGCTCCGCCCTACCCGCTGCGCCTTATTCCTTCGCCTCGCCACGCTAACACGACCGGAAATTTCCAGACATGTTGGCGTATTGGGATACTCGGAAATTAAAAAAGCGGGATAGTCTCCAATAACTATCCCGCAAGTATTCTCAAAGCGCTTCTTATTCCCGATTCCACTGTGCCAAGACCTCGGGTAGTTCCCGGATATCCGAAAGCAGGGCGTCCGCGCCCTCCAGCTCTTCTCGGGTTCCGAACCCGTATTCGCATCCCACAAATGGGATGTGGTGAACCACCGATACCTGCCGGTCCGAGGCACGGTCTCCCACCATGCAGAAGCCTCCCGGGAATTTCTTGCGAATCTCCGGGAAGATTTCCTCTTTGGGGCAGAAGCCGTAGGCACCGCTGCAGTAAAAGCCTTCTAGCCGGCAATCCAGCCGGAAATGCTCTCGCTGAGCCTCCATGTAGGGAACCTTGCAATTGGACAGAATCACCGGATGATATCCGGACTCCGCCAGCTGCCGCAGAACCTCCGGCACGCCGGGGTACAGTCTGGCTCGGCCCGCCCGGATTTCCCGAATCATCTGTTCGCCGGTTTGCCGAGAACATTCTTCCTTAACTTCCGCCGGAAGCGACGGCATGAAATCGTTCCACATATCCCGGGCATTCACCCCCAGATATCTCGCCAGCCGGTCGTCCGATTGATCTGCCGGCACGGAATACCCCTGTTCTTCTAACCACGAAAGGGTTTGGCGAAGGGCGGCACCGTACAGCGCCTTCGTATCATGCAGGGTGCCGTCCCAATCGAAAATAACCGTTTGGATTTTCATGGTTTTCGAATTAGCCCCGGATCACTTTTTCCAGGTTCACCATCTCGATTGCGGAAAGCGCGCAGTCATAGCCCTTGTTTCCGGCCTTGGATCCGGCTCTTTCGATGGCCTGCTCGATGTTCTCGGTGGTGATGATGCCGAAGAGTACCGGAACACCGGATTTCAGGCTCACCTGTGCGATGCCCTTAGCGGACTCGTTGGTCACCAGCTCATAGTGAGAAGTGGCACCGCGGATAACCGCACCGACACAGATTACCGCATCGTATTTACCGGATTCCGCCATTTTCTGTGCCATCAGCGGAACTTCGAATGCGCCCGGTACCCACGCCGCATCGATATTGCTCTCCTCCACGCCGTGACGAACCAGGCCGTCCACTGCACCGTCCAGCAGCTTCTGCACGATAAAGCTATTGAAACGGGAGGCGATAATACCTACCTTCATTCCTTCCGGTGCAACGACTTTTCCTTCTAACAGATTAATTGCCATTTCTTTTTCCTCCTACTTTTATCCGTGCCGCCTTCGACACCCTTTGCAATTTGTTTTTGTATTTTCCCCGGACGCGTCGGGGCGCCCGAATTTGTTTTTACCGAAGATTACTTATCGAACTTGATCTGCTCGAACACGTGGCCCATTTTGTCCTTCTTGGTGCGGAGATAGAACTCGTCGTATTTTCCCGGCTGAATCTCGATCGGCACCCGCTGGGTGATCTTGAAATCGAAGCCTTCCAGACCGTAGATTTTGCTCGGGTTGTTGGTCATGAGGCGGATGGATTTCACGCCCAGGTCCTGCAGCATCTGCGCACCGGACCAGTACTCCCGCAGATCCGGCTCAAAACCCAGTTCCACGTTGGCTTCCACCGTGTCTCGACCGTGTTCCTGCAGCTCGTACGCCTTCAGCTTGTTAATCAGGCCGATGCCCCGGCCTTCCTGGCGCATGTACAGAATCACGCCTCGGCCCTCTTCCTGAACCATTTTCATCGCAGTGTGCAGCTGATCGCCGCAATCGCAGCGGGCGGACCCGAACACGTCACCGGTAAGGCATTCTGAGTGCACCCGGCACAGCACGTCCTCGCCGTCCCGGATGTCGCCGCACACCAGTGCCACATGGTGCTCGCCGGTGATGTCGTTCACATACCCCTTAATCTGAAATTCACCGTACACGGTTGGCAGCTTGGCGTTTGCCACGCAGTTCACGTGCTTCTCGTAACGGCGGATGTAGTCCTGCAAGTCTTTGATGGTGATAAAACAAATATCGTATTCTTCCGACATCTTCTGGAGTTCCGGCGCCCGCATCATGGTGCCGTCTTCTCTCATCACCTCACAGCAAAGGCCCACTTCCTTCAATCCGGCCAGTCTCATCAGGTCCACCGTCGCTTCGGTATGTCCGTTCCGAACCAGCACACCGCCATGACGTGCCACCAGTGGGAACACGTGTCCCGGTCTTCTCAAATCGTTCGGCTGAGTCTCCGGATCCGTCAGCATCCGGCAGGTATACCCTCTCTCCTCCGCGGAGATTCCGGTGGTGGTATTTACGTGGTCGATGGATACGGTAAAAGCAGTGCAGTGGTTGTCGGTGTTTTCCGATACCATCTGCGGCAGATTCAGCCGGTGGGCGAAATCCACCGACATCGGCGTGCAGATCAGGCCTTTGGCATGGGTCGCCATGAAGTTCACGTTCTCCGTGGTGGCGTGCTCCGCCGCACAGATCAGGTCTCCTTCATTCTCCCGATCCGGATCGTCGGTGCAGAGAATCAGTTTTCCGGCTCTCAGCGCCTCCAGCGCTTCTTCCACTGTGTTGTATTTAAAACTCATTGCAATAGTCCTCCCTTGCTTTTTTGTTTGCTATATTTCACGGGCGAATCGCCCGCCTTTCTCTATTCTAAAATCCGTTTTCCGCCAGGAATTCCCAGGTCACTTTGCTTTCCGGGGCTTCTTCCGGTGCCGGATTCGTCAGCAGCCGCTGTACGTATTTTCCGATAATATCGTTTTCCAGATTCACCACATCTCCGGCCTTCTTTCCCAGAAGGATGGTTTCGCTTCCGGTATGAGGAATGATGGATACTTGGAAGCTGTCCGAGTCCAGGGTGGCCACCGTCAGGCTGATGCCGTCGATGGTGATGGAACCCTTCTCCACAATCAGGCGCAGGATTTCCGGCGTGGTTCCGATTCGAACCCAGACCGCATTTCCTTCCTTGCGCTGTTCCACAATTCGACCGGTTCCGTCGATATGTCCGGATACCAGGTGACCGCCGAACCGTCCGTCCGCCGCCATGGCTCTCTCCAGGTCCACGGGATCCCCCGGTTTCAGCTGACCCAGATTGGTGCGCCGCAGGGTTTCCGGCATCACATCCGCAGTAAAACCATCTCCCGTCATTCGGGTGACGGTCAGACACACCCCGTTTACCGCAATGCTGTCTCCCAGCTGCGTGCCTTCCAGTACCTTGGATGCCTGCAGGTGAATCTCTCCGGATTGGCTTCCCATGCGAACACCCTGCATGGTTCCCACTTCTTCTACTATTCCGGTGAACATTCCGTTTCTCCTTCCACATCGTATTCCAGCAGCATGTCGTTCAGCAGCACGGTAATTTTGGCCAGACGCAGATTTGCACATTCCTGCGGAAGGCGGATGCCCGACCCTTCCACCGGCGTCTTGGCATCCTCGCCGCCGAAGATTTTCGGTGCGATGTACGCGTACACGTGATGAACGATATGTGCTTTTAGGGCGGCTTCATTGACCGTGCCTCCGCCTTCAATCAGGACGGAGTCGATTTTCTCTTCTCCCAGCCGCTGCATGAGCACGTTCAAATCCGGATGGCCGTTCTTCTCCGGAAGGGTCCAGACCTTTGCCCCGGCTTCTTCCAGCTTCTGAATCCGGCTTGCCCCTTCTTCCCGGTCCCGGATGCTCTCATTGCACACGATCAGCAGCGGATACTCCTTCGCACTGCGAACCAGCCGGCTGCCCATTGGAATCCGCAGGTGGCTGTCCAGAATAATCCGCAGCGGCTGATGGGCTCCGTCGATTCGGCAGTTCAGCATCGGGTCGTCCGCCAGCACCGTGCCGATGCCCGCCAGGATTCCCGCATATCGGCCGCGCAGCTGATGCACGTGATTCCGGGCCGCTTCCCCCGTAATCCATTTGGAGGCGCCGGTGCGAGTCGCGATCTTTCCATCCAGTGTCATGGCAAATTTCAGAACGACGTACGGCGTCTTGGTGGTAATGTAGTGGAAAAACACCGGATTCAAGGAATCGCAGGCCTTTCGCATGTAGTCCTCCACCACTTCGATTCCGTGCTCCCGAAGAATCCGAGCCCCTTTGCCCGCCACCTTCGGGTTCGGATCCCGAGATCCGATGACCACCTTGGCGATTTTCTTTTCGATGATAATCTCCGTGCAAGGCGGCGTCTTTCCGTAATGGCAGCAAGGCTCCAGCGTCACGTACAGAGTTGCGCCCGCCGGATCTTCAGTGCAGGCCGCCAGCGCATTTCGCTCCGCGTGAAGTTCGCCGTATTTCCGATGATATCCCTCACCGATTACTCGACCGTTCTTCACCACCACTGCGCCTACCAACGGGTTGGGCGCCGTCCAGCCCGCCCCCTGCTTCGCCAGTTCAATGGCTCGTTTCATGAATTGTTCTTCTGCCATAGCCGTTCCTCTTTTCTCAAAAACCATATAAAGCCCCGCATCCCTATCGACACGAGGCTTCCTTCTCCCAATCAGTCAAATATATAAACCCCGGAACCATCGTTCCGGGGTCGCATGCTCTGACCATCTTCTTTCATCCAGACTATACTGTCGGCTTCGGAATTTCACCGAATCATGCGGTTTTCCGGAACTCCGTCCCCTGGAAAACGCTCGCGGGCTGTACCGCCGGTGGGGAATTGCGCCCCGCCCCGAAGATTTTAAATTGACACTGTTATTATACTACATCCCGGCCAAAAGTAAAGATTGTATTTTCCCTACGGATGACAATTTCCGCAGGGGCTGTACCCCTCTGCAATCAACTGTTTCCGGGACTCCTTGGTGGTCACGGTATTCCGCTCGCTCATCTGCTTCACGGAATAGCAAGATGGGTAGTGGAATTTTCCTGTGTTGGTGTTCACGATGTATTTGGTGCCCTGCCCCTTCTTCATCGTGTGCTTCTGCAGCTTCTTGGAGGAATAAGTCATTCCGTTCTTCCGGGTGCGGTATCCGCTCTTATCTCCGGAGATGGTGGATTTGCTCTCCCCGGTGGCATAGTCGATTTTAATCTTCGGCTGCACGTTGTAGCAATAGACGTTAAAAGAAATTCCGCGTCCGCCGTCTTCCACCGACAAAGCTTCCATGTGAACGCCTCGGGCAACGGCTTCATCTCCCCTAAAAACAGGTGTCACGCGGTACATCACATGGTTTCCGGTGGACCGAAGGTATTCGGCCACTTTCGATTCAAAGGGTTCCATCCCTTCCACGTTCATGTACCGGGTGCCGGTAATCAGGTTGCGGGCCACCGCATCGTTTCCCGTCAGCTGCCAGCCGATTAGGTGGCATCGGTTGTACAGGCTTCCGCCGGAGACGCTTCGGTACTGCACGCTGTGCCATCCCGTGGGATGAATCTCGCTGATGGATCCTCGCTGCTGACCGTCTTTCGGCATGATCTCCCGCCCCAGGCAGGCCAGAGTGCCTGTGCACCGTCCCAGACGGTCCAGATCTCCAAGCCGCTCGTAGGCCTTCTTTGAGATTTCCGATTTGTGAAATTCCGGCTTTCCGCCGTTTAGCTCCCGGTAGGGCTGTCCGGAATAATTCGGTACAGTTTTCCGGATGCTCTTGTCCGACAGGTTCTTGGGAGACAGGCCGCCGGATTTGTATCCGGCCTTGGCCACGCCGGCCTCCGCATGGATGCCCTTGGATTGGATGAGGTTCTGAATTTCATCTCCCTTATGGGCGAAGAGGATACCGGCGGCGGCAATTAAAATCACCGCCAAGGCAAGAAGCCGCTTCCGGTTGGCACGCCGGCCGCTTTCGCCGGGGCCGGATGTTTTTCTATTTGGTTTTTTTGTGGTATGGTTTGCACTCATGTTCATAGTGTCCTTTTTTATTGTATTTTAAAAGTTATTATACCAGGTGTATAAATAATATCAATGATGCGCAAGGGGTCTTATTGGGAAGAATATGGTATAATGACTCGATTTATACCCTCAAAATAATTTGAGGGGTGGGGTGGTATGATTTCGTCCGCCTCGGAAGCGGATGGATTGTTCGTATGTTTTTTTATTATAATCCAATAAGGGGGTATTGCCACAATGAATAAGGCAACTTGCAACAAAGTATGGCTTGCAGCCATCGCGTTCATCTTTGCGCTATTGATGACCGGAGGTTCCATCGTGAATGTTCACGCTGCGGAACCGGCACAGGCCGACGTAAAGATTGATGCACAGAATTTCCCGGACGAAACATTCCGGAATTACGTAACACAGCATTTCGATTCCAACAAGGACGACGATCTGTCCCCGGAGGAAATCGCTGCTGCGAAGACCGTGAACTTGGCCGATGACACTTCCGTAGAAAGCGTTCAGGGCATCGAGCTGCTGCCGGCTTTGACCGAGATCAATGTCAGCGGCACCGCCATTTCCGGCATCGATGTCACCAAGAATCCGGAACTGAAGAAGCTGAACGCTTCCATGTGCTACATATCCGATGACGACTACAACATGGACTATCTGCTCACTTCGATCGATGTAACCCAGAACCCGAAGCTGGAGTATCTGGACATCACCTACTCCAAAATCGATAAGCTGGATGTATCCCGGAATCCGAACCTGGAAGAGCTCCACGCCTTCGTTACAAATCTGAGCGAAGTGGATGTGACCAAAAACCCGAAATTGAGAAGATTGGACCTCAACACCACCGACATCCGCGAAATCGATGTGACCCAGAACCCGAAGCTGTTCGCTTTGAACGTGGAATACACCAAGATTTCTTCTCTGGACGTCACCAAGAATCCGGAGCTGTACGAGGTATACCTCACCGGCGACAAGGACGTTAAAGAGCTGAATACCACGAAGAACCCGGATTTGACGCACCTCCGAGTATCCGGAACCGGCATTCACTCTCTGGACCTGTCCAGGAACCATTCCCTGGCAGCATTCTACAACTACAAGCAGGAATACGAACATCCTGTAACAGGTGAGACAACAACCATTGAAGCCGCACCGATTGAAAAGCTGGACTTCTCTCACACAACCCACATGGTTGATATCTACCTGGGAGGTTCGCCGATTAAGTCCATCGACGTGTCCAACCAGCCGGACTTGCACGACCTGCAGATTCAGAGCACACCGATTACGAAGGTGGACGTTTCCAAAAACCCGAAGCTGGGCTCACTCTGCGTGTCCAACACGAAGATCAAGCACCTGGATATTTCCAAGAACAAGAAACTGTCAACACTGGATATCGCTAACACCGATATCGACAACATGAAGAATATCGACCTCACCGGTTACACCGAAATCTATGCCGTTCGGGCAAAGAACGCCGGCGTGGAGAGCCTCAAGCTGGACAAGGCCCCGAGCCTCAGCAGTCTGGAGCTGGACGGAAACCACGTGAAGGAACTGGATCTGGAAGGTCGTTCCAATCCGGATACCTATAACACTTTGGAACTCGGCGAGCAGACACCGAAAATTTACGTTCCTTCCGGCAAGCTTGCATCCAACACCGTATCCCTGAAGGATCTGTTCTCCAACCCGGCAAATGTTACAGTAAAGGCCGGCGAGGGATACACTTACGACGCGGATGCACAGACCATCACCTTCAAGGATGAGAACAGCAGAACATTCAAATATGACTACGCTACTAAGTTCGAATCCGATGGCGGTCCGCAGCTTTCCGGAACCGCAACAGTAGTTCCGGCCGCAAAGATTGCATCCGTAAAGCCGGCGAGAACATCCTACACCTACACCGGTAAGACCATTCGTCCGGGAGTTACGGTAAAAGGAAAGGACGGAAAGGTTCTCTCTTCCGACAACTACACTGTTTCCTATTCCAAGAGCGTGTACCCGGGAAAGTATACGGTAAAAGCAATCGGAAAGAACAAGTACGAGGGAACCGTATCGGCATCCTACAAGATTTATCCGAAGTCTTCCGCCATCAAGAAGCTGAAGAAGGGCAAGAAAAAGATGACCGTAAGCTGGACCAAGCAAAGCAAGTCCGCCGTATCCGGTTATCAGATTAAATACAGTAAATCCAAGAAGTTCTCGAAGAGATCCACGAAGACCGTCACCGTTAAATCCTACAAGACCTCTTCCAAGACGATTAAGAAATTAAAAGCCCGCAAAAAGTACTATGTTCGTGTTCGTGCGTACAAGACCGTTAAGGGAAGCAAGTACTATTCTTCCTGGTCCAAGACCAAGAGCGTAAAGGTGAAATAAAACCGTCAACACATGCATCAAAAGGAAAAACTCCCGGTCGTCCGACCGGGAGTTTTTCCTCACTATTCATCATTATTATATTATTCACCTTTTAATCTCCCATCAGCTTGCCTGTCGGGCTCATGCTGGAAGGGGTATACTTGCCGTTCTCATCCGCCTTGAACAACACGTGCAGGCGAGAATTCTCATCCGGGCCCGGGAAGTCCACCACCAGGTAACCTTCTCCCCAGCTTTCAGTGGAGTCCTCGTCCTCCACATATTTCACGCCCAGAAACTGTTCCATCTCCTCCGGCGTCAGTTCATACCACTTGGTTTCCCGCAGCTTGTCGTACTGCTCCTTGGTCACGGTTGCGTTTGGATCGATGCCGTCGTCTTTTTTCTTGTCTTCTCCACCCCCGCAGGCGGCCAATGAGAAGCACATCATCAAAGACATCAGCACCGTCATTATTTTCTTTTTCATATCTCTCACCACCTCTCGAAATGATCCTTTCGAATCTCGGGTGCGATAACGGTTTTGTGTAAAACACACGAAGTACTTCTTGCTTGTGAGAGTATTTTACCAAGTTCACGCCGGCGGAACATCACCCGAAAGGGTATTTTTCGGGGTCTTCCCTTTTTCGCGCCCTCGAGTGCCGCATTAAAAAGACGAGCCTCCGGAAGGAAGCTCGTTCATGATATTACCTCGTCATTTCCTCAATTTTCGCCGGATAAACGGCAATGGCTTCCTTGGACTCCGGCATCCTCCGGACCATCCTGCGAGACAGTGCGCAGCCGTTATGATAGTAAGGATAGTATTTCAGGTATATTCGAGGAATCCGAAAGAATCCTTCCGGTCGCTGGTTGGATACGCCAATTGCATCCCCCAGCCATTCTCCCGGTTTGGCCTTTCCCCCATATCCCAAAAGAAGCGACAGCGGATCTTCCTCCACTTCATAGTAATATCTTTCCGTCGAAAAATCTGAATTATAAACACGTGCCACAACCGCAGTCTCTCCCAGTTCATAGTAGATTCCCTTGGTATAGTTTATCGTGTAGTGGTATTCTTCGGTTTCCCTTTGGAACAGTCCGCGGAACGGATGATTGATGTCAATTCCGAACTCATTGGGAATATCTAACCCTGCTCTAACGTCTGCAATATAAGCTCCGATATATTCTCGCACCATTTCTTCCGCTTCTTTGAACAAACCGGATACATCCTGATATGTCTCGCAAATTAAATCAAACACATCTTCGGGATAACCGAATTCCACCGTTTGCTCGTATAGAACCCGAATCAAATCGTTGGGATAAGATTCTTTCACACTGCAGGAATCTCCAATCCAAAGAATACGATCCCCTTTCCACTCATCGCTCAACAAGCTGTGCAGCGCATTTCGTACCTCGTTCTCTCTGGACATACTCTGATGGAATCTAGCGCCGTAATTAAATGCAAAAGGCTCAATATATTCTCGTTTGTCCACATTGACCCATTTAAAATCTTCCCCCATTGCACATCACCGCAACGGAATTCGTACAAACTTAAAGGATTCCGCCGCGACTCCTTTCTTGGTTACACCATACCTTGAGTACATCGGGTTGTCAAGGCTCTAGACGGTCAGCGAAAGCCTTGATTTGCGACCGGCAAAGCGAACACTGGTTTCGGCCGGCCGGGCGTGGTGCTTCATCGCCCGCCAGCCCTTATTCCTTCGTTCAGAAGCACCACGTCCCCCGAGCTAAATGAGTCTTCAGCGCCCCGGACGTGGTGCTTCACTCCCCGCCAGCCCTTATTCCTTTGCCGTCGGGCACCACGTCCTCCGAGCTAAATGAGTCTTCAGCGCCCCGGACGTGGTGCTTCACTCCCCGCAAACCCTTATTCTTTCGTCGCCGGGCACCACGTCCCCCGAGCGAATTGGGGCTTCGGCACTCCGGACGTGGTGCTTCACTCCCCGCAAACCCTTATTCCTTCGTCGCCAGGCACCACGTCCCCCGAGCTAAATGAGTCTTCGGCGACCCGGACGTGGTGCTTCACTCCCCGCAAACCCTTATTCCTTCGTCGCCGGGCACCACGTCCCCCGAGCTAAATGAGTCTTCAGCGCCCAGGACGTGGTGCTTCACTCCCCGCCAGCCCGTATTACTTCGTCGCCGGGCACCACGTCTCCCGTACTAAATGAGTCTTCGGCGCCCCGGACGTGGTGCTTCACTCCCCGCTAGCCTTTGTTCCTTCGTTCAGAAGCACCACGTCCCCCGAGCCAAATGAGTTTTCGGCGCCCCGGACGTGGTGCTTCACTCCCCGCTAGCCCTTGTTCCTTCGTTTAGAAGCACCACGTCTCCCAAGTCCGAAGGGACGCTTCGGCGGCGAAGCGTCCCGGGTCCGGTCGCACTTACACAGATGTTGGAAACGGCGGAGCCGTTTCCTTCTGCTCCTCACCAAAAAATCTCCGACGCCGCCTCATCCGCGGCCGTCGGAGATTTCCTCTCATTCTATTTTTTCTACATCTACTTGCTTTTCTTCCACACAGTGGAATTGCCCGCATTCGCATCCACGATTCGATTCACATCACTGAACCACATATCCGTCGAAATGGCGCTTCCGCCCTTCTTCCCGAAAACCCGGTCGGAGTTTCTCATCGCCAGGCTCAGCTCCAAAGTGTCCGCCCTCGTCTCAGACAATCCCAGCGAAATGCCGGCTCGCTCCGGTACCTTCAGCGTTACATAAGATGCCGCTTCGCTGTTCATCAATTGCTTGTACTCTTCCCCCTCGAACACGTAGATTCCCTTGCCCGGGGCTTTGGTCCCGTTCACCCCGTAGTAGGTTCTCGTATTGTCGTTTGGAAATTTATAAAAAGCCATCTTCCGACCCCGATCGATTTTCACATCGTCGAGATGAATTGATTTCACCTCCACCACCTCTGCACCGCAATCTTCGGCGCTCAGCCGAACGTAGGTATGGTCCAGAGCGAACAACCCCAGTCCCACCAACAGAAGCAGCCCCACCGTGAGCGCCGCCATCTTATAGTTCTGAAAACGCCCCTTGCGCTGTTCCTTCGTAATCTCCTGAACCATCTTGCCATCTCCTTTCACCAGAGCGTCCAAGGAAATATCAAAAGAATCGCTGATAAAAACCAGCATCTCCAGGTCCGGATAGCTTTTCCCGTTTTCCCAATTGGAAATGGTCTGCCGCGTGACACTGCACCACTCCGCTAGCCCCTCCTGGGTCAGGTTATTTGCTTTTCTCAGCTCCGTAATTCTTCTTCCAAGTTCCATATTCGACACCCTCTCCCGAAAAACATTTGCAAGATGATTCTGCCTTTATTATAGCCGAAAGTCTATCCAATTACATTTGCATCGCCCATAAAAACAGCGCAAAGAATCTTTGCGCTGCGTTAAAGTCATAGGTTTCCGTCTTTCTTTTATGCATCCACGTACACGGTAAGTGCGACGATTGCGATGGTAATCTCGGTTTTCGGTTTTCCGTTCAAGGCAATCCCCTCCGGGTTTGCACCGCCGTGATGCACCTCTGCTTCCACATTCCACCAGTGCAGATAATCCGTTACGATTTTCGGATCCACTTCCTCCGGATGCGGCGCATAGATGTCCGCCTTGATAAATGCCTGCTTCTTTCGGTCGGTAATCTCAAAAATCTCTGAGATACCCGCCATGCAGCAGTGATGGATGGCATCTTCCGTGGCCTTCCGTACTGCATTGTTCTGGTCGCCGCCGTGCATATCCACGCCCTGTCCAAATTCAATCAGTAATCTCTTCATTGCCATAATATACCTCCTTTACATATCGCATTTCTTTTTTCAATCACGCCGATTCTTGTATATATTATACTCAGTTTTACTTAAAGCTCCATCGTTTTCGTCAGATTATCGGATTCTGGGCATAAAAAAAATCGAAGCCTTCGGCTTCGATTTCAAATTCGTGTGGTTGCGGGGACAGGACTTGAACCTGCGACCTCCGGGTTATGAGCCCGACGAGCTACCAACTGCTCTACCCCGCGATATTAAGAATTGGTGCCGGAAACCGGGGTCGAACCGGTACGAGAATCACTTCTCACGGGATTTTAAGTCCCGGGCGTCTGCCAATTCCGCCATTCCGGCGTAAAAAATAAATGGCTCCGAGGGTGGGGCTCGAACCCACAACCTACCGGTTAACAGCCGGTTGCTCTGCCATTGAGCTACCTCGGATTAATTCGTCCCTTATTTGCGACTCCTATAGTATACGTCATTTTGAGCCTCATGTCAACACTTTTTTTAAATTCTTTTTAAAAGTGTTTTCGTGGTCTCAAATCAAACGCACTACTAATATAGTATACACATTCGCTATGCTAATTGCAAGCCTTTTTTATTATCCCTAGGATAGAAGAGCTGCCGCATCCCTGCGGCAACTCCTCCGGCAATTATAAAACCCACTAAGGAAGTAGTGTCTTATTTTGCGCTCTGCATAGCGATGGACTTTTCGGTCGCTGCAGTTACACCTTCGATAACGGTAGTTCTCAGACCACCCAGCTCCAGCTCTCTAACACCGGCAATTGTGGTACCGGCCGGGGAAGAAACCATGTCCTTCAGCTCGCCCGGGTGCTTTCCGGTCTCCAGAACCATCTTTGCTGCGCCCAGTACGGTCTGTGCAGCGAATGTGTACGCCTGCTTTCTCTGCATTCCACCGTTAACGGCAGCGTCTGCCATTGCTTCGATGAACATGAACACATAAGCCGGGCCGCTTCCGCTCACACCGGTAACGATATCGAACAGGTTTTCCGGCATGATTTCAGCCTTACCAAATGCATTCAGGATGTTCAGTGCGCGCTGAGTTTCTTCCTCAGTTACATATTCGTTCGGGCAAGCAGCGGACATACCCTCTCCAACCTGAGCCGGGGTATTCGGCATAACACGAACTGTTTTTACCGGCTTGCCGAACTGCTCTGCCAGATATGCCAGAGTTCTGCCGGCACCGATGCTGATGAACAGGTGCTTATCTGTTACGTGATCCTTAATTTCCTCGATTACGCCGGCATAGTACTGCGGCTTGATGGTCAGGAAAACAGTATCGCAGTTCTCCAGAACTTCGATGTTGCTATCGGTTACATTGATGCCGTTTACTTCCTTTGTCTTCTGTCTGCTTCCTTCGAAAGGATCTGCACCCCAGATGTCCTCCGGCTTGTACAGGCCGGCCTTGATAATGCCGCCCATCATTGCATTGGCCATTACTCCGCATCCGATAAATCCAAGTTTCATTTCATTCTCCTTTTCTTCACACTTGAGATAGTTAATTGGTTAACACCTTTTATTTATGCCACAGGCGCTCCCGCTAGAGGAACGCCTATGGTAAAAGCAATTATATTATTCGAAAGACTGTTCCGTACGTTCGATGATTTCGTCCTGCAGCGGTTTGTCCAGGTTACGGAAGAAGTCACTGTATCCGGCAACGCGGACAATCAAATCCTTGTGATCTTCCGGATGTTTCTGAGCCTCAATCAGAGTCTGACGATCTACTACGTTGAACTGAATGTGGTGTCCATCCATTGCAAAGTAGGAACGAACCAGGCTGGCCATGTTGTTCAGACCTGCTTCACCGGCAACTACGTTCGGTGTGAACTTCTGGTTCAGCAAGGTACCTGCGGTTGCCAGGTGATCCATCTTTGCACAAGACTTGATTACAGCGGTCGGGCCGTTGGTATCTGCGGATTTCTCTGGAGAAATACCCTCGGATACCGGCTTGTGAGCCTTTCTGCCGTTCGGGGTAGCCAGGATAACGTCACCGAAGTATACGTGGCAAGTGGTCGGCAGCATGTCGATGCCGTACTTTCCGCCCTTCATGTTCGGACGGCCAACGATGGTGTCGTGATACAGATCGAAGATTTCTCTCATCAGATCATCGGCATAATCGTCATCGTTTCCGTACTTCGGAGTCTTATCGTGAACCAGGCTGTAGATGTAATCATAGCCTTCGAAGTCATGTTCCATTGCATCGATCAGTTCTTCCATGGTGAAGTTCTTCTCATCGAATACATTGTATTTAACGGATGCTACACAGTCGGTAACGGTTCCGATTCCAACACCCTGGATGTAGTTGGTGTTGTATCTTGCACCACCGGCATTGTAGTCCTTTGCGTTGGAGATGCAGTCGTTGGTTACAACGGACAGGCACGGTGCCGGCATTTCCTCTGCGTACAGTCTCTCAATTACGTTGTTTCCGCGAATCTTGATGTCAACAAAGTGCTTCAGCTGCTTCTTGAATGCAGTCCACAGTTCGTCAAAGGTCTTGAAGTCCTTCGCATATCCCAGCTGCAGACCCAGCTGCTTGCCGGAATATTCATCAAATCCGTTGAACAGAGTCAACTGGAAGATCTTCGGAATGTTCATGTATCCGGTCAGAATATATGCTTCGTTTCCCCATGCACCGGTCTCTACGCAGCCGGAGGATCCGCCTCTTCTTGCATCTTCCAGAGATTTTCCGGCGTTAATCAGCTCGGTAATCTGCGCTTCGGTGTTGTAGAATGCAGGCTGCCCCCATCCCTTTCTGGAGATTTCGCAAGCTCTCTTCAGGAATTTCTGCGGAGTCTTCTTACTGATGGTCACGTTGGAGTTCGGCTGAACCAGCTTCATCTCGTCCATGCAGTCCAGAATCAGGTAGCTGACATTGTTAACTCCGTTCTTTCCTTCCGGAGTTACACCACCGGTGTTGATGTTGGCAAAGTCGGTATATGTTGCACTCTCTTTCAGGGTGATACCTACTTTTACCGGAGCCGGCTGGTTGTAGAACTTCACCCACAGGCACTCCAGGAGTTCCAGTGCATGCTCGTCGTCCAGGATTCCTGCCTCTACGTCTGCTTCGTAGTATGGGTTCAGGTGCTGGTCCAGTCTGCCCGGGCTGAATGCGTCCCAAGGGTTCAGTTCAGTGGTTACTGCCAGGTGAGTGAACCAATACAGCTGAATTGCCTGCCAGAAAGTCTGTGGCTTGTGTGCCGGTACAACTTCCAGGTTCTTTGCAATCTGCTCCAGCTCTGCCTTTCTCTTTGGATCGGTCTCCGCTGCAGCCTTCTCAACAGCCATCTCGTGGTATCTTTCACCCAGTATGATTACCGCATCACAGCAGATGTCCATTGCCTTCAGTTCTTCCATCTTATCGGAAGCTTCCGGATCGTTCATCCAATCCAGAGCGTCCATGGTCTTCTTAATCTTTTCCTTGTAATCCAAGTAGCCGGTAGTGAATACCTGCTCGCCGCCGCATGTGTGTCCCGGGCCGCGCTGTTCCATGAACTCGGTGAAGATGCCGGCTTCGTAGCAATCATGCCATTCCGGTGTCATTCTGGACAGCAGCTTCTCACGAATGGTTCTGCCCTTCCAGAACGGGATGATTTCTGCAGCCTGCAGCTTGCGATCTTCTTCTGTGGTATGGAAGGAAACCAGCTTTCTTTCGCTCATAACCTTCATATCCTCTTCACTGTGGCAGCACAGTTCCGGGAATGTTGGGGAAGCCTGTGGGTTCTTACCTTTCTCACCCAGAATCAGTTCATCATCGCCGAAGTACAAGGTCTTCTTGGAAAAGTATTCCTTCAGAGTCATCGCTCTCATTACCGGAACAGAATACTTTCCGTCGTTTTCCTTGTAAAAATCTGTTTCGATTTTTGCTCTCTCCAGGTCGATGTGAACCGGCGTGGTTACACTCTGTTCTCTCAGGCGCTGGATTCTTTCGTTCATACCGCGTTTTGCCATTTTTTAACCTCCGATCTTGGTATTCGCATATCCTGCTTCTTTGAACATCTCCGCAAATTCCTGCATTTCTTCTTTTGTCGGTGCCTGCAGGTCCGCACCTTCATATGTCATTCCGATTCTCGGGTACTTACTGCATCCGGTGTTATGATACGGAAGCAGGTTGACCTGAGCGACATGAATGTTGTTTTTATGAAGGAAATCGATAGTTGCCCGAATGTTCTTTTCCGTGGCGTTGACTTCCTTAATCATCGGAATTCGGATGTAGATCCGAGCTCCGTCTGCGCTCAGCCGGCACAGGTTGTCCAAAATCCGGGCGTTGTCAGCCCCCATGTATTTCTTGTGAATCTCCGGATCCATCGACTTCACATCGTACAGGAAGGTGCTTACGTACGGCAGCATTGCCTTAAACCGTTCGTATGGCGCCTCACCGCAAGTGTCCACCGTGATGTCGATGCCCTGACGATGCAATTCTTTTGCCAGCGCCAGAACGTATTCCGGATCGACGCTCATAACCTCGCCGCCGGAAAGGGTCACTCCGCCGCCGGATTCTTCATAGAACATCTGGTCTTTCAGAAGTTCCTTCACCAAAGGACGAATCTCGTGTTCATGTCCCAGGATATCCCGGATGCTGCTCGGACAAGCCTTTACGCACTTACCGCAAAGCATGCACTTCAGCGGGTTGGTTACCGCCTTGCCGTTCTCAATCTTGATGGCATCGTTTGGACAGGCTTTCATACAGAATCCGCATCCAACGCATTTTGCTTCATCAAACTGCATCTGTGGATTATACTTCTGGGTCTCCGGGTTATGGCACCAAACGCAGTGCAAAGGACATCCTTTGAAGAACACCGTCGTCCGAATTCCATCACCGTCATGCACCGAGAATTTCTGAATATTCGTAATCGCGTGCATCTCTTTATCTCTCTTTCTGACTAAGTTATAGACCGTGGTCTACTCTCATCTTGATTATACCCTCTGACAGATAATTGTCAAGAAAAAAACTATAGTTATTCATTATTTTTATAAAGGTATTTCTTGGATTCTTTTGTACGATAACAGACGCATAAAAAAAAGGATGTCTCGCCGAAAAAATCAGTGAGACATCCAAATATTCAAGTCTAACGGTGCCGGTTCTAGCCGAAGTATCTCTCCAGCAGACCCTTGAATGCTTTGCCGTGACGAGCTTCGTCGCGAGCCATTTCATGAACGGTATCATGGATTGCATCCAGATTTGCAGCCTTTGCTCTCTTTGCCAGGTCGGTCTTGCCGGCAGTTGCGCCGTTCTCTGCAGCAACTCTCAGCTCCAGGTTCTTCTTGGTGCTGTCGGTAACAACGTCGCCCAGCAGTTCTGCAAACTTTGCAGCGTGCTCTGCTTCTTCGTAAGCAGCCTTTTCATAGTACATGCCGACTTCCGGATAGCCTTCTCTGTGAGCCACTCTTGCCATTGCCAGATACATACCAACCTCAGAACATTCACCTTCGAAGTTCGCTTTCAAATCTGCCAGGATATCTTCGCTTACGCCCTGTGCAACGCCAACTACGTGCTCAGCTGCCCAGCTCATTTCGTCATCCTGTTTTGTAAACTTATCGCTGCCAACGTGGCATACCGGACATTCTTCCGGCGGCTGATCTCCCTCGTGAACGTATCCGCATACCTGACATACCCATTTACTCATAATTCTTACCTCTCTTTCATGAACCTTTTTCAAACTATACTGTATTCGAAAGGTTTACTTTACTTTTCTTGTACAGTTAGTATAATCGTTTCCGCTTTGGAAGTCAACCCCTCTTTGAAATACTTCACGGAATACTCATATTGGATGGCGAAAGTGTTTTTATGGCGGGATATCCGGAGGTTAGACGGATTGAACAAAAACGCGTCATACCTTGTTTTACACTTCTAACTGTGGTATTCTATGTAGAGATTATACAGGCAAGACAGGAGGATTCACCACCATGGAAATACGGAAATCATCCGAAGATTATCTGGAAACGATGCTGATGCTCAAGGAACAGAACGGGTATGTTCGCTCCATTGACATTGCAAAACATCTGAATGTGACAAAGCCGAGCGTTTCCTACGCCACCAAACGGCTTCGGGAGAACGGCTATATTGAAATGAACAACGATGGACTGATTACGCTGACCGATTCCGGGATGGCCATCGCTCATAAAATCCTGGAACGCCACAAGATGCTTTCCCAGTTTCTGATTATGCTGGGCGTGGACAAGGAGGTTGCCGACGAGGATGCTTGCAACATCGAGCACGATATCAGCAACGAGTCCTTCGAAGCGATTTGCAATCACGTGGATAATTTCATGTCCGAATGCCCGAGAATCAATTCCTGCGCACCGGATTGCGAAGACCGGACACGGGAATAGCACAACGGTACTTCAAAGCTTTGCGGGATTTCTTGCACCAAGTCCCGAGCCCGCCGCCAAGTGAAAACATGAAAGACCTGTATCGTCTGGCTTTAGCTGACGATACAGGTCTTTTCTTATGCTTATTCTCAGAGCAGTCGAGGCTAACCCTGCTTTGTCTATTAAGATAATCCGATGATGGTGCCGTCGGACAGGATATCCATTCCGTTGGCAGCCGGAACCTTCGGCAGACCCGGCATAGTCATGATGGATCCGGTGAGCGCCACGATGAATCCGGCGCCGGCAGATACTTTTACCTCCCGAACGGTGATTCGGAAGTTCTTCGGTGCACCCAGCTTCTTCGGGTCATCGGTGAAAGAGTACTGTGTCTTTGCCACGCAGATTGGCAGGCGGTCCAGGCCAAGCTTCTCCAGCTCCCGAACCTGCTTCAGAGCATCTGCGGTGAAGTCCACGCCATCCGCGCCGTAGATTTCAGTCGCGATGGTGTTCATTTTATCTTCGATGGAATCGTTCACATCATACAGCGTGTGGAAATCGGATTTCTGATTTTCGCAGATGTTGATGACTTCCTTTGCCAGCTCCATTCCGCCTTCGCCGCCCTTTGCAAATACTTCGGACAGAACCACGTCGATGCCCTTTTCCTTGCACAGATCTCTCAGCAGTTCCAGCTCCGCTTCCGTATCGGTTGGGAAACGGTTGATGGCAACCACTGCCGGAACACCGTATTTTGCCACGTTGTCCAGGTGGCGAAGCAGGTTCGCCGATCCGGCTTTCAGTGCATCCAGGTTTTCCTCTGCCAGATTATCTTTTGCCACGCCTCCGTTCATCTTCAGTGCACGAACCGTTGCCACGATTACCGCAACATCCGGCTTCAGTCCGGCATACCGGCACTTGATATCGAAGAATTTCTCCGCACCCAGGTCCGCACCGAATCCGGCCTCGGTGACCACGTAATCGCCCAGCTTCAGTGCTGTCTGCGTTGCCATAACGGAGTTGCAGCCGTGAGCGATATTGGCAAAAGGTCCGCCATGAATAATAGCCGGTGTGTTTTCCAGCGTCTGTACCAGGTTCGGTTTAATAGCATCCTTCAGGAGCAGTGCCATCGCACCGGTTGCCTGCAGGTCGCCGGCGGTTACCGCTTCACCCTTGCTGTTGTACGCAACCACCATTCTGGACAGGCGCGCCTTCAAATCCTCGATGTCCGTTGCCAGGCACAGAATTGCCATGATTTCGGAAGCCACGGTAATGTCGAATCCGCTTTCCCGCATCACGCCGTCGCCCTTCTTGCCCAGGCCGACGATGATGTGGCGCAGGGAACGGTCGTTCATATCCATCACGCGCTTCCACACGATTTTCTTCGTTACGATATCCAGCGCATTTCCCTGATGGATGTGGTTATCCAGCATTGCCGCCAACAGGTTGTGTGCCGAAGTGATGGCATGGAAATCCCCGGTAAAATGCAGGTTGATATCATCCATCGGTACCACCTGGGAATATCCGCCGCCGGCAGCGCCGCCCTTAATGCCGAAGCACGGTCCCAGAGACGGCTCTCTCAGCGTGGTAATGGTCTTCTTTCCCAGCTTGTTCAGTGCCATAGACAGTCCCACGTTCGTGGTGGTCTTTCCTTCTCCGGCCGGAGTCGGGTTGATGGCGGTTACCAGCACCAGTTTTCCGTTGGGACGGTCCTTCAGCCGCTCCAACACATCCGGGCTGATTTTCGCCTTATATTTTCCATACAGCTCCAATTCATCATCCGAAATATCCAACTGAGATGCGACCTCCACAATTGGTTTCATCTGCGCTTCCTGTGCAATCTGTACGTCTGTCTTCATATAAAACCTCCTAGATTCAATCATATAAGTCCTACGCTTATTGTAGCAAAACATGTTATATCATTCAATATAGCCGTCAATTGTTCATTTTCCTTCTCTACCTTTCTTGTGTTTCTCCCGCCAACATAGTCCGGACTTTCCCTGTCTGTTGTCTTATTTGCTTACGCCTAGGAACAAAAAAACCTGCATCCGGAAAGCAATCTCAGCTAAACGGTGCAGGTTTGTTGGTTGTGAACCCTCTAGTAAAAGTGAAAAATCTTTTTATTCACTGTCATTATTGCTGATAATCCGATTCAGCACGTCCTTCGCCACCGGTCCCGCCGATGCGTACCCGGTGCCGCCGTTTTTGATCCATACCACGAAGGCCAACGGATAATCCTCATTATCGATGAATCCCACGAACCAGCCGTCTTCTCCGCTGCCGGTTTCCGCGGTACCGGACTTGGCATAGAGATCCAGTCCGTAGAAGTTGGACTCCCCGTAGGTTACTTTGACGTTGTTCTTCATCATGGAGCGCAGCTCGTCGGCGGTTTCGGAACTGATGTATTCTCCCAGGGATTTACCGGATTTGCCGGCGGACAGGAAGCTGGAGGATTTCATCAGCTTCGGCTGGACCGGCTCGCCGCCGTTGGCGATGGCGCCCATGTACACCATCATGGCGCACGGGTTCACCTGGTCATCGTACTGACCGATGCCTGCCCAGCTCAGATTCACCTCGTTGTCCTCCGGAAAAGTGAAGGAACCTGCTTGAGTCTTGATTCCGTCCACATCCACGGATTTGGTCAGTCCCACTTTCTGAGTGGTGGTGGAAAGGTTTGCGGCACCCACCTCCCGGGCCAGTTTTCCGAAGGCGCCGTTGCAGGATACCGCAAGGGCCTGGCGGAAGTTCACCGTGCCGTGGGCCGAGGTGCAGGTGATATCATCTTTATTGTATCGATTCTTTCCGTCGCAGGTGAATCGGAAGGAATCTACGCCCACGCCGGACTCTAAGGCGGAAGCCGCCGTCACCAACTTGAAGGTGGATCCCGGTGTCATGGCTCCCTGCAGGAAATTGTTGAAATAGATGGAGTCTCCGCTGTCATTTCCGCTTTGATCCAGCTCCGGATCGAAAGCCGGCGTACTCACCATGCACAGAATCTCTCCGGTCTTGTAGTTATAGACGCCCACCGTACCGGTCTTGCCGGAAAGTCGTTCATAGGCCGTCCGGTTGGCTTCCGCATCGATGGTCAGCGTGATTTTCTTGCCCTCTGCCGAGGTGTCGTAAGTTCCGTTCAGCAGATCGTATCCGATCAGGTCCCCGCTCCACATGTTGATGGCACCGGTGGCCACATTTCCGGCCGGATCGCCCACCGTATGCACGGTAGCTTTCCGAAGCTCCGAGTCGTCGGAATAGTGTGTACCGTCCTTATCGCACTTCAGAAGCTGCGTCCCGTGGCGGTCATAGATGGTTCCTCGGTTCAGGTTTCCATCCACGTAGATCTGCAGATTTCCGGAGAAGCTGGCCCAGGTCTTTCCCTGAGTCACAAAACGCCACACGAACACCCCGGTCCCCAGGAACAGGACCGCTGCCAGAAGCAGACATATTGTTGCACGTCTTTCTACTTTACGCATGGATAGCTCCTCTTCTTTCTATCGATCCTTCAGTCGCCTCACACCTCTTCTGCGTCCTCATCGGTCTCCTCCGCATAATCCTGCAGAGATACTTTTACCTTAGACCGTTTTATGGCGATACTGGCATCCTTCCGCATATCCGCCGCTTTAAAGAATGCCAATATGGCCCATGAGGCCATCATACTGGTACCTCCTGCCGACACAAACGGGAAGGTGACACCGGTGAGCGGGAACAAATCCACCGCACCGAACACGTTCAGCATGGTCTGGAAAAGGAAGAACGTGGACGCACCGCAGGCCCCGATGGTGTAGAAAGTGGACCGTCCGGCCACGATGGAATTCACCGCAAAGAGGCACAGGGTGATGATGCACACAATCAGCAGCAGAGCGATGATCAAGCCCCACTCTTCCGTCACCATTCCGAATACCAGGTCCGTATTGGAGGCGCCCACTGTTTTCAGATATCCGTTTCCGGCGCCCTGTCCCAGGAGTCCGCCTCCGGCACTGTAGCACATGGTTCGAACCTGCTGGTATCCTTTGTCCGCCGGATCGTCCCACACATGTCCCCAGATGGAAAACCGGTTGGCGATATACGGCATAAAACGAAGAATCATCAGTCCCATGATTCCGGCACCGACTCCGGTGAGAATCAGCCGGGACAAATCGCCGCTTCGCAGAAAGGATACCACCAGAAATGTGACGAAGAAAATCAGTGCCGTACCGAAGTCTCCCATCACCGCCAGGCATCCCAGGCAGTAGAAGGAAAACAGCACGTACTGCATCAGGTTCTTCTTCTGGAACAGCTCTTCCAGGGTGGCGGCACCCACCAGAACGAAGACGATTTTCACCAGCTCCGACGGCTGAAAACCGAAGTTCCCGATATACACCCAGTTGGCGGCACCGTACTTAATCTGGCCGCACACCAGGTTGAAGGCCAGCAGAAGCACCGACGCCACTGCCATGATGGGACGAATCCGCTCCGTCCGATCCAAATCCCGAAGGAAGAGGCAGATGACGAAGAACATCAGCAGGCCGATGACAACGGATACAAACTGCGTGAACGTTCGCTCCGGCTCCGAGGATGCAGTAATCGCCAGGCTGATGGTGGACATAAAGAAGGCGATCAGCTCAATCTCAAAACCCTTTCGTCCCATCGCCTTTCCGGTGAGGATGTACACCCACATCACCACACCCAGCAGCAAAATGGAAAGAAGGGCGGTCACCGTCACTTTCGTCCCCATTCCCAGAATCAGCTGCACCACAGCGAGAATCTGAAATGCCGTAATACCCAGCATCGCCGACCACGGTGACAGCGGTTCTTTATCCATCAGCCGAAGTTCTTCGTTGTTGCGAGTTTCCTCCAAGCTGATGGAGGCCAAGGTCGTACGCACCCCGCCCAGGGTGATTTTGTCCCCCGGCTCGATCATATACCGCCTTCCGGGCACCAGCTTCCAGTCGTTCACCACCGTTCCGTTGGTAGACCCCAGGTCCTTGATCATCCACTTCTCGTCCGACTGCCGGATCAGCAAAGCCTGGCTCTTGGAGACGGTTTTGTCCTTAATTCGAAGATCCACGGAGGAGGATCGGCCGATGATATTTTCCCAATGGGTGATGGGAATGCCCTCTCCTCCTTCCACGTGGAGATACCCCCATACCTCCGGCGTGGCTCTGGTGGACAGCAATGAAATGATGCACATCAACAGAATCCACACCGCCAGCAGTACGAACACCCACCGGAGTCCGGTGGTGATGTACTTTGCCGTTTCGGGATGGGAACTCGCCAGAGATAATATTGAATTCACAATGCCATTGATGGTATCCAATGTTTTCTCCCTCTGTCTATGCTACTTCTTCCAGGAGCTCTTCAGACCTACGATGCTGTTAAATACCTTCTCATCCTCGGTAGTCAGCTTCCTGTCTGCAATATAATATCCCTTCCGGAAGAACTGGAATCGGTCTTCCGGCTTTGCCTCCTTGATGGACGGCTCTGCATAACCCCAAGTGTCGCGGAGGGAATCCTCGTTGAATACGGAATTTCCTTCCTCGTCCTCAATCATCATGTAATCGTACTCCCGAATTCGGATCCGAACAGCGGTGCTAGCCTCCACAAAGTGGATGGTACCCTTCACCTTCCGGCCGTCCGGTGCGTCTCCGCCGCGGGTTTCCGGATCGTAGGTGCAATGAAGCTCCCGAATGGATCCATCTTCGTTCTTAATCACTTCATTGCAGGTAATGTAGTATGCACCCTTGAAGCGAACTTCATTTCCCGGGAAGAGACGGAAATACTTCTTTACCGGTACTTCCATAAAATCATCTCCGTCAATCCACAGTTCCCGGCCGAACGGAACCTCTCGCTCGCCCAGCTCCGGAACCTTCCGGTTATTTTCTACGGTGCACATTTCAATCTGACCCTCCGGATAGTTGGTGATTACCACCTTAATCGGGTTGGTCACTACGTGCACGGCCGGCACTTTATCCTGCAGATCGTCCCGGACTGCGGCTTCCAGCTGCGCAATATCCACGGTGGAGTTGGCTTTCGCCACACCGATTTCGTCGCAGAACGCCCGAACCGCTTCCGGCGTATATCCTCTCCGGCGGATGCCGGCGATGGTTGGCATCCGAGGATCGTCCCAACCGTCTACATGACCTTCGTCCACCATTCTCTTGAGGTACCGCTTGCTCATCAGGGTGTGGGTGATGTTCAGACGAGCGAACTCAATCTGACGCGGCGGATTCGGCCACAGACCCACTTCCTGCAGCACCCAGTCGTACAGCGGACGGTGATCCTCAAACTCCAAAGTACAGATGGAATGGGTAATGCCCTCAATGGCATCTTCAATCGGATGAGCGAAATCGTACATCGGATAGATGCACCACTTGTCCCCCGTATTGTGGTGGGTCACGTGCGCTACCCGGTAGATAATCGGATCTCTCATATTGATGTTCGGGGATGCCATATCAATCTTGGCACGGAGAACCGCTTCTCCGTCACCGAACTCTCCGTCCTTCATGCGCCGGAACAGCTCCATGTTCTCTTCCACGCTTCTGTTCCGATATGGGCTCTCTTTTCCCGGCTCCGTCAGGGTTCCGCGGTATTCCTTCATCTGCTCTGCCGTCAGGTGGCACACATAGGCCTTTCCTTTCTGAATCAAAGACACTGCGGCTTCATACATCTGATTGAAATAATCCGATGCCCACAGTCTCTTGTTCCACTGGAATCCCAACCAGTGTACATCCTCCTCGATGGCGTCCACGTATTCCGTGTCTTCCTTGACCGGGTTGGTGTCGTCATAACGAAGGTTGCAGGTTCCGCCGTACTTCAATGCGGTTCCGAAGTTCAGGCACAGGGATTTGGCATGTCCGATGTGGAGATAGCCGTTTGGTTCCGGTGGAAAACGAGTGGCGATATGATCCCACTTTCCGGTTTCCAGGTCGTTGTCGATGATGTCGTGGATAAAATTCCCTCTCATCTCTTTGTATTCGTTCGTTTTTTCGTTACTCATTCCAGCCTCCAAATAATTAATACACTTATTTGTGATTATAGCACAACGGGAAATTTTCTACAATCAGCGTAATGCAATTCCGGGCTCGACAAACCGCCGAACCCGGATATGAAAATGCCCCTATATATCCGTCCTTGACAGGATTTCCGCCGGCGTTTTCCGAAGGGTTCGGAATACCGGAAGGAGCCCTGCCAGCAGGTTGAACAGCACCAGCACGCCGAAGGACAGGAGCGCAATGCCCGGATTCACCACATACTGGTTGGCGATGTAATCGATTCCCTGCATCAAATTGTACAGGAGGTAATACGCCGCCCCGATACCCGGCACCGCAGTCAGCACGGTAATCACCAGAATTTCTCCGGTGAACATGCGGTAAATATCCCGCTTCTTCAGCCCGATGGCCCGCAGAGTACCCACTTCCTTGATTCTGGACAGGAAGGAGGATCGAAGCATCAGGAAGATTTCAATGAGAGAAATCAGCAAAATGATTCCCGCCACTACCAGCGCGGAGCGCAGGTTGTCCCGGTGCTTTCGCATGTAATCGGTGCGGTCCCGCTCGTAATTTATTTTTGCGGAATAGCCCTCTTCCTGCAGCGTGGTCAGCGTCCCATAGGTGTCGGTGGTGTATACCGAACAAACCTTTTGTTTTGCAATGTAATTCTGCCGAACCGTATCCTTGCTCACGTAGACGATATCGTTCTGATAATCGCTGGTGTAGAATCCCACCAATTTCAGCTTGTGCCCGTTCACCTTTCGATTGAGGGTCTTGCCGATGGTGTACCCATCCTCGCCGTTGTGGGAATTGTTCACCACAGCCTCATAGGTATTCTTCGGTGCGGATCCCTTCTTAATCCGAAGAGCCGAAGAACGCAGGTCGTAATTCACGATGGCGTTGTCCTCCTCGCCGGAAGCCTCTGCGTCCATCTCGTCATCCTCGCCGGAATCCGAAAAATCACTCGCCGTATCATCCGTTCCCTTCTTCGCATTGGACAGCACGTCGATGGTCTGACTTGCCGGAATGAAAATGGACGGGGATTTGGTGTCGGAAACGCCCACGATTTCGTAATCCTTCAGGTGCGGTATCTTAATCCGCCGTCCTATGAATTGTTTTACGGAAGTCAGTCCCACCATGTTGCCCGCTTTGGCCTTGATGAATTTATCCAGAATCATCCGGTCGATGACGATTTCATGCCCCTTCTCCGGAAGACGTCCTTCGATTACATCTTTGGTTTCCAGCTCTTCCGAATGGCTCAGGGAGCCGGTGAGGCCGGCAGACGCCTGGGCGGTCTGATAGTAATCGTCCATCGGCAGGGTCACGCAAATCCGGGTATCTCCCGGCGTCACATAGCTTACCCCGTTCATCTTCCGAATTTTCTTCAGCATCGACTCATCGTGCTTCGGGTTGGCCACGGTGATGTAATGACTGTTGGTGGTGAGGAAGTCCTTCTCCTGCACGTTGAAAATACCGAAGATGTTGCTCACCGCGGTAAAAGTAAACGCCGCCGCGCACACGAATCCGATGAGCAGGAGTTTTTTCAGCAGGCTGAATTTCCGCACATTGCGGAAGCCGCTGGCCAACATGTTCCAGACGTTATATACGGAGGTGTATTTCGCCTTAAAACTCTCCGGCATGTGCTCGTCGTACCGGAAGTGCACGTCCTCGTAGATGGTGGAATCCATGGCGCTGTAGTGCGCATCGATCATCTCGATGTTGGCGGTTTCATCCACCACGTGGAACGCCCCGCCGGTATTGATGTACAGGTTGCCTCCGCGAATGACGATTTTGATATCCGTCTCCCGAATCTCATCCTGATACACGTCCACCGTCAGTCCATCGTGCCGGAAACGCACTCCGTGTTCCATATCTTTCAGATAGATCTTGTTTTCCAGCTGATAGTCCAGCTTCCGGGAAGGATCGTTCTCCCGGTCCGATACCACCCGGCCGTCCTTGATTCGAACCACCCGATCCGCGTAGAATTCCGCGATATCCGTCTCGTGAGTCACCAGAATCACCAGTCGGTCTTTGGAAATCGACTTGATGATGTTCATAATTTCGATGGTGTTCCGGCTGTCCAGGTTTCCCGTCGGCTCATCGGCGATGATGATTTTCGGATTCTTGGCAATGGCCCGGGCGATGGCCACCCGCTGCCGCTGTCCGCCGGACAGGGCATCCGCCATCTTGTTCCGATACGGATAGATGCCCACCGCCTCCAGGCAGTAGTTCACCCGTTCCTTCACCTGTTCCCGATCCTTCATGCCCACCATTCGCAGGGCGATGGCCACGTTTTCAAAGACGGTGCGGTTATCCAGCAGGTTGTAGTTCTGGAAAATATATCCGATCTTTGCATTCCGGATGACGTCCACCTTGTTGGAACTCTTCCGGGTGATGCATTCCCCGTCCACGTAGATTTTTCCCGAGTTGATTCGGTCCAGCCCGCCGATGGCATTCAGCAGCGTGGTTTTACCGCAGCCGGAAGGGCCCAGCAGTGCCACGATGCCGCTTTCCGGCAGATTCAGGGAGGTGTCGTTGATGACATGAATTTCGTTGTTTTTCTTTCGGTTGAAATACTTATTTACATTCTGAAGTTCAATCATATCTACGCCTCCTCTCTGTAAACTTTCATAGCGCTCTTGCTGAAGATTTTATGGGAATATCTCTTCGCAATCAGGAGGGACATCACCAGAAGTCCGACGAACAGGATGAAATAATCCGTCGCGGACAGGAACGCCAGTCGCTCATTCACCGCCGGTACCGCGACGATTCCCCGCCGTACCAGGTTGCTTCCCACCAAAACGCCGCCGTAGGAAATCGCCATCATGAGCAGCAGCTCGATGCGCAGGATGTTATCCGTATTCTTCCGGCTGGCGCCCAGAATTCGCAGTGTAGAGTAATAGGAATTTCGGGACCGCATGATCAGCCGGATTACCGCATAGGAAATGAAGAACAGCACGATGAATTCCAGTGCCAGGCGAACCATGCTGAACATCCGCAGGATAAACGCATACCCGCCGGTGGCATCCGTAAAGGTATCCTTAATCACCAGCGCCTTGTATCCGGCGCTTTCCAGGGCCTTCACCGTGGAATCGGACAGCTTCTCGTCCTTCATGAAAAAGCTGCTCTGGAAATTTCCCTGATTGAAAATCTTGTTGTAATCCGACGGATTGATGTACACGTTGGACGTGTATTCGTCGTAATTGTTTTTGGAAAGACCCAGCAGGCTCCGGATATTGTCGGCTTTGAACACCTGACCGATTCGGAAATCCCGAGACTCCTCAAAATAATGGTTTTTCACGTGAAGACCCATGGTCTTTCCCCGAGCCGCACCTTCTTCGTAGAACTGGTATGCCTGGTCTTCGGAAATGTATACCTCGCCCTTCGGCACCTTCTTGGATGGATACACCACCTGCATGCCGCTGTAATCGCTCTTCGTACCGCTAAAGTCCAGCGTTACGGCGGAGGAGGCCGCTGCGGTCTTTACCAGCACCCGAGCCGCCACGTTATCCGTTACGTAAATCATGACGTTTCCGTTGCTGGACCGGCCGGCATCTTCGCTCAGAAAAACCACGCCGACCACGGTCACCTTGTCCTTGATCAGCCGGTCGCCGCCCTGTATCGCCATGGAATTCAGGGCATCGATGTAGTATTTTTTCCCCAGAATCTTCTTATCCATCTCCTTGATGGCATCGTAGGAATAGCATTCCGGATCCGCCACCAGCACCACCTCCGTATCCTTCTTCGGAAGGCGGCCGATGGTCGGCTTTTCCTTCAGGCAGCTCACCGGATACATCGGCCCGCTGATATCGATATCGTCGGACTCAAACATGATTCCGGTATCGATGCCCGCATCGCCCTTGATGATGTAATCCGCATTGTCCATCTTCTGAAGGCTCTCGTAATCCGAAGTGGTGAAAGCACTCCCATCCTTCTTGGTGAGAATCAGCCGCTCCGGGGAGGTATCCGTGAAGTAATTGTTGTACCCCATCAAATCGTTGGAATGGAGGGCCTGCTTCGTGGACGCGTACTGGCTCAGCACCGCCGCCGTGACGAACAGGTACACCAATAAAAGCAAAATGAATTTCGCCGGAAGGTTGAAGGTGTTCCGAACCCCCAGCCGAAGCTGCGACCCGGCCGACATCTTCCGGTATACCGGTCGCTCTTCCTCCGGATGCAGATAGGATTCCATCTCATCATCGGAAAGGTCCCCCGCCGCGGGCTGAATTTTCTTATCCTCGATAATTCGGCCGTCATGCATGGTGATTTTTCGGGTAACGTACGGCGCCGCCTGCTCGTAGTTGTGGGTTACGATAACCACCAGGCGATCTTTGGAAATCCGATGCAAGGTTTCCATCACCTTCTCTGCGGAGGCACTGTCCAGATTTCCCGTCGGTTCGTCCGCCACGATAACCGGGGCGTTCTTTGCCAGCGCCCGGGCGATGGCCACCCGCTGCTTCTGTCCGCCGGAAAGCTTGGATGCCTTAGTCTTGGTATAGGCCGTCATATCCACCATCTCGATGTATTCCGGGATGTTCTGTTTCTGCTCCGACCGAGGCATGCCGGACAGCATCATGCTCAGCTCTACGTTCTGGTATACGGTATAGCTGTTCACCAGGTTGAAGTCCTGGAAAATATTTCCGATGTATTTCTTCCGGTACCGTTCGTAATCTTCCGTTCGGTAGCCGCTGGTATCCTCTCCCGCGATGAAAAGTTCCCCCTCTTCATAGCTGTCCAGTCCGGAAATGACGTTCAGCAGCGTGGACTTGCCGCTGCCGCTCTCGCCGGTAATCACCACGAATTCCCCCATATCCAGGTTGAGATCCACCTTGGAAAATCCGGTACTCACGGTATCCTTATTGCTGTAGAACTTCGATACGTTATGAAGTTCAATCATATGCGACATAATTCTATCCTTTCTTTCCCCATGCTGTTACAGTATCGGTCGAAATTAATGATATTAATTATACTGAATTGGGCTCCGGTGTACAACATCCGGAGCCCAATCTTAACAATTCTTAAGAAATCTTAACACTTATTGCGGAAAATCAATCGCTGAGATCCGCATCCATCCGAATTCGAAGCTTCAGGTCCGGCATCCATTGAAGGACTTTTCGGCGAACCTGTTTCATCGTCTCCATCCGGTCCGGGGAATCGAAGCTGACCACCACGTCGAAGCTCATGCGCCGGCTCTTTGGATCAAAGAAGAAACCGTGGAGCTGCATCACGTGTTCCACGCTCATGGCTAGGTCCGTCACCTTTTTCTGAACCATCGCCAAATCCGCATCGGTGGTGTTGATGGCGTAGATTCCGATTCCCATCAGGATGACTCCGGTCTTCTCGTACACATCATCGGCAATATCTCGCTGAAGCCGGTCGATTTCCACGGCGGTCATGGTATCCGGAATGGCGATGTGCACCGATCCCTGGTACTGATCCGGCCCATAAGCGTGAAGGATCAAGTCGTAAGCGCCGGTCACGTGAGGGTGCATGCAGATGATGCTTTTCACTTGCCGAGCCAAGGGTTTCTCCACCCGTTCCCCCAGGATGTCGCTGATGGTTTCCCGCAGCATGTCGATTCCCGCTTTGACGATCACCAGGGAAATGATGGCTGCCAGCCAGGCTTCCACCCGAAGACCGAATCCCAGATACAGACCGGCCGCTGCCAGCGTGGTGACGGAAATCACCGCATCCAGAAGGGCATCGGCACCGGAATTGATGAGGGATTCCGAATTTGCTTTTACCCCCTGCTTCTTCACCCAAAGACCCAGAACAATTTTGGTCACCACCGCTACCGCCACGATCAGCAGGGTAACGCCGGTATAGTTCGGTGTCTTGGGATGGAGGATTTTCGTCACGGACTCCACCAAAGCCGTAATGCCCGCATAGAGAATAATCAGGGCAATCACGCTGGCGCTGAGGTATTCCACCCGCCCGTGTCCCAGAGGATGCTCCCGATCCGCCGGTTTTGCCGCCAGCCGGGTGCCCACGATGGTAATCAATGAGGACATGGCATCGCTCAGGTTGTTCAGCGCGTCCATGGTGATGGCCACGGAATGGGACATCATCCCCACAAAAGCCTTAAAGCCCGCCAGCAAAAGGTTGGTGACGATGCCCACCACGCTGGCCCGCACGATGACCTGATTTCGATTTTTTTCCATTCCAACTCATCTCCTTCCACAACTATCGAATGACGGTGTGGTTCTCCCAATCCCATTCGCCGGAGAGGGTCAATTTCTCGTAGCTTGGAATCAGGAAGGACAGCACGGTGAAAAGGCCCAGCAGGAACAGGTACCACAGCAGCGGAATGATGTCCAGCGGGCTCACTCGTCCCTTGGTCAGGGATGCCACCAGCAGAAACTGGGCACCGTACGGAATCATGCCCTGGAAGATGCAGGTGAACGCATCCAGGATGGACGCGGTTTTTCTCGGATCGATCTTGTACTTTTCGCTGATGGATCTGGCCATATTTCCGTCCACGATGATGGCCACGGTATTGTTGGCCGTCGCCATATCCGTCACTCCCGCCAGCACGCACAGCGCCGCCTGGGCGGATTTCTTTCCCTTGCAAATGCCGCTGAGCTTCTCAATCATCCACTGAAGCCCGCCGTATTTCGCCGTAAGCTCCGCCACGCCGCCGCCGAACATGGACAGCAGGAACACTTCGATCATGCTCTTGTAACCTTCCCACACGTTGGTGGCAAAAGTAATCACGGTCAGGTCGCCGCAGGCAATTCCGATGATGCCGGCGGACACGATGCCGAAGAGCAATACCAGGAACACGTTGATTCCCAGCAGCGCCAGCACCAGTACCAGCATGTACGGAACCACTTTGATCAACTCATAGTTTCCGGCAGGAATTGCCACCGCATGTTCCGGACGGCCGAATGCCACCAGAAGCACCAGTGCGATGATGGCCGCCGGAAGGGCGCACCAGAAGTTGGTGCGGAACTTATCCTTCAGCTCTACGCCCTGGGTCCGAGTCGCGGCGATGGTGGTGTCCGAAATCATGGACAGGTTGTCGCCGAACATCGCGCCGGACATGCAGGCCGCCATCACCAAAGGCATGCTCAAGCCCGCTTTATCCACAACGCCCACGGCAATCGGCACAATCGCGCCCACGGTTCCCATGGAGGTTCCCGTCGCCGTCGCCATAAAAGCAGAAATCACGAAGATGCCTGCAGTGAGCAGGTGTGCCGGAATAATCGACACGCCCAGGTTTACCGTGGATTCGATTCCGCCCATCGCACCGGCCACTGCGGAGAATCCGCCCGCCAGCAGGTAGATCATCAGCATGGTCACCACGTCTTCACTGGCAGCGCCTTTGGCGAAGGTCGCAAAATTCTCGTTAATGCCCGCCTTGTGGAACATGACAAATGCGGCAATTACCGCAATGGACATGGCCACCACCGACGGGAACTGATAGAACGCCATCTCCACCCCCCGCATCTGCAGGATGATTCCGGCGCCCATATAGATCACAATGAACAACAGGAACGGTATCAGTGCCAATCCGCTGCTTTTCGTCTCTTCTAACTGTTTCATCTTTCTCTGTCCTTTCCAACTAACCAAAACGGTATTGATTCATAATCTTTTCCATTATATCTTTTTACGGATTGTACTGCAATTCATACACGGATTTTTTTGTAAAAAAAGTGCCGGAAGTCTTTTGCTTCCGACACAAAGTTCTTAGTATCTGCCCAGCGTGTCCACAAAGTGAATCTTCTTGCGGAAACGTTCCTCGGCTTTCTTTTTCTTTTTGCCCGGCTTATCCTCCTCTGCATCCTGCTCCGGATAGCCCAGCGTCAGAATGCCCATCGGCATGAATTCCGAAGAAATGTGCATGGCTTCCGCCACCTTCTTCTGCTGCGCTTCGTCACACATCACGCTCACCCATGTGCCGGCCAGACCGATTTCTTCCATGATTACCAGCATGTTTCCGATAGCGCGGCTTCTCTCCACATCCTCTGCGGTCGGCGCTTCCTTTGCCGGTGCGTATACCGGAACGATAACGGCCGGTGCATCCTTCACTTCGGCGGCGTTCTCACCGGATTCCGCCAGCTCGGCAATCGACTCCTTGGACTTAGAAACGTAGTAGTTCCACCCCTTCTCGTCCTCCAGATGGGAAGCCATCGCCGCCTTGATGACCTTTACCAGGGTGCCGTTGGCAACCGGTGTCTGCTTGTATGTAATTCCTGCATTCTTTGCGATTTCCATTTGCAATACTCCTCCTGCAAAATAACCATTGGTTTTTTCTATAAATACTCCGTTGGTTATTATACACCGCTGAAACCCTTTAATAAAGGGCTTTTCAGGCTTTTTCGCCGTTTATTTTTTAACGGAAAATTCGCAATGCCAGTGCAACACTTCCGTTGCACTAGTTCTGCGGAATGAATTGTTGCATTAGTCTTGCAAAATATACCTATTCTTCATCATTCTAAGATTGACGAGATTTTTCAGACACGATATAATGTTTTTGCAAGAATTTATATGTAAAATAATTTATTTGTGAAAAAAAGTTATAACTAAATATGATATGGGTTTTCCCTAGTCGATTTGTAACAGGGAAAATCCAAAAGCGGATGTTTCCTTGTTATTTATCAATATTAAATTAAAAAGGAGATATCTACTATGACACTAAAGAAAAAAGCGTACCAAGACTTAACGTTTGCAGATGACTTCATGTTTTGCAATATTATGCAAAACAACCTAGACATTTGCAAGGATCTCGTAGAACTTATCCTCGATAGGAAAATCGGAGAGATTAAGTTCTCGGAAGCACAAAAGGCCCTTGATATTAAATTGGGGCAAAAAGGTGTTCGCCTGGACGTTTACTTTGAAGATGATTTCGATACTTTATACAATATCGAAATGCAAACAGTAAACAGACCGAATTTACCAAAGCGCAGCCGGTATTACCAAGGCCTAATCGATCTAAACCAAATTAGATCTGGCACTGATTTCAGGGACTTGAAACGGAGCTACATTGTTTTTATCTGTATGTTCGACTTTTTCAATTTGGATTTTCCAATCTATGAATTCGAACCGCGTTGCACAAGAAAACCGGATTTACGGCTAAATGACGAAACTTCCAGAGTCTTCGTAAATGCGATCAGTACAGAGAATACGATGTCAAATGATCTCAAGAGTTTCCTGACATATTTGACGAAAGGAGTGGCTGATTCGATGCTGACAAGAAAGATAGACGAAGAAGTTCGTCGCGGAAAAGAAAATGAGATGTGGGAACTGAGTTACATGAAGTCAATCGAACACGATCGAGAAAATTTCAATGACGGCTTCAATGAAGGCTTCACTAAAGGTCAGGCAGAAGGCCATGCGGAAGGCCATGCGGAAGGCCAAGTTGAAATCATTAAACGCCTTTATGATGGCGGCATGACAATACCAGTTATTGCAAAAGCTATCAATGAATCCGAAAAAGCTGTTGTGGAAATGCTCGATAGCTGCAAAGATGAGATTATTGATGAAGGGAAAAAAGAGTGATTAAAAAAAGTGGGTGGTGATATGTACCGCCCACTTTTTTAATTTCAACGCTACAGCTGACTTACTTGGATAAACCAAATCGCTACATTAAAAAAGAAAGCGTTTAATGGCCGAAAGTGCTTAATTACTTATTCGACGATGCTTTCTTCTTTCTGGTCTTGTAATATGCTGCTCCTGCAGCAGCACCGATAATGATTGTGATTACATACATCAATAGGCTCTTCTGGTCTCCAGTTCCCGGAGGTGTGATTGGCTTATCTACCGAGATGGTCTGCGCTTCGTCATTGATGTCTTTATGCTCTGTAACAAAATGCTCGGATCCACCTTCTTCCTGGACAGTGATTTCTTCAAAGACGACCAGCTTCTTTCCGGTAAGCTTTCTGGAATCTACCTTAATTCCAGACACTGTGAATTCTCCAGCTTTTGCGGAAGATGCATCATAATTCTGCTCTTCTTCGTTTTTAGCGCTTTTATCCAGGATATTCATGCTACTTACTTTTACATCAGAAACCTTCTTACCTGTCTTCTTGTCTACCAGCCATGTCTTCACGGTATATTTGTCCGGAATCATGTTGGTGTACTTAATAGTATCCTTTACAGACTCTACGCCTTTACCGGAGAGCATGTTCTTAAGAGCATTTTCCGGAGTTGCCTTTGTTCCAATGTCCGGAACAACGATGGTCTGAAGATTATCCTGAAGGTTACGATGTTCTCCAACGAGTTTACCGTCTTTGTTGTAAATCTCTTCAAAGATAACCAGGGTCTTTCCTTTGACCTTCTCCCCATCCACCGTTACGGATGTTGTAAAGGTGCCGGAAGCGCGCACGATTTCTACGTCCTGAGGTTTTTCATTGTTCTCTTTATCGGCTGCGTCTGGCTCTGGATTTGCGGTATCCTCTGAGATGTCGTCTGACGTATCATCCTGGAGTTTATCATCTGTCTCCTCCGTCAGTTCTTCCTTCTCCGGTGTATACTGCTTTACTGTTTCAGTTCCATCTACCCTCTTTCCCGTGGCCTTATCTACAACATAAGTCTTAATGGTCACCGGTTCGCCTGCTGGAAGATTTTCGTAATCTACAGCATCTTCAATCACCTGCTTACCCTTGGATGGGATCATATTATTCCGCAGGGTCTTGCCGGTTGCAGAAGTCTGTATTTTCGAAACTTGAATTGTCTGATTATCATCGTCGGTATCTTTGTGCTCCGCAATAATCTGCCCCTGGAGGTATACTTCCTCGAATACAATCACGTTTGTACCAGCATACTTAGATGCATCAAAGGTGATTTCTACCTTGACTTTTCCGGTCACAGTGTTTGGTGTGAATTTAGTCTCCACTTCCGGTACATCCAGCTTATTCCCATTACTGTCTACCAGCCAAGTCTTTGCAACATGCTCTACGTTCTTCTCAAGGCCCTTGTATTCGATTTCATCTACAATTGTCTGCTCGCCGGTTCCATTTACGATATGGGAGCCCGTGTCTTTGCCCGTTGCTGTTGTGCCGATGGATGGCTGATACAGTGTCTGCTCGGAATCGGTGAGGTCTTTGTGTTCTCCGATGAGATTTTCTCCAAGATACAGTTCCTCAAATACGGTAACATTGCCTTCTACATCATCTGCATTGTACTTCAGCTCAATCTTGTAGGATCCTTTGGATTCACTTGGCGTGAACTTTGTTTCGGCCATGGTATCCTCAATTTCGTTGCCGTTTTCGTCTACCAGCCATGCTCTTCCGGTGAGCTCCGTTCCTGGGATTACATTATTGTAATCTACGGTGTCTACAATGGTCTGTTCGCCGGTTTTCCCGATAATGTTGAGACCGGATTCTTTGTTCACGGCTTTTGTCTTCAGCTTTACGACCTGCAGCGTCTGATCTTTGTCGTCCTTATCCTTATGGGATGCAATCAGCTTGCCTCCTTTATAAAGCTCTTCATAGACGATTACATTCTTCCCGGCATACTTGGATGCATCCGGAAGAGTTACATTCATGGTATAGGACCCATCTTCGGCACTCGCCGTGAACTCTTTCTCGGAAGTCGTTCCGTCTATAGTCTTTCCGTTCTCGTCTGTCAGCCATACTTTGCCCTTGAAGGTCTCGCCGGCAATCAGGCCCTTATACGATACCGTGTCTGTAATGGTCTGTTTGCCCACACCGGAGATCATCTTAAGGCCGGATTCCGTTCCTGCTGCCTTTGTCTTAATCTCCGGAAATTTCACCGTCTGAGACTGGTCGTTGATGTCATGATGTGCGCCGAAGAATACGCCTTCTTCATACATGTCTTCATAAGCCACGAACTGTTTGCCGATGACAACTCCGGTTCCGTCGAACTTGAATGTAACATCCACATAACCATCCGGCTCGGATGGAGTGAATTTCACCGGCTCGGATACGACTTCTTTGCCGTCCTTATCCAGTGCTTTTTTGCCGGTGGTCTTATCCATCAGGGTCCCTCGGAGTTCGTATTCTTTATCCGTCTTCAGGTCCTTGTAAGTTACCCGGTCTCTTAGTTCGATTGGGCCTTCTCCGTAGATCAGGTGTTCCCCAGTCTCCTTGTCGGTGAGCTCGGTCTTGAAGTTGTGTTCTGGGTCTACCAGAGTGCCAAGGTCGATGGTGGCACCATCCTTGGTGACAGTGAACTTCACCGGATCAATCAGACTGTAACCCCGATTGGCTTCACATTCCAGTTCTTCTAAGACATAGTCTCCTTCCGGAAGAGCTCCCCGGCTATCGTCGGCTTTGCCATCTTCCGATTCACCGAACCAAACGCCGTTTCCGACACCTTCTTCATTGGTGTTATTCGTGTGCTTTGCAAAGGATGCGGAAGAGTTCCACTCGCCTTTGTCGTTGGTGCAGATGATATGGGATTCATCTCCCTTCGGGCCCTTATAAGTGAGTTTGAACTTCACATTCGCCAGACGATTCGAGGATGTCTTAATTTCTCCATTCTCGTTCTGGGAGGACGTCTCGCCTACCTTTACGAACTTCACATCGCCTCGTGGCTGATACTCGTCACTTGTGATAATCTTCTGATTTGGGGAAACTACCGGATCGGTGTTTCCGGCAGCACCGGTGACGGTAACTGGATAAGTCTTCTCATCCACTGCAAAGCCCTCCGGCGCATGCTCTTCCTTTACAGTGTAGTTCCCTACCGGGAAACCAACGTTACCATTGGTATCCTTATATGGTGTTCCCGAATACAGATATTTCTTTATATTTCTGGATTGTGTTTGTATGTAGCCGCCACTATCCGTCTTGAACTTCCAGCTGCGGATTGGCTTTCCGGATCTGGATCTGGATCCGTAGTAGTTCACCTGGTAGATGGCACCGGCCAGAGAGTACTGCTTCTTATCCTCCGGACGCTTGTTCTTCTTCTCTACCTGAATGAACATCGGGTCCAGCTTGGCGGTATCCTTGTAGGTCTTCTTTACGGTCTTCCCTGCAGATGCTACAATCTTGAATGGCTTCTTGGACCGGTCAATGCCCTTCTCATCCTTTGTGGACAGATTCTTGCCCGGCTTGGTTTCGAAGGCATAGTAAGTACCCTTCTTCACCTTCAGCTTATTGGATAAGCCATTGCTTCCGATAGTGAGCGTACCCACATACCCTGTCTTCTTGGCGGTCTTGTAGATTTTGTAAACCGTACCTGTAACAGAATAGTTGCTGTTCCCCACGGTACAGTCGGTGTTGGCAATTTTCTTGGTGATCTGGATGTATGCATCCTGTGGTATTGTGTAAGTAAAAGAGCCCGCCATATTCTGGGTATAGTGACCTTTTGTATTCTTCATATTGGAACATGTCACTTTCACCACAGCATCTCCATTTTTATTAGTTGTAATAGAAGATACTTTGGCGTGGAAGCTGTACTTCGCTCCCGGTTCCGGAAGATACACACCCTTATCGACACAGTGGGCCTTGATAACCTTATCCTTATACTTTCCAGAGTTGATCTTGAAGTTCGCCGTAGACGGATGACCTCTCTTGGAACTTTTGCAGGTTGCAGTGCCACTGGATGAAGACCCCTTCTTCGGCAGCGTAGTGGATGCCTTTGACGCATAAGTTGCGGCGCTGCTCTTTACGGTCTTCGCCTTAACACCCTTAGCGGAAGACTGGGTATTCACCTTCTTGGCATCTTCTTCCGATGCCTTCTTACAGGTCACTTCCACCTTGTTGCCCTTATCAGCTGCGGTAATCTCCTGCTCCATCTTTACGGATTTCTCTCCATCTGCCTTTGTTTTCGACTCCTTAGAGAGTTCCTTCTTCGGATCTACGGAATCATTCTGAACCCGGATCTCGTCTTCTTCAGACTCGGTAACGATGGTAATCTTCTCCCCCACCGGATACCGGAAGGTGTATTCCTTGTCATCCCGGATGGCCTTCTCCTGAAGTTCCTTCTTCGTCTTTTCATCCGTCTTGTCTGAGATCTTATCAAAGTGAATCTCTCCGGATCCATTCAGCTTCACGGTAATCGGTGCCGTATTCGGCTCAGAATCCGAATGCTGCGCTTGAGTCTTCCCTTCCGCGCTTGGCAGGGATTCACTATCCACGGCAAAGGATGCCACCGGCTGGAATACCATTGCGGTGAGCATGAGAATGGATAGTCCCTTGGTAATAACTTGTCTTATCTTTCCCATTTGAGCTTCCTCCTTCTGGAAAATTACATATTGGAAATAACGGACTGTATATAAAAAACCGCATATCAAAGCATGCGGTTTGGGACATGAAAAAGGGAGCCTGTCATCGGCTCCCTGGTTTCAGGTATATCTATTTATTAAAGAAAGAGAGAAAGGAATAAACTATTGATAACTTGCGCATGTGGCCCCGCAGGAGCAGGTATACTTCGTCACGGTTACGCTCTTCTTGATTGGGATCTTTACGTAGTCGTATTCATTTCTAGAAGAACCATAACCCCTTGCACCTTTGGCTTTATCTTCAAGAGTATGTTTCAATGTAAATTCAGCATATTCATCATCTGTCATCGAATTATCATAATCAGTTTCATCGAAATTGCATGGTACCCATCCGCCTTTGCCATCCGGCAGTGCGGCGTTACAGATGGTCTTATAGACCGTCTTGTACTTGTATCCGGTAATACGCTCTTCGGTACCGGTGGTCTTCTCCCATGCATGCTGATGCTGATCGTCGGTAATGGTGACGCTCTTCTTATTCCCAGTCTCTTCTCTCTGAACCTGGCTGAGTTCTTCCACTGCCGGTACATTCTGATCTTCATCTTCCGACTGAGTTACTGCAGCATGCTTCTCTTCAATGTGCTTTACAATATCTTCCTTGCTATGGGATGCTGCTGTGCTGTCTTCACTATTCAGACCGCATACAGAGCAGTAATAGGTAGTTCCGTGCTTCTCATTCTGTGCCTTCTCAGTCATAGCGGTGATATCTTCTCCGCAAGTCTTGCAGAAGACTTCCGGCATTTCTTTGGTATAGGTTACCTTGAATGTCATGTTCTGCGGGTTCAGCTTAAGCACCGTGGACCAGCTTCCCGTATAGGCGCCGTTTACCGGGCGCACCTTGTAATAGCAGGACTTCTCCGGATTATAGTGGGTATTGACATAGCTATTCTTGGATACAGTATCCAGGAGGATGTACTTTCCACCATCGGAGTAATATACCTCATACGTCTTCGCCCCTTTCACCGCATTCCAGGTTAGAGATGTCTTCATGTCGTTTCCAATGGTTCCTTTGACGGTACCGATCTTGCCGGAGAATACGGCATTCAGTGTCTTTACGCTACTGTACTTGCCCCACTTTACCGTGGTTACTTTCTTCCTGGTTCTATTCTTCTTCGAAAGCTTCTTATACGCTTTCTTGGAGACAAACTTCTTGGTTTTCTTATTATAGTATTTCTTTACTTTCTTGCCGTTTTTATAGGCCCTTACCTTGTACTGGGTCTTTGCCTCAGTTCCGGCAGAAACAGTAGCCGAAGCGGATTTCTTCGATGCCTTCTTGACCAGCTTCCAGCCCTTGGATCCGGTTTTCTGGTATATAGCATAACCCGAAGGAGCTTTCTTCAGCTTCTTCCACTTCACATTTGCTTTCGTATTATTCACTCGCTTTACGCTTGTGATAGACACCTTTGACGGTGCCTTTGCCTTGGAGGCTGCCGAGACAGTCATCGGCGCAGCTGATGCCAGCATCATAACCGCTACTGCAGATGCAATAATCTTATTCTTTACTTTCATAACATTGCTCCTTCTTTGTATTCTGCACTTCCCTTGCGCAGTGTGAATTTACTTTATTGATATTATACACACCACAGCAGCCTTTATAAAGTGGCTCAAAAGCCAAAGTCTTCTGTATGCCCTTATTTGCAAGGGGTACAGGATTTTAAAAAAATTGGCAAGCATTTTATTCAAACGAAAACGAGAGCCTTTCGACCCTCGTTTTCTATTTCTGTTTTCTTTCATAAGCACCACAAACTTCGTTAAAGCTGATTTTTACAAAACCCCTAA
>OLOJ01000426.1_pt1 | contig 44041 bp, 30 predicted proteins | sample 1672251 | NCBI WGS metagenome assembly OLOJ01 (sample SAMEA3136664, study PRJEB25190) | human gut metagenome | biome: human gut; feature: human-associated habitat; material: faeces | place: Austria | collected 2013 | reverse complement strand
TGACTTTTCAAAAGCGGAATATTTTCTCTTGACAAAGGTCACTTCATATTAGATTACGATAATATGCATCGCCCCAAAAGAGTTGAAATGGATTGCATCGAAGGAAAACGTGATGAGGCACCGGCAATTCTCACACTCTACTTCAAACGATCCGGAATGCAGCTTGGATTCTTACTTGCGAAACATGATTCAAAGCATGTTGTCCATGCACTGGATAATATTGAAGGAATTCTTGGTACGGAATTATTTCAGGATGTTTTCCCGGTGATTCTCACGGATAATGGGCATGAATTTATGGATATTGAAGGCATGGAACATTCCTGTATAAATCCCAATGTGAAGCGAACGAGAATCTTCTTCTGTGAACCGAATCGGGCAGATCAGAAAGGCGGATGCGAAAACAATCACAAACTGGTTCGGCGGATTATTCCAAAAGGAACATCCTTGCTGTCTTATACCCAAGAAGAAATAACGCTAATGTTCAATCATATTAACAGTTACAGACGGAATAGCAGGTACGGTGCCTGCTCCTATGAACTGTCTCGTGAATATCTATCTGCCGACTTCTTTGATCTGCTGGGACTCTACACTGTCCGTGATACGGAAGTGAGATTAACACCGGATCTGATTCGGGAATATAGAAGAAGTTATATTAAACAAAGCGAATCATATTTTAACTCATAGATAATTGAATTATTCAATTATTCAATGTATAAAACTGAACTGAATTACGAAAATTCAGATGTCGCAAGACTAATGCAACACCCGTTGCTTTAGTTCTGAGAAACGACCAAATAGGCTCGTGGAGCTTGTTTGCTATACCCGAAATTAGTTCGGCGATTCATGAAAGCCTTGAATTATATGGGTTTAAGACAAAAGAAAATCGACGAACTCCTTTAACTCGTTGGAGTTCGTCGATTTTTGTTCAGTGTTGCACTAGACGTGCGAATCTTGCTTTATTTTTTAACTATTTGGAGGTGCCCGGTTCTTTGATTGCGTCGAAATACAGATTCAGATACATCTTATACGCGATGGCGGAGGCGGTGTAATCCACCACATTCCGCGCTTCCTCGCTGACGTCCTGCGGAATTTCTTCCGGATTCCAAGGGAGCGGGTCTTTCCCGAAAGAGGTGAGGGCATGCTCCAGGCTTCTCCGGAAATATTCGTATCCCGTTTCCACGTCGCTGTTCTGGCGGCGGATTTCAAAGGCTTTCCGGATGTTGTCCATGGACAGTACGGTCTTTGCCACAGCCACGAACAGCAGGGCCACGATCTGATCCCGGGAGTAGGCTTTCTTCTCCGGACGGGTCACCACCTTCAGCTTCACGTAATTACTGATCATGGATGGAGTAACGCTCATATCCGGAAAGGATTCCAGCGCGGTATTGATGAACCGGGTCACCTGCTCCAGATACAACCCCACGTCCGGAATCTCCTTGTATTCCGGCAAATGCAGGGAATCCAGGGTGTGCTGGATGTCCGCCTGAATTGCAGCCTGAATGCTTTTGTTCTTTTCGTTTTCTTTCTGTGTCATCATTTTCTCCTGTTTCGAATACCTGGTATTCATTGTATAGCAAATATCAATAACCGTCAATAATATTTGTTGTAACTCTTGACAAGTTATTGAATAACCGCTAATATAGGGCCATCGGATATTCAATAACCGATGACAAAGAGTTGATTACACCGTTCGTGGATTCGATTTCACGCTCGAATCCGAACCGAACGTTTTTATAGGAGGTATCCCAATGCAGAAATTATCTTATTCCACCAATTCCGTTCCCGGCGGCACCGAGACATCGAAGGACCGCCCGGTATTCCGCGCCAAAGATCCCATCAGTTCACTGACTCATTTTATCGGATTCCTAATGGCCATCGTCGCGACCCCGCTCCTTCTGATTCACGGAGCCTTCGGCGGTGCACCCCTTCGGGCGCTGATTTCCATGGGGGTTTTCATGCTGAGCATGGTTCTGCTGTACGGCGCCAGCGCATCCTATCACGCATTTAATCTGGATGAAGTTCGGAACCATCGGCTGAAATGTCTGGACCACATGAGCATCTTCGTATTGATTGCCGGCTCCTATACCCCGGTGTGCCTGATTGCCATTCCGGGAAAGGCCGGGACCCGGCTCCTCATCGCGGTTTGGATTGTGGCCGCACTGGGAATGCTGTTCAAATTCTTCTGGGTGACCTGTCCGAAATGGGTCTCTTCCGTGATGTACATCGGAATGGGCTGGCTCTGCATTTCCGTCCTGCCCACGATTTATGCCAACCTTTCTTCCGCCGGATTCCTCTGGCTTCTGGCAGGAGGATTGTTTTACACCGTCGGCGGAGTGATCTACGCCCTCAAGCTGAAAATCATTCCGGCAAACAGTATCGGCTTCGGCAACCATGAGTTGTTTCACCTCTTCGTCATGGCGGGAAGCTTTTGCCATTACATGCTAGCGTACCTGGTGCTCTGCCCGATGGCGGTGTAATTAGAGAAAGGGCTCTTCGCTTTCACCTCGGAAATCATCACAAAACAATCTACCTGCATCGGTCAAGCAAATACTGCTTTCCGTATGCAGGTTCTTTCATTGCTGACGGCCAGGCCCGGGGAATTCCCGGCCGGCCTCGGCGACGTGGTGCCCCGCAACGAAGGATCAAGGCTTTGACGGGGGTGAAGCACCACGTTCGGCTCGCCAAATGCCCGGCCAGCCTCGGCGACGTGGTGCCCCGCGACGAAAGATCAAGGCTTTGACGGGGGCCAGGCACCACGTCCGACCCACCGAATTCCCGGCCGGCCTCGGCGACGTGGTGCCCCGTGACGAAAGATCAAGCCTTTGACGGGGGTGAAGCACCACGTCCCCGAGGGGAAAAAGGACGAACACAAAAAGACTTGGTGCAAGAAACCGTTCCGGTCATTTGCCTTCCGTTTCTTTACACCAAGTCTTTCATTCGTGCCCATTAAAATCGTGCTATTCTAACAGCTCTTTCTCAATTCTTCAGGGATTACCTCTATTCGTGAATTATTTTCTGGTCACATTGAATGCATTGAAGCCTGCATAGGATGCGGCGTCACCCAGCTGTTCCTCGATTCTGAGAAGCTGGTTGTACTTTGCCACACGCTCGGATCTTCCCGGCGCACCGGTCTTAATCTGTCCGGTGTTCAGTGCCACTGCCAGGTCTGCAATGGTAGTATCCTCGGTCTCGCCGGATCTGTGGGAAACCACAGCGGTCATACCCGCCTTCTTCGCCATGCGGATGCAGTCGATGGTCTCGGACAGAGAACCAATCTGATTCAGCTTAATCAGGATGGAGTTTGCGCTGCCCAGCTCGATGCCCTTGGACAATCTCTTTGTGTTGGTAACGAACAGGTCGTCACCGACCAGCTGAACCCGGTCGCCCAGGGTTTCTGTCAGCAGCTTCCAGCCTTCCCAGTCCTCTTCATCCAGACCGTCTTCCAGGGAGATGATCGGATACTTGTCTGCCAGGGACTTCCAGTGCTCTACCAACTCAGCGGAAGTGAACTTCTTACCGCTCTTCGGCTGTACGTATTCACCGGCCTTGGAACCCTTCCATTCGCTGGCTGCCGCATCGATTGCCAGAACGAAGTCCGCCCCCGGCACGTAACCGCATTCCTTAATCGCCTTCAGGATGTAATCCAAAGTCTCCTCGTCGCTGGACAGGTTCGGTGCATAACCGCCTTCATCGCCCACGCCGGTGGCAAAACCGTCTGCCTTCAGGAGTTTTGCCAGCTTGTGATATACTTCTGTGCACCAGCGCAGTCCTTCGCTAAAGCTTGGCGCACCGGCCGGCATAATCATAAATTCCTGTGTATCCACGGTATTGGTTGCGTGCGCACCACCGTTCAAAATATTCATCATCGGAACCGGCAGGGTGTTTCCGCTAACGCCGCCCAGATAACGGTACAGCGGGGTATCCAGAGCCTGTGCCGCTGCTTTTGCCGCCGCCAGGGATACGGACAGAATCGCATTGGCACCGAACTTCGACTTGTCTTCCGTGCCGTCCGCTTCGATCATCGCCTTGTCGATAGCATAGGTGTCGGAAGCATCCATTCCCACCAGCAGGTCGCAAATCTCGTTGTTCACGTACGAAACCGCCTTGGTTACGCCCTTTCCGCCATACCGACTCTGATCGCCGTCTCTCAGCTCCAGCGCTTCGAACTCACCGGTGGATGCGCCGCTCGGACAAGCCGCTCTGCCCACGGTTCCGTCTACCAGATGCACCTCTGCCTCCACTGTCGGATTTCCTCTGGAGTCAATAATCTGTCTTCCAATGACTTTCTCAATTTCTAAATAATCCATTTCAATTCCTTTCCGAATCGCCTTGATTCATCGATTCCTTAGAATTTCACTTTTCGGTCGGCGCCACGAGGCACCTCAACAGCATGATACCATTTTTTTGCGAAATATGCAAAAAAGCATCTCTTATATTTTGGTAAAAAAAACTAATTTTTTACCAACTTTTCCGGCAAGGCTATTCTATTCGCCTCCAAAAAGTGATATAATATATGCGTTTTTTCGCGGAAAAATAAAAATCGGTTGATGCATGTTCTCCGTGAAAATGTGTTAGTGGTGATTGAATAGAATAGAAAGGTTTATTGGAAAATGAGTGACAGCTTAATCATTCTTGAGAAGCTCGTGCTTCTCTTTTGTTTTATTTTTGTGGGCTTTTTCTGCTTTCGAAAGGGATGGCTCACCAAGCAGGGAACGTCGGAAATCTCGAACCTCATCGTCAATGTTTTTAACCCATTGCTGATGATTTCCACCGCCCTCAGCGGATCCGGATCCATTCCCAAAACTCTGATGGCGCAGAACCTGATTCTCATGGCGCTGTTCTACGGACTGATGATTCTTCTGGGGCCGGTGGTGGCGAAACTCCTGCGGGTGCAGGGGAACGACCGGAAACTGGTGACCATCATGCTGGTTTTCGCCAATACGGCGTTCATGGGCATCCCGCTGGTGGAATCCCTTTACGGCTCGGAGGAAACATTCTACATCACGTTCTATGCGCTGGGGTTCAACCTCCTCTTCTATACCTATGCCATTCAGGTGTTCAAGAGAATGTCCGGGGACAAATCCCCATTCCGGTTCAAGGATCTCGTTAACCCGGGAATCATCTGTGTCCTGTTGGCAATGATTCTCGTGCTGTTCCCGATCCACCTTCCGGAAATCACGGTAAAATGCATTACCTACGTGTCGGACACCTGCATCCCGCTGTCCATGATTATCACCGGATGTGCACTGGCTCAAATCAATCTCAAGCGGGTTTTCACGGACGTTCGCCTATACGTGTTCTCCTTGTTCCAGCTTCTGCTGATTCCGGCGGCGGCAGCACTGGTGCTGCATCGCAACGGCGGCATGGGTTTCGATTCCACCCTGGTGGGAATTTTCATCCTCCTCTACGGAATGCCCAACGGCAGCATGCCGGTCATTGCCTGTGAGAGCTTCGATGTGGATGCGGATCTATGCAGCCGGGGCTACGCACTGACCACTCTGCTGTCCCTGTTCACCATTCCATTCGTTACAATGTTTGTATAATCGGATGAAGAAGTATTGAATATATGAATAGCCGGGAGCTGCCGTTTCGAGAAATCGACGGCAGCTCTTTTTTTGTGCTTCCGAAAGGGGCGGCCGGCCCAGGGGACCCGTCCGGCGCCCGGGGGAGCCTGATGGCGCTTCGGGCGTGAAGCAGAGCCGGCCGGCTGGCGCGGGTGACGTGGTGCCTCGCGACGAAGGATCAAGGCTTTGGCGAGGGTGAAGCACCACGTCGGAGACGCCGATTGCCCGGTCGAGCCCAGAAACGTGGTGCCCCGCGACGAAGGTTCAAGGCTTTGGCGGGGGTGAGGCACCACGTCGGAGCCGCCGAATGCCCGGCCGAGCCGGGCGACGTGGTGCCCCGCGACGAAGATTCAAGGCTTTGGCGGGGGTGAGGCACCACGTCGGCATCACTGTAGGCCCGTCCAGCCCCGTCGACGTGGTGCCCCGCAACGAAGGTTCAAGGCTTTGACGGGGGTGAAGCACCACGTTGGCATCACTGTAGGCCCGTCCAGCCCCGTCGACGTGGTGCCCCGCGACGAAGGTTCAAGGCTTTGACCGGGGTGAAGCACCACGTCTAACCAGTCGAAGGCCCGTCCGGTGCGGGCGACGTGGTGCCCCGCGACGAAAGATCAAGGCTTTGGCGGGGGTGAAGCACCACGTCGGCTTCACTGTAGGCCCGGCGGGCGCGGGTGACGTGGTGCCCCGCGACGAAGGTTCAAGGCTTTGGCGGGGGTGAAGCACCACGTCTAACTCGTGTGGATATAAAAAAGAAAGAATTGACGACAGACCCACGCCTTTGGAAAGTCTGTCGTCAATCTAATATTTTCTTCACATTTTTGTTCTAATCTAAGTTCCGTTCAAAGTCGAAAACTCCTTCTTCTCACTTGGGTTTTCTGCTTCCAAGGTTTCATCCTGCCCTCTCCCCCGAGCATTTTACTCTAATTCACCCGGCGGTCGCGAGGAAATTGACGACGAAACCTCTGCGAAGAGTGGTTCGTCGTCAATTTCTTCCGCTTTCCCGAAAGCAGCATGAATTAGAGTCGCGCGGCAGGGGCATGTTGGCGCCTCGCTCCTCGCAGAGCCTTTTTTCTTCATCCGGTCACGCCAACAGAGGCCGGTTTTTCCCAAGCTGACGGCGCCTATGTTGGCGCCTCGCTCCTCGCAGAGCCTTGTTTCTTCATCCGGTCACGCCAACACGGGCCGGTTTTTCCCAAGCTGGCGGCGCCTATGTTGGCGCCTCGCCCCTCGGGAAGCTTTGTTTCTCCGTCCGCCAACGCCAACAGGGTCCGGTTTTCCTCGGGCTGCCGGCGCCTTTGTTGGCGCCTTGCTCCCGGGCATTGTTTGCGCCGCCAGCCTCGGGAACAAAAAAGCCTGCGCCCAATCAGCAATCTCCGCTTGACGATGAGAAAGAGCATGTTAGGCTGGGCCAGCCGGGCTGACTCGTGCGGAGAATCCGCAGCGTGTCAACCGGCGGCAACCTAACTGCATGCTCTTCAAGACTCATAGTCAAGCGCTTGCCAATCGAATGCAGGCTTTAGTTTTTTCTTTAAGCTTCCACTAGCCCAGGAATCCCAAAGAGCTGAGCAGAATGATGATAACAAATACCGGTGCCACATAGCGAACCACAACGCGGTACAGCTTCTCCATGCGGAACTTGGAGGACAGCTTGATTTCCTCGGCGATACGGTCCACCCCAACGCAACGAGCTACCAGGATGCACAGTGCGAAAGCCGCAATCGGCATCATTACGGAGTTGGTAGCGAAATCAAAGAAGTCCAGAATCTGCATTCCGAAGATCTTTACGAAGCCCAGGGAGCTGTATCCCAGAGAGTTCAGGGTTCCCAGACCGAACAGCAGCAGGGTTACCAGCAGAGTGGACTTTCTGCGGCTCCATCCCAGCTCGTCCTGGAAGGTGGAGGTGCTGGTCTCTGCCAGAGAAATCGCACTGGTCAGCGCTGCAAAGAGCACCAGAAGGAAGAAGAGGAATCCAACCCAGCGGCCCAAGCCCATGCTTGCAAATACCTTTGGAATCGTGATGAACATCAGGGACGGACCTGCATTCAGCGCATTCGGATCTCCGCCGGAGAATGCGAATACCGCCGGAATAATCATCAGTCCTGCCATGATGGCAATTCCACTGTCAAAGAGAATAACCTGTCCGGTTGCCTTCTCAATATCCACGTCCTTTTTCATATAAGAACCGTAAGTTATCAGAATTCCCATTGCGATGGAGAGGGAATAGAAGCTCTGACCCAACGCCGCAACCACGGACATCCAGGTGAAGTTCTTCATATCCGGAACCAGGAAGTACTTGATTCCCGCCGCAGCGCCCGGACGCGTCATGGAGTAGATTGCAACAATCAGCGCCAGGAATACCAGCATCGGCATCATGATTTTGGAGATTCTCTCCACGCCGTTCTCCACGCCGGCGAAAATTACCACGATTACCATCAGCGCAAATACCACGAACCACAGCTCCGCACTGGCGTCATCGCTGATGAATCCGCCGAAGAAGGCATCGTCTGCCGTCGCATTCACATTGCCCCGAAGGAACTCGTAAAGGTATTTCACAACCCATCCGCCGATTACACTGTAGTACGGCATAATCAGCATCGGAATCACCGCATTGAGCCATCCGCCGCATCCGGCCAATTTGCCGTTGCTAAAAGCACGGAACGCGCCCACCGGACTCTTCCGGGTCATTCTTCCCAGCGCATTCTCGGACATCATCATGGTGTATCCGAATGTAATTGCAATAATCAGATAAATCAGCAGGAAAATTCCGCCGCCGTGTCTTGCAGCGAGATAGGGAAACCTCCAAATGTTTCCCAGGCCGACTGCGGATCCCGCCGTCGCTAATACATATCCTAACTTACCGGAAAAACTTGCTCTCGATTCCGACGATGCGTGCGCCGCATCATCAAAATAAGGTTCTTGCTTTGCCATTAACCTATACTCCTTTCACCCTCATCCGATCTTTATGGTTGGCCGGACAAATTTCACTCAAAACATTATCAACATGAACTATATTTTATCCTTCAACGACAAAAAAAGCAAGCATTTTAAGGATATTTTTACAAATTGTTTTTCTTCTACCGTTGTTTCTTCCGTTTTTTTCGATCGTTTCCTCGGAGAAGGTTGAAAATCAACAGGAAAATCCCCCGCACCAGTGCGAATATCACGAAGAAAAACAGGAATCCGCCCATGCCGGCCACCACGTCTTCCATCTCCATGTTGCCGGTTCCGTAGAACCCCTGGCCGATTTCAATGGCGAACGTCAGCACGATCATCACCGTGAACGCGTAGATAAATGCGATTACCAACGGATGATTCTGCAGCAGCTTGAAGACGAAATACGCTGCCAGCACCACAATCATCCCGATGATTCCCATGACGATAAAATGCAGTTTTTTGTCGCTGTTGTAGTATCCCCATCCGTCGTTCATGCCCATGATTTCGTCATGAATGCGGGCGGTCCACATCACAATACTATAGATTAATTCAGACATAATCCCTCCTTCTCCGGCTACCGATTCCGCGTCACGATGCCTTCCTCCGTTACCACGGCATCCATGGGAACATCCAGGGCATCCACCGCCACGTTGGACAGAATCATTTTCTCCGGGCACAGTGCCATCTTGACAAAATCCGTCCCCTCCAGGTATCGGTCGTAGTATCCCGCACCGTGGCCCAGGCGGTTGCACCGCTTATCGCATGCGACGCACGGAATCAGCGCCAGGTCGATTTCTTCTCGTGCTACTGTCTCCGCATCCTCCCGTGGCTCTCGGATTCCGTACTTTCCGGAATGGAGATCCTCCGGTCCGGTGTAGCGCTTCGCTTCCATCTGATTCTCCGGAAGACACAGCGGGATGCAGATTTTTTTACCATCGGCGAGCGCTTGCGCGATAAAACCGTCGGTGATGACTTCCTTGCCGTAACTCATGTAGACGAAGATGGTTCCGGCATCCCGGTAGGCCTCGCTGGCCAGAATGTGCTTTGTGATGGCGTCGCCGGCGTCTCGGAGGTAGTCCGTACCCATCTCCTTCCGCAGGTCCCGGCAACGGTCCCGAAGGATCCCCTTCCGGGCTCGGATGCTGTTCGCCATCATGGCATCGCCCTTTTTTGCCAATGTATCGATCATTCTCATTTTGAACACTCCATTTCCTCTATAAGATATTGATGGTGGCGGTGCTGCCGCCGGATTTCATTTTGCGCACCAGCAGTTGCCGGTCGATGCGGTTCTGAAGCTCCGTCACGTGTGAGATGATGCCCACGATTCGGCCGCCGTCCTCCGCCAAGGTCTGAATGGCCTTCATGGCCTGATCCAGAGTTTCTTCATCCAGGGAGCCGAAGCCCTCATCCACGAACAGGGCATCCAACTGAACGCCGCCGGCGCTTTCCTGAATCTCATCGGAAAGGCCCAATGCCAGGGACAGGGACGCCATGAAGGATTCTCCGCCGGAAAGGGTGGAGACGCTTCGGGTGGTACCGTTGTAGTGATCCACCACGTCCAGGTCCAGCCCGCTCTGCTGGTTTTTCTGGTATTCCTTTCGGCGAACCAGGTCGTACTGACCGCCGGACATCACTCGGAACCGGGTGTTGGCCCGCACCAGAATCCGATCGAAAAGCTGCTGCTGCACGTATGTCTCCAGCTGAATCCGCTGCTTTCCGGAAAGGTTTCCGTTGGCGGTGTCTGCCAGATTTTGGAGCATGGAATATTTCCGTGCCGCCTGCTCTCGCTCGCCGTTCAGCTTCCGAATGCGGCCGGCCGCGGCGGAATTGGTCTCCCAGATCAGGTTGTCCTCCTTCGCCTCTGCCTGCAGACGGAGCTGTTCGTCCTTTTTCTGCTTCTGATTTTCCTGCAGTTCCGCGGATGTCATCGACTCCGCCGATTCGCCTTCCCGAATCTGCTTCTGCAGCTCGTCCATTCGTCCTTCCGCTTCCTGGATTCGGCCAGCGGCCGCCTTCTCGTTCTCTTCCGCCGACTGCACCGCCTCCCGGATTTCCCGGATTTCCCGGTCCAGCAACGACGCCGCCTTCCCGGCGGACTCCCGGTCCGGATACGGAAGGGTCTCCTTCAGTTCCGAGTAATTTGCAGAGAGATTCTCAATCTGCTCCTGAAGACGAGCGGATTCCAACTCCAGCTTGCGATAGGCTTCTTCATCCTCTTCCTGCTTCTTCTGAAACGTCTCCAGTTTCTCCCCCAAAACCACTTTCGCCTCGGCCGCCGCTTCCGATGCCGCCAGAGCCCCCGTGATCTCTTTCCATTTTGAACGAAACCGCTTCTGTTCTTCCATCAGCGTCTCTTTCAGCATCACCGGTTCCGTCGGCATGTTCAGCCCCTTTGCCTTTTCTTCCATATGCTGAAGGCTACTGTCCCGGGTTCCCCGAAGAGCTGCCGCCTTTCGGCCGGCCTCATCCATGGCGGCTTTGCTTTCTTCCCAACGCTTCTGGGACTGTTCCACCGTTTCCCGTGTCGGCGCATCGTCGGTTTTCATCGCCGGCGATGGGTGGTGCAGGGATCCGCACACCGGACACGGCTGATTTTCCGCCAGTTCCGCCGCCAGGATTCCCGCCTGGTCATCCAGAAACGCCCGGTGCTGCCGGCGATAGGACTCGCCGAATTCCTGTTCCTTGCCGCAGGCCGTCTGATAAATCGCCGCCGCCCGGCTCCACTTTTCCGAAGCTTCCTCATAGGCTTCCAGCAAGGTCTTCAATTCATTGTATTCCGCCCCCTGACTCCGAAGGCATTCCTTCTCCCCGGAGAGCGCTGCGGCCTTCCCGGCCAGCGTCTCCTTTTCTTTGATTTTCTGCCGGCAATCCTGAATTTGCTGTGTCAGGGCCTTCCGGGCCTCTTCCAACTTCTTTCGAGCCGACTCATCCGAAACCCGCTTTTTCTCCGCTTCGGTTTTCTGCTGCTTCAATTCTTCCAGCCGGTCGTACTGCTGCAGCCGGTCCTGTTCCACGTGAAGCCGCGCTTCCTTCTCCTTCGCTTCCGGTTCACGGCTCCGCGCCGCTTCCAGCTCCTGCTTTCGCTGTGCCGCCACTCTCTGAAGGTCCGTCCACTGCTGCCGGGTCTCTTCCAGCGCCTTTTTCCGCTTTTCTTGCTCTTCCGCCGCCAGAATCCGGGCCGCCAGGACATCCAATTCCCCTCTCAGAACCTTCTGCTTCTTCTCCCCTTCTTCCAGCCTTTTTCCGGCCTCATCCCGGAATTTCTCAATCGCCTGAAGGTACTCCTCCTCCCGAAGCCCGCTCCGGTCCGTTCCTTCCGGAAGCCGTGCCCGTTCCTGCTCGAAGCCGATTTCCCGCATCAAGTCGTCGTACGTCTTCCGCGCCTGACGGGCCTCCTGCTTCAGGCGCTCCTCCAGCCGGGCATACCGGCCGGTGCGGAAAATACTGCTGAAAATCTTCCGCCGATCCTCCGTCTTGGCCAGCAGCAGCTTGAGAAAATCCCCCTGGGCAATCATGGCAATCTGCATGAACTGATCCCGGGTCATTCCCAGAATCTCCCGAATTATCTCGTCCACCTCTCCGGTGCGGGTGAGGATCTCTCCCCCCGGCAGCCGCAGCTCCGCCGATGCATTTTCCTGGGTCATGCCCTCGCCTCGCAGCTTCGGCCGCTGATAGGTCGGGTTCCGGCGAATCTCATATTCTTTATTACGGTAGGCAAAAACAAGTTTCACCTCCGTGGGGGTGTCCGGCTCCGCATAGCGGGAACGCAGCATATCGCCGCTTCGCCGGTCGCTGCTGGCGGTTCCGTAAAGTGCGAAGACGATGGCATCGAAAATGGTGGTTTTACCCGCCCCCGTATCCCCGGTAATCAAGTAGATGCCGCTGGTCCCCAGGCGGTCCATTTCTACGGTCTGTTTGCCGGCGTACGGTCCGAAGGCGGACATCTCTATGCGAATCGGTCTCATACCTGTTCCTCCCAAATTTCACGAATCAATCCATCCAGATATTCCTTCCGGTCCGAATCCATCTCCTGCCCGTTCTGCTGCTCATACAGCGCGGCGAACAGTTCCCCCGGCGTCCGCTCCTCCACCCGGTCCAACTGCTCCACTTCTTTCTGCGAGCGGGTTCTCCGGTTGTCATAATCCAGCAGCATGATGTTGGGATAGTACTCCCGAAGGCGGGACAAAGCGTCCACCACATCGGTCTCGTCCGTGAGAATCATATGGTAATAATCCGTCTGGGGCTCCCCCTTCTTCCGGGCTTCCTCCAGAATCTCCTCAAAGGTTCCCCGCAGCTCTATCATCTCTCTCCGAGGCTGCAGCGGAATCTGCCGAATTTCCGTCTCTCCTTTTGCCCGAAGCTCCGCCACCGTCACGCTCTTCTTCTGGTGAAGCTCCGAAAAAGAATACTTCAAAGGGGATCCGGCGTACCGAATCGTCTCGCTTCCCACGCGCTGCGGACCGTGGAGGTGCCCCAAAGCGGTATAATCGAAGGGGCTAAAAACACTTCCGTCCACCCGGTCCAGGCCGCCCACCGACAGCTGTTCCGAGTCGCAGGTTTCCGGCAATGCCCCCGCCGCCGTGACGAACTGATGGGCCAGCACCACGTTCCGTCGGGACGTGTCCACCTGCAGATCTTCAATGATGGTTCGCAGCGCATCCGTGTAATCCTCGATTTCAACATCCGGGAAAAAGCTCCGCACCACGGAAGGCCGCAGAAAGGGAATGAGGTAGATGTTCACCTCACCCCACCGATCCTCCAGGGTGTGGTGCCGGATGGTTCCGTCGTATACCGGCGAGATCCAAATGCCGCTCCCCTGCATCAGCTGATGCCCGAAGGCCACCCGCTCCGCCGAATCGTGGTTTCCGCTGATCAGGAACACCGGGACGTGCTTCGCCGCCACGGCGGTGAGAAAATCGTCCATCCGGCGCACCGCCTCCGCCGGCGGGATGGTTTTGTCGTACACATCACCGGCAATCAGCAGACCATCCGGCTGCTCCTCCTCCATGATTTCCAAAATCCGATTCAGAATGTATTCCTGATCCTCCATCATGGAAAACCCGTTTACCCGTTTTCCCAGGTGGAGATCCGCCAGGTGCATCAGCTTCATTCCTCTAATTCCTTTCCGTCACTACCGGAACGATCCGGCTCTGACTGCTGTACTCCGGATGTTCCACCCGGATATGAATTCCACGCTTATTGTTTCGAAGTTCCCGGGCGGAGAAATCGTGCTCGCTGATTATCAGCGGCATCCTCTTCTCTCCAAGCTCGCCGGTTTCGTTCCGTTCCAGTCCCGGGCAGAGCGCTTCCACGCCCATCTCTTTCAGGACCCTTGCCGTCTCCCGGTTCACCCCGTTCAGGCCGTAATCGCCGTACAGCCGGAGTCCCTTTCCCGCCAACCGGTGCAGCCAGCTCAGGTTCCCCACCAGAATCGGCACACTTTGGCCCAGTTCCAGGATTTCCCCTTCCCGGCGCAGCAGGATGTGGTCCTCACGGCCCTTGGTCACATTGGAGATAAAAGGAATCGCTTCCGAATCTTCCCGGTTTCCGTACGCCTCCGCTAAAGATCGGCCGGTACGGTCCGCCTCTAGGCACAGCGCGGCTAGAGGAACTCGCGGCAAGGTATCCGGAAGAACCGGCAGTCCGGTCTCGGATTCCCCCATTCCTTCCATCGGTGGGAAGCCTTCCGGAAGCGTCCGGCGGAACCGGATCTCCTCTTCCAGCTTGGCCAGGCACTCCCGGCGAAGAGCGTTGATTTCCGATGCTTTTACCCGTATATCAAAGTCCCCTCGGAAGCGGAGGCTTTCCACTTCAAATGGGGTATTTCCCGTCTTTCGAAGGGCATTCTCGTACCGTTCCTTCGGCGTGGCCCGTTCCGCATCCGTCTCGAAAGGACCCGCTTCCAGCACCGCGCTCTTCTTCGCCTGGCTGTCCCACAGCTCCCCCGTTTCCGGGATGGTTGTACCGGTCAGGCGAAGCGCATTGTCGAAACATGTCAGGGTCAGATTGATGCCTCGGCGCCGTCCGATGCGGCGGGATTCCGGCGATGCGTCCAAGGACATGTTCCGAAAGGAGCTGCGCACCGCTTCCAGCTGCTTCTTGGAGGAGGTTCGGTACACCGCATCCCCCACCTGCACCGGCTCCTTGAAATCCCCGATGCGCAGAACGTCTTTTTTCAGCTCCTTTCGGTAGCTGATGATGGTGCTGACCGCCTTTCCCGCCTTTCGCTCCGAACGGATTTCGATGCCGTCGCCCATATCCGGCAGGATATCGCAGGATACATCCACCAGGGTGGAGCCCGGTTTTACCGATTGTACGGTTCCGATGCGGATGCCCTGATTCTTCGGAATCACCGGGGACATCAGCTTCTCTCCCGGATTTCCGGTCAAATAGCCCGAGGTAAAACCACCTCGGTTAAAGATCTGCCGCAGCTCCAGGCGATCCTCCGGGGTCACGTGATAGCTACCTTTTTCCATATACTCGTCGATGTATTTCCGGTAAATTCGGGTGACCACCGCCACATATTCCGGGGATTTCATCCGACCTTCGATTTTGAAGGAGTAGACGCCCGCTTCAATCAGCTCTCCCAGCCGGTCCACCAGACACAGATCCTTGGGACTCAGAAGATGACCGGAGATTTTCTTTCCGTTTTCATCCACGCCTTCATAAGGAAGGCGGCAAGGCTGAGCGCAGGCGCCGCGGTTTCCGCTTCTGCCCCCGTAGAATCGGCTCATTTGGCATTGTCCGGAATAGCAGATACACAGGGCGCCGTGAACGAACACCTCAATATCCAGGCCCCCATCCCGGCAAGCCGCTTCCATCTCCGCCAAAGACAGTTCTCGAGAAAGCACCACCCGTTCGTAGCCCAGCTCCTTCGCCAGCGCCACCGCTTCCCCATCGCAGGCGGTTCCCTGAGTGGAAAGATGCAGGGGAAAATCCGGCAGCTCTTCGTGAATCCGCCTTCCCAATCCCAAATCCTGCACAATCAGGGCATCCACCCCCGCCCGATACAGGAATCCGGCGTATTCCACCGCCTCTTCCATTTCCTCATCGAAAATCAAGGTGTTCATGGTCACGAACACCTTCACGCCACGGGCGTGGGCGTAGTCCAGGGCCTGCTGCATCCTTTCATCGTCAAAATTTCCCGCATTCATCCGGGCGTTGAACAGGCGGCCGCCCACATAGACGGCATCCGCCCCGTTCTCCACCGCCGCAATCAGCGGCTCCATACTTCCGGCCGGAACCAACAGCTCCGGTTTTCTTCTCTTCTTCATTCCATCCTCTTATGCTTCTATTCTTCGTTCATCTCTTTCACGCAGGTCCAGAAATCCTTCGGACAATCGATAATCCGGTCCGCATGGTATTTCTCCAGCTCTTCCCGAGGGCGGAATCCCCAGGTGACGCCCACGGTATACACCCCCGCATTCTTTCCCGTCATCATATCCGTGTTGGTATCCCCGAAGTACAGGCATTCCTCCTTGGAAAGACCGAATCGGTCCAGAATCTCGAACACTCCCGTAGGATCCGGTTTGATGGGAATTCGGTCGGTCTGCCCCTGGATGTGATCGAACGTGTTTTTGCCCAAAATCGTCTCCACTACGTTCACCGCGCTGAGGTGGGGCTTGTTGGAGAATACCGCCAGCTTGCATCCGCAGTCCCGAAGCTTCTTCAGGGTTTCCGGCACGTACTCGTAGGGCTCCACGTGGTACAGGGGATCCTCCTGCATCCACTTCCGGCACAGCTTGATGCCCTCGGAAAAGAATTTTCCCTCTTCATCGCCGGATGCCGCCAGCGCCCGGCGGAGGGCGTTATCGATGCCGTCCCCGGCGAAATAGTTATAGGCTTCCACCGGCTGCGCCTTCAGCCCGTAATGTTCCAAAGTCATATTGATGGGACGGGCGATGGACTCCTGCGTCCGGGTCAGCGTCCCGTCCAGATCGAAAATGCATGCTTTAATCATATTAATACCCTCTTTCAAAATCCACGGCGTGAACCAGCGCTTCCCCCGCGATGTATCGCTCCAGGTTTCGGCAGAACAGGTCCACGGACTCCTCCCGGGTGTGTTCCAGGGACATGTTCCCGGAAATGTGCGGAGTGATGATGATGTTCCGCGCATCCCACAGCGGATGATCCTTCGGTAGCGGTTCCGGCACCATAACGTCCAGAGCCGCCCCGGCAATCCGCTCTTCGTTCAGGGCCGCCATCAGCGCATCCTGATCGATAGCGCTGCCCCGGCCCACGTTCACCACGATGGCCTCCTTCGGCAGCATCCCAATGCGCTCCTTGGACAGGGTCCCCCGGGTTTCCTTCGTCTCCGGCATGCACAGCACCAGAATATCCGTTTCCGGCAGCAGTGCATCCAGCTCTCCCGCCGTGATGATACGGTCAAAAGAAGGTTCGGCACAGCGGCCGCTCCGATTCATTCCGATGACGGTCTTCGCTCCCATCCCCTTCATTCGCTTGGCGGTATATTTTCCGATATCTCCCGTCCCCAGAACTGTCACCCGGCTTCCGTAGATGGAACGAATCGGCACGTCGTGGCGCCATTCCCGGTTGTCGATGATTTCCCGGTATCTCGGCATCTGTTTCAGCAGCATCAGGGACACCATCACGATGTGTTCCGAAATAGTCACGCCGTAGGAGCCCGCCCCGTTGGTCAGCCGGCAGCCCTCCGGCAGCACCCCCGGTTCCAGATACGGTGCGATGCCCGCATAGGAGCTGGCACACCACTTCACGTTCTTCAGCCCCTTCACCGGCTTCGGCGTCTCGCAGAAAACGATTTCCGCATCGTCTATTCTCCCCACCGCCGCATCGTCGTTGTCGTAGAACACTGTGTCAAATCCGCCTTTCGCCGCGGTTTCCTCGATTTTCTTTCGCCTCGCCTCCGTCAGGAAATGCACGGAGACCGCTATTTCACGTCTCATAATCCCGTTCTCCCTTCTGTAAAAAAACTACTTTGATTGTACCACAAGCCCCGGCCATTCTCCATAGCTTGACGGCACCGCAAAAAAAGACGACGCCCCGGTTAACGGGACATCGTCCATTCGGAAGGTTGGTTCTTGCAGTAACTGCAAGGTTATTTAACGGTAATCTTTACGTTCCTTCTCACACCGTCCGGTGCGATGATGTAAATTGTGCAGGTGCCTCTGCCCGCTGCGGTGATTTTTCCGGATTTGCTCACCTTAGCCACCGCACCGTTGGTGGTGCCGTATCTCAGCCACGGAGAGTGGGATTTCTTAATCAGCGGTTTCTTCTTATTGGCCTTCTTTAATTTGGCCTTCAGCTGATAGGTTTTTCCGGATTTTATCGCCTTCGCGTTCGGCACGCCGGTGATGGCGGAAGCGTTAGTGTATTTGTTTTTGCTTCCCGCCGAGTGCACTGTCATACCGGAAGCGATATACTGCTTCTTTCCCTTCACCTTTCGGAATGCTCTGACGTAGGCCTTGTAGCATCCTCGCTTGCTGACCTTCTTTCCCTGAATCTTGGAAACGGAAACACTTAGTTTCTTTGTGGTCAATGAAGGCTTCTTGCTGAACTTGGTGCCGCACTTCGCGAAGAACACGTCGTAGCCGTCCGCCGTCTCGGTCTTGCCCCATTTCAAGGTGACCTTCTTGCTCTTCGTGGTGATTCTCAGCTTCTTTTCCAGCGGCGCCTTGTAGTCGATTTTGGCAAACTCCGCTGCTGCCGAAACGTCACCGGTTACGGTAAGGGTTTCCTTCGCATTCGCTTCTTTTCCGTTAATCTTCAAAGCCTTGAATTTGTAATCCTTGGCCGGAGATACCTTGAATTTCAGCTTATCGCCGTACCGGATCTCATCGCCGCTGGACAGTTCCTTGTCCGCCCGGTTGAAGACGCGGAGGGTTCCGTATTTCGAGGATTTGATTGCCAGGGAATAGGTCTCAATCGGCGTGAAGACCGCCGTGACCTTGGTGGTGTCCTCCACGGAAATCTCCAGGTCGTAGGAAGACTTCAGATCCGTCGTCATGACTTTGCGTTCATCGCTGCCTTTTTTTATGAGCCAGTATTCCAGCCTTGCCCCCTCCGCCGGCGTTGCCTTGAAGGAAATCTTCGCATCTTCCACCTGAGTGGATCCGCTCTTGATGTCGGAATCGATGCTGCCCAGCTTGGCATCGTTCACGTCGTAGGACACCTTGTATTTCACCGGTGCGTAGAATACCGCGCCCACCGTCAGGTCTTCATAGAGGGTATGGGAAATCTCCGGGTTTTCCTCGGATACCGCCGCAAAATCTCCGGTCCATGCGTGCAGCACGTAGTGCTTGTCCGGCACGGCGGTAATCTTCAGCGGAGTGCCCACGTTAACGGTGATTTTGCCCTCCGACGGTTCGTACGCCTTGCCGTCCTTATCCGTGACCTTAACGGTTCCGCCCTGTCCGCTGTTCACGGTGAGGGTTCTCGTCACGGAAGCATCGTCTTTTGCCACGAATACGGCCTGTACCTCGTGTTTTGGCGCGAACGGGCCGAATCGATAGGTATTGCTGCCGTTGGCGGCGAAGGTCTGCGTCTTGCCGTCGGTGGTTACCTGCCATTCTTTGAGAACGTATCCGTCCTCTGCCTTTGCTTCGAAGGTCACATCGTCGCTGACCATGGCGCCGGATTTGAATACCTGTCCGCCGGAAGCCGCCGAAGTGATGCTTCCGTGTTCGCCGGCACGGTAGATAATCTCACTTTCGGAAACGTTCTTCTTCGACTTGACGATGACTTCTGTATCGCCTTTTACGACGAAGTTGAAGGTGCCGTCGGTGGACGTGATATCCACTTCACTGCCGTCTCCCTTCTTCAGGAGAACCTGCGTCAGCGTGTAGCCTTCCCGCGGGGCTGCTTTTATGGTGATGGCGTCTCCCTCGAAGATTTCATCGCCGCTGTGAATTTCTTTTTCCTCGCCGGTGGCCGTAATCTTGGAGCCGCGGTCCGGGGTCAGGGTGATTCGATAACCCTGTCTCGGCGTGGTAATGGACGCCTCGTCGGACCACAAGCTGTTGGCTTTCACCGTGGTATCCTGACCGGTCACATCGGTGTACGCCTCGGTGGTGACCACGAAGGTGTAATTCGTGTTGGTGTCCAGACCGTCGGCGGTATATTCCGTACCCTTGATCAGGTCTTTGTTAATCTGCTTGTATTCGCTGCCGTCCTTGATGTACACGTTGTACCCCAGCACCTGCTTGCCGTCCACCGGATCCCATTTCAAATCCACGCTGTGAAGGCCGTCGGTGTCGGAATGCTCCGCTTCCAGATTCTCCGGTCTTTCCGGCGGCATGGTCACCTTCCATACCCGATATCCGAAGAACGGGGTATAGTCCCCGGACTGGGTGGTGAGCTCTCGCTTCCACGTACCGAATTCCCAGTTAAATCCGTAGGCGCGGATTACCGGTTTCGGCAAGCCGGAGGCGATGAGGGTCTTTTCGTTCAGGTTTTCCACCTGTCCGGCGGAGCCCTTCTCTTCGGCTTCCGTGGTAAAACTTCCGTTGGAGTGGAGGTATTCCAAACTCACATACGCACCGGCTTTGGCATTGTTGCCCAGAAGGCCGAAGCCGCCCATCAGGGTGAAGTCAAAGGAGAATCCGTGACTCATTTCCGTCGCGGTGGTAGCGGAAGAAGAGGTGCTCCATTCGCTGGAGGAATGACCGGAACTGTAGGTCAGCGCCAACGGGCTCCGGCTGAGATTGGTCGCCCCTTCGCCGGCATCGGCCCAGCTGGACCAGTAGTTCTGCGGATTCCCTTCGTTGTCTGCCGGCAAATCGTATTTGCCCGACGCCGCTTTGTCCTTTGCGATTTTCTTGAGCCGCATCTTCGACGCGTCGTTCTTGCTCAGCTCGTCGATCTTGTTGTTGTATTCATCCACGAACTCGTTGTATTCGCTTACGCTCAGCTGATAGTAAATCGGTTTTCCCGGTACCGTCACGGAATATCCGTCCTCGTTCATCGTGTAGCCGCCGCCGGCCTTCGGTGTGTAGATGTCATATCGGTATACGGTAACCGGAATCCGGCTTACGATCACCTGGTCGTGTCCCTGAGCGGTGAAGGAGGTGGTATAGGTCTCCGTCACCGATTCTTCGAAGGTCTTGTTCCAATCCAGCGAATATCCCAGCTGCAAGCTGGCTTCCATGCTGGCGATTGCCGAGAACTCCAGCGTTCCGGAGAATCCGGCGCCGAATGAGACGCTGTCTCCCTTGGTAGTGCCCCGTTCGAAGGAACTGGACATGGTATAGGAGGTCTCGCACGGGTCATCGTATCCGCCCAGGTCGTCCATGGCACCGAAGTACGGTCCCGCCTGAAGTACGGCGGCATTCTTCGGGTCGGTGTAGACGCACTTCTTGTCCCGGAAGCTTCCCAGCAATCCGTCGTTGTCGTTATCGGAAGCGGCAATACAGAGATTGACTCTCTTGTTGTCTACATTATCTCCCTTATTGCCGAGGGTGTAATGATCCCTGTCCAGGTTGCTGTCGTAGTAGTTTTTGGCAATGTTGGTATCCTTGCCGTAATTGCTGCCGCCGATGGCGCCCATGGTCATGTAGTAATCGTTGTAGTAGGTGTCCGTTTCTCTCAAGGTGGATACGAACATCACCTGTTCCCGGCCCTGATCGTTGCCGTCGAACACGCCCGCAACCACATCCGTAATCCCTGCGGAGCCCACAATAGCATTTCCGATGCCCTTATCTTCCTTCGTAAAATATTCCGGTGTGTAAACGGCATTGAACAGTGCACCGGCATATTCGTACAGGGTTCCGTTGATGAATACGTGCTCGGCGGATCTCTGTCCGTTAATGGCCACGCATTCGGTGGACAACTGTACTTTGACATCGAAGTCATTCTTTCTGGCCGTGGTGGACTGGGTCCACTTGTTCGAATCGATCTGATGACCGCTGATGTTGATGGACTTTCCGGAAGCGGAAACCGCGGCGGCCGTGATTTTACCGTGATCGATGCCCTTGTTGTAGCCGGCGGAATCGCCGTCGTCCTGAACCTTGCACCAGAAACCCGCGCAAACCAGTTCGTCTGCGCCGTTGCCGTCAATATCTCCGGCACTGATGGATGGAGATCTCATGGATTCATAGACATCCGTGTCCTTCTTGTTGATTTTTTCCTTGGTCTTGTTCAGGCCGGCATACACGGTCTGCAGTTTTCCGGAAGAAACCACGGACCACTTGTCGCCGTTGTCGCTCTTGTGTCGGTCCTCTCCGAATACCGCCGCCACCATCGGGGTGTACAGCCGGTAATCGGCATCCTTCGGCGCGGACGAATATTCCTGACCATAGGAAACCACTCCCAGGTCATCGATTCCGTCGCCGTCAAAATCTCCGGTAGTCAGATTGCATCCCAGCTTGTCCCGAAGATTTTTGCTGTTTTCCAGATCGGAGTATTCCCGATACACGCCGTGAAGCATGCGCTTGGAATTCCCCTGAAGCTCCAGCTTGCCATACGCTCCCGGTTTCGTGTATTTGTATTCCGTCACGCCGTATTTCCCGTCGACAGCCGGATTGTAGACCACGATGGTGTCCTTTCCATCTCCGTTGTAGTCTCCGGCAGTGATGGAATAGAAGTTCCGGGCGATGAGATAATTGAGGCCGGCTGCATCACCGGTCCCCGGCAAATCTTGGGTGGTCGTCCACTCTTTTTTTACCGTATCGTATACCAGAAGGTAATTGCCCTTGCTGCTGCCTTTCTGATAATAGCCTACATAGGCAACGTGGTCCTTTCGGCCCGTTCCGTTCGGGTCAAAAGCGACAGCATCCAGATAGTTGAACTTGGTTGCGTTTGCACTTGTGTCCGCTGTGACACTCTTCCATCCGCCTTTATTCTGGGCATCCGCATCGTTGTCCCCGGCCATCAGCTTCATGCTTCCTCCCGGAGTGTAGTTGTCGAAGGTGGATACCCACATGTTCTTCCGAGCGATCTCGTCGCTGCCCACATCCCAGGATTTGTATACGGTGAGCTCGTTGTTCTCCGCCAGCAAAAACTTCTGCTTTCCATTGTTATATGGATTCGTGGTATCATCGGCATTAAAACCCGATGGCAGCTCCGGATTCATGATATTGTCGAATTTGGAAGCGGCGCTCGCTTCCTGCACGTTCCATGCCATGCCGCCCCATAAGAGGGACACCAGCATCACGAGCGTAACAATCCCCGAACCGAATCTGCTACGCTTCTTTCGGTAGCCTGCTAAGTGAGGTTTCATAGGCGATTCTCCTTTCTTACCCGGCAAATATGCCGTATGTGCGCATATCCGGCCCATCGCACATCTACGCGCAGCAAAACATAGATTCTATTCCATAAGTTTTATAATTATCCGGGAAAAAACAAAAGTACTCATATGAGTACTTTTAACTACCGGTTGAGGGGACTGACGGCGGCCGGCAATGAGGAAGGGGAAGGCCGCCGGGGGGGCGATGGGGCCGCTGGCCGAAGTGGCGGGCCTCCGGCCGGGGGCGGCGCCGACTTGGTGCATGAAAGCCCCCTAACACTTGTTTCTTCGTTTCCTTTGCACCAAGTCCCGGGCCATTTTTCCTCCGGGGCCGGCGCCGGCTTGGTGCACGTAAACCCCCTAACCCTTGTTCCTTCGTTTCCTTTGCACCAAGTCCCAGGCCATTTTTCCTCCGGGGCCGACGCCGGCTTGGTGCACGTAAGCCCCGGATTGCACACGCAACCCGGGGCTTTCCCAATCCTTATCCTCTTTATCCTATTTTGCCGTAGCCTTGTCCACCAGGAACTGTCCTACCTTCTCCTGGAAGAAATACTCTTCGAAGTTGTTCTCCTTCGCATAATCCTCGTAAGAGGATCCGGCCTGCTTCTTGAACTGCTTCTCGCTGAGTCCGGTACTTTCCTTGAACTCCTTCAGCCTCTGGTCATAATCGCTGCTGCTGAGACGGATGCCCTCTTCTTTTGCAATGGCATGTGCCACCAGGTGCAGTTTCACGCTCTCCTTGGCGCTGTTCTTTACCATGGCCTGATAGGATTTTTCGTCCATACCGTAGGCTTTAATCAAGCTGTCCACGTCCATTCCGTACTGAGAAGCCATCTGTTCATAGTTCTGCTCCACGTCCTTCTTAACCGCCTTGAGCTGCAGTTTCGGCGTCTTCTTCAGCTTGGAATCTCCGCTGACCTTGCTGAGCAGTTCGCTGCCTACGGAATTCTTCTTGTCCTTCTCCAGCTGTTCCCGAACGTGCTTCTCGTATTCCGCCTTCGTCTTGCACTCGTTGTCCGTGTTCTTCTTGATGAAGGCCTCCGTCAGCTTCTTCTCTCCGGCATTCTTCAGCTTCGCCTGAATCTGTTTTTCCACGTCCTTGTCGGACACCTTCAGCTGAGACTTTTTGTAGGTCAGCTTGTCCGTGGACGCCACCTTCACGTATTTGTCGTAGCTGAAGAATTTATAGCTGTCTTCCTTGAACAGCCCGGTGTTCATCCAATAGAAGAGGCCGCCCAGCAGAACCACCGCCAGCACGATGCCCGTCACAACGGCGCCCTTCCGGTGACGCTTGCGGAACTTTTTCGACTCGCTCTGATAGCGCTCTTCCTTCCGCTGCGCCTTCTCCTTCTGATACGCATCCCGCTTCTTCTGTTTCTTAATCGCCTTCCGCTCCTCCGGCGACAGCTTCTTCAGTTCCTCTTCTTCTTTTCTTGATACTTTCTTAGCCATTTCCACTCCTGCCTATTTGTAATTTCAATGCAGTTCTACACCCCCGGATGTAAAATCAACGCTACTTTGATTATACTCATTTCCCCTCATGCTGTCGACATAAAAAAAAGAATCGGAAGCCTTAGACTTCCGACTCTTCTTATTTTTACGAGAACTATTCCTCTTCCAGACCCAAATCGCTGGAGTTGATGGCCAGTTCACCCATGCTTCGATCGGTATCGTACAGCATCGGGCATTCCTCTGCCATCTGTTTAATGGTGGCACGCACGTTCTTCATCTCATCTGCCAGTTCCCGGAAAGCCGCTTCCGGCACATTCCGATTCAAGAAGAGCTGCTCAATCTGGCGATTGAACTGGGTCAAATCTTCCGTCAAATCCAGGAACGAAGCGAAATTGCCGCTTTCGTGTGCGCGGCGGAACTTCTGCAGATCCCGCTTCATGTAATCGACGATATCGGTCTCGCCGTAGAATTTTCCCAGCATAATTGGGTACGGGCTTACCCGATGAAGGTACATGCCCTTTCCCCGGCGAAGATCCAGCATGTACTTAATCCGAAACTCCGGTGCGATCTCAAATGTATAAATGTTGATATACGCCGGATCGGACTTGATATGCACCGCGCCCATCTGTTTTGCCATCATGTTGATCATGTCGCTGGACACTTTGTTGGTCGTGTATTCATTGCTCATTAATCCATACCTCCTGACTACATAATATCAAATTTTACCACAAGAAATACAGTGGAAATTACGATGGACAGAAGCATGAACGGCATGCCGACTTTCAGGTAGCTCTTGAAGGTAATCGGATAGCCGTGTTTTGTACTGATGTCCGACAAAACCACATTGGCGGATGCACCGATCATGGTTCCGTTTCCGCCCAGGCACGCACCCAGGGAAATCGCCCACCAGAAGGAGGTAACGTCTATTCCGTCCGCCTGCATGGCCAGAATCAGCGGAATCAGCGTTGCGACGAACGGGATGTTGTCCAGGATGGAGGACAGCAGTGCCGACGCCCACAAAAGCACCAGCATGGTGACCATCGGATGTCCGTTGGTTGCATCGATAATCTTGGATGCGAGTTCCTTGATGATACCCGTCTCGGTCAGACCACCGACAACCACGAACAACGACATAAAGAACAGGATTGTCGTCCACTCTACATCCTGAATGGCCTCGTTCACATCTTCCCTGCCGATGATCAGCATCACTGCCGCTGCGGTCAGAGCGATGACGGAAGACTCAATGCCCAGTTTGTCATGGAACATAAATCCAACGATTACGCAGATTAAAACGATGATTCCTTTTTTCATCAACGCCCGATTGGTAATGGACTTGGACGGGTCAAGCTTCTCAATGGCGCCGGTATCCACCGTGCCCAGTTCAATCTTCTTCTCATATACAATTTTCATCAACAGAATCAGCACGACCAGGATGAACAGCACGGCAAAACCGGTGTTTTCCAGGAAGTCCATAAAGGACAGGTGTGCGGCACTGCCGATCATGATATTTGGCGGGTCACCGATTAAGGTGGCGGTACCGCCAACGTTGGATGCCAGGATCTGTCCCATCAGGAACGGAACCGGATCAATCTTCAGCATCCGGGCAATGGCGATGGACATCGGTCCCACCAGCAGTACGGTAGTAACGTTATCCAAAATTGCCGAAAGCACTGCGGTAATCAGGGTAAAAGCAACCATGATTTTCCACGGATCGCCGTGCACCGCTTTGGCCGCTCGCACCGCAATATACTCGAACATACCGGATCGACGCACGATAGCCACGAAAATCATCATGCCCACCAGCACCCCAATGGTATTAAAATCAATATAGGAAAGTGCCTTGTCCGCCGACATGACGCCGGTGAGAATCAGTACCATTGCTCCGGCCATTGCCGCCGCGGTACGGTGCACTCGTTCGGTGATAATCAGCAGTATCACTATCAGAAACACTGCTACTGCAACAATTTTCATCTTTAATCCCCTTTCTTAATTGCGGATTCACCGCTTTAATTTTTTTCAATATCCTATTATAATCATTCAAAATTATTTGTCCACTACCTATTGTGTTTTTTGTGTGGTCACTTTGCATTAAAAAAAGTGCGTTAGAAAAATCTAACGCACGAATTTATTTATTTTAATACTTCCGGGCAGGAATTGGGGAATTAAAGGGTTTCTCGAGGATTATTGCTATTTCTCATCTTCCAGAATAAACGCTCGAAGGATATTGTCGATTTTTATCGTAACTTTTGGCGGTGCAATTTTTCGCTGCTCCTTCTCTTCAAATACGCGCGAGCCTTATCTTTATCCACCGTTGCCCTCAAGGCATCAAAGCGTCCGAATTCATTAATATTTCCTTCGGTAGGATGCAGCGCCATTAGATTTCTCAACTTCTCTTCGTCCATCCCGAATATCTCCGCGAATCGGTGAATTCGATCGTTGCGATGGTCTGCCATGTACTCCGTAATGTAATCCCGAAGGGTTGCGCCTGCCATCGGTTCCACATCCCCGCTTTGAATATCGTGCAAAAACAAATTGGCGTATTTTTGCTCTTCCATGGTCAGCGTGGAGAACGTTCGGTGCAATTCCTCTTCCGCCTTCTCCAGTTCCCCTTCGGACGCATCATCTCGTTTCAGAAGCTTATAATACTTTTCGAAACGGGAATTCATATATTCCGCATCGATTTTGCCCGTATCCATCTCTTCGATGTATGGATCCAAATCATACGGTATCTCCGGCCCGAACTCGCCTCCTTCAAATCGTGGTATTTCTTTGTACCGAATCAGCAGAATCAGATACGTTCTTTCATCCAACTCCACCTCGACCGCTTCACCGGTCTCTTCTTCCTCATAACGCTTCTTTTCCCATGTGAATCCTTGGATTTGTGCCGCTTCCAGATAGGATACCAGTTCTCGAAATTCCTTTGCGAATTTCCCGCAAACAGTTCCATCCTCCGGCAGCCGTTCGAAATTATCAATTTTTTCGTCCCGGAACAGCCGCTCAATAACCCGGAAACTGTGATTCATCTCTTCCAAATGCTCCGTAAGACTCGGAACGAATAACCCATATGCTCGATCTCCGGAATACAGTTTAATGGCGCTATCGATATTCCGCTTCATGGTATACGGTTTCCGATAATATCGGATAATTCCAAATGGTTTCTCGTGAATTTCAAAAAGCCGGTTCGTTCGTGAGAACGCCTGAATGATATTTTCGTACAGAAGAACTTTGTCCAAATACAAGGTATTCACCCATTTGGAATCAAATCCGGTCAACATCTGATCCACAACAATCAGAAGATCCAGCTGTTTCTCCGATTCTCTCACAATTCGTTCGTAGGGTTTCTTATGGGCCAGTCGCGCTGCAATATCTTTCTTCATTCTGGCAAAAGTAGGAATGGTAAAATCCTGTCCGTACCGGCGGTTATAATCCTGAATAATCTCCACCAAACCATCCTCTTTGGAAATTGCCCCCTCATTATTATCAATGTTCGGATCAAACAAGGCCGTCACTTTAAGTTCCGGTGCCATTTCCTTGAACAATCGATAGTAGTTAATCGCATCCGAAATGCTGGATGTGGCAAAAATTCCGTGAAAGCGAACGCCCTCATCGCCCTTTCCGGTGCTGAGGCGAGGGAAATTCTCCCGGATATCTTCCACCACCGCATGGGTGTGCGCATCTTGTCGGTATTGTGCATTTGGAATATAGTCTTCAATTCCTCGAAGATATTTTCCGCTGCCGGAATCAACATATCCGGCCATCGGCACCTTCCCGGAATCCATGAACTCCATGTAGACCTTTCGTTTATCTTTGTTGTCCAGCGCCTCTTTCTCCGAGGATGCATGTGCCATTTCAAGTGCAACGGCTTTGCGCATTTCCTTGTCCCGATATGTCCGTACCATATACGGATCGAATCCCAGAACATTTCCGTCGCGAATGCCGTCCGCGATGCTGTATCGATGCAGCTCATTGCCGAAAACCGTTGCGGTCGTGCTCTTCTTTTTCTGGTTCTCCTTCTGAATCGGTGTTCCGGTAAATCCAAAGAAAATCGCCTGAGGGAACGTTTCTTTAATGCAGATCAGCATATCGCCGAAAGTGGATCGATGGGCTTCATCCACAATAAAAACAATTCGCTTCCGTCGAATCGTTTCCAAATCCCGGGCTTTCAGTCCCGCATCCTCCGGCACGTTGCTCATCTTTTGAATAGATGTGACAATCAGCGTGTCTGCCGGATTCGTGCTTTTCAATTTTCCAATCAGTACCCCGGTGTTTTCCGTCGCCTGAACATCCTCATCGTCATTTGCAAAACCCCGATATTCCTGCAGGGACTGAGTGCCCAGCTCAATTCGGTCCATCAGAAAAACCACCTTGTCCGCATCGCCGGAATCCGCAATCAGTTGTGCCGACTTGAAGCTGGTCATGGTTTTACCGGAGCCGGTGGTGTGCCACACGTATCCACCCAGTTGATTCTGCTCTCCCCACTTGGTCTTCCGAACGGTGTCGGAAATCCGATTCGCCGCGTTCACCTGATAGCTCCGCATCACCTTCAGCACCCCATCGGAATTGTCCGCAATCGTATAGAACCCGATCATCTGATGTGCCATCGGGATGGACAGGAACGTGCGCACGATCTCATTCCAGTTATTAATCGGCTCGTTATTAAAGTCCGCCCAATGGAAATAAAAAGAAGGATTGAATCGACCGTCCGGTCCCGGATTGGCGAAGTACAGCGTTTCTTCGGGAGTCATTGCCACAAAAATCTGTACCAAAGAAAACAGTCCGGTGAACACCCCTTCGTGGGAGTATTTCTCAATCTGATGGCACGCCTCACTCACCGGTACTCCGGATCGCTTCAACTCGATATGAATCACCGGCATTCCGTTAATCAGCAGCATCACATCCCCGCGGCGATCGTTCAGAATCCGATTCTTCGCCGGGAACTTCGGCTGTTGTGCAATCTGATAAACGCTCTGGCCTCCGGCAATCTCCATGCGGTCGAACAGCTTCAGGCTGATTTCTTTTCCCAGATGTTCTGTATCCTCCGGATTATCCCGAACAATAGACACGCTTCGTCCATTGATGAAACCGTTTAGCTTCAAAGGGGTCCGAAGGTTCGTCACCTGTTCCATAATTTGGCGCATCTCTCCCGATGTGAGCGGATATTCGTTCAGGCGATCCCTGCTTTTGTTATTGTTATAGAGAATGTTCGCCCAGTTCTTCAGAAGGTCCTCTTCATCGGGATGACGAAGCACCGATTCATACGCACCATCGGAATTTCCCCATCCGCAGGTATCTTTTTTCCAACCGCTTACGGATGTCAGAAGATGTATCAGTTCTTCCTCGAAATCCGCCTCTTTCTTAAAAGTCATATTTGCCTCCTTTAATATCGGGATAATGTTGTCTGCAAAATCTTGTTCTTCGTCGCCGGGCACCACGTCTTTGAGACCAGATGGGGGTTCGGCGGGTTGGACGTGGTGCTTCGCTCCCCCCAATGCCTTGTTCTTTCGTCGCCGGGCACCACGTCTTTGGGACAAAATGGGGGTTCAGCGGGTTGGGCGTGGTGCTCCGCTCCCCCCAATGCCTTGTTCTTTCGTCGCCGGGCACCACGTCTTTGGAGCAAAATCGGATTCGGCCGGTTGAACGTGGTGCTTCGCTCCCTGCAATGCCTTGTTCTTTCGTCGCCGGGCACCACGTCTTTGGAGCAAAATCGGATTTCGGCCGGTTGGGCGTGGTGCTTCGCTCCCCCCAATGCCTTGTTCTTTCGTCGACGGGCACCACGTCAGCGTGTGCCCCTGAATAAAAAACCTGCATCCGGGAAAAAATCTCCGTTCAAGCTTACGCTGATGAAGGGTGATGAGGCGGTCGAGGTTTTCTATATAATCGCCAATAGCTTTCTGTTCATCGAAACTTGACCATGGAATTTCAATAGTTTTCATTCCTTGGATGTCAATGCTACGACCATCTCGAATTCCGTAAACGTGGGGTTTTAAGTCCTGGTTGATAAACTTTGATGACCTAAAATATGAATAATAGAATCTCGAATCCGTACCCTCTCCGTGGAATGTATGATATGCAGGACTAATAATTCCAAGGTTTGTAGCCATTTCAAGACCACCTTCAAAGGATCGGAGATGTACTATAAAATCTCCAACCTCGACCTTTTTATAGTTCGATAAGCTTGCTTTATCATATTGAAGACTTCGATCAGACGAATCACGTCTAATCGTTCCACCACCCTGAATAATTGTAAGTGCAGGAAGCTCCTCGTGACCTTTTTCGGAGTATTCTTCAAACACTTCTCCCAACTTACGCTGTTCCCAATCATCTGTATATCCTCGGAACCGGAGGGCCGGCGATTTTCTTTTTTCCGTCATATCACTCACCTCCCAGCAGTTTCCGAAGTTCGCTTAGACCCAGCAGATCGGTTTCGCTGCCGGTGAGTTCATCCATCATGGCCGAAAGCTGCGTCTCCGTTTCCGCAATCTGGGATTCCAGCTCGGCGAAAGTGGTTTCATATTTCTGATTCAGCGCGTTCAATTCCGAAATCAGCGCATCCACCGCATTGTTCGGAAGGCTCAGAAGATTCTGCACCAGCGGGGTAATCCACTTCCGATGAAGCAGCTCCTTGACCTGTTCGACGCGGAGGTTCTCAATGGTGTCTTTGGTCTGAAGCTCCAGCGCCTCCTTTCGCTTCTTGACGGCGGATTTCAGTTTCTTCTCTTCCTCATTCAACTTCAAGGCATCGGTCAGTTTCTGCAGCGTTTCCGGCTCCAAAGCACCTGCTTTAATGGCTTTCTTTACCTCGCTCCAGACAAAACCGTTCTCGCCGGAATAGTCCGCGTCCTTCTCCTCCTCGTCCAACGACTCGAAAATCTCTTCATACTCGGAAACGATTTCGGCAAGGCGATTTTCTTTTATCGAAATGGCCTCTTTCTCCTCAGACAGCAATGCGTCTTGAACCAGTTCGAAAGGCAGAATGTGCCCCTTCCAGCCATCTTGAACCTCCTGATCCTTTCCATTCTTCTTCTTCAGCACCACGTTCGGATCCACCTGCGTGGCCGCCGCCGGACCTTCCGTCTGAATCATCTCCAGATCGTTCTCAATTACCGTTTCCCAAGAATCATGGAGAAGCTGGTAGGCTTCGTAAGAATCCACCAACGGGATATCTTTGAGACGGGTAAAAATATCATCGGTGAAATCCGACTCGGCCGTCACGGCATTTACGGTTTCCGCTTCCTCTACAAGCGTCCGATGAAGCGCATCTTCCAGTGTGCGGAAGGCGTCGCAGAACTGCTTTCGGAACAGTTGAACATCTTCATGCTCCTGTACGGCGGACTTAATATCCGAAGCCTTCACCTCACAGTATCCGGGCGATACTTCCCGGAACAATTCTTCCCGAAGATGCGGGAAGGCGCTCCAATATTTCTGAAGGGAATCCAATTCTTTTTCCGGAATTCCGCCGAACATGGACGCATAAATATCCCAGGATTCTGCCTCTTCAGAGGAATCCACATACCGTGGAATATTCAGATTATAGTCATTCCGGCGGATTTCTTCCCGGCTGACTTTTTTTGCGAATTTCGGAACATCCCGGCGGTCGGTCACCGTATCTACGATTCGCTTGATGTCGCAGGCACGCAGCCGATTGTTTTTACCCTCCTTGATGAAGCCCTTGGATGCGTCGATAATGAGAACATCATTGTTCTCGCGCTTCTGCTTCAGCACCATGATGATGGTCGGAATGCCGGTCCCGTAGAAAATATTCGCCGGCAGCCCGATAATTGCATCGATATGATTCTGTTCAATCAGATTCCGACGGATCTCTCCTTCTTCGCCGCCGCGGAAAAGCACCCCGTGGGGCAGAACAATCGTCATGATTCCGTCATCCTTTACGTGGAACAAATCGTGAAGCAGAAATGCATAATCGGCTTTACCCTTCGGCGCTAAGCCGAACCGAGCGAAGCGAACATCGTTCTCCTTCCCGGTAGGATCCCATGACTGAGAATACGGCGGATTGGATACCACTGCGTCCACGTAAAGAGGATCGTATGTCTGTGCCGGATCGTTTTCGTCAAAATACGGCCAGTCCTCTTCCAGCGTATCTCCGCACCGAGTCACGATATTGTCCGGGAGAATTCCTCGCATCACCAGATTCATTCGAGTCAAGTTGTAGGTGTTCTGCTTCAGCTCCTGCGCATAGTATTTAATATTGTTTCGATTCTTCATATACCGAGCGGTGCTCTTTCCGATGGTGATTAGGAGAGAGCCGGAACCGCTGGTCGGGTCGTATATCTTAATCTCCTTGCGATTCTGCAGGTGGTGTGCCACAATATCCGACATAAGCAGCGACACCTCATGAGGCGTGTAGAATTCCCCCGCCTTCTTTCCGGCATTGGAAGCAAAGTTTCGAATCAAATCTTCATAGATGAATCCCAACACATCGTAGTCCTGCTTTCCGTCCATCGGAATATCTTTGATTAGATATACCAAATCCCGAATGGCTTTGGATTGGGATGCGGAGTTATCCCCCAGCTTGGAAAGTCCCGTCTGAAGGGTGTCGAAAATTTTCTCAAAAACACGCTTATGGGTCGAATTGATGTTCCGGTTAAACGCCGATAGGGCGTCATGCACGTGTTCAATGCGGAAATCCTTCCCCATTTCCAGCCAGGTGGAGAACAGGTTTTCATAAGAAATAAAATATCCGATATTCTTCTGAACGCTGGTTACCGTTTCCTTATCCTCTTCAGTCAATTCCGGGAGGTATTCATCCGTCCAATCATTTTTCTTCAAGTATTCCACTTCCTTCTCGGAAAGGAACTTATAGAAAATAAACCCCAGAATGTAATCCTTGTATTCATTCGCCTCAATCTTCGAACGCATCTTATTGGCAGATTCCCAGATTTTTGCGGATAATTGTTGCTTATTCATAGTGCCCCTCGTTGTATCTTATACTTAAACAAAAACGCTCATTCCCGGTGTAAGCCGATTGTTTTAATTATACCATGCACCGGGGATTGGTAAAGGAAATTTCTTTACCATTACATGCTGCAAAGTGTTTACAGGAGGTCATTATGCTGAACAACATTAAGAAAACCACGTTATTTCACGAGTATTACGAAGAGTGGATTCAAGTGTACAAGGAAGGCGCCATCCGTGACGTTACCATGAAAAAATACGAATTGACGCTATCCTGGGTTCGTCGGCTGTCACCGGAATTGCAAGTTGGCGAACTGAACCGAATTACCTATCAAAAGCTGCTCAATGACTACGCCTTGCTGCATGAGCGGCAAACAACAATGGATTTTCACCATCAATTAAAAGGAGCCATTCTGGATGCGCTGGATGAAGGGCTTATCGATCGGGACCCGACTCGAAAAGCAATCATTAAAGGGAAGACCCCTCGGGTGAAAAAATGTAAATATCTGAATCAATTTGAACTGCATCAGCTCCTGGCGGACCTGAATCTGGAAGAAGGGTTGAATTGGGATTGGCTGATTCTTCTGATTGCAAAAACCGGTCTCCGCTTCTCGGAAGCGCTGGCATTGACCCCCGCCGACTTCGACTTCACAAAGCAATCCATCTCTGTCAACAAGACTTGGAATTACAAAGAAGGAGGCGGATTTCAACCTACAAAGAACCGCTCCTCCGTTCGGCGCGTCCAACTGGATTGGCAGCTGATTGTCCAATTCTCCACCTTGCTCCGAAACCTGCCGGAAGACAAGCCTATATTCATACAGGGAAAAGTGTACAATTCCACTGTCAATGATGTACTGGAACGTCACTGCCGAAAACTTCATATTCCCGTGATTTCGGTCCACGGTCTTCGTCATACCCACGCCTCCCTGCTTCTTTTTGCCGGTGTCTCTATTGCCAGTGTTGCCCAAAGGCTGGGTCATTCCAGCATGACGACGACGCAGAAGACGTATCTGCACATTATACAAGAGTTGGAAAACAAAGACATTGATCTGGTAATGCGCTCCTTGTCCAGTCTGAGCTAAGCTTTTTTTACGCTATTATAATTCCGATACCCCACAACGGCGTACACGAGAATTATGCTGTAAGGAAGTAGGGTGAGAGTTGGTGCTTTTTCCAGGAAGCAAAGCAGCAAGGTGAAGAGAACGGCAACCAAAGCCAGAATCACGATTCCAACTCGCACCCTTTTCCCGATGCGCCTGCTGCATTGGATACACCCGCCGATGCTTAGAAACAGGTAGTCCAGCAGAAAATATGCCACAAATATCTCACTCAAGTATGTCCATATGCGAGCACCGTTTTCCTTGTAAAACAAGTGCATCCCAAAAGTTAAGATACACCCGCCTATAATTGCTGCTTTGCCGATAGTATTGGCCTTTGTTTCTTTTCCTTCCACGACGGGGAACATATTAAATCTGCTTCTCATAAATCCTCCTTCTGTTTCTTATTCCCAGAACTCGTCATTATCGGATTATAAATGATAACGGCATAGCGATTCAACATTTTCACGAAGAAAGATGTATAAATAACTTGAATAGATGGGACGCCAGAGGGCCGAGGCGGGTGGCGTGGTGCCTCCCGACGAAGGAATAAGGATTTGCGGGTCATGAAGCACCACGTCCACGGCGCCGAAGGCACGGACGGACCCAGGGACGTGGTGCCTCCCGACGAAGGAATAAGGATTTGCGGGCCTTGAAGCACCACGTCCACGGCACCGAAAGCACGGAGGGGCTCAGGGACGTGGTGCCTCCCGACGAAAGAATAAGGCTTTGCGGGCCTTGAAGCACCACGTCCCTTCTTCTCCCCACTAAAAAAACTGCATGCGGGAGGCAATCTTGGCCAGGGGGGTGCGGCGGCTTGAGCCGCAGGCCCCGGCGGTTGCTGACCGCATGTTCAATAATCCCGGTTCGATAATCCGGCACAAAAACAATCCGACAAAAAAACTGCATGCGGGAGGCAATCTTGGCCGGGGGGTGCGGCGGCTTGAGCCGCAGGCCCCGGCGGTTGCTGACCGCATGCAGTTTTTTTTTATTCTACTTCCAGTCCTTCCCGAACTTCCAGTTCCGTCTCTTCGATGGTCGGATCCTCCGTGGACCAGGTATCCCGAAGGGTGATGACGGAGGCGATGATCAGAAGAACGATGCCCACGATGGTGTTCCAGTAGACATGTTCTCCCAGGACAGCCACCGCCAGCACCGGTGCGATGGCCGGCTTAATGAAGAATGCGATGGATCCGGTGGTGGCATCCGAGTAACGGATGGCCAAGAAGTAGAACAGGTATCCCAGACCGGTAACCACGATTCCGCTGTAGAGAAGTACCAGCGGCTGTTCCGTGATGTGGGCGAATACCGGACGTCCCATCGGAATCAGGACCAAGAGCAGCACCAGAGAACCCAGGATGAAGGAGATGCTGGTCTGAGCGAAAGTACCGATTCGGCCGATGGTTTTTTTGCCCATTACCGTATATGCTGCAAAGGTAACGGATGCCAGAAGCATGGTGGCCATACCGAACACCGTGTTGCCCGGCTGAACGTCCCACGGACGAATCATGAATACCGCTGCCACGATGCCGATGAAAAATGCCAGTCCCTTCGCTTTGTCCATCTTCTCCGAGGTAAAGAAGTGGGCGATAACCATGGTGAACAGCGGGTTCAGGCAAATCAGTGCTGCCGCGGTGGATGCGTTGCAGTGCTGCACGCCGATCTGGAATGCCAACATGCTGATGGCAATTCCCATGATGCCTACCAGAAGCAGCCAGAGCCAATCACCTTTTGTAATCTTAATGTTGTCCTTCCGGATTTCCGCAACGCCGAAAGGCGCCAGCACCAGACCGCCGATAAGGAAACGGAGAAACGTGAGCTGAATGGAATCAAATGTGCTTCCGGCAATCTTCAGGGCAATCTCCATTGTCCCGAAAAGAAACGCCGTCAAGATGATGTAAGTAACTACTTTTTTCATGATGAGCCTTCTTTCTGTACCATTACCATTAATTTTTTTAAACTGTTTTTTCCAATTGTTTATATTACGCTCATTGTTCTCCGTCCGCAATAAAGGTATCGAATTCTGTACAAAAAAACATTATTTTTCTTCCGGGTTTTTCGGGTTGTCCTTCCGGCGAAACTTCGGCAGGGCTGCTCCGGCCAGCGATTTCAGCACCTCCGCTACCACGGTCCGGTCCTCCTCCTCCAGGTTCCGCAGGGAGGCAATCATTTTGGCCATGTCCGTCAGGCTCATTTCCTTCAGGTCCTGGAGGGTATCTACCTGATGTTCCGCCAGGACGTCAAAGAGAGAATTGATGAACACCTTCCGCTTCTCGTCGGGCACGGACTGAAGCCAGTCGTGCACCGTCCGGTTCATGTATTTTCCGCCGGTGTCGATTTCCTCCAGGTAGACGAAATCGGAATCCTGCACCTGCCAGGAATAGGAGAAGTGCTGCATGATGCCGATGGCATCGCTCTGAACCACTTGGTAATCCGAGCTATTCTGCATCATCATTCCCACCACTGAGGTGCGGGGAACCAGTTTCGTGATGGCAACATCGCTCTTCGCCTGAATCCGGTCCAGCTCTTCCTGGACCTCATCTCGGAATCCCGGTCCGTCCAAGCTGTAAGCCCTCAGGATGCGGGAGCGCACTTCCGGACTGCACATCAGTGCCGCATATACTGCCAGATTTCCGCCTTTGGAATGTCCGCCCACGTAGAAGCGACGATTCCGTCCCTTTCGATTGCCGGGTCCGTAATTCCGCTCCAAATACTCCACCGCTTCCGACTGGGACGGAACTTCGTTCATGAAGGACAGGTTGAAGTCCTCCTTCCAACCCAGCATGGATCCGTCCGTTCCCCGGAAGGCCACGAAGTCCGTGTTGGCATCCAGCCGGAAAATCATGGCGCCGAACTGCTTTTCACTGGATTTGTCAAAGTCACCCACGATATCCCGGATTTTCAGATTTCGGTACCGCCGGCTGGCTACCGCGTAGGCCATCAGGTTCATATTGTCGGAATCGGAAATCCCGTCGCAGAATATTTTTTCAAACCACTCGTTTCGAAAGAAGTCGGCAACGGTCACGCCCTTTCGCAGGCGATCCGGCAAGTTCTCCGGCTTCGGCTCGGCGAACTCCAGCCGAGCATAGGACAGCTGGCTCAGCACCAGGCTGTCCACCGGATTCAGCGGCATCTCTTCAAATGTCCGGGTGGTGTTCTTCACATAGTCCAGGATGTTCATAATCTCACCTCCTTGCACTCCGCTTCAATGATGTGCTCCACTTCCGCCAGGTCTTCTTCCCGCAGCAGCACCTCGATTACATCTCCCCCTCGGAGGATGGTGTGCCCGTCGGGAATGAATTCCTGCTCCTCCCGAATCACGGAGACGATCAATGCACCCAAGGGCAGCCCCATATCCATGATTCGTTTTCCGTCCATAATCGAGCCGGGATGGACGATATCGTCGATGATGCTTTTGCGCTGTTTCGGAACGTTATAGCGCTTTCCGCTGCTGCGATTCATCAGCTGGGTGTAGATTGGCTCCGTTCCCAGGCGCTCCGAGATTACGAAGGCAATCAGGGAAACCATCACCAGCCCCAGCAGGGAACGAAAATCTCCCGTCATCTCCGTAATCAGCACCACCCCCGTTACCGGCGCGTGGACGATGGCCGCAAAATACCCCGCCATGGCCAGCACCACGAAGGCGGCAATGTATTTTCCGTCAATGCCCAGCAGGTTTTCCAGCAGTCGGGAGTAGACTCCGCCGGTAACGGCGCCCAGCACCAGCAGGGGCAGGAAGATGCCGCCCGGTGCGGTGGTTCCGAAGCTGGCAGTGGAGAATACGAATTTCACTGCCAAAAGGATCAGCAACGCTTTCAGCGCGAAGTTGCCCTCTGCAATCCGGCTCACCAATCCGTTTCCGCTTCCCAAAGTAATCGGGTATGCAAAGAAGCAGATGTAGGCCATGGTCAGGCCCACCGCCAGCTTGGCAAATGGTGCGATATTTCCCTTGTAATCCATTTTTCCGGTCTTTGGGTTCAGCCGCCGTCTTCCCGGCCACTTCTTGGCCAGCGCGTTGGCCGCCGTGCCTACCCGGTCAAAAAAATCCTGCATCCGGTCGATGGTCCGGTTATACAGGCTTCCGAACAGGCCCAGCACCACCCCCAGAATCATGGCGAACCAGTAATATTTCAGCGGAAGGCGGTAATCAATCCGGAAGCCGAATACCGGCTCCATTCCTATGATGTAGGCGGCCACAAAATACGATGATGCCGCCGCTGCCATGGTGGACAGCAGCACTTCCGATGAAAAGTTGCGGTACAATTCCTCCAAGCAGAACATGGTGCCCGCCAAAGGCGCGCCGAAGGCCGCGGACAATCCGGCACCGGCGCCGCAGCTCATGAGGTACCGCTCCTCGGTCAGCACACGCTTGTTGGTCCGGGCAAAGCCCTTTCCCACCATCGCACCGATCTGAATGCTGGGGCCCTCCCGTCCCAGTGCCAGACCGCCGCCGATGGACAGGGCGCAACCCAGGATTTTGGAAACCAGCACCGAAAGCCAGTTCATATCCTTCTTTCCCAACAGCTCCGCTTCCACCTGTGGAATGCCGGAGCCGGTGGATTCCGGTTCTTTCCGCAGAATCCACCCGATAACCAGCACCAGCAGGAGCATCACCAGGGCGGCGATGAGCGCCGGTCCCACTCCGGTGTTGGCGTAAGCCACCAGCCGGTTCCGGCACCCGTCCGCAAAGATCAGGAGCCAGCGGAACAGGGCGATGATCAGCCCGGTCGTCACACCGATGATAATTCCCTGACCGATTAAGGCGTATCGAAACACGGATTTTCGGCGGAGGTTCTTCACCACCGCGCTTTTTCCTTTCAAGTTTTCTTTTGTCATTGTTCTCTTCTCAATTTTTCTCTATTATGCGAAAGAGGAGCCGGGGACATCGGTCTCCCACTCCTCTCTGGTATCTTTTTTTACCCGCTAATTCGAGTAAAGGTTGTTGGTGGAGAATTCCGGATTGCTGGTCACGTCAATTCCCAGGGACTTCATGGTCTGCTCGTCCCGGTCGCTGAGAATCGCGGTGCAGTGGGCCATGCAGCCTCTCAGCTTCGGCAGCTGCTGCAGCGCCATTTCCGCAATCGGGTTGGTCATCTTGCTCATGGTGAGAGCCATGATGATTTCCTCGCAGTTCAGACTGGACTTGTCGTGGAACAGCCGCACTCTCATATCCCGGATGTTCTCCAGAATCTGCGCGGAGATAACCGGAATGCCGTCATCGATTCCCGCCAGCTTCTTGATGGCGTTCAGCATCATTGCGGCAGTGGCCACCATGCGTTCCGAGTTCTTTCCGGTAACGATGGCGCCGTCCGGCAGCTGAATGGCGGTGATGATTACATTCTCGTCATCGCCCTCTTCCTGACGCTTCAGTTCCGCATACTCCTCTGCCGGTTTTACCACCGGGCGGTCGTAGCGGCCGGCCTGAACCTCTTCCATGAGGAGCTTGGTGCGCTCCAGGATGCTCTCGTCGATTTTGCCCTTCTTATAGGAACATTCCGCCAGCAGGTACCGGCGAATGATTTCCTGGCGGGAAGCTTCCCGGCACACTTCGTCATCGGAGATGCAGAATCCGACCCGGTTCACACCCATATCCGTCGGAGACTGATAGGAATCGTCTCCGGTAATTTTGTGGAGAATTCTTCTCAGTACCGGGAACGCTTCGATGTCCCGGTTGTAGTTCACGGCGGTTTTGCCGTAGGCTTCCAGGTGGAAGGAATCGATCATATTCACATCCTTCAGGTCTGCCGTCGCCGCTTCGTAGGCGATGTTCACCGGATGCTTCAGCGGCAGGTTCCATACTGGGAAGGTCTCGAACTTGGCATAGCGCGCCTTGTTGCCCCGGCGGTATTCGTGGTATACCTGAGACAGGGAGGTGGCCAGCTTTCCGGATCCGCCTCCCGGACCGGTTACAACCACCAGCGGTTTCGTCACTTCGATGTACGGATTGGCGCCGTAGCCTTCATCGCTGACGATGGTATCCACGTCTGTCGGGTAGCCCTTTGTGTACCGATGCTTGTAGGTGCGGATGCCGCGACGTTCCAGCTTGTTGATGAACATGTTGACGGATGGCACATCCTGATACCGGGTGACCACCACCGAATTGATCTGAAGATCGTAATCCCGCAGCGCATCGATGAGTCTCAATACTTCCAGGTCGTAGGTGATGCCGAAATCCTGGCGGGTTTTGCTGGTGGTGATATCACCGGCATAGATGCAGATGATAATCTCCGTCTGATCCTTCAGACGCTGCAGCAGGTTGATTTTCGCATGCTCGTCATACCCCGGAAGCACCCGAGCGGCATGCTTGTCTTCTACCAATTTACCACCGAATTCCAGATACAGTCTCCCGTCTCCGTTTGTAATGCGCTCCCGAATATATCTGGACTGCTCTTCCAAATATTTCTCCGCGTCAAATCCAATCTTCTTCATGTTCTTCCTCTCTTGTCGTTCTTGCCTATTCCGGCCGGATTGTCATTTCCAATTTATTTCTCCGGCTTCCCATTGTTTCATCGCCGAAGTACATGCTGTACTCCGCAAAAATCTTTCCAAACCCTTCTTCGTCCAGATCGTGGGTCACATCGTGGGTCACCATCTCGATATTCACGCTTCCCACCGGAAGGCGGTACCGAACCAATTCCCGGCGGCCCTTCTCCAGATGGAGATCCAGATTCATCCCGTCGTTCTTCTTTTTCTTTCCGTACCGGTGAACCTCCACGATGTCTCCCGTCAGCTTGATCATGGTGCGGCTGTCCTGCATTCCCGTCTTCTCCGATTCCTCATAGGTGATGTAGGTGGAATTTTCTTTGGTATAAACGGTAGCTTCCGTAATCATTTCCATTTCATCATCCAGGGTCAGCTTCCGGGCAAACGCATTTCCGCTGGGTTCCAGACTCTCTTCGTATTGCCGGTTGCGTATGCGCAACGTCGCTTTGTTTTTAGCCAAAATTATTCCTCTTTACTTCAATGATTCTGCGATTGCATCTGCCAGAGTCACCAGAGCTTCTCTGGAGTCTTCCTTTACGGTACCCTTGATGGTCACCATGTCGCCCACGTATTCGGTTCCGGTGAGCTGATCCGTCATCTCCTGAACCTTCTTGCCGGCGGTCGGCGCCCAGGAGCCGCTCTGAATGATACTGACCTTCTTGTTGGATACGCCCATGGACCGCAGCTCGGTCAGTGCCTCTTCCATCTTGATGAACATATCGCCGTTGTACGTGGTGGTGGCGATGACCAGATTGCTGAAGCGGAATACTTCCGGCAGGATGTACATCGGATCCGTGTGGGAAACGTCGATCAGCTTCATCTTGTCCACGCCCTTTGCCGCCAGCTCGTTGGCCAGAATTTCCGCACCGTTCTTGGTGTTGCCGTACGGAGAAGCGTACAGAACCAGCACGCCCTGCTCCTCTGCGGTGTAGGTGCCCCATGCGGTATACGCCGCCAGGTACTTCTCAAAATCCTTCCGGATGATGTATCCGTGCAGCGGGCAGATCATCTTGATATCCAGTCCGGATGCCTTCTTCAGCGCACCCATGGTGAACTTTCCGAATTTGCCCACGATGGTGGTGTAGTATCTCCGGGCTGCCGGCAGCCAGTCTCTGTCGAAATCGTAGCAGTCCGCAAAAATATTTCCGTCATGAGCGCCGAAGATTCCGAATGCGTCTGCGGAGAACAGGGTTCCGGTGGTCTTCTCGTAAGTCATCATCACTTCCGGCCAGTGAACCATCGGGGTATTTACGAAAGTGAACACGTGCTTTCCGGTGCTCAGCTCTTCCCCCTCTTCCACCTGAAGGAAGTTGTCGTCCAGGTTCCAGCTAACGTAGTTCTTCAGCATGTTCTTGATCTTAGAGGTCGCCACGATCTTGGTCTCCGGGTGACGGCGCACCAGCTCGCACAGGGACGCGCTGTGGTCCGGCTCCACGTGGTTGACGATGATGTAATCCAGACCCCGGCCGTTCAGCAGGTGATTCAGGTTGTCGTCGAACACGCGAACCACGGAATCGTCCACCGTGTCCAGCACTACGGTCTTCTCATCATCGATAAAATAAGAATTATACGCCATTCCCTCGGTCATCGGGATGGCCCCCTCGAACATGGACAGCTTCCGGTCGTTGCCGCCGATCCAATACATATCTTCCTGAATTTTAGTATAGCAGTACATTTATATCTCCTTTCCGCACCCCGAAGGATGTTCTTTTAACGCAATCTCTTTAAGCTTAATTTAAACACATAGGGTTATTATACACTCATAAAACTCGGATTATCAATAGTTTTATGGCGGCTTTCCCCCTCCCCACAGAAAATTCATAAAACTCCCGAATCCACACGCGATTCTCATATTGAGAGGTTATAATAATTAGAGTTGTGTGAAAATCCATTCAATAATTAACCACATGGAGGAAATAGATATGAACGAAAAGAACCCTTTTGATTCCATCCCCGAGGATCCGAATTTCGTCTTGGTCAATCCCGACGAACCGGACGTCAACCCTCAGGTTTGGTCGGAAACCAAGGGCGGCACGGAAGGTGTTTTTACCGGCGAAAAAAAAGCCCCAAGAAAAAAACCTTCGCCTCGGCCCAAGGCGTCCGACTCCCCCTACGTCACGAAGCGCTTTCTGGCGGTGGCTTTGGTCCTGGCGGTAATTTTCAGCTCCGCTTTGGGGGCCTTCCTGGGAAGCCGAATGAGCGGCGGCGGCAGCTATTCCAATCTGGACAGCAACAATTCACTGGAAAGCGCCACCGGAAGCAAGCTGACCATTCAGCAAATCTATAAGAAAAATGCGGATGCGGTGGTGGAAATCAGCACCGAGGTTCCCACGAAGAGCGTGCTGGGGAACTCCGTTAGCCAGGGCGCCGGCAGCGGTGTCATCGTGAACAAGAAGGGGTACATCGCCACCAACTACCACGTCATCGAAGGGGCCAAGAAAATCACCGTCCGCCTGCGGAACGGCCGATCCCGCTCTGCATCCGTGGTGGGCTACGATGAAGGAAACGATATCGCCGTTCTGAAAATCGGCGGCAGCGGCTACACCGCCGTCACCATCGGCAAGAGCAAAAAGGTGCAGGTGGGCGACCTGGCCGTGGCCATCGGCAACCCTTTGGGCCAGCTGGGCGGCACCACCACTTCCGGCATCATCAGCGCATTGGACCGGCAGCTGTCCATCAACGGCAAGAAGTTGACCCTTCTTCAGACGGATACCGCCATCAACCCGGGAAACTCCGGCGGCGGCCTGTTTAACGGAAAGGGCGAGCTCATCGGTCTCGTGGTGGCCAAGGGTTCCGGCACCGGAATCGAAGGGCTGGGCTTTGCCATCCCGGTGGATACCGCCGCACCGATTATCGACGATATCATCAAGAACGGCACGATAGTGGAAAAACCGGCGGCAGGCATCAGCATTCTCGACGTGACCGAGGACCGGAAGGCCGAGTACAATGTGGATAAGGCCGGCGTGTACATTCACGAGGTGTACGGCAGCCACGCCAAGAAGGCGGGTCTCAAGTCCGGCGACCGGATTACCAAGCTGGACGGCAAGAAAGTCACCTCCTCCAACGGCTTAATTCAGGCCATTCAGAAGAAGAAGGTGGGAGACACCGTCACCTTCACTGTGGAGCGGAACGGCAAAGAAGTGACCGCAAAAGTCAAACTGGAGAAGGCGTCCCAGTTCGAGAATCAAACCGAGGACAGCTCGCAAGGTGAGCAATAGGTAATGAGAAAACCCTGCATCGTCAAGCCGTTGCTGACGATGCAGGGTTTTTCCATTTTCGGACCGGCACCCGGGCCGCCTTTTCTGAATTTCAGACCCGGTGGTTTGCGTACGAAAACCGAATTTATTGGTTCTTCACTTTTTTCTCGGGGATTTTAATAAAAGAACAAACCTGCACCGTTC
>OLOJ01000397.1_pt1 | contig 45444 bp, 30 predicted proteins | sample 1672251 | NCBI WGS metagenome assembly OLOJ01 (sample SAMEA3136664, study PRJEB25190) | human gut metagenome | biome: human gut; feature: human-associated habitat; material: faeces | place: Austria | collected 2013 | reverse complement strand
CTCGGCACGCTCATGCCGATTCTCAAGGAACGCAACCTCGAAGGCACCCCCATCGGCGACGCCATCATCTCGTACGGAACGTGGGGCGAACTCGGCCCAATCCTTGCCATGGCTATCCTGCTATCCACCCGAACCGGCTGGCAGACCATGCTCGTGCTCGGCGCGTTCCTTGCCATCTGCCTACTGTGCGCGATGCTACCTACGAAAGCACTGAAAACCGGCCATCGCCTGTACCGTTTCCTTACGGAAAATGCGAACACGTCATCGCAAACGCTCATGCGACTGACCACATTCCTGCTCATCTTCCTTGTCACCATTTCCGCACTGTTCGAACTTGACGCGGTGCTCGGCGCGTTCGCCGCAGGCTTCATCCTGCGTTACATCATCCCCGACGGCAGCAAGTCGCTGGAAATGAAACTGGAAGGCGTCGGCTACGGCTTCCTCATTCCTGTATTTTTTGTGGTGTCAGGCGCCGCGATCAACGTGCGCGCCGTGGCAGGCCGGCCCGCGCTGCTCGTCGCGTTCATCGTAATGCTCATGCTGATTCGCGCGGTGCCCGTATATCTTGCGCTATCGCTCGACAAACGCAAGAATCCGCTGTCATCGCATCACCGCGTCACCGTAGCCCTGTATTGCACGACCGCGCTGCCGATCATCGTCGCCGTCACGTCGCTGGCGGTGAAGGTCGGCACCATGCAAAGCGACACCGCGTCAACACTGGTCGCAGCCGGCGCGATCACGGTGTTCCTGATGCCGCTGCTCGGCTCGATCACATATCAGGTGGCCGACGTGCATCCGGTCACCGCGGTTCGGGAGATCGCGCACACGCCATCCGATTGGCGGACGATCGTACGCGAACATGCGCAGGTGCGTGCGCTGCTGCACCATCAGGACCGGCTCAAGCGTTTGGCGGAGACGTTGGAATCGCTGGAAAAGCAGGAGGGGCTGAACGGTTTGAACAGCCGTCGCGCCGAACTTGTGGAACGTGCGCGCCTCGAAATCGACCGCCAACTCAAGGAACTCGGCCTGGACCCGCAGCTCACCACCCAACTCCCCCACAACTACCGCTACCCGAAGAACTGAGAGGGCTTCGGAGGGGCGCTACTCCACGGACTTGAGGGAGCTGATGGGGTCGATGCGGTCGAGGACGGGGTTGACGAACAGCTGCACGAGCAGCGCGAAGGCCATGGTCGCCACGGCCGCGATCACGTAGCTCAGCGGCTTGACCTCCACCTCGAAATACAACGATGGCATGTTGAGCGCCATCGTCAGCATGCCGCCGACGAGCCGGCCGAGCGGCAGGCCCAGTATCACACCCATGACGGTGAGGATCATCATCTCGCGGTTCACGTAATGGTGCACTTCGCGGTCGAAGAAGCCAAGCACCTTGAGCGTGGCCATCTCGCGCACGCGTTCCGACACGTTCGTATTGGCGAGCGTGAACAGCACCACCAGTGCCAGACCGCCGGCAAGCGCCACAATCAGCGCCACCACCGCGCCCATGAGGTCGAATTTGAAGCTGTCGGCCATGTGCGCGCAGCTTACGGCCTTCATCACCGAACTGTCCTCTTCGAGCGATTCCGCATAGTCGGTTTGCGAAGTGTCGGAGCCGGAAAGCTTGGCAAGCATGGCGTTCCACGTCAGAGCCTCGGAATCCTCGGAACTCTTGGAATTCTTGGTGTTCTTCGCGTCTTTCGAGTCGAAAAGCTTGGCGTAGTAGGTTTCGCTTACATACACATCCGAGCCGATGAGGTTGCGATTCACCGCGCTCACCTTCGCCGTCGCCTGCACGCCGTCGCCGTTGGTCAGTCGCACCTTGGAACCGGCCTTGACGCCCAGCGCGCTTGCCGCCGACTGCGCGACGATCACGCCATCGTCATCGAGTTTCAGCGAACCGGTTTTGCCGACGCCGGACGTGCCCAGTATGCCGGACGAGACCGGCTGCAACGTGACCATTTCGCCCAAATCGGACAGATGCTTTTCCGGCACCGCGACCAGCTGGATGCTTTCGCTGCCGCTGCTGCCGGCCTTGCCGCTGTCACCGTCGCCACTGCCCGCAACCGTCAAATCGCCCGACTCTATGCGCACGTCAAGCGATGACGTGACGCGCCCGTCTGACGCGACTTTCGTGCGCATCGCCGACGCGTCCGAATCGTCGGAAACCACCATCAGGTCGTACTGGTAGATGTCGCGGTATTGCTTGATGCCGAGGTCGGCGACGGTGTCGTTGATGGCCAGGCCGCAGACGATCAGCGCGGTGCAGCCGGCGACGCCGCCGACCGTCATGATGAGGCGCGACTTGAAGCGGAAGATGTTGCGCGCGGTCACTTTGCCGAGGAAGCCCATGCGATTCCAGACCGGCCGAATCCGTTCCAGCAGAATGCGCGAGCCGGCGCGCGGCGCTTTCGGACGCAGCAGCGAGGCGGGCGTCTGCCTCATTTCCTGCACGCACGCGTAGATGGTGGCGGCGAGCACGCCGACCACGAACAGCGCGATGCCGAGCGAGCCGTACAGCCAGTCGTATTCCAGCCGCAGGCCGGGCATCACATACATGCCTTGCAATACGACCAGCAGGAACGCAGGAATGCCAAGGAAGCCGGCGATCAGGCCGAGGCCGCCGCCGATGAGGCAGGCGAGCAACGCGAACAGCAGGTAGCGCGACGCGACCGCCAGCCGCCCGTAGCCGAGCCCCACGTACGTGCCGATGAGCGAGCGGTCCTCTTCGATCATGCGCGCCATGGCGGTCAGGCTCATCATCACGGCCACCAGCAGGAACACAATCGGGAACGCGTTGCCGAGCGATTGGATGGAGTCGAGGTCGGATTTGAGCGCGCTGAACCCGCCGAGCGACTGCCGGTCCTGCACATACCAGCGTACTTGCGGAATGCTGGTTTTCAGCTCGTTTTCCTTGGTTTTCAGCGTTTGTTCGGTACTTGCCTTCTGCTCGTTCAATTGCGATTGCGCCTGGTCGAGCTGCTGCTTGGCTTGCGTCAGTTCGGGACTAGCGGCGATGATGGTTTCACGCATTGTTTCACGCGTGGTTTCGTCAAGTTGGGGGGTAGTTGCACCTGCGGCCGCCGCCGCACCTGCGTTCGCGCCGTTTGCCGCAGCTCCCGCAGCTGCCGCGCCCGCCTGCATGCTGACAATCTGGTCGACCTGCTGGTTGAATTGCTGCCGATTCGCGTCGATCTGCGACTGCGCGTCCGCGAACTTCTTGTCGGCCTCCGCACGCGCGTCGGCGATCTTCCTGTTGCCCGCGTCGAGCAGTTCCTGCCGGCGGGCCTTCTGGCGGTCGGTTTTCACGGTGCCGTCGATGCGGTCGGTCACCTGCTTGACGGTGTTTTCGTACGATTCGTCGAACGTGCTTTCGGCGGCCGTGCCCTTGACGAGCAGCGTGGCGGACGTGCAGAGGGTGCCGGTCACGCCATCGGACGGCGCGAAGAACGTGTAGTCGGTGGTGGCGGTGGAACGGAACGAGGTCATGGCGGAGTAGCCGTCCGGGTTGCTCAGGTTCTGCGGATCGAGCACCACGCCCACGATGGTGAGCTTGGTCGGGAAGCTCGGCGCCTCGTCCGTGCCGTTCGTTTCATTCGTGCCGTCCGCACCGTTCGTATCGGAAGTATCGGAAGTATCGGAGGAAGCCGATTCGGGGGTTACGGTGAGGCGGCTGCCGATATGCTTGCCCGAATCGCGAATAAATTTTCGGGTTACCGCGATTTCGCCGGCTTTTTTCGGCATGCGCCCTTCCTGCAAGTATGGCTGGTCGATGCCGTTCGTGCCGATTTCCTGCATGGTCGCCGACTTGCGGCCGTCCAAATCGAACGTCACTTCCTGCGACCGTTCCGCCTGCACTTTCGCAACACCGTTCACCTTGCGCAACGCGGCGATATCGCCGTTCGACAGGCCCGCGGTGGACAGCACCTGGACGTCGTGCAGGCCCTGCGCGTCGAAAAAGCGGTCGGTGCTGCGGAACGCGTCACGGCAGCCCGCGTAAATGCCGGTGAGCACGGCCACACCGAGCAACGTGATCATGGCGATGGAAATGAATCTTTTCCACGAATGCGCCCACATTCGCAGCATGTCCTTGACGAATGCCATGTCGACCTCCGTTCGTAGCCCCTCATTCCATTGAACACCATGAAGCTTGGAAAGACGCGCCAAACCGCACATCCGCAACACGTGTCCAAATCGCGCGTTCGAATCGCACAGCAATCGCGCGAATCGAACTTCTAAACCAAACAACCCGTTAAGCAAACCAGACATTCCGGAACGAACAAACCAACACTTTGCCCGCCGCTTCCCGCTACAATCGGAAACGTTCCCTCACAAAGGGCGAATCGCAAAAAAGCAAGCAAAACAAGCACATGCAAGCGTGCAACAGCACGCAACGCAAGCAGCGAGCGCAACGCACAACGCGCAATCGCAAGGAAACAGAGAAGAGGAAATCTCCATGAGCGACGTCACCGCCGCAAAGAAGCCGCGTGGAACCGACGATGTACCGGTTCCGCCGACGCTCCGTAAATCGTTGAAAAACCGCCATATCCAGCTCATCGCGCTGGGTGGCGCCATCGGCACCGGCCTGTTCTACGGCTCCAGCGAATCCATCCAGCTGGCCGGCCCGTCCATTCTGCTCGCCTACCTCGTCGGCGGTCTCGCGATCTTCATGATCGTGCGCGCTCTGAGCGAGATGGCGGTCGAGGATCCGAAGGCTGGCGCGTTCAGCTACTACGCGACGCGCTACTGGTCACGGCGAGCGGGCTTCATTTCCGGCTGGAACTACTGGTTCAACTACGTGCTGGTGGCCATGGTGGAGCTTGCCGTGGTCGGCTCGTTCGTGAACTACTGGTTCCCGAACATTCCGAAGTGGGTGTCGGCGGCGGTGTTCCTCGTGGCCATCGCGGCGCTGAATCTCATGGGCGTGAACAAGTTCGGCGAATTCGAATTCTGGTTCGCCATCATCAAGATCGTGGCCGTGCTGGCCATGATTCTCGGCGGCCTGTATGTGATCATCGCCAATGTGCCGACCGCTTCGGGCATTCGCGCGAGCTTCGCCAACTGGTTCACCGTGGACGGCGGATTCCTGCCGCACGGCCTGATGACCCGCAACGCCGACGGCACGTGGACCGGCCTGCTGATGGCGCTCGTCGTGGTGATGTTCAGCTTCGGCGGCACCGAACTCATCGGCATCACCGCCGGCGAAACCGAGAATCCGCGCACCACCATTCCGAAGGCCACGAACGGCATCATCTGGCGTATTCTCGTCTTCTACATCTGCGCGCTCGGCGTGATTATGGCGGTGATTCCGTGGAGCAAAATCGACGGCGATTCCAGCCCGTTCGTGCAGATCTTCGATTCCGTCGGCGTGCACGCGGCCGCCGGCATCCTCAATTTCGTGTGCCTGACCGCCGTGATGAGCGTCTACAATTCCGGCCTGTACGCCAACTCCCGCATGCTGTATTCGCTGGCAAAGCAGGGCAACGCGCCGGCTTACCTGGGTAAGCTCAGCAAGAAAGGCGTGCCGGTCGGGGGTGTTATCACTTCCGCGATAATTATTGCGATTGCCGTTGTCGTCGTGTTCGTATGGCCGGAATTCGCGTTCAATTACCTGATGTCGATCGCCACGATCGCGGCTGCGATCAACTGGATCATGATTATGATCACGGAGATCAAGTTCCGTCGCATGGTTGCGGCTGGCGATGGCCCGGCCGAACTTAAGGGGCTGAAGGGCAAGGAAGCGCTCGACAAGATCGCGTTCAAGCTGCCGTTCGCCAATGTGACGCCGTACGTGGTGATCGCGTTCATGCTGCTGGTCGTAGTGCTCATGTGCTTCTCCGCAAGCTACCGCATCGCCGTGATCGCCGGCGTCATCTGGCTGGCGGTGCTGTTCGCCGCCGCCCAGCTTGCGCTTGGCAAGTCCGGCAGCGAGCGTGGCGAGGACGCAGCGGTGATTGTCGACGCGGCTGCTGCAACCGCTGAGTAATCGCAAGAAACACAAAACGGCCTCCTCTTCCGGCTTTTGTTACCCGAATCGGCTGGTTACGGTAACAAAAGCCGGATGGGAATGCCGTTTTTGCGATTAGACGGGGCGATTAGACCGGCGCGACCAGACCGACGGCCTCAGTCAGCGGTGTCGTCGGGGGTGGCGGGCTCGGCGTGCTCGACGGGGGCGGTATGGTCGGTCAGGTCCAGACGGAACGGCTGCGCGGGCAGACCGTCGTCGTTGAACAGCGGAGCCGGACCCCAACTGCGCCAGGCGTATCGCATCGCCACCGGCTCCGGCACATCCGGAGTCGCCAGCGTAATCGTGCCGATGCTGCGGCTGTTAATCGGAATGCCGAATTCCGTGGCGTTGTAATCGACCACGTTCACTCTGGAATTGACGAGATCATCGATGTCGCAATCCACGAAAATCGCGGCGGTCGCCGGGTGGAACATACCGTCGGAACCGGCCAGTTCGAAGCCGGAACGTTCCGGCACGCGCACCAAAGTCGGCAGCTGGCCATCGAAATTATCGTCGCCGCCGCCGGGCGTGGTGCCTTCGAAATGCAGGCCGTGCGCATAGCGGAAGAACAGGCGTACGCGGCCGTTCGGGTCGCATCGGAAGCCCAGCACCGTCGGGCCGTGCACCGGAACGCGATCCATGCCGTAGATTTGCCGCAGCGCGCAATTGGCAAGACGTTCGCCGGGCGTGCGCTTGTCCAGCGGGTGGATGTTGTCGTATTCGCCGCAGTCGATCGTGCAGATGGCGTACACGTTGTCTATGGACTGCGCGGCGTCCCATTGCGCCTCACGCAGCACCGGCCAGCGCATCGGATCGTTGCCGTCCGCAGCCGTCTTGCCGTCGATCCATTGCGGCAACTGCACGATGAGGAACGGCAGATTCTCGCTCCACAGCGCACGCCATTCGCCGATCATCATGCCGAGCAGCTCGCGGTAGAAACCGCAGTATTGCTCGTCTTCCTCGCCCTGATACCACAGAAAACCGGCCAGCGAGTAGGGCATGATACGTTCCAGCATGGCGTGGAAGGGGCCACACGGACGCCACTGCGACGTGGGCGTGAGCGGCGGCGGCCACGGGCATGCACCGAACTGTTCGTTCAACTTTTCCTGCGCAATATCCGAATCGGCTTCGCGCGCGGCAGCGACATTCGCATTCCACTCGTCGACTTGCGATTCCCATTCGCTGGTTTCCAGTTCGAACTGCTGTTGCGTCTTGCCGGCGATCGCCCGCTGGTAACGCGTCAAGTAATCGCGGCCGGCATCGCTGGAATTCAGCGCGTCCTCGCTCATCCAGCACGTAATCGAAGTGCCGCCGATATAGCAGTCGACAATGCCAATCGGCAGATCGGAGTCGAGTTCGGCGCGTAGTTTACGTGCGAAATAGTAGGCGACGGCGCTCATCACACCACTGTTTTCCGGCGACGACTCCTGCCAGCTCGACGCATTTTCCGCATTGCGATTGATTACACCGGTTTTGGGCACATTGTAGAAACGCAGCAGCGGATCGGCGCAATCCTCAAGTGCTTCGTCGGCATGCTCGCTGTTACGCAACTCAAGTTCCATATTGCTTTGGCCGCCGGCGAGCCACACTTCGCCGATAAGCACGTCGTCGAATTCGATGGCATCATTGCCCGCGACGATACGAAGCGTGTACGGACCGCCTTCCGGTTGCGCGGGCAGCATCACGCGCCACTGCGAAAAGCCGTTGACCACGTTCTGCGAAGAATAAGCATGTTCCTGCGCGATCAGGGAGCCGTCAAAGTCGTGTATTTCCGCCACAACCTCCATACCGGCGCAATCGGCAGCCAATGCGCCGAACACCGCAATGGGCTTGTTGCGTTGCAATACCATGTGCGAGCCGAAAATCGCGGCGACATGCAGCACGCCCGAGACATTACGCTCCTCCACCTGCTCCATCTGCGCCGTCATTTCGGAACCAGGCGCAATCCCCGTCGCAGTGACCATTGCTTCAGCTTCCTCATCAAACAATCCTACGTGCCTATCCTAAGCCACTTTCCTACCAAAATGCGTGAAGCGTCACCTAAATAAGCACATGCTTGCCCACACAAACGTCATTTTCAGCGATCGAAACGTCGCTTCGGTAGGGGCTTAATCGCAATTCCCAACGGAAACAACATTCCAACGGCCCGAAACGTCGCTTCCGTAGGGGTTTCTCAGGAAAGGTATCACGATTGCGCCGCGACGAATTTTTTACGATTTCGCGGCTCACTTTGTGGACTGGATACGTACCAAAACGGCCGCTCCGGTAGGATGGACCCCAGTTTGCAGGACAAAATCCATGCACGAAACCACGAATTTCATCTGCGAATGGTAGAAACCCGAACGCTTTTCAAGCGTTCACCCCACTACACAAAAGGAGTGCCAAGTACAATGGCTGCACAAATTTGGTATGAGAACGACGGCGATCTCTCGGTCCTCGAAGGCAAGAAGGTTGCCATCATCGGTTACGGTTCCCAGGGCCACGCCCATGCGCTGAACCTGCGCGATTCCGGCGTCGACGTCGTCGTCGGCCTGCGCCCGACCTCCAAGTCCGTCGAGCACGCCAAGGAGCAGGGTCTGGAAGTCAAGTCCGTTCCGGAAGCCGCCGCCGAGGCCGACATCATCATGATTCTGGCTCCGGATCAGTATCAGCGCACCATCTGGGCCAACGATATTGAGCCGAACATCAAGCCGGGCGCCGCCGTCGCCTTCGCTCATGGCTTCAACATCCACTACGGCTACATCAAGCCGACCGAGGACCACCCGGTCTTCATGGTCGCCCCGAAGGGCCCGGGCCACATCGTGCGTCGTGAGTACGCCAACGGCCGTGGCGTCCCAGTCGTCGTGGCTGTCGAACAGGATCCGCGCGGCGACGCTTGGGACATCACCCTGGCTTACGCCAAGGCTCTGGGCGCCCTGCGCGCAGGCGCCATCAAGACCACCTTCACCGAGGAGACCGAGACCGATCTGTTCGGCGAGCAGAACGTGCTCATGGGCGGCGTGAACAAGCTCGTTGAAATGGGCTTCGAGGTCCTCACTGACGCTGGCTACCAGCCGGAGATCGCTTACTTCGAGGTCTGCCACGAGCTGAAGATGCTCGTCGACCTCATGAACGAGGGTGGCCTGAACAAGGCCCGTTGGTCCTGCTCCGACACCGCCCAGTACGGCGACTACACCAACACCGTCATCAACGAAGACTGCCGCAAGCGCATGCAGTACCATCTGAGCCGCATCCAGGACGGCTCCTTCGCCAAGGAGTTCATCGACGATCAGGACGCTGGCGCTCCGAAGTTCAAGCAGCTGCAGGAAGAATACGGCAACGTGCGTATCGAGAGCGTTGGCCCGAAGCTGCGCGCCATGTTCTCTTGGAACAACGGCAAGGATGACGACGCTGACATGGCCACTTTCACCGGCAAGATCGCCCGTGGCTGAGTAACGTCTCGCATTCATTGCGATTAATCGCATTAACTGCGATTGAAGGCCGCCGCCCAAGTTGGGTGGCGGCCTTTCGTTATGCCGGAACGTACGCAACCATCGCACGCACGACGATAAGCAAAAAGCGCCGTCCGCATGAAGCGGGCGACGCTTTCTAATTCGCTAAATAGCTTATGCAGCTAGCGAAGCAATCTCACTGAACCTGGGTACGAGCGATCTTGCCGTTGAAGGACTCGGCCATATCGGCATCGGCGTCCACCTGGTTGTTCCAGGAGAACATGGCGCGCAGCTTCGGGCCAACGGTCTCCAGGTGCGGGTGGCTGTACTCTTCCTGCAGCTTCTTGAACTTCGGAGCGCCAGCGGCCTGGTCATCCATGAACTCCTTGGCGAAGGAGCCGTCCTGGATGCGCTTGAGCTGGTACTGCATGCGCTTCTTGGTCTCCTCGGTGATGACCGTGGAGGTGTAGTCGCCGTACTGGGCGGTGTCGGAGCAGGACCAACGAGCCTTGTTCAGGCCGCCTTCGTTGGCCAGGTCGACCAGCATCTTCAGCTCGTGGAACACCTCGAAGTAGGCGATCTCCGGCTGGTAGCCAGCCTCGGTCAGCACATCGAAGCCCATATCGCACAGGTGGTTGATGCCACCCATGAGGACGTCCTGCTCGCCGAACAGATCGGTCTCGGTCTCCTCGGTGAAAGTGGTCTTGATGGCGCCTGCACGCAGCGCACCCAGAGCCTTGGCGTAAGCCAGGCACAGCGGCCAGGTCTTGCCATCCGGATCCTGCTCGACGGCCACGACGACCGGAACGCCACGGCCAGCGGCGTACTCACGACGCACGATGTGGCCCGGGCCCTTCGGGGCGACCATGAAGACCGGGTGGTCCTCAGTCGGCTTGATGTAGCCATAGTGGATGTTGAAGCCGTGAGCGAAGGCCAGAGCAGCGCCCGGCTTCAGGTTCGGCTCGACGTCCTTCTTGTACACGGCGGCCTGGTACTGGTCAGGCAGCAGGATCATCACCACGTCGGCTTCGGCAACGGCCTCGGCAACAGGCTTGACCTCGAGGCCCTGCTCCTTGGCATACTCCACGGACTTGGAGGTCGGACGCAGGCCGACGACGACGTCGACACCGGAATCGCGCAGGTTCAGCGCATGAGCGTGGCCCTGGGAACCGTAACCGAGGATGGCCACCTTCTTGCCATCGAACACGGACAGATCGGCGTCCTTTTCGTACCAGATAGTTGCTGCCATAATTGGCGCTCCTTTATTGTTTTTTGCGATTCGGAACTTGCTTTTTCCGAACAAACTCGCTATTTTCTATTCTTTTTTCGGTTGTTATCACGGCGAGTGATTCCTAGGATGTTGCTCCCCCCGGATTGTGTCCGAGGAACCACTCCGCCTCTCCTGCGGAACTGTTCTAGTACCGCTTTCTTTATGATGTCTGTTGGCGTTCACATAGTGGCTATATTCACGTCAAACGTTTTTTCTAAGGCTCCGAGCCACCCCAAGCGAAGCAGCCCGGCAAGCCGGTCGGCGTCACTTGGTGAAGTCGACGTTCTTCGTTTCCTTGCAGCTCAACACCGCGATGAGGCAGCACAAGGCCATCACACCGAGGTACAGGCCCACGGAATGCACGCCCCAATGATGGGACAGCCAAGTGGCGATGGTCGGCACGAAGGCCGCGCCGACGATGGCAGCCAGGTTGTAGCCGATGCCGGAGCCGGAGTAACGCACGTTGGCGTCGAACAGTTCCGGCAGGAAGGCGCCGATCGGACCGAATGCAGTACCCATCAGAGCGAAGCCGATGCACAGGAACAGCAGGTTGGCCGCGAAGTTGCGCTGGCCGACGACCGACGGGTCGAGCAGGAACGGGAAGAGCAGCGCGAATGCCACGAGGCAGCAAGACGAGATGACGATCACGCGCTTGCGACCGAACTTGTCGGCGTTCACACAGGAGATGATGATGAATGCTGCGAACACGCACACAGCAATCATCAGCATAAGCAGGTATTCACGGTTGGAAAAGCCAAGATTGCCACCGCCCTGTTCGACGGTCTTGGTGCCCCAAGCGAGGGACCAGGTTGCCAGCGTGTAGAACAGCGTGTAGGTGACGGCCACCAGGAACGTTGCCTGGATGACTTCCTTCCAGCTCTTCTTGAACACTTCAGTAAGCGGAGACTTGACGACCTTCTTCTGCTCCTGGGCCATACGGAAGATCGGGGTCTCCTCCATCTGGACGCGGACGACGAGGCCGACGATCACGAGGATGGAGGACAGCAGGAACGGCACGCGCCAGCCCCAGGCAAGCATCGCGTCATTGTCGTTGAAGGTCTCCAGCAGGAAGTAGGTGCCGTTCGACAGGAAGAAGCCGATCGGGGCGCCCAGCTCCGGGAAGGAGCCGTACAGCGCGCGCTTGTCTTCCGGAGCGTTCTCGGTGGCCACCAACGCGGCGCCGGACCATTCGCCGCCAAGGCCGATGCCCTGCACGAAGCGGCATAGGCACAGCACGGCGACGGCCGCGACACCCCATTGGTTGTAGGTCGGCAGGCAGCCGATCAGGAAGGTGGCAATGCCCATGGTGAGCAGGGAGACCACCAGCGTGGTCTTGCGGCCCATACGGTCGCCGAAGTGGCCGAACACCAACGAGCCCAGCGGACGGGCGATGAACGCGATGGCGAAGGTCAGCAGGCTGGCCAGCAGCGCGACGGTCGGATTGGTGGTGTCTCCGAAGAACACCTTCGGGAAATAATTCGCAGCGGCGGTGCCGTATGCGTAAAAGTCGTAGAACTCGATGGCGGTGCCGACCATGGATGCTGCGATCACGGTTTTGACCGAATCGCGGACCATCGCCTGCGCTTTGCCAGCGGCCGCTTCGACTGTACTCATTGATGTACTCCCTGTACGTCCTGTTACCGGTTCCCAACTTCCGCCGATAACGATGTTGTTTGTAGTTTTTCTGTTTTCTGTTGTGCGCTATGCCGGCCGGCTTCAAAAGGTTTTCGCTGCGTCTGCCTTGTGGGCTGCAACAAAAATGGCCCCGCATTATGCAGGGCCATCAACGTGTATTCCATGCGCGCCTCAAACCCTGCCTTCGTTGGCGAGGGATTGAAGCCGCAATGCTCGAATCAGTCCGCCAACGAAAGCGGAATAATAATTCGTGCGGACAGCAGTACGTGTGCGACCATTCCGTTCATCTTGGCGAACCTCCTTTCGCAAAGTCATTTCCCCGGGCGGGATTTCCGCTCGAACTAAGCCGTAAACATAGGCGCGTCCATCTCCCCTATCCACTAAAGGTTCACTATGTGGACGCGCCGTTTCGCTTTATTTTCCAATCATTGGCGATCTAGCACCGTCATAGTCGCCGTCATTGTTGCGATTTCAACCGCAATGTCAGCAGACCCGCCAACAGCATCGAAACAGTGGCGACAGCGAAGATCAGCACGGTGGCACCGGTCGCCACAATCACCGCGGCGCAGGCAGCGACGCCCAGTATCGTGCCGAACGTATTGGCCAGACTATAAGCGGCAAGCGATCGGCCCACGGAACGCACATCCGGCAGCATCGCAAGATCCAAGCTTTGGCTGGCGCCATCGAACACCACGTATGCGAAGCCGGCAAGCAGGGCGTACAGCGCAACCGCCAGGAAACCGTCGTCCATCAGCAACGGCAGCAGCGCAGCGACCATGAACAACACGGCGGACGCGACGGCCGGAATACGCAGATCGCCGAACAGGCTGACGATGCGGCCAAGCAGCAACGCCGCAATCAAAGCACCGACAAACGTACAGATGGCCATGACCACAACCACCGATCCGGCACCGGCAATGCCGAACAAACCGGCCTCATCGGTATTGCCGACGATATTCGGCGCCAGATACCACTGATATACGGCGATTCCGGCTGTGGCCGCAACGGCGAACATGCGGGCCGCGAATGCCACAGAAAACTTCGGCGCGTTCTGCGGCGGACGGTATTGCGAGAAGAAATCGCCTTTCTCAACATCCCTACGCGGCAGGTAGCTGCTGGCCCCTTCGAACGGCAGTACCAACAGCGTAACGACGGCCGCGACGACAAGCCAACCCGCGAATACCAGCATCGCGAAACCCGTAGTGCCATCCCAACCTTCGCCACCAGCATGCGGCGTCAGCGCAACAGCCACGGCGACGCCGACCAGCTGGCCAAGCGCCAGCCCCTTGCCGTGCCAGGAATCGGCGCGGTCGCGGAACTTGTCAGGCACACGTTCGCCGAACGCGGCGGCGAACGGTATGGCCGCCATCGCATACGCGGCCTGCGTGGCCAGCCAGAAGAACACGGCCCACGGGAGAAAATCGCATGCGGAAAGAATCGCCATGCAGATAGCCGCCAATACGCTGCCGCTAACGATCCATGGCGTACGGCGCCCGAACCGGCAGTAGGAATGGTCGGAACCGACGGCGATGCATGCGTTCAGCAGGAACGTCATGATGGCACCTGCGATGACGAGCATCGCCAAATCCGTGACGCGGTTGATTCCCGACAAACGGCTGACGGTTTGCGGAATGAGCACCGTGTTGAACGCCGCCATCGGAGCGGACAGCAGCATTGAGCCAAGCGCAAAACCCGCAACGAGCCGGTTGGCCTGCATTGCGGTCGGCTTGGTGCCGTCCGGAGCGGTCATCGGGTCGCGCAGGTCGAGGAAGGACGATTCGAGGTTCGGCACAGCCACGTCAAGATGCGCGGCCGCGGTTAGGGGCGCTCCACCTTCCGAGGCGATGCGCGCGGCCTGGGTTTCCGGACGCTCGTTGGACGCTTCCGGAATACGCGGATGCTGCTGCACCGACAGCCGGCGCATGGCCGCCTTCGCTTCGGGAGTCAGGGTCTTCTCATAATCGGGGCGATCGTCGATGCCCGGGCGGATGAACACCTGGCCGGGCAGCGGCTGCGGTTTGAATTCGTTATTCTGATTGTCTTCGGTCATATCTGCTGTTTTCTTGGCTTATCGCGTTTTCTGCTTGTCGCGTTTCATGTGCTTCGATACTCCACGCATGCGCCCGCCCGCTACGAGCGACACATACGAAAATCGCCCGGACGCATTGCTTCAGCGCATTCGGGCGATTCTTCAACGCAACTTACAATACCAACACGTGCGGCCACTGCCGTCCGCCCGACGGACCGGGTGCGACGGACCGGGTGCGCGACCGCAAGGTGGAACGCAATCGCAAGGCCGTACGTAATCGCAAGAAAATACGTAATCGCAAGAAATTTTCCGTCAGGCGACGACAGGCGGATTGGCAATCAGATCATCCGAACGGTGGTCTCCCGCGGAATCCTCCCATTCCAACATGGCGACCGGCGTAGTGTTGTCCACACCGAGACCGCGCTTCGGCTCGAACGTCAGCGTGGCCTGGCTGGTTTCGCCGCGCCAGGTGAAGCTGATGGACGTGTCGCCGTCGGTGGTGTACGAGAACGTGCCGTCGAACGCGTCGAGCTCGTTGCGGAACTTGGCGAGCGCGTTCAGGGCCTTAACGACCGGACGCTTGAGATTCTCGTCGATTTCCGCGGTGGAGTAGTAATGGCGATTGATGTCGCGGCCGTTATTCGTCTTACGCAGCAGCTCCATGTCGTTCTTGCCAGCAAGCGCGCCGACATAGTAGACCTGCGGAACGCCCGGCAGGAAGAACTGCACCGCGCGGGCGGCGATGTAGTGCTGGTCGTTGCACCCGAGCGCCGAATAGTAGGTGCTGTTGACCTGGTAGAGGTCGAGGTTGGATGCGGCGGCGCCGGTGGCGGCCTGGGACTCGCCGTGGGTGTTGGCGTGGATGGTGTTGACGAGGTTGTCGACGTCCTCATCCGGCACGAGACCCTTGAGCGAGCGGTCGAGCTGGTCGGAGCCGATGTCGATCACGCCGATGCCGTCGTGCGTATCGAGCACGGTGACGGCGTTGTTCGGGCGTATGTCGGTCCAGTGGGCGACGGGCTCGACGTGGCCGGTGCTCAGCGCGTGCAGCAGCAGCGGAGGCAGGGCGAAGTCGTAGACGCGGTCCACCTTGGATGCGATTTCGACCTGCTTCTTGTAGTAGGAGTGCACTTCGATGAGGATTTCCAGACCGCGCTTGACGCCTTCCTCACGCAGACGGGAGATCAGCTTGAAGGTCTTCGGGGTCATGAAGCAGCTGGTGCCGGCTTCCTTGGCGCCATAGCCGACGGCGTCGAGGCGGATGTAGCTGACGTGGGAGGCGGCCATCTGGTCGAAAATCGACATCAGGTATTCCCAACCCTTGTCGGAATCGGTGTCGATGTCCACCTGCTGCGGGGTGAAGCTGACCCACACGAGGCGCGTCTTGCCGGCGAACTTGTAGTGGGTGAACGGCAGGCCCGGACGCGGACGGTAGATGCCGGCCAGGTCCTCTTCGGTGGCGCCGTTCGGGAAGACGGAGCTCATGGTGAGGAACATCGGATAGTATTCGGACTCCTCGCCCTTGGCCAGCACGTCCTGGAACTGCTTGGATTCCCAGCTCATGTGGTTGACGATGGCGTCGACCATGATGTTGTGGGTCTTGGAGAGTTCGGCGACGTCGTCCCAGCTGCCGAGACGTTCGTCGACCTTGGTGTGGTCGATCGGGTCGAAGCCTGCGTCGGCGCCGTCGAACGGGGTGAAGAACGGCAGGATGTGAACGCCGTCGTACACGCCGTCGAAGCGGGTGCGCAGAATGTCGGTCATCGACTTGATGGTGCCGTCGCCAAGGCGGTCGGCGTAAGTGATGAGCTGCACCTTGTTTTTCATGGAGCCTCCTTCGGTTCCAAAAAGTCGTTGCGAGATTCTTTGCGGGAGTCCTTACGGCCATTCCCACGGTTGTGTCGAACCGGTTCGATATTACCGCAAAATGGGGCTCGACACCAAAACCGCAACCGGTGTTCGGGCGTGTCGAACCGGCTTTCGGCCGAATCGCGGCGCATGTCTCCGGCGCCCGATTCGAAAGCGACGGACATGCGGGGGCAGCCGCGAGCGCAGGGCCTTCAGCCTTGGGCACAGGACTTCAGCTGCGGGCGCAGTCCGTAAGCTGGCCGACCTGCTTAAAGTAACGGTCGGGTTCGAGGCCGTCGACGGTCGCCACGTTCGTCATATGCACGCCGTCGAGGCCGCCGTATTCGACGATCACGTCCAGCACGCGCTCCTGCCACGTCGGTTCAAGATACGGGTCGACGGCGTTGCTGCCCAACGCGCGCATCGCACAGACAAGCGCGTGCGCGCCCCAATTCGATGTGCCGGCCACCACCAGCTGGTCGGTCGGCACCGTGCAGGCGATGTTCTCGCCGTGGTCGACCACCCCTTCGATGGCGTAGTCCTCCACACGGCCCATGCCGATCTCGTTGCCGCCGTCGCCCACGCCGATCGTGTGCAGGCCGAGCAGCGTGAGCTGGCTCAGCGGCGCGGTCCATTCGGTGATGTCGATGCCGCGCATGTTGTGCGGGCTGCCGTCGCGCGCCGGGCCGACGCGTTCGATGTAGACGAGCGTATCGATATGTTCGGTTTTGGCAAGGTCGATGACGCCGTTGAGCCAGGCGTCAAAACCGCCCTTGGGATTGGCATTCGGCGCGATCAGCACGTGGTCGTCCGGCAGGAAACCCAATGCGGACGGGCGAATCACCGGCGCGCAGCATTCGTCGCTGACCAGCCATGCGTCGCCGCCAATCGCACGCAATGCCATGCATACTTCCAGCGCACCCAACGGGCCGTCCGTTTCCGCAGCGGGTTGCGCGGCCTTCGGAATGTAGAAGCCGGTGACCACCAGCGCGCGGGCGGGCCGACCTTCCTTGCTGCCCGACAAGTGGCGTGCGGCTCGGAACAAATCGCCGCGCGAATACGTCATCAACGTTTCGGAACCGCGTCCGACGTCGGCTCCCGCCATGCGTGCGATACGCGCGATTTTCGGATAATACCGCCAATCCAGCATGCTCATGTTGCGTTCCTTCCGTGGTCTGGGTTTTGTTTTTGCGATTGCGATGCGTTGCGCGTAAGGGGCGTGCGGTTCATCCGACGGCCGGCAGCCGTGTCAGCCGGCCGCCGCGTTAACCGATGGCGCCGAGGGGGTCGCCGTATTGCGCGGTGTCGCCGACCTGCGCCGATCGGTGCAGTATGCCGGCAACGGGGGCGGTGATTTCGGTTTCCATCTTCATCGCCTCGAGTACGACGATCGGCTCGTTTTCCTCAACGTGCGCGCCGTCATCGGCGAGCCAGCGGACGACCGTGCCGGTGATGGTCGATTCGATAGGGGTGTCTTGGGTGCTTGCGATATCCGAGTTTGCGGCGGTCTGCGTGCCCGATCCTGCTGGAACGGACTTTTGATAGGCGTTCAGCAGGGCTTGGATGACCGATTCGCCAGAATCGGACGTGAGGGCAGGGTCCCCCGTTGCGCCGGCTCCAGCCAATCCGGCCAGCCCCGCGCCCAGCGCGGCGACGGAGGCGAGCGAAGCGGGCAGGCCCAATCGCACGCGTTTGCCATCGACCTCGACCCAGCTTTCCACCGGTTCGGGCGCTGCGGCCCGGCGACCCGGTTTGCCGTCGGCCAGCGTGCGCACGTCCACGGAAGGCAGGAATTCCTCTTCGATCCAGCGCGTGTAGACGCCGAAATCGCCGTCCGTCGCCACGAAAGCTGGCTGTTCGAGCACGGCCTGGTCGAATTTGCGGACCGTTGGCACGCCGGCAATCGCCAGCTCATCCAATGCGTGACGGGCGCGCGTCAGACAGGCCGAACGCGACGGCGCGGAGACGATCAGTTTGGCGATCATCGAATCGAACTGCCCCGGAATCGCGCCGCCTTGCGCAACGCCGGAATCGAAGCGGATGCCCGGTCCGGTCGGCACGTTCAGCCGCTCGACGATGCCGGGGAACGGTACGAAACCAAGGGATGGACCCTCCGCGTTGATGCGGAACTCGATCGCATGCCCATGCGGAACGGGGGTGCCGTGTTCCAAGCCGGGAATGTCGGTGACATGCGCGCCTTCGGCGATCGCCAGCTGTGCGGCCACCAGATCGACGCCGGTCACCTCTTCTGTGACGGGGTGTTCGACCTGAATACGCGTGTTGACTTCCATGAACGACATCGTGCCGTCCGGATCGACCAGAAACTCAACGGTTCCGGCGCTTTCGTAGTGCGCACGGGAGCAGATGGCGACGGCCGCGTCTTCCAGCGCCCGGGTGGTTTCAGGGGGTAGGAACGGCGCTGGTGCCTCTTCGATGAGTTTCTGATTGCGGCGCTGCAGCGAGCAGTCGCGCGTGCCGACGGCCACAACGTTGCCCGCGCCGTCGCCGAGGATCTGCACTTCGACGTGGCGCGGGCGGGCGAGGAATCGTTCGATGAAGCAGTCGCCGTTGCCGAACGCCAGCTCGGCCTCGTGCGTGGCGGATACGAACGCCTCGCGCACGTCTTCCAGCCGGTGCACCACTTTCAGACCTCGACCGCCACCCCCGTAGACGGCTTTGATGGCCAGTGGCAGGCCGTGTTCCTTGGCGAACGTGATGACTTCGGCGGGGTCGTGCACCGGTTCCGTGGTGCCGGGGGCCATGGGCGCGCCGACTTCGGCCGCGATGCGGCGCGCTTCGACTTTCGAGCCGAGCGCGCGGATGGTGGCGGGCTGCGGACCGATCCACGTCATGCCGGCGTCGATGACCGCCTGCGCGAATTCCGCGTTTTCGGCAAGGAAACCGTACCCGGGGTGGACGGCGTCGACATGCGCCTTGTGCGCGGTTTCCACGATGGCCGCGATGTTGAGATACGTGCTTTGCGCGTCGGATCCGCCCAGTGCGTAGGCCTCGTCGGCGGCGTGCACGAACAGCGCGTCCGCGTCGGGGTCGGCATAGGCGGCGATGGCGATGCGGCCGGTGTCATGGCAGGCGTGGATGACGCGCATGGCGATTTCGCCACGGTTGGCGATGAGGATGCGCCGTAGTTTCGGGGTTGCGGGCGATGGCGACGACAATGATGGCGACGGGGATGGGAGCGCCGTTGAGGATGGTGCAGTCGATGCGGATGGCATTATCGAACCTCCTTGGTGGGGTACGCAGGTTGCGGAGTAGACGTGGCATGGGCGGAAACGACGTGGAAGCGGACGCATGCGCCTGGTGGCAACTGCCCGGCCACGTCCAACGATTCCGGTTCAAGCACGGCGATTACCGGATATCCGCCGGTTACAGGCTGGTCGCGCAGAAAAATGACCGGTTGTCCGCTGGTCGGCACTTCGATTGCGCCGGATGGCGTGGCCTCGCTGGCCAGTTCGCGCGTGTCGGTGCGTTCCACGGGTGCCGCTCCCGAAAGTCGCAGGCCAACACGGTTCGACTGCGCGGTCACTGTCCACGTTTGCGTCAGGAATGCGGACAGGCCGGCTGCGGTGAACCAGTCGTCGCGCGGTCCCAATCGCACGTATAAATCCGTAGGTCTGCCGGGTTTCGGCAGGTCGGTCGGCCATGGCTGCGGCAGGCCGACGCCGGCATCGCACGCCGTGGACGCGGTACGTATGGCGAGCCGCTGTTTGGCTGCGATCGGGCGCGGGCCGATGCCGCTCATCGTGTCCGTTGCAGCCGAACCGAGGGTTGTCGCGACGCCGAAACCGCCGCGTACGGCCACATAATCGCGCAGGCCGCTGGTCGGCGGGGCGATTGACAGCACGTCCCCGTCACGCAGCAGAACCGGTTGTTGCATGGCGATTGTGGTGCGGTCGGCGGCATCGTTCGATGCGTTCAAGACGGTCCGGCCACTGCATCCACCGGGGGAATTTGGGGTGAACGTGCCGTTTGAGCCCCCTTGACTATCTTGCGATTGCCGGCTTCCGGTAATCGTCACATCCGCCGAAGCGCCCGTCACCGCCACGACCACACTGCCGATGGCACGCATGCGCACGCCACCACCGGTGATTTCCAACACGGGGGTATTAGCGGGGTTGCCGACCAGCGCGTTGGCCAAGTGGGAAGACGTGCGATCGGCGGCGCCGGAACCGGTCACGCCCATGTTCGCGGCGACACGGCCATCATCCTGGAAGGTGGTGAGCAGGCCCGAGCGGAGGACTTCGAGAGCCGGAGTCGAGGCCGAGACGGACATGGAATCTGACGCCTGCGAAACTTGAACGGAATCGGACACAGAGGCAGAAACAGAAGCCGAACCGCCGGAAACGGCGTCACGCACGGGCGTAAAACGCACGGTGTCGCCGGGCTGCAACAGCGCGGGCGGGTCGGCCCGCTCGTCCCACATCGGCGTTTCCGTGTGGCCCAGCAACTGCCAGCCGCCCGAGCTGACGCGCGGATACACGCCGGAAAACGTGCCGGCAAGCCCCACCGCGCCCGCGGGCACGCTCAGCCGTGGCACTTTGCGGCGTGGCACATCGAATATCGGGTCGCCGCCGGTCAGGTATGCGAAACCGGGCGCGAAGCCGACGAACGCCACGGACCAGGCGGCATCGCAATGCCGGCGCACAACCTCGTCAACGGAGATGCCCAGCAGGTCGGCTACGTCCGCCATATCCTCGCCATCGTAAATCACCGGAATTTCAACGATTCGGGAATGCCGTTCCATGTCGGCGGCAACGTTCAGCGCGCGAATCGCGGCGATCAGTTCGACACGCGACGAAAGCAGCGGATCGAAGGCGACGTAGACGGTGCGCGCAGCGGGAATGAGTTGTTTCACGCCGGCGAAAACGGAGGTCGCGCTCGGCCGTGCGGCCCGCTCGGGCGATTCCGCAGTTTGTTCCACGGCATGTTTCACGGCGCTCTGCAACGCGGCGAACACCCGCAGGGTCTCGTCCAAATCGGCGAGCTCCACGAGTATGCTGTCCGCGCCACAGGTCAGGAATCGCATGTCGCCACCGCCTTAATCCCGCGCGGCCGATGCGGCTGCGTCGCCTGCGAACGCGCGTATCGCAACGCCTTCCGACTCCAAGCGGGCGCGGACGGCACGCGCCATCGCCACAGCCGAGGGCGAATCGCCATGCACACAGACGGAATCGGCGTTGAGCGGCACCACGGTGCCGTCGATTGCCACCACCTCATGCTCGCACACCATGCGCAGCACGCGCGCCGCCACTTCGGCCGGATCGGCGATCACTGCATCCGGCAAACGGCGCGACACCAGCGTGCCGTCCGCGTTGTACGCGCGGTCGGCGAACGCCTCGTGGAACACACGAAGCCCGGCCTGCGCGGCCAGGCGGCCGACCACGGCGCCCGGCTGCGTCAGTATCGTCAGCGATGCGTCCACGCTGCGGATAGCCTCGACCACGGCGGCGGCCTGCGATTCGTCGCGGACGATCCGGTTGTACAGCGCGCCATGAGGTTTCACGTACCGCACCTGCGCGCCGACCGACCGCGCCATACCTTCCAACGCGGCGATCTGGTACATCACGTCCGCCTTGAGTTCGTCGGGGGACTCGTCCACATAGCGGCGCCCGAATCCGGCCAGGTCGCGGTACGCCACATGCGCCCCGACCATTACCCCCCCCCCGCGCGCGACGCCGCGTATGACAACGTTCTCAGCATGACGGACGGGTCGCCCGCATGGAAGCCGCACGCCACGTTCGCGCTGGAAACCACGTCGAGCAGCGCCTCGTCGTCGCCGAGTGTCCAACGACCGAAGCTTTCGCCCATATCGCTGTTCATATCGATTCGCATAGCCGTCTGCTTTCCGTCTGTTTCCTGCACAGCCATCGTTTCCATTCCTTCCGTCGCCTTTCCGTCGTTCTACCGTCGCAGCGTTCTTCAGCCGCGACGTCCCTTCTGCCGCAGTCGCCGCAGCACGCATCTCATGCCGCGCCCCGCAACCTGCCGCTCGGCCTCACACCATGTATTCCAAATCGCGTTTGCTGGTGATGAACATGTGCCCCGGCGCGTGCGTGATCGCGAATTCCGGTTTGGACGCCATCACCGCGGCCTGCGGGGTCACGCCGCACGCCCAGAACACCGGCACATCGCCCGGCTCCAACACGGGGGCATCGCCATAGTCGGGATGCATGATGTCGTCGATGCCGATCGCGGACGGGTCGCCCACACATACGGGGGCACCGTGCACGGACGGGTAATAGCCGGAAATCCGGCATGCGTCGGCCACCTGCGTAGACGGAATGCCACGCATCGACACGACCATCGTCGAATGGAACGCGCCGGCCGAACGGCACTCGATCGACGTGTCGTACATCGGCACGTTGCGGCCTGCCGTGATGTGCCGCACCGGCACGCCCGCCTCCATCAGCGGAAACTCGAATGTGAAACTGCAGCCAATCACAAACGTGACCAAATCGGATCGCCAATACTCGCGAATATCGGGCACTTCGGCTACCAGTTCGCCACGCTTCCACACGCGGTACAACGGCACGTCGGTACGGATGTCGGCGCCCGGCGCGGTGACGGGTGCGGTGACGCCCGGCTCCATCACTTCCAGCAGCGGGCAGGGTTTGGGATTGCGCTGCGCGAACAGCAGAAAATCGAATGCCTGCTCCTTGGGCAGAATCATCAGATTCGCCTGCGCGTAGCCTTGCGCGATGCCGCAGGTCGGGCGGACCAGGCCGTCACGGAACGCGGCGCGCGCCTGTTCGGGCGTGCTCGCCGCGCCAAGTTCGGTTGTTCCCATATCGGACATCCCATCCACCATTGCGCTTACCTTTCCCGTCGGCCGCCGTCCGGCCTTTTCCGAACGAACTGCCGACGAACCCCGAAATCCGATTCCGCAGAAACGGACGTTCAGAGTCGCTTTCCCTCACCTTGGTCGCCGAACGTTACGGGAGCCGCGCGATTCATGACGCGTATGTTTCCGCATTGCAAATTGGCGGTGCCAAGTGGAAACAAACCATGGTTAGGTTGGACGCCGAAGACGCACGCGAACGCTGACGCAACACAACAGCGCAACAGCAATAAAGCGGCAATCAAAAGACGCGGAGCGCGGAAGAGAGGTTCCCATGAGTTCGATCGTTCTGGCAGTCGGTAACGGCAAGACGCTATTCGGAGGCTCAGGCGTGGCGCCCGACGCGGATCTGGTTCGTTTCGTCGATCCGGAAAGCCCCATCATCAACGCGTTCGATTTGTGCGCGCTGCGTGGCGACGGCATTTTCGAAGCGACCACGGTATGGAAGGGTTTCCCGGTCTCGCTGGAGAACCATCTGAAGCGTCTTGCGAATTCGGCCCGTCTGGTGGATATGCCGGAACCGAACATTCCAGCGCTCACCCGCGCGGTCCAGCTGGTCATCGACCAGTACGACGATCCGGAACCCGGCCCGATGCTACGCATCATCGTCTCCCGTGGTCTCGATCCGGACACCGGCGTGGGCAAGGCGGCCGACCGCACGCCGACCGTCTACATCTTCCTTGACGCGAAGGGCACGCTGCATTCGCTGGAGCCGATCACCATGGCTTCGATGACGCGCGGCTACCCGTCGGACATCACCGCACGCGCCCCGTGGCTGCTCAACGGTGCGAAGACGCTGAGCTACGCGTTCAACTGCGCCGTGCACCGCGAATGCGCCCGCCGTGGCGTCGGCGACGCGATTCTGTTCACGGAGGACGGCTACACGATGGAATGCCCGAATTCGTCGATTGTGGCACGCTATGGCGATACGTTCGTCACGCCCGACCCGCGCATCGGTATTCTGAATGGCACATCACAGCGCGAAATGTTCGCCTGGGCGCTCGAAGAGGGCAAAAAGGCGGAATACCGCAAGCTGCCGATCGCCGAGCTGCGCGAAGCGGACAGCCTGTACATGACGCACGGAGGGTGGTCCATTCCGATCAGCGAGATCGATGGACGCGCGCTTGCCGTGGATGCAGCGGAGATTCAGGCGATCAACGATGCGATCCATTCGGGCCGCACGCATGAGGACGCGTTGAAGATCGGTCCGACCGGCGATTACGAATAAGGCGAAACGACCCGCTTAGCAGGTAAAACGGCCCGTCCAATGATGGGCGATACGGCCCGCTTAGCGGGTGGTATCGCCCAGTTTGAGCGTCACGGGAATCAGCACGTCCGGCTCGTACGGCTTGCGTCCCGTGGCGCTTGTCGTATCTGCCTTGGCATCCCCTTCCTTGGCGATCGCACGAACGATATTGCCGACCGCGACCTGCGCGATTTTGTCGAAATTCTGCGCCACCGCGGTCATTTTCATACCGGCCAGGTCGGTCAGATACGTGCCGTCGTAGGCGATGATCTGCAGGTCGCGCGGAATCGAAATATGCCTCCGCATCGCTTCGCGCACGCAAAGCGCGGCACCGATATCGGAGCTGACCACGGCATCGACGCCGTCCACCGGCATACTGTTGAGCACAGCATTCACCGCGTTCTTATACCCTTGGACATCCTCCACATTGCCGGCTTCGACGTACTCGTACCGCACGCCGGCCGCTTTCAGCTCCTGCTCCAGCGCAAGGTGGTAGCGGACGGTCGGGAACGTTGTCTTGTGCAGGTCGAAATCGTCCGGGCTGTCTCCATTGCGCGCCGCCAAATCGAAGAACTGGTCGCGCGGGCCGCCGATCATCACCACGTGGTGCGCGCCGGTGTTGACCAGCATGTGCGCCATGAGCCGGCCGCCCTGCTCATGGTCGGAGCCGATCGACGCGATGCCGCCGCCCAGCACACGGTCGAAGGCGACGATCGGGCGGTGGATGGACGTCCAGTAATCGTTCGGACGGGTGGTGTGCGAGCAGACGATGATGCCGTCCATCATGTGACGGCGCAGCATGTCCACGTATTCAACCTCGCCGTTTTCCGCGTCGGTGGTGGAGCACAGCATGGTGCGCAGTCCTTGCGCGGCCAGCTCGCGTTGCAGATGCGCGGTAAGGGTGGCAAAGAAGGGGTGGCGGATGGTCGGCACGATCACGCCGACCAGGTTCGTGCGGTTCTTGTACAGGTTGCGTGCCAGCTCGTTGGGCACGTAATTGAGCTCTTTCATGGCGGCTTTGACGCGCGCGCACATGTCGTCGGACACGTAGCCCGTCTTGTTGACCACTAGCGAAACCGTGCTCAGCGAAACCCCGGCCTCTTTCGCCACGTCACGCATGCCGACCATTGCCCAACACCTCCCCCCGCATCGTCGGGATGTTTCCTTACAAATCGCGATATTATGTGTTATTTTACATGCATCTGTAACGTTTCTTTGCAATCGTTCGCACAATATGAACTATCAATTGACGAAAGACGCCCTCCCCCTCTTCAATTCCCCCGAAAAATCCACTTTTTCACCCGTGAACGACGTATGTTTCACGACGCGTTCCACGCATCTTCCACGCACGCTCCGCATGTACTCCACACGCGTTCCGCCCGCAAAAGGGGCGGTGCGACACTTGCGATCATCTCGCTTGCGTCGCACCGCCCCTTGCGTTGCGTGGCCTGGCCGTCAGCCGTCACGTCCGGCCATCACGTCAGTCCGCACCACGGACGAACCGACCGTCATGCCTTCGGTACGGAACCTTCCTGGGAGTGGTCGAAGACCGGCTTGTTGTCGGCGTCGTACTTATAGACGCCGATGGAAGCCGAGCTCGGATCATGCGCGTCGTTGAACGCGCCGATGGAGGTCTGGCCCTTGTACTGAATCTCCTTGCCGTCCTTCAGCAGGGCGAGGCAAGCCTTGTAGGAATCGCATTCCTTGCCCTTGGTGGAGCCGGAGACGGCCATAAGGTTCTTCTGCACGGTCGTACCGTCCGTGGCGCCGCCCTTCTGCGCGGCGAGCGCGGCCAGCACGATCGCGTCATACGTTTCGGCGGTGTACGTGAAATCGGTGACCTTGGCGTTGAAGGACTTGACGTTCTTCTGGAATTCCTCGGTCGGGTGGGCACCTGGAATGGTGCCGGTGGAGCCCTTGAGCAGGCCCGCGTCGAAGTCGGCGGAATGGTCGACGGTGTTGCCGTCGGTCATGTACAGCTTGTGGGTGTCGAGGCCTTGGGCGGCGAGCTCCTTGACGAGCGGCACGGTCTGGTCGAAGGCGATGACGAGCGTCGCGTCGGGGTTGGTGGCCTTGATGGCCGTGACCATCGATGAGAAGTTCGTTTCGGTCGGATCGAACGTGTCCTTTTCGCCGTAGACGACGTTCACGCCCGCGTCTTCGACGGTTTTGACGACCACGTCACGCAGGGACGTGCCGTATTCGTCGTTGAAGACCGCGATGGCGAGGTTCTTCACGCCATCCTGTGCGATGATCTGGCCCAGGACCGCACCCTGCACCGTGTCCGGCGGAATGGTGCGGAAGAAGTAGTCGCTAAGGCCGGAGAAGGCCGTGGACGTGGCGCCCGAAGAAATCATCGGCACTTTGGCGGACGTGACCTGCTTGTAGGTGTTCTTGACCACGGAGCTGGACGGCGGACCGACCACGACGGACGGGTTCTTGGCAAGCACCGACTGCGCGGAAGACGTGTTCTGGTCGGCATGGTCCGCGTCGGACGTGTCGGCGGACGTGATTTCGATGTCTTTGCCGAGCACGCCGCCAGCCGCGTTGATGTCTTTCTGCGCGAGCTTCATGGTGGCGATGTTGGCGGGGCCGAGGTACGCCATGGAACCGGTCAGCGGGAACAGGCCGGCCGCCATGAACGTATCGGATTTCGCGCTGCCGGACGAGCCGGACGCAGCCGAATCGGCCGTGCCGGACGAACCGCAGCCGGCGAGCGCCATGACTGCGGCGGCCACCATGGCGGTGGCTGTGATGGACAGTTTCCTCATGCCCTTCATGTTGATCTTCTTCATTTGAATCACCGTTTCCTCTCTTGGCTCCGCTGATTGCCGAACCCTTGGTGACGATTATCGAGATGTGTTGCTCGACCATCTTGAATCGCACTATAAGTGCCGAGGAAACCGAATGTGTATGCGTGAAGTTAACCGAAGGTGAAGCCCGAAAACTGTTGGAAACACAAGGTTTTGAGCTTGTTTTCAGGCATGCCGAAGCCGCTGTCGGGCAGTGTCCCAACAGCGGTAATCGGAATTGAGAATTTTGAATCATAGGGGGAAATCACGGAACGCGTGCGGAGACCGCCGTCCGAGCCCGAAGGCGTACGAACGTACGTCGAGCGGCAAGGAAAGGCGGTATACGCTCCGTTCCGCGATTTCCTGGGTCCTACCTTCCTTCCTCTTGAACCTCTTCTTCCAGGTTGCCCAGGTAGAGGGAGACGACTTTCGGATCGTTCATCAGGTCGCGGCCCTTGCCGGAGTAGGCGTTGCGGCCTTGGTCGAGGACGTAGCCGCGGTCGCAGATCTGCAGGCAGCGGCGGGCGTTCTGTTCGACGATGACCACGGATACGCCGGCTTTGTTGACTTGGCGCACGCGGATGAAGGTTTCGTCCTGGAGCATTGGGGACAGGCCTGCGGAGGGCTCATCGAGCAGGAGGACGGATGGTTTCATCATGAGAGCGCGGGCCATGGCCACCATTTGGCGTTCACCGCCGGAGAGTTGGCCTGCGAGCTGGTTTTTGCGCTGGCCGAGTTTGGGGAAGATGGAGCACACGTAGTCGAAGCGTTCGTTGAACAGTTTCGGTGCTTGGAACGCGCCCATGTGCAGGTTTTCCGCGATGGTCAGGCTGGGGAAGACGTTTTCGGTCTGCGGCACGAAGCCGACGCCACGGGAGACGAGTTTGTCGGCGCGAAGGTTGGTGATGTCCTCTCCTTTGAGCAGGAGTTTGCCGGAGTGGATGTGTACCAGGCCGAACAATGATTTGAGCAGGGTGGATTTGCCTGCGCCGTTCGGGCCGATGATGCCGACGATCTCGCCTTCATGCAGGGTCAGGGATGCGCCGTTCAGGATGTTCACGCCGGGAATGTATCCGGTCACCAAATCGACCGCGTCGAGCAACGGTTCGCCTTCGGGCTCGCCCATGTGGATCTGCGCGCGGGTCAGCGGCTCGTCGGCCACGCTTGCGATGTCGCTCATTTCAGGCCTCCTTCAGGTCTTCCAGCACGGAATCGTCGCCCAGGTCCACGTTCGCGTGGGCGCCCAGGTATGCGTCGATCACGGCCGGATCGTTCATCACGCTCTTCGGTTGGCCTTCGGCCACGATCTTGCCTTCCGCCATCACGGTGACCCAGTCGGCGATGCGTCTCACCATGTTGATGTCGTGTTCGACGAACAGCACTGTGGTGCCTTCCTCGCGCAACGCCATGATGTGGTCGAGCAGCGATTGTTTCAGCGCGGGGTTCACGCCGGCCATCGGCTCGTCCAGCATGACCAGTTTCGGATCGGACATCAGCGCTCGTGCCATTTCCAGCAGCTTGCGTTGGCCGCCGGAAAGCGCGCCGGCGTAATCGTCCTTCTTTTTAATCAGCAGGAAGCGTTCCAGCAGCGCCTCGGCTTTTTCGATGTTCGCCTGCTCCTGCTTCCTCCACATGCCGGGGAACAGCGCGCGGAACATGCCTTCGCCCGGCTGCACGGGGGCACCGAGGAGCATGTTGTCGAGCACGGTCAGACGGCTCATCACCTTGGTCAGCTGGAAGGTGCGGACCATGCCCATGCGCGCCACTTTTTCGGGCTGCACGTGGGCCATGTCCTTGCCGTCGAACTGCCAGGTGCCGGTGTTCGGCGTATCGAAGCCGGTCATCAGGTTGAAGAACGTGGTTTTGCCGGCGCCGTTCGGTCCGATCAGCGCGGTGATGCCGTGCCGTTCGATTTCGAAGTGGCTCACGTCCACGGCGGTCATGCCGCCGAATTTGCGGGTCACGTTGTCGGCCACGAGGATCGGGTCGGGCTTGTGCACGCCCGGCTTGTTTTCGACGAATTTCAGATCGTCGGTGACTTTGTCGCGATAGGCGGTGGAGATGAGGGTCTCGCCTTCCGGAGCTTTGGTGGCCCATTTGGTGAGGTCCTGGAATGGTACGCCGGGCTGCACACCGGATACGGGTTGCACGCCGGTTGCGGGTTGCGTGGCCGGCTGCACGCCAGTGGTCGGAGAATTCGTTGTATCAGGCATGGAAAGCCAACTCCTTTCGGTCGCCCAACAGACCTTGTGGTCTGAAGATCACCAGGCACATCAGCGCGACGCCGACGATCACCCAGCCGAGAGCTTCGATCTGGTTGGAAGAGATGAGGGTTTCGGGAACGGTGTTGCGCATGACCTCCTTGACGAAGGTGAGCAGCACCCACAGCACGCAGGAGCCAAGCACCGGGCCGAGAATCGTGGCCGCGCCGCCCAGCAGCAGAATCGTCCACACGTAGAAGGTGACGGTGCGGCCGAGCGAATCGGGCTGTACGGAACGCGGCAGGACGAAGATGATGCCGGCGATCGCGCCGAACAGGCCGCCCAGAATCAGCGATTCCATCTTGTATCGCGTCACGGGCTTGCCGAGCGAACGGATCGCGTTCTCGTCCTCGCGGATGCCCTTGAGCATGCGGCCCCACGGCGAGTGGAACCAGCGCCAGCACAGCAGCGCCGCGATCACCACCAAAACCCATGCCACGATGCGCAGCCACCAGGAGTTGGCGATGTTGTTGCTGTACGTCCACAGCAGGAACGTGGTCGAACCGTCCGGCAGCGGTGAAAGCGATTCGAATTTCTCGGTGAAGTCCTGCGGCGAGATGCCCGCGGAACCGCCGGTGAAGTTCGTCATGGCCGTCGATCTGCCGATGATGCGGATGATTTCCGCGGCGGCCAATGTGACCATGGCCAGATAGTCGGGTCCGAGCTTCAGCGTCGGAATGCCCAGCAGCAGCGCGTAGATGACCGCGAGCGCGAGCGCCGCGCATACGGAGGCGAACAGGTTGCAGCCCATCGACTGCGTGATGGCGAATCCGTATGCGCCGAGGAGCATGAAACCGGCCTGGCCCATGTTCATCAGGCCCGTCATGCCGAAGTGAATGTTCAAACCGATGGCGGCGAGTACGTACGCCGCTGTGGTCGGGGCGATCAGCTCGCCCGCCGCGTTGGAGATGATTGTCATGATGTCCATGGATCAGCCCACCCTTTGCTGCTTGCCGAAGATGCCCTGCGGGCGCACCAGCAGAACGATGATGAGGATTGCCAGCGCGCTGGCGTAACGCATATCGTTGGGGATGACGAGCGAGCTCATGTCCGCCACGATGCCGATGACCAGCGAGCCGATCAACGCGCCATTGGCGGTGCCGAGGCCGCCGAGCGTCACCGCGGCGAACATCAGCAGGATCAGGGTCGCGCCGGTGTTCCAGGAGATGCCGTTCAGGTAGACGCCGAGCAGCACGCCGGACAGGGCTGCCATCGCGCACGAGAGGATCCAGACCACGCGGACCACCTGATCCACGTTGATACCGGATGCCGCGGCGAGCGCCGCGTTGTCGGACACGGCTCGTGTGGCGCGGCCGAGTCGCGTCTTGTAGAGGAACAGGGTGACGCCGACGATCACGCAGATGGCGATGAGCGCGGAGACCAGCGTCGGCATGTCGGTGGTGATCGGTCCGAACTGGAAGCTGTCCGGCACCGATTTGACGATGCCTTTGATGTCGCCACCGAAGAAGAACTGGAACGTGTACTGCAACGCCATGGACAGGCCGATGGTGACGATCATCTGCTGCATGGTGCCAACGTGGCGTCTGCGTAGCGGCCCCCAGACGATTTCGTTTTGGATGAAGCCGGTCAGCGCGCCGATGACGATGGCGAAGATGGCGGAGGCGATGAGCGGCATGTGCAGCATCTGCGTGCCGACGTATGCCATGAGGCCGCCGAGCGTCACCTGTTCGCCGTGTGAGAACGACTGCAGGCCGGTGGTGCCGTAGACGAGGTTCATGCCGACGGACATGAGGCCCAGCATCAGGCCGAAGATAATGCCGGAATACAGTTGCTGCCAGATGCGTTTGCCGACATTGGAGCCGTCTTTTTTGACTGGCGATTGCGTGGCCGCCGTCGATCCGGATGTGCCGGTCGCGCCTTTCGTGCCGTTTGCCGAGCCGGACGATCCGGATGTGCCGGACGTGCCGCTGCCGGCGGAATCGCCCGCCTGGTCGAATCGGACAACGCCGCGCTGCTTGTCGAAGCTGGCTTTCTTGATCGTCACCGTCGCGCTGCTTGCCTTCAGGCCGTGCTCTTTCGCAACGGATGCGTCGATGGTGACGGTGTAATCGCCATCATCGGCAACGGAAAACGCCCACTTGCCGTCGGCAGCGGTTTTGGTTTCCGCCGTTGCCTTGCCGGACAGCGTGATGGTGACGTCGGCGATCGGCTTCTTGTCGGCGTCCTGCAGGATGCCGTTGACGCAGCCGTTGCTGGCGGTCGGATTGCATTCATCGACGACCTGCGCGCCGGAATCGGCTGCGGACGCGATGGCGGGAGGGAGTACGAAAAGCATCGAGAGAACGGCGACAATCGAACAGAGTATGACGATTCCCGGTCGACGATGCCGTGTGAGATACGTTACGGCTGTCATAGGTTTTTCCTCTCTTGTTGTTTTCACAACGTAGGAGAGGAAACAGCTCGCGCGGTTGCGCTCAGATTTCCTGAACGTTACCCGATGACCGCCCGTGTAACGTGAAAATTACGCGCGGCCGAGCCGGTGACAGCTATGCGTGGCCGCCCAGCATGGCGATGCCGAATCCGAGCGCCACGCAGGCGAGCGGCACCGCGACCGTGGCAGCGCCATAGCCCAGGGCCATGGCGAAACGGCGTTTGCGAATCAGCGACAGCACCTCGTTGATCGCCGACGAGAATGTTGAGAATCCGCCGAGGAACCCCACAACGAACGTCATTACCGTGCCCATATCAACCGACTGCGCATAGTACGACATCATGGCGATGCCGGCGCACAGGGAGGCGACGCCGTTGATGACGAGCGTGGCCAGGGGGAAGCTGTGGTTGCCGTCACGGTTCCAGCTGCGTTGGATCGACACGTCAAGCACATAACGGGCCATGGCGCCGATGCCGCCGAACAGGCAGATCATCCAGGTCATCAGCGCACCTCCCCTGTGGTCGGGTCGGCGACGAGCGGGATTTCCGCGGTGACCGGCTTGGGTTCGAAGCTGGGCAGAGGTGCGACGGGTTGCGATGACTGCGGCTGCGATTCGATTTTCGGCACCTGCCCGGTCTGCGCGACCTGCTGGGCGACCTGGGCCGCCTGCTGTGCCGCCTGCGCGGCCTCCAACGCGGCCTGCGCGGCCGAATGCGCCGCATCCGCCACCTTCACGTGGCGCACGCCCTGCGCGTCCGGCACGTTGTTCTGCACATTTTGCGCGGCCGGCACGTCCGATTCGCCCGAATCGGCCATGGGGACCGTCTGCGTAACACTCTGCGTAGCCGATACTGCAGTGTCGGTCATCTGGACGTCCTGCACGATGCCGTACGCGTCCGAATCGGACATTGAGGATACGGAAGCCGTGGAGGCATCGGCGATCGCGTTACGGACCCGCTTGCGTGTGCCGCGCGCCAGCAACGCCTGCATCAGCGCCACGCCAACCGCGGCCGCGATCAGACCGCCAGCGAAACTTCCCGCAAGATAGCCGAGCGCGCTGCCGAAACGCTGCTCGCGCATGCCTTCCATGGTTTCCAACATCACGCCGGACATCGTCGATAGTCCGCCAAGCAAACCAAGCCCGACGCCACGGCTGACGGCCTGCCGCACCCTACGGCGCAGCCACGACGCGGTCGCCATGTATTCGGTCAGCATCGCAAACAGGAAGCAGGCGAGCATATTCGACACGAACGTGCCCACCACGAACGGCGAACCGTTCACCGACGGCAGCAGCAGGTCCGTGGCGCGACGGAACCCGACGCCGACGAAGCCGCCGACGAACACCACGAGATACATCAGACCATCGGCAAGAGGGTTGAATCGCGCCTGCATGCGTTTCATCGGCGCGAGCGGAATCTGCGGCGGATGCTTGGATGCGGCGGCACCGGACGGGCGCACATCCGTGCGCGCCACTTCGGCGACGTCGATCGACTGTGTGGCGGGATTCGGCTCATCACCCGCGTTTGGCGAGTCTGCCGCCCGTTGTTCTTGCGATTCCATCACGTTCCCCTTGTACTTGGCTTTCCGCGGACAGCGTCGTTCCGCCCCAGCCATACGGCAACGAGCTGGCCGCAGGTGCCGTCTTCCTAACCTTGTACGAGTCTACACGTGCATTGCAACCAAACATCGAACATGTCCGATTCGGTGGATAACTGTGGATAACTTCGGGTGGCCCTAGACGTCTACGAATGGTTATGGAAGACGGTAAGGCCGCGTCAGACGGACACGTCGCACAGCCGCCGCATCGCATGCCGTGCGTCGCTTTCGTCCTCGCCGCTGAACAGCACGACCAGATAGTCGCCGGCACGCAGCCGCGTATCGCCATGCGGCACGATCTGCCGTTCGCCGCGACGCAGGCCAATCACCAGACAGCCGTACGGCCAGCGCACGTCACGCATCAGCTTGCCGTCCGCGGTCGCGCCCATTTCCACAGGCAGTTCCATGATGCCGTTGTCGATGCGATTGGCGATTGCCGTCGTGCCGCCTTGCGCGCGCATGTACCGTTCCAGCAGCTCGCCGTAGATCGGTTTCGTACGCAGCAGGTCGGAGACGAGCAATGCGATGAACGCGACGGCGGCGACCGGCAGCATGTGCGTCAATGTGCCGGACATTTCCACGGCCAGCAGAATCGACGTGATTGGTGTTTTCACGGACGCGGCCAGCGTGCCCGTCATCACGCATACCGAGAAAATCGCCACGGAATCGGACGGCAGGTTGCCGAACTGGTGCAACGTCTCGCCGCAGATACCGCCGGCGAGTGAGCCAACCGCGAGAATCGGCATGAAAATGCCGCCGGGAGCGCCTGAACCGAAGCTGGTGGAGGTGAACAGCACTTTCGCCACGAACAGCACGCACAGCATGCCCAAGCCGACGCGCGCATGCTCGGCCATGGCGATCAGGTTCGAGCCGCCGCCGAGCACGTCAGGCAGCCAAATGCCGATTGGCAGCGCGAGTGCGATCGCGATCAAAGGGCGGCTCCATGCGGGAAGCTTGCCGTACAGCGTTTGGAAGCCGAGCAGCGAACGGTTCATCAGCGAACCAACCAAACCGGCCACCAATCCCAGCGGAATCAGCCACCCGTATTCGCCGAGCGGCAGTTGGCCGATGGTGCCGAAGTCAAGCACCGGACGCAGGCCGAAACAGTATTTCGATACGAAATCGGCGGTCAGGGACGCGGCGGTGGCGCCCATCAGAATCGCGGGCGAAAAACTGCGATGCACCCCTTCCAAAGCGAACATCATGCCGGACAGCGGTGCGCTGAACGCGGCGGACAGGCCGGCCGCGGCACCGGCGGTGACCAGATAATGCTCCTGCATGTCCTCACGTTTCTTGCCGCGCAGCCGGTGCGATAGGAACTGCGCGCCCGATGCGCCGATTTGGATGGACGGTCCTTCGCGGCCGAGCGAGAGGCCGAAGAGCGATCCGAGCAGGCCTCCGATGAAGCGAACCGGCAGAATCGTCTGCCATCGCATTTTCAGGCCGCAGATCACCACGCCGTTGGTTTGCGGAATGCCGCTGCCGCCGGCCATCGGCTCTTTTTTGACCATCCATGCGATGGCGAGCGCGGCTGCGATTGCGGCGACCGCCCACGGTGCGACCAGCCACGGGGTTTCGCGGATGCGCGCGTAGATCCAGCGCGCGGTGTCGGTGCCGTATTCGATGCCGAGACGGTAGAGGACGACGAGGAAGCCGGAAATCAGGCCGACGAGAATGCCGGCAGCGGCCATCTTCCATTTCAGGTGGTCGAATCGCGGGACCAGTTTGCTGAACCTGTCAAACCTGTCGTTAGGCGGCATTGCAGTCATCGCACTCCCCTTTTCCGTTCCTCCGCCGCGCACCCCGTCGGTGTGTATGCGGTGTGCGTCATACGCGCACGCCATCGCACGCACCATACGCAAAGTGCCGGCAGGCACAGGCCCACCGGCACTTGTCATTGACGTTCGTTACCGACGTTCATATCGACGAATCAGCCGAATCAGCTTCAGTCGATCAGCGAGTTGATCTGGATGATGTGGTCGCGCTGCGGGCCGGTGCCGATCACGGAAATGCGGCAGCCGGACAGTTCCTCAAGACGCTTGACGTAATCCTGGCAGGTCTTCGGCAGATCGTTGAAGTCATGGACCTGGGAAATGTCCTCGTCCCAACCCGGCATGGACTCGTAAATCGGCTTCGCGGCGGCGAACTCGGCCTGGTCGGTCGGCATATCGTCGCGACGCTCGCCGTTGACGTCGTACGCCACGCACAGCGGGATTTCCTTGAGGCCGGTGAGCACGTCGAGCTTGGTGAGCACGATGTCGGTCAGGCCGTTGACCTGGGCCGCGTAACGGTTGACGACCGCGTCGAACCAACCGCAGCGACGCGGGCGACCGGTGGTCACGCCGTACTCGTGGCCTTGGGCGCGCAGCCAATCGCCGTCCTCGCCGAACAGTTCGGTCGGGAACGGGCCTTCGCCCACGCGGGTCACATACGCCTTGGAGACGCCGATCACGCGGGTGATCTTGGTCGGGCCAACGCCGGTGCCGGTGCAGGCGCCGCCGGCGGTCGGGTTGGAGGAAGTCACGAACGGGTAGGTGCCGTGGTCCACGTCGAGCATGGTGGCCTGGCCGCCTTCGAACAGCACGGTCTTACCCTCGTCGAGCGCCTTGTTGAGCACCAGGGAGGTGTTGGCCACGTACGGCTTCAGGCGTTCGCCGAGCTTGAGCAGCTCGTCGGTGGTCTCGTCCACGTCGATCGGGCGACGGTTGTACAGCTTGACGAGCATCTGGTTCTTCTGATGCAGGCTGGCCTCGACCTTGTCATGCAGGTGCTCCGCGTTGAACAGGTCGTGCACGCGGATGCCCACGCGGTTGATCTTGTCGGCGTATGCCGGGCCGATGCCACGGCCGGTGGTGCCGATCTTGTGCTTGCCGAGGAAGCGTTCGGTCACCTTGTCGAGCACGCGGTGATACGGGGCGATGATGTGCGCGCTTTCGCTCACCAGCAGTCGGGAGCAGTCCACGCCACGGCTTTCAAGGCCGTCGATCTCCTGGAACAGCACTTCCGGATCGACGACGACGCCGTTGCCGATGACAGGGGTGGTGTTGGGGCTGATGATGCCGGACGGCAGCAGATGCAGCGCATACGATTCGTCGCCGACCACCACAGTATGGCCAGCGTTATTGCCGCCGTTGAAGCGGGCGACGTAGTCGACCTTCGTGCCGATCAGATCCGTTGCCTTGCCTTTGCCCTCGTCTCCCCACTGGGCACCGATCAAAACAATTCCAGGCATGTTGTTGCACCTCCGTGCGTACGCGATTCTGCCTTAAGCCTTGCGCCTAAAGCCTTACAAAGGTTACTCTTCACCCTCTACCGGGTCTGAGGGATGCTCACGGCTCCGGACCGACCGTAATCGGATTGCAACCGGTCCGAAAAACAGACCAGAAAACGCCCGAAAACAGTTCGAAAGACCGTTGGCTAGTTCAGCGCGCGCCCGGCACTGCCGAGCTGCTTGCATGCTTCGACCACACGCGCGGCCATCGCGGATTCAGCTTCACGACCCCAGGATCGCGGATCGTACAGCTTCTTGTTGCCCACCTCACCGTCGATTTTGAGCACCGAATCATAGTTGGAGAACATGTGACCGGCCACCGCACGGCTGAATGCGTACTGCGTATCGGTGTCGATGTTCATCTTCACCACGCCGTAGCTCACGGCCTGCGCGATCTCCTCCGGCGCGGAGCCGGAACCGCCGTGGAACACCAGGGCGAACGGCTTACCGGGAGCGACATCCAGCGAGTGCGCGGGGTCGGGCATTTCGCCGGCCTTGATCGCGAGCGCGACCGTGGTCTGGATTTCGTCGAGCAGTTCGGGGCGCAGTTTCACCACGCCCGGTTTGTATGCGCCGTGCACGTTGCCGAAGGTGAAGGCGGCCATGTAGCGTCCGCGCTCTCCGAGGCCGAGTCGTTGCGCGACGGTAATGCCTTGCGCGGGCGTGGAATACAGTTTGTCATTGATTTCGGCGCTGTGCCCGTCTTCTTCGCCACCGACCGCGCCGATTTCGATTTCCAGCACGGTGTGCGCGGCTTGGGATTTGTCGAGCAGTTCTTCTGCGATGTCGAGGTTTTCATCCAGCGGCACTGTGGAACCGTCCCACATGTGTGACTGGAAGGTCGGTTCCTGACCGTGCTTCACCTGTTCGACTTCATGGTCGAGCAAGAGGCGCACCCATTCGTCCAAATACTGTTTGGCGCAGTGGTCGGTGTGCAGGGCGATGGTGATGTTGGGGTATTTCGCCGCGACTTCGTGCGCGAAGGCTGCGAAGGCAAGCGAGCCGGTGACGCGGTCGTTGACGCGTTGCCCGGAGAAGTAGGCGGCGCCGCCTACGGAGACTTGGATGATGCCATCGGATTCCGCCTCGGCGAAACCCTGGAGTGCGGCGTTCAGGGTCTGCGTGCTGGTCACATTGATCGCGGGATAGGCGTAACCGCCGCGGCGTGCGGCGTCCAGCATTTGCGCATAACGTTCCGGCGTTGCAATAGTCATGCCTCCATTATCGCCCAACCCTATCCCACTTGTCATGTGACAACATTCGCCATCTTTCCTTTCCGTTTTCCCAACCGTCCGCTCCATATCCAGGTCGCCCGCCCCACTAGAGCCATATGCCGAGCGTTTTCGTCTCATATCCCGACACTTGCGGGACCGACCAATAAACATGGCGAAACCATTGCGATCGTTCCATCGGAAGTCATAGAATGTCCACCGGATCGCGCGACGAAGAGCCCAACCGGGTGTTCCCGCACGGGCATGCCGCCGCACGTAGATGTTGCGACCAATACCCGCGAGGAGGCTTGATGCACCAGGTTTTCGCCATCTTCCTTCGAGACGTGAAACGCATTCTGAAGAACCCCGTGGCGCTCGTCGTCACGCTGGGTGTGGCCATCATCCCATCACTGTACGCATGGTGCAATATCCTCGCCAACTGGGACCCGTACGCGAACACGGGCAACATCCAAGTCGCTGTGGCGAACGAGGACAAGGGCACAACCTCCACGCTGGTCGGCCATCTCGACGCTGGCCAGCAGACCGTCAACCAGCTTAAGAAGAACCATCAGCTCGGCTGGCGTTTCGTTCCCAAGCAGCAAGCCATCGAAGGCGTGGAATCCGGCAAATACTATGCGGCGATCGTACTGCCGGAAGACTTCAGCTCCAGACTAATCGGCACCGTCACCGGTAAAGGCGACCGACCGTCGATCACGTACTACATCAACGAAAAGCTGAACGCGATCGCGCCGAAAATCACCGATACGGGCGCGACCACGATCGACGAGCAGATCAACACCACTTTCGTTTCCAGCGTGGCCGACGCCGTGGCAAAGGAAGTGAAGGAGGCAGCGGGAGAAACCACCGGCAGCGTGAAAAGCGCGCAAAGCGACGTCGTCAACGATCTGACCGACACCATCAACCAGCTCGAAACCGTCCAACAGCAGCTGCGCGACACCCGCTCCACGCTCGACAAGGCCCTCACCACCATCGATTCGGCCAAACAGTCCAACATCGCGCTCGCCTCGGAAATCACCAACTCGCTTGACACCGTCGGCAAGGCGTCCGACTTGCTGAGCGAGACGCGCACACAAACCGAACGATTCTCGAACACGCTGGTCGGAGCGCTCGACAACGGCAGCACGCAACTGTCCGGCCTGCAGGTCAACGTGAGCAATGCCACCGGCACCGTGCTCAGCGGACTGAACACCACGCAGGACGCGCTCGACCAAGTGTCCAGCACCATGCATCACGTCAACGCCACCACCGGCAATGTGCTCGACGGCGTGGAGAAGGCGTTGCAGGCCAGCCAGCTGGATCCGAACAGCCAAACGTATAAGGATCTTTCCGCGCAGCTCGCCGAAGCCCGCAAACAGCTGACGTTCCAGCAGCAGCGCATCGACGCCTTCGATCAGGACACCACGGCTGCGATCAACGCGGGGAAGAACACCGCGAACGGGTTCAACGACGATGTCACCACGCTGGCGAAGAACGGCACGGCGTCGATGGCGAGCGCACACACGACCATCACCGGCACGGTCATGCCGAATCTCAACACCGGGCTCGATACACTCAGCCTGGCCAATGGGTCGCTGTCCGGCACGCTTACCACGCTGCAAAGCACGCTGGAACAGGGCAACGGGCTGCTCGACCAGTTGTCGCGCACCGTGACCCAAACGAACACCACCATTGCTGGCACGCAGACACAGCTCGCCAATCTCGCCAAACAGCTCAACACCACGCGCACCGATGTGGCCGCGTTGAGCAGTTCGGCGATGTTCCAGCAGCTTTCCCAAGCGCTCGGACTTGACGCGAGCGAGGTCGGCTCGTTCGTGGGCGAGCCGGTGCATTTGGACGAACAGGTCCTCTACCCGGTCAAAAACTATGGTTCCGCGGTCACGCCGTTCTACACGAATCTTGCGCTGTGGGTCGGCGGATTCGTGCTCGTCGCGATCTACAAGCTTGAAGTGGACCGCGATGAGAAGATCCGCATGTACACGCCACGCCAAGGCTATATGGGCCGTTGGCTGCTGTTCGTCACGGTCGGATTCCTGCAGGCGATCATCGCCACGATCGGCGATCTCGCGCTGGGCATCCAATGCGAGCATCCGTTCCTGTTCATCCTCGCCGGCATTTTCGCCTCGTTCGTCTACGTGAACATCATTTACGCGCTCGCCGTGGCGTTCCGGCATATCGGCAAGGCCGTCGCCGTGATTCTGGTGATCATCCAGATTCCGGGCGCGGCAGGCCTCTACCCCATCGAGATGATGCCGGAATTCTTCCGCCGTCTGAAACCGTTCCTACCGTTCACCTACGGCATCAACGCGATGCGCGGGCCGATCGGCGGCATGTATGCCAACCATTATTGGATCGACATGCTCTCGCTGTTCTGGTATCTGCCTGTGGCGCTGTTCATCGGCTTGGTGGTCCGCAAGCTGGCGTTGAACCTCAACCGCCTGTTCGACAACCGTCTGGCGGACACTGATCTGATGATCACCGAACATAACGAAGGCACGGTGGAACCGTTGCGGCTCACCGAGACCGCGCAGCAGATCGCCGAGGAGTTCCCCGAACTCGCCCGCAGACGGGCGATTCATTTCTTCCGCCTGTACCCGCGCCTGGTGCGTTGGGGATTCCTCGCGCTGGCGGTACTGCCGTTCGTGTTCCTGCTATTGCTATTCATCACGCGCATGAAGCTCGCCATGCTGCTCGGTTGGATCATTTCGATCATCGCCATCGACACGTATCTCATCGTGGTGGAGTATCTGCGCGAACGGTATGCGAATTATCTGGGCGAGGAAGCGATGAGTGCGGAAGAGTTCCGCAGCGCGATCCTGCACGAGAACCTGCTGTTCCGGCCGGGCATGCATTACAAGCCGATGCATGCCGTACGTACGAGGCTGTATGAGGCTGCGCATGGTGGTTCGGCCGGACATGCGCCTGAACATGCGGCTGAGTATGCGGCTGGAAACACGGACGGAAATGCTGGCAGGAGTCTGCGTGAGGAGGGGAACGAACAGTGAAAATGATCTGGGGCATCTTCAAGCGGGACATGTGCCATGCCACCCGCAACGTGATCGCCGTGATCGTCTCGATGGGCCTGGTGGTGGTGCCGGCGCTGTACGCCTGGTTCAACATCGCGGCCAGCTGGGACCCCTACGGCAACACCAAGGCATTGAAGGTCGCCGTGGCCAATAACGACAAGGGTTACAAGTCGGATCTCATACCGGTGCGCGTCAACGTGGGCGAAACCATCATCAGCACACTGCACGCCAACGACCAGCTGGACTGGCAGTTCGTGAAAAGCGACAAGGCAATCGACGGGGTGAAATCCGGCGAATACTATGCGGCGATCGTAATTCCGAAAGGTTTCAGCGCCGACATGATGACGCTGTTCTCCCCCGACATCAAACACGCGCAGCTCAAGTACTATCTAAACGAGAAAATCAACCCGATCGCCCCGCATATCACCGATCAGGGCGCGACAACCGTGGTCAACACGATCGACAAAACCTTCGCCAAAACGATTGCGCAAGTCGGACTCGACCTGGCCTCAAGCATCCTACACTATTCGCAAAGCCCGCAAATGGCCGAATACATGCGCAACCTCAACGGCAATCTCACCACCACGGCGGATACGCTGAGCGGCGCATCGCAGCAGGTGACGTCGTATTCGCAGCTGCTCGGCTCGGCGAACGACATCGTGGATTCCACGGGCAAACTGCTCGCCTCGGCGACCAAGGCGGGCAAACAGGCCCAGAACGCGTTGAAGCAAGGCAAATCAGGTGCCACGTCACTCACTTCTGCAGGTGCGAACGTCACCTCCTCGGTGAACACCGCGCTCGACCAGGTGTCAGGCGCGTTCGACCAAGTAGCTGCCAAGGTGAACAAGGCGTTCGACGCGATCGGCAAGGGCTCAGACACCGCAGCCAGCCAGTTGGCAACGTTGAGCGAACAAATCTCCAGCGGCGAATCGCTGTACGACACGTACATCACAAGCCTCAACCACATGCGCGAATCGGTGGAACAACTACCGGACAGTGATTCCGCGAAACAGGCGCTGCTGGAAGCCATCGACCGGGAGATCACGCTGCTGGAAGCCGCCAAAGGCGATTCGCAGAAGCTCGCGCAGCAGCTGAAAGACGCTTCCACGCAGGTCACGCAGGATACCGCAGCCGCGGAACGCTCCCACAAGGAGATCCTGAACCGCATCACCTCCGCGAAGCAGTCGATCAGCAATGTGCGCGACGATTACGCCACGAACGTCAAGCCGAAAATCGACGCGCTCGCCTCCACAGTCAGCACGCTGATCTCCCAAACCGACAGCATGATCACCCAGCTGAGCGGCACCGCCGACGGTCTGGACGATGTGACGGGCGATGTGGGGACGAATGTGACGTCCATCCGTTCCACGCTCGGCGCGATCGCGAAGAAACTCGACTCGTCGGCAGCGACGGTGAAGGAGCTGATCACGAAGCTGGAGACGGGCGGAAACGCCGGTGACGGCAACAGCGATGGTGGCGACGGTGACAACGACGCCGATTCGGGCGAATCGGACGAACTACGTGCACTGGCCACCGCCAACGCGTCCACACTGTCCACGCTGATTTCCGCGCCCGTCGCACTGCATCGCGTCTCGGTGTACCCGATCGCGAACTACGGTTCGGCCATGGCGCCGTTCTATACGATCCTGTCAATCTGGGTGGGTGCGATCATCCTGTGCGCCATGCTGAAAGTGACGATTTCGGACCGCGAGAAGGCGCATGTGCTGGGCTTGGGCGACACGCTGCCGCGCATCGCCGGCCCGTCCGGCCCGGGGAACGCCTCACGTTGGGGACTGCGCCTCGACCACGAGTATTTCGGACGGTACGCGATCTTCGCACTGCTCGCGTTGCTGCAGGGCACACTGGTTTGCCTGGGTGACACGTATTTCCTTGGCGTGCAGGCGAATCATGCGCTGCAGTTCCTTGCCGTGGGGTGGCTTGCCGCGCTCGTGTTCTCGAATATCGTGTATACGCTGACCGTGTCGTTCGGCGATATCGGCAAGGCCGTGGCCGTGGTGCTGCTGGTGATGCAGGTCGCCGGTTCGGGCGGTACGTTCCCTATCGAGACGCTGCCGAAGTTCTTCCAAATGCTCTACCCGTTCCTACCATTCCCGCACGCCATCGATGCCATGCACGCCGCGATGGCCGGATCATACGGCAATGAGTACCTGCTTGACATGGTGTATCTCGCCTTGTTCCTGATTCCTTCGCTGCTGCTGGGATTGATGTTGCGCAAGCCGGTGATCCGGTTGAACAACTGGGTGAGCCGCAATCTGGAGTCCACCAAGGTGATGTGACGAGGCGGATTTGAACGGGCTGGTTTGAGCCGGTTTAGATCGGTTTCGGCTGGTACACGTGAACGCGCTGCCCGCCATCATCGACGACCTGAAAACCCAAAGCCACGAATTCGTCACCATCGACCAGCCGGCAAAAACCTAAGCTAGCGTGGAGGCGTAGGGCATTGTCCTGCCCAGTCACTTCCCTTACGTACCGCTGCGCCATCCCGGCGCTCCTCTGCGCCGCCACTACCCCACATGTCGCCTCCTCACGCACCAACAAGTGTCCGATCCCCCCGAATCAGCCACCCACGCGTCATCCGGTCACCCCAGGTTGTCCGATTCGGGAGAAACGGACACTCAGGGGCACCGTGCAAACCACACGTTGATCAGAGAACCGGCAACCACCAGCACAACACCGATCCAGAACGGCATGCCCAGCGCCACGCCCAACAGAAGCGTGCTAGAAGCCGTGGAAAACAGCGGAGTCGCGTACGAACCAATCGCAAGCGTTTCCATACTGCCGTGCAACATGCCGTATCCCCAGCACGCGTAGCCGCCCGAAATCGAAGCGGCGCACGCAATCAGCGCAGCATATCCACCGATGCCGGGCGCCGTGTCCGGCAAACCGTCTCCCGAAACGAAATGGATGGTCCACAGTACAACGGCCACACAGCAGAAGAAAATCGTCGTGCCGTCGTAACCGCCGGACAACGACGGCGTAAAAGTCGCATAAATCGCCCAAATAAAGGCGCCAACAAACGCGAGCACATACGGTAGGGGGTTACTGGCGATATTGTGGACCGCTTCCTGCATATCAAGGCTTTCTCCGCCAACCGCCATCGCCACACCGATGGTTGCGATCACCGCGCCAGGAATCGCTTTGGCGACCGCACCACGTTTGTGCGATACCGCTGCGGTCATCAGCACCAGCAGCGTCGGCCACAAGTAGTTGACAAGGCTGACTTCCACGGATTGCGCGTTCGTTGTGGCCAGGCCGATCGACAGCGAGATTGACGCCTCGTATGCGATGAACATGAGTCCGCCTGCGATGAGGTACTTGCATGGCGCTTCGCGGATTGGTTTCGGACGGCGCACAATGAACAGCATGACACCACCGACGGTGTAGATGAGCGCCGAACCGAGCGTGGCGCCGAACGATTCGGAGACCAGTCGCACGAGGCCGGCCATGAAGCCCCACAGGACGATTGCGAACAGGCCGATGAGTGTCGCCGCGTGTGATGTGGCATGGCCGAGTAGCGGATTGCAGGAGTTGCCGGTGGGGTGGTTTGCGCCGGAATCGGAGGGGGACTTCTGGTTCGTGTTCACGGGCTCCAGCCTACCCATCGCCCTCCACGAGTGTCCGATTCTGCAGAATCGGACACTCCTGCAACCTGCGATGCCGCGAACCCGATTACCCCCGGAACCGCACCAACAGCAGAGTCAACCACCCCATCCGACGCTGCCACACCAGCCGTATCGGCAGCCAAGTCCATGCGTCCCGCATCCACACAGCCCACGCGTCCCGCACCTCCACGGCCCGCCGACGCGCACACGTCGCCCATGACCAAATCATCCAACGTCACACCGAACATGTCGCAAAGCATCAGCAGCTTGTCACAAACGTCGCGTTCCACGCCACCATCTTGCGGTTGCATTGCGATTCGCAACCAAATTTTGCGACGCAACCGACAGTTGCGCGACGCGAAGTTGGCTTCACGGGTCTTTTACGACAATAGAAAAACCCTTGAAATTCCAACGATTCCAAGGGTTTCGAATGGAGCGGATGACGGGAGTCGAACCCGCCTTTAAAGCTTGGGAAGCTTTCGTTCTACCGATGAACTACATCCGCAAGGTGTGCCTTTTGGGCACGAAACTTCAGTTTAGCACGCAACGGATGCGTATGCGGACACAGACCGACATGCGATACCAATTTTCCGCAATATCACGGAGACTCAACCACGCGGCCGCTGCGAATAGTCGCGAGAATATCTGCCAGCCGAGCCGCCCGAATCATGCGCGAATCCATACTGCGTTCCAAATTGCGGCCCACCGGCACCAGCCATCGCAGAACGTCCGCCTTGCCGAATATCCGCCGCCGCAACGCCGCTCGTGGCATAGCCACCGGCCAAATATCCGGACTGCACGCCCTGCTGACGCATCTCCTGCCCCATCTGCATCAGCCGCGCAATGCGATCCGAGGTCGGCGGGTGCGTAGAAAACAGCTTGGAGAAGCCCTCCGCGGAGAACGGACTGGCGATCATCATCGCAGCCACCGACTGCGT
>OLOJ01000391.1_pt1 | contig 45557 bp, 36 predicted proteins | sample 1672251 | NCBI WGS metagenome assembly OLOJ01 (sample SAMEA3136664, study PRJEB25190) | human gut metagenome | biome: human gut; feature: human-associated habitat; material: faeces | place: Austria | collected 2013 | reverse complement strand
GCATCTGAAAGCATTCGATATTCGGCTCCCAAATGCAACAACTAAAAGATAGGAGTTCTCATGGCTGTCGAATCGGTGAACTACCAATGCCCCGCATGTGGTGGACCCCTGCATTTTTCTGAGTCGAAAGGCCTCATGGTCTGCGACTACTGTGAAAGTTCTTTTGAAGTTGCGCAAATTGAGGCGCACTATGCCGCCAAGCAGTCTAAGGCCGATGCGTCGGCGGTGGCCGCAGCCGAGCGTGCGGCTTCCGGCGAGATGAGCGCGTTTGAGGCCATGGGCGCAGCCGACGGCGTTGCGGTGGCCTTGACCGAGGATGTGCTGAATGCCGCTGCTGCGACAAGCGGCCACGCAAGCGAGGGCGATGAGGCCATTGCGTCGTTTCTCTCGCGCGCCTCGTGGAACGAAGGCGAGCGCGACGGTTTGCGGTCGATGACGTGCTCGTCGTGCGGCGCGGAGATTACGTGCGATGCAACGACTGCGGTTTCGGAATGCCCATATTGCGGCAACCCCGCAGTGACCCCGGGCGCGTTCGTCGACATGGCACGCCCCGATGGTGTGGTGCCGTTCAAGCTCGACAAAGACGCTGCAGTTGCTGCGTTGAATGACTATTACAAGGGCAAAAAATTCCTGCCAAAGAAATTTATCGCCGCGAACAAAGTCGAGCATATCCAGGGTGTATATGTGCCGTTCTGGCTTTACGATGGTTCGGTTGAAGGAAGCGGCACGTTTGAGTGCCGCAACGAGCGCACCTATCGCTCGGGTGATGAGGAAGTAACGCGTACGACGGTCTACGAGGCTTATCGTGCGGGCGATTTGGATTTCGAGCGAGTTCCCGTTGACGGTTCGGCGAAAATGCCCGACGGGCACATGGATGCGATCGAGCCGTACGATTTCGACGAGATGAAACCTTTCTCGGTCGCGTATTTGCCGGGCTATGTTGCCGAGCGCTATGACGAAGATTCGAAAGTGTGTTCCAACCGCGCCGAAGAACGCATGCGCCATTCCTTCGAGCACGATTTGCGTGCAACGATTACGGGCTACGATTACGTCGATACGGGAATCGTGCACTCCACGACGCAGATGACGGGTTGCATGCAGGCGCTTCTTCCGGTGTGGATGCTGCATACCACGTGGGAGGGCAATGACTACCTGTTCGCCATGAATGGACAAACAGGCCGATTCGTTGGCGATTTGCCCGTTGCAAAGTTCAAGGTTGCGGCGTGGTTCTTCGGTATTTTCGTTGCGCTTGCCGCCGTGCTGTTCGGCCTCGATATGGGCGTGTTCCAATTCGATGACACCCTGGCGAGCGTATTCGTGGATGGCGTGATTCCTGCAGTGGTTGCGGCGTTTGTGTGTATCGTTTTCTACAATCAAATGAAAACCGCCGAAGTGGCGAGCGATGCCCAGGCCTATCGATCGTTTGAGGGGTTGAATCTTACCGGTGAAAGCGAGCATTTCGTGCGTGAATACGAGACGCGCCGCCGCATCGAGAAGAATGACGATTAGCCAAACCCAGCAATTAGCGAAACCCAAGGTTTCAAGCCGAACATATGTCGCGGCGGCTTTCGGTCACCGCGACATATGACATGTTTGGGGCTCTTTGCGACGCATTCCTGGGTCATTTTGGGTTTGTGCGGCGCGGGTTGTGGCTGAGTTCAAGCGGGCTGGCTCGGTGCGGTAACCGACCCGGAGTCGCTGCGGGCATTTGGTCTGGAATTGCATCTTGCCCGGAGCCCCGTTCGGCTTGATGTTGTGGTTGATTTGGCGTTGCAACTGGCTTGGCGTCGCGGTTGGCTCGCTATTGCGGCTAGCATGGCGCTGTGGCCGACTTGGCGCTGCAGCTTACCAGCCAATCTGGCACGGCAACTTACCTGGTGTCGCGATTGGCCGTTGCCGCAGTTGGCTCGGCGCGGCAGCTGGTGCCGCAGTTGGCATGGCAATTGGGCTCAGTCGATCCGCGTTCGCGTCTCGCCAAGCAGAGTCGTGGCGTCGATCATCGGCGCATTGCCATCCAGCGTAAAAGAAAAGTGCAAATAGTGACAAGAGTTGTGAATTCGGGGGCTTTGAAAGGCCCTTTTTGGCGAAATAGGACGTTGTAAGTCCAACCGCCTTTCGTGGATTCCGCATCGACCAATCGTGACCTGGGGTTACTCGTTTGTACAGAAAAGCCTCCTCGGCTTTATGCCCCCGAATTCGCAACTTTTGTCACTTTTAAGCAAATCGTTTTACGCTGGCGGGCTTTAGCCCATGTTGCTTCGCACGGCCGCGCGACGTTTCGTGTCCACAAGTTTCGGGCGCGCTTCTCGTTCGGGTCGGTCGGCCTGCCTTGGTTGCGTTCGCTCCGAACCGTCATTGAATTGCGGGGGATTGATAAGTGCTGCTGCTTGTTTGGGCAGATCTTTATGTTTCTTTCTTTTCTAAAGTGTAACGTGGCTGCTACCGTCTCGACAAAAGGCACTATCGCGCGATATAGTGCTTGAGCGCCTTAGTTCGACCGTATACCCGTTTGTCTAGAGAATTCGTTCGCGAGGCTCGGTATACTAGAGGCGTCATTCTGGGGGTTTCGGAATGTAAATATGTTTGTAAGCGGGCGTCGGGTCCGCGTGAGGCAGCGCGCATCCGACGGCCGCTTTCATGCTGCCGTGCATGTGCGCGGCCTTATAGGGAAAGTGAGAGGTGAAGCATGCCTGGTTTGCAATTGATGGATACCACCATTCGCGACGGCCAGCAGAGCTTGTGGGCTACCCGTATGTCGCTTGGCGACATGCTGCCCATCTTGCCGAAGATGGACAAAGTAGGGTATTGGGCCGTTGAGGCGTGGGGCGGTGCGACGTTCGACACGTGTCTGCGTTTTCTTGACGAGAACCCGTGGGAGCGTCTGCGTTCCATCAAGGCGCATATGCCCAACACCGATTTGGCCATGCTGTCGCGCGGCCAGAACCTGCTAGGTTACAAGCATTATTCCAAGGACATCGTGAACCGTTTCATCGCATGCGCGAAAAAAGACGGCATTCAGGTGTTCCGCGTGTTCGACGCTCTGAACGACATTCGCAACGTCGTCGACAACGCCGAGGCTATTAAGGCGTGCGGCGGCTGGTTCGAGGGCGCTATCTCTTACACCGTATCGCCCGTGCATACGCTCGATGGCTTTTTGGAGTATGCCCAGAAACTGAAGGACTTGGGCGCCGACTCCATCGCCATCAAAGACATGGCGGGCTTGCTTACTCCGTATCGCACCGAGCGCCTGGTGAAGGCGTTCAACGCCGAAATTGGTCTGCCTGTGCACGTGCATACGCACTATGTTGGCGGCATGGCCCCCATGAATATCATCAAAGCGGCGGAAGCGGGCGCGGCGATTTGCGACACTGCGAGCGCGCCGCTTGCATTCGGCAACTCTCACCCCGCGGTCGAGACGATCGTTGCTGCTCTGCAGGAAAGCCGTTACGACACGGGCTATGATTTGGAGCTGCTGTTCGAGATTGCCGAGTATTGGGAAGAAGTGCGCAAGCGCGGCCACTATAACCGCGGCGTCTCTTCGCTCACTCATATGAAGGTGTACTCCCACCAGATTCCTGGCGGCATGATGTCAAACCTCATGGGCCAGCTTGAGATTCAGAAGGCGACCGATCGCCTTGACGAAGTTATTCGCGAGATTCCGCGCGTGCGTGCCGAGGTCGGCTTCCCACCGCTTGTGACGCCCATGAGCCAAATTGTTGGCACGCAGGCCGTGTTCAACGTGCTTACCGGTTCGCGCTGGAGCATTGTTTCCAAGGAAATGAAAGATTACCTGTGCGGCTACTACGGCAAGGCGCCGGGCCCCATCGATCCTGCGATCTATCAGAAGGTTGTCGGCAATTCCGAAGTGCTGTCGCCCGATGTTTCGCCCGCGTCACTGAACACCACGACGTTCGACGAGCTCGCCGAGGAAATCGGCGATTTGGCGAAGAGCGAAGAAGACGTGCTCATGTATGCCCTGTTCCCGAACGAGGCGCGCACGTTCCTCTCGAAGCACCGCGCAACCGAGAAAGTTGAATTCTTGCTGGAGAACGAATCCAGCCTTACCAAGGAGGACGATTACGTGGATATCAACCAGATTCGCGAACTGCTGAAAGTCGTTGAAGAGTCGGGCGTCGGCGAGATTTCCGTCGAGGAAGACGGCATGCGCATCAATGTCCGCATGCCTGGTTCCGTGCCCGCGGCCGTTGCTCCCGTTGCTGCGGCTCCTGTTGCCGCCGCTGCCCCGGTCGCCGCGCCCGCTGCGGCTCCTGCCGCCGCACCCGCCGCTGCCGCGCATCCGGCAAATTGGGTATGCGTGAACGCCCCCATGGTCGGCACGTTTTATGCCGCTCCCCAGCCTGGCGCTCCGGCCTTTGTGAAGGTGGGCGACGAGGTTGCTGCGGGTGAGACGCTGTGCATCGTTGAGGCCATGAAGCTCATGAACGAGATTTCCGCTCCCGAGATGGGCACCATCCGCGAGATTTGCGTGGAAGATTCCGAGCCTGTCGAGTTCGGCACCCCGCTGTTCTGGATTGAGCCGCATGGCCAGGCCGTCGCGGGCGAAGGGGCGTAAGGCATGTTCGACAAAATTCTTGTCGCCAACCGCGGCGAAGTGGCGTTGCGCATTATGCGCGCCGCTCGCGAGCTGGGAGTGAAAACGGTTGCGGTATATTCCACGGCCGACAAAGACACGCTGCCCGTTCGCTATGCCGACGAAGCCGTATGCATTGGCCCGGCTCCTGCTGGCAAGTCGTACTTGAATATGGCGAACATCATCGCCGCGGCAACTACCACGGGTTGCCAGGCTGTGCATCCGGGCTATGGCTTCTTGGCTGAGAATTCCGATTTCGCACGCGCATGCGCTGACAACGATTTGGTATTCATCGGCCCCGCCCCCGAGTGCATCGACCGAATGGGCGATAAGGCGGCTGCGCGTGAGACCATGACGATGTGCGGCGTGCCTACGGTTCCTGGTTCCGACGGTGTAGTCGAGAGCGTCGATGATGCGCGCGAGTTCGCTGAGCGAGTTGGCTACCCGGTGCTTATCAAGGCATCTGCTGGCGGCGGCGGCAAGGGCATGCGCGAAGTGCACGCGCCCGAAGAGCTCGCCGATGCGTTTATGGCGGCGAAGGCCGAAGCGAAGGCCGCGTTCGCAAACGATGACGTGTATATCGAGAAACTCGTATTGCGTCCTCGCCATGTTGAGATTCAGGTGCTTGCCGATGACTTCGGCCACCAAATCGCCCTGTGCGAGCGCGACTGCTCCATTCAGCGTCGTCACCAAAAGCTGCTCGAAGAGGCCCCGTCGCCCGCGCTTGACGAGACCTTGCGTCGCAATATGGCGGTGGCCGCCGTTAAAGCCGTTCGCGCGGTCGATTACCGCAATGCGGGCACCATCGAGTTCTTGCTCGACAACGACGGCAAGTTCTACTTCATGGAAATGAACACGCGCGTGCAGGTCGAGCATCCTGTGACCGAGCAAATCACGGGCGTCGACATCATTAAGGAGCAGCTGCGCATCGCGTCGGGCGAGCCTATGAGCTGCGCCGACGAGGCGCCGTTTGTGCCGAATGGCCACGCAATCGAATTCCGCATCAATGCGGAGGACCCGGAAAACGGCTTCCGTCCGTGCCCAGGCGCCATTACGCGTTTCGATGTTCCGGGCGGTCCGGGCGTGCGCGTCGAAGCGTACGTTCAGGCGGGTTCGGTTATCTCGCCGTTCTACGACTCCATGGTGGCGAAGCTCATCGTATGGGGCCGCGATCGTGATGAAGCACTGGCCCGTGGCCGTCGCGCGCTTTCTGAGTTCAATATCGAAGGCATTGCGACTACGATTCCGTTCCATCAGGCGGTGCTGGAAAACGAAATCTTCCAACGTGGTGAAGCTCATACCGACTTCATCGAGGTCACGGGGCTGTAATGAATCGCGCCGTTCTCTAGAGCGATTACCTGTGCAACGTCGGGAAGCCCCCATATGGGGGCTTCCGTTGTTTTGGGACGCATGGAACAAACGAGCCTGTGGGGTCAAGTGGGCGATGGGCCAAACAAGCTTATGGGCCAAATAGAAGCATGGGGCAAACGACGCATGGAGCAAACCGGTCTATAGGCCGACCGGACGAACGTGCAATCGGATGTATGGGTGCACGGCGCGTTCTTTTGCGATAAAACGTGGGAACGCATCTCTGGTATTTCGCTATGGGATTCAACCTCGATTCGGCGGAGCGCTCATTTTCCGCGGTTTTGCGTTACCATGGGGAAACTCGTTTGCGCATTACTCATGGTCGCGTTTTGCGGCCTTTTTCATATGGAAAGGAATTCCTCATGGGAATGCACGTGAATTCGGCACTGCCCGATCCGGCGCAGATTAAAGAAGAACTGCCGCTCGCACCAGAACTGAAGGCTTTGAAGGCCAAGCGCGATGCTGAGATTCGCGACGTATTTACGGGCGTCTCGAACAAGTTTCTCGTGATCGTCGGCCCCTGCTCTGCCGATAACGAAGACGCTGTGTGCGAATACACGAGTCGCTTGGGCGAGCTTGCGCGCGAGGTTTCTGACAAGCTGCTGATTATTCCGCGCATTTACACCAATAAGCCGCGCACTACGGGAGAGGGCTACAAGGGCATGCTGCACCAGCCAAACCCCGAGGCCGCGCCCGATTTGTCTGCTGGCATTCAGGCGATTCGCCACATGCACATTCGCTCTATGGCCGAAAGCGGACTCACCGCCGCCGATGAGATGCTGTATCCGGAAAATCGCAGCTACCTCGATGATATTTTGAGTTATGAGGCTGTAGGCGCGCGTTCGGTTGAAAACCAGCAGCATCGCCTCACCGCAAGCGGCATGGATATTCCTGTCGGTATGAAAAACCCCACGTCGGGCGATCTCTCAGTGATGCTGAACTCCATTGTTGCGGCGCAGCATGGGCATAATTTCATCTATCGCACGCACGATGTGACCACTGATGGAAACCCTCTGGCGCATGCGATTCTGCGCGGCGGCGTTGACAAATACGGCACGACGCATCCGAATTATCATTACGAAGACTGCATTCGCTTGTGGAAGATGTACGGCGAGAAGGGGCTTGCCAATCCCGCCGTGGTGGTCGATGCGAACCATTCTAATTCGGGCAAGCAGCACAAAGAGCAAATTCGCATCGTGGGCGAGGTGCTGCACAATCGCAACTATAACGAAGATTTGCGCACGCTCATCAAGGGCGTGATGGTCGAAAGCTACCTGGTGGAGGGTCGCCAAGATATCACCGAGCACATGGAATACGGCAAATCGATCACCGATCCGTGCTTGGGATGGTACGATACGGTAAGCCTGATTTATCACATCGCTGAGAAGTGCTGATTTCGCCGTTCCGCCGAGCGGCGAATCGCTGACGTTTGCTTGACTTGGGATTTAATTATTGGAGGTGGCGATGAAAACCATCGCGCTTGTTGGCGGCATTGGGTCGGGGAAATCGACCATTGCCCATATGTTTGCCGAGTTGGGCGCGGGCATCATCAATCTGGATGATGTGGGCCATTTCGTGCTTACGACTCCTGGCGTAAAGTACGACATTGCGCGCACGTTCGGCGCGAATGTATTTGATGAGCGCGGCGAGGTGGTGCGCAGCCGTCTCGCGGCCGCCGCATTCGATACGCCCGAGCATACGGAATGGCTTAACGCCATTACACATCCCGTCATTATGCAGGAGTGCCGTCGCCGCATTGGCGAGCTGGGCCAACTGCACGACATGGTGGTTGTGGAAGTTACCACGGGCGTCGAGAGCAAGCGCGATGTGCGCTGGGCCGACGCTCTGGTTGCTGTGGTGGCGCCCGCGTGCGTTCGCATGGAACGCGCTTGTGCGCGTGGCGACCAATCGACCGTCGATGTGAGCCGTCGCATCGCTTTGCAGAAAACCGACGCGCAGCTTGCGGCGATCGCCGATTTCACCATTGACAACGGCAGCGACCTTGAATCTGCTCAGGCAGAGGTCAAGCGCGTGTACGACGCCGTTATGGCGCAGTAAATTCGAATGATCATGGGGAAGGCGTCGATGCATGCGGCGCCTTTTTTATTTGCGATGCGTTTACGAACATCTGTTCGTTTTGTGGTAGCATGGATTGATGCAGGGTCGCACCGCGTGAAAGGGAGTTCGCATGAGCAGCCACTTGAGCAATATCGAAGGCGCCGCCATGGAGGGCAAATTGCCCGAAGTGCGTCTTGCGAATGCGCCGTTTCGCGTTGTGAGCCCCTACGATCCTTCAGGCGATCAGCCTCAGGCCATTCAAAAGCTCGCCGACGGAGTAGAGCGTGGCCTGCGCTACCAAAACCTTTTGGGCGTCACGGGTTCGGGCAAAACATTCACCATGGCGAAAGTCATCGAGGCAACTCAGAAGCCCACGCTCGTCATGGCGCCGAATAAAACGCTTGCGGCCCAGCTTGCGGCCGAGCTCAAGGAATTCTTCCCCGATAATGCAGTGGTCTATTTCGTTTCGTATTACGACTACTATCAGCCTGAAGCGTACGTGCCTTCGACCGACACCTTCATTGAGAAAGACGCATCGATCAATGAGGAGGTCGAGAAGCTGCGCCACGCTGCGACATCGAGCCTGCTATCTCGCCGCGATGTGATCGTGGTGGCGTCGGTCAGCTGCATTTACGGTATCGGCTCGCCGATGGACTATGCGGGCATGGCGGTGTTTCTTGATAAGGAAAAGCCCGCTGAGCGCGACGATGTGATTCACGAGCTTATCGATATCCAATATGATCGCAACGATTATGAACTCAAGCGTGGAACCTTCCGTGTGCGCGGCGACGCGCTCGATGTGTTTCCGCCGTATGCCGACAATCCGGTGCGCGTGGAATTCTGGGGCGATGAAATCGAAAGCATCCAGGAAATCGACAATGTGACAGGCGAGAAGCTCAACGAATTCGAGGCATTGCCCATTTGGCCTGCGTCGCATTACGTTACCGCGCGCCCGAAAATGGACCGAGCCATTCAAACCATTCAAGACGAGTTGCGCGATCGATTGGCGCAGTTCAAAGCCGAAGGCAAGCTGCTCGAGGCTCAGCGCTTGGAAATGCGTGTGAATTACGATTTGGAAATGCTCGAAACCATGGGTTTTTGCAGCGGCATCGAGAATTACTCGAGGCATCTTGACGGCCGTGCGCCGGGCGAGCCCGCTTATACGCTTCTCGATTATTTTCCGAAAGATTTCCTGTGCATCATCGACGAGAGCCACGTCACGGTGCCGCAAATTCGCGGCATGCACGAAGGCGACCGCAGTCGAAAAGTCACGCTTGCCGAGCATGGTTTCCGTTTGCCGAGCTGTCTTGACAACCGCCCTTTGCGCTTCGACGAATTCGAGCAGCGCGTGCCCCAGTTCATTTACGTGTCGGCCACGCCGGGCGATTACGAGGAAAAGGTCAGCCAGCAGCAGGTCGAGCAAATTATTCGCCCTACGGGGTTGCTCGATCCCGATATCGATGTGCGGCCTATTGCGAGCCAAATCGACGACATTATCGACGAAGCCCGCGAGCGCGCCAGTGCTAACGAGCGCGTGCTCATTACCACGCTCACGAAGAAAATGGCGGAAGACCTCACCGATCATTTGCTCGATCAGGGGATTCGTGCTCGCTATATGCATTCCGACATCGCGACGCTCGAGCGCGTCGAGATTCTGCGCGATTTGCGCCGTGGCGAATTCGACGTGCTTGTGGGCATCAATCTGCTGCGCGAGGGCCTCGATTTGCCCGAAGTGTCGCTCGTGGCTATTCTTGACGCTGATAAAGAGGGTTTTCTGCGCAACTACCGCAGCCTTATTCAGACTATTGGCCGCGCTGCGCGAAACGATCATGGACATGTGATTATGTATGCCGACAAAATCACCGATTCCATGGACAAAGCGATTTCTGAAACGCGTCGCCGCCGCGAGATTCAGATGGCCTATAACAAAGAGCACGGCATAACGCCGAAAACCATCAAGAAGGCTATCAACGATGTCATGGGCTTCATGAACGATGGCGACGGAAACCAGGTGGGCAGTGCCGAAGAGGTGAACCGACAGCTTGCCGAGCTTTCGCGCGGCGAAGTCATGCGTGTGATTTCAAGCATGGAAGACGATATGGCCGCCGCCGCCCAGGCGATGGATTTCGAGCGCGCCGCGCAACTTCGCGATGAGGTGGTGCGCTTGAAGGCTCAGATGCAAGGCGAATCGGAGAAAGACGTGCTCGCCGATTTGAAGAAGACGGCTCGCAAGGGGAGTGCGTTTGGCAACCGCAAGAATTCCGCCTACGGTAGCGCGCGCCGCAGCTAAGCTTCGTCGTTTTGAGGCTCAAGCGCCGCTCGCCGGAATGCTGCACGGCGTATGGAGGCGCGCGTCCCGCGCCATAGGTGGACGGGCGATTGCTTCCTGTGCGTTAATTCATCAAGCTGCATAAAAATGCGCATATTTAGGCTTTATTTTTAGGGCGCTCTCCCTTAATATACTGAAGGTTTATCAATAATCGGCAGAAAGGGAGCAATGAGCACTCATTCTAAAGGCAAGGCTTCTGAAATGAAGCACTATGCAGGCAAGGCCGTTTTCTCGGCTGCTGTGGGCCATGCGCTTGACGGCTTGGATCTTATGATCTTGAGCTTCGCACTTTCCGGCATCATGGCGACGTTCGCCGTCGACAATACCACCGCAGGCATGCTTACCTCCATCACGTTGGCTGGCGCCTTCCTTGGTGGTTTGATTTTCGGAAAACTTGCTGACAAATATGGCCGAATTAAAGTTCTTACTTATTCGGTCATTTTTTTTGGCGTGTTCACCCTGGGCTCGGCCTTCGCGCCTAACTTCGAGGTAATGGCCCTTTTCCGCTTCCTCGCTGGCTTGGGCATCGGCGCCGAGTTCGGCCTGGGCATGGCAATTGCCGCCGAGGTCTCGAGCCCCGAGAATCGCGCGAAAAGCACGAGCGCCGTTGGCTTGGGCTTCCAGGTTGGCGTGTTGTGCGCTTCGCTCTCTTCTGCGCCCATCATTGCGGCGTTTGGCTGGCGCGGCCTGTTCGTGGTCGGCTTTATTCCCGCCATTATCGCAATCATCATTCGTGCGTTCGTTCCCGAGCCGCCGATTTATGAGGAGCACAAGGCTTCTGGCAAGGCCCACGGCAAGCTGAGCGACCTGTTTGCCACACCCGAGCGTGCTAAGTTCTCGATCATCATCATTATTCTGTGCACCGTTCAGAATGCCGGCTATTTCGGAATTATGACGTGGCTTCCCAAGTACCTGAACTCTGAGCTCGGCCTGAGCCTTACGTCTACGGGTCTGTGGACCGCCGTGACGGTTCTGGGCATGATGATCGGCATTTCTGCCTTCGGCTTTTTGGCCGACAAGGCTGGACGTCGTCCTGCGTTCTGGACGTTCCAGGTTGGCGCTGCTGCGATGATTATCATCTACAGCCAGCTCACCGATCCCACGGCGCTGCTCATCGGCGGCTTCTTCATGGGCATGTTCGCCAACGGCATGATTGGCGGCTACGGTACCCTGATCGCCGAGCTGTTCCCGACTGAGATGCGTGGTACCGCGCAAACCGCGCTGTACAACGCTGGCCGTTTCATCGGTGGCGCTTCCGCTCCGGTGGTTATTCCGATGATCGCTGCTGGCCATGGCTTCGGCTTCGCCATCGGCTGCGTTTCCTGCATCTATGTAGTCGCTTTCATCGCGATGTTCTTCATTCCCGAGAAGAAGGGCGCTACGCTCGAATAGCGACCGGCATTTCGCTCTCACGCATTGCCCAGTGTACTGGTCGCGAGGTTTAATGCTACCGACCAATAGGCTTGACGCTCATCGGGCTTTGCACGGCGGTCTGTCTGCATGCGTGGCCAATACTGTTCATGAAAAAAGAGGTGTGGTTTAAACCGCACCTCTTTTTTTGGCCACGTTCGCGTGCATGAAGTGTCTTTGGCATTGCTCGTGCCGTGACGCAAAAAAAGCGGCCCTCGAGAGGGCCGCAGTATGCGTAATTGGGAGCGGGGAATCCGCTCTATGCGGTCACAGGCACGCCTTCGCCGAAAAGCAGCTCGTGTTCGAACCCAGTAAGGGCCGCACGGGCCTGGTCGCGCAGATTGTTCATGCCGCTGAGGAACTGGCGATACATCACGAGCGTAAGGTATCGGCCCATGGTTGAAGGCACGAGGCATTCCTCGTCGTCGACATCGAATGCGCCATTCGCGCGCATGAAGCCCATTTCAACGGGCAGCGCCGCGTCGACACTCTTGCCGAACATCTCTTTGAAGGCTCGCTTGTCGAAACGCAGCTGATAGAGCCCGAGCAAGAAACAATAGCGCATGTGGTCGTGCTCGCGCACGGGCATCTGACCCATGATCGACATATGGCCGCGCTCAATCGCCTCGTTGTACTCATGCAGGCTGAAAGTATTCACGTAGAGCTTTCCGTTCAGATATGAAATCGATCCCGAGCCAATGGCGGGGTATTCGTCGTAGCTTACCTGCAGCTCCTCTACGGGCAGCTCGTGGTCTTGCTCGCCCTTTTCATTCAAGCGGTTGAACGTCCACACGGTTTCGCGCTTGAATGCAGGGGTATCGCCGCCGCAAAGGCCTTCGTCGAGCATCTTGTAGAACTCGAACTCGCGATTATAGTCCATGGTGCCGAGCGACTGCTCCATCTTGCGTGTTGTGGCGCTTGAAACATACAGCGGGCTGAATGTGGTCTGACGGCAGCCGCATTGCTTGATTTTCTCGATATCGTCAAGCAAAATCTCTTCGGTTTGAGAAGGGAAATTGAAAATCATGTCGACGTTGAGAGAGTCGAAACGCGATGCTGCGTTGCCGATACGTTCGAGAATCTCTTCGCCCGAACCATATTTCTTGCAGCGATCCATTTGCGTGAGCAGCTCGTTGTTGAAGCTTTGCACGCCCACCGAAAGGCGATTCACGCGGCCGCTCAGTGCCGAAAGCCAAGGGTCTACAAGGTGGTTTGGATTGGTTTCGCAAGCGACTTCTTTGATGTTGAAGTTCTCGCCTGCCATATCGATGGTGCGGCAGAGCTCGTCGAGCAAAATAGTGGGCGTGCCGCCGCCGAAGTATAGGCTTTCGAAGTCGTAGCCCATATCTTTGAGCATCATCATTTCGCGACGAAGATTCTTGAAGTACGGTCGCGCGGTTGTCTCGCGGAAGGGGTAGCGGTTGAAGCTGCAGTAGGGGCACAGCACCTCGCAGAAAGGTACGTGCAGGTACAGCATGTATTTGCGTCCCGGTTCGGGGCCAGGCAGGAATTTCTCGGTCGTGGGGTCGATAATGAGATGGCTCTTCGTGATGTTTTTGACGATCCCCGTGAGCATGCGTTCGCTCAGCATGAAAGCGCTCCTTGCGTTTGATCGTGTTGCCGTAAGGCGGTTCGGTCTCGTTGGCGTATAGGCGTGCACGCATGCGCGAATCTATACGCGGCGAACACCACGTTGCCAAGCCTCCCCAGACTACCCCAAGGCAACGTACTGTTTTGCATTTGAGCATACTACCGCTTAGGTATGCAAAAGCAACCGTAAACCGAATTGTTGTTGAAAAGTTAACACGACCAACGTATGCGAACGAAATGTAATGGTTTGCAGATGGGGGGGATGATGCGGCTGTTCTTCCAGGAGGACTCTTGAATAGCTCTGCTGGTGGCGCGCTTGTTTGCTTCTCATTATGGGAATGCGCTTCAGGGAAGGATGAAACTCGTTGGTTGGGTTCGTGCGTCGGCAAGCCTATGCTATGCGGGCGTTCTTGAATGCGATTGCTTCCACGAGGCGATACGGGCTCTTCAATCCCGAAAGGCCGCCAGCGGCGACCTTTCGGGAAGGGACTTCGGGGCCGGGAGGGAGGAAAGCCCCGAAGGATGCGCTCGTGGCCGGAAGGGTGATATGCCCGAGCGCCGAGTTTTCAAGCTCACGGCCGGCTCCAAAGGGAAGGGAACGGGAATACCGGCCGTTTATCAATCGTGCTTTGCACGAGTCGAGCGGCTCTTGCGCGATGGAAGGGTGGATGCTTGCCGCTTCGACGGTTTCCATAATAAGGGTGGGGCGTGTTGAAAATCCCATAAGGGCACCTGATAAAAGGCTGAATAATTCTGAATAAAACCTTAAAATGGAGAGGAGCGCTCGGGCGCTCTGCACCCTCATGATAGGATTCCGCCCATGGATATGAACCAAGCGAACATATTAGTATGCGATGATGAAGTTGAGGTCGCCGACCTTCTCAAGCATGTGCTCGAACGTGAGGGTTTTGCCGTCACGTGTTGCCATTCGGGCGATGCGGCCCTCACATTGCTTAATGCTCAGGTATTTGACCTGGCTATACTCGATATTATGATGCCCGGAATCGATGGCTTCGAAGTCTGCCGTCAAATTCGCGGCGGTGCGGCCGGCTCAAATACCGACATGCCCATTGTGTTTCTCTCGGCTAAAACCGAGGAATTCGATAAGGTGCTTGGCTTCACCTTGGGCGCCGATGATTATGTGACAAAGCCATTTAAGGCTCGCGAACTCGTCGCCCGCCTTAAAGCACGCCTTCGTGGCCGCAGCGCGGCTCCCGCTCCCAGCGACGTGCTCTCGGTGAGCGGCATCGAGCTCGACGAAACAAACCATACGGCGGCCTTGCACGGCTGCGAGCTTTCTCTTACGCCGAAGGAATTCGATTGCCTGGCCGAGCTTTTGCGCGCAGGTGGGGCTCCTGTTTCGTCAAAGGCGCTGTTCGAAAACGTATGGGATGAGGAATACACGTCTTCGTCTCACAATGCAGTCATGGTCTATATTCGTCGCCTGCGCAAAAAGCTCGCCGAGGTCGATTCTTCTGAAGAGCTCATCGAGACCGTATGGGGCGTTGGCTATCGCATTCCCGAAAAACGCCGTGGTTAGCCCATGAAGCGTGATTCGGAAAACGAGACCCGTGCCGACAAGGCCGAACATGCGCGAGTCGCACGCAAAAGGCACGAGTCGCCTAAAATGCATGTGACCGAACAAACGCGCATTCTCGTGAAGCGCATCGTTCGCAATACTTTCGCGGCCACGGTGGTGTATGCGGTTGTTTTCTTCTCGATCGCTATGGCGGTTAATATTATCGTTCTGCCTCAAGTGGGCGAGGCAGTAGCTAAGGTAACTTCTCCGTGGCAGTACGTGTCGGCCGATGTGGCGGGCGTGCAAAACGACGAGTGGTTCATACAGAAAGAAAACGAGCTTAAAGCCGACGTGGTGCGCAAATACTTGCACGAGCTCATCGACACCGCGGTTCCCGATGCGGGTTGGGGTTTGGCGCAGAGTGCGGCGAACGCCAAGAACGTGCAAACGGAAGGCGCCAATCCTGAAACTGTGTACACCATCTCGTCGCAACCGGCCGATGCCGGGGAATACGCGGCGTCCGCCTCTCAGGGCTTGGTTCAGGGCGATAGCCTGTCGTTTGTGGGCGCGCCTTATGCGTCCCAGGCGGCTAAGCAGGTTGTTGTTTCCGCCGTTGATTCGCGCAACTTAGGCCAGGCCGCCAACGTCTACGACGCGTTGTGGTCGGCTACGAAAGATTGGGACAATAAGCCCGAGCAGGTCGATTCGCTCTATGACGAGGCCGCAACCGCGCTCGATTCCGACTTTTCCCAGGTGGTTGTGCGGTATGCCTACGATGCGGGCTCGGGTATCGAAACGGTGACATATGCGGGCGGTCAGCAAATGCAGCGCGATTTGTCGTCGTACAACAACATTCGCGCCCTGAAATATCCCGTGGCAATCACGCTGTTTTTGTCGGGCATTCTCGTGATTATGGCGTTTGCCATTCGCAAGAGCCTGCGCTATTTCGACGACCTGTTCGTTTCGCTGCGCGCGGTGCTCGTTGACAAAGGCGCGTCGCTCAAGCTTCCGAGCGAGCTTTCTCTTGCCGAGGAATCGATTAACGACATCAAGCGCAAAAACGATGCTGAGCAGCGCGCCGCCGTTGCCGCCGAGCGTCGCAAGAACGAGCTCGTGGCCTATTTGGCGCACGATACCAAAACGCCGCTCACTTCCATCACGGGATATCTCACGTTGCTTGAGGAGGCGCCCGATATGCCCGTTGAGCAGCGTCAGCGATATGCTCACGTGGCGCTGTCGAAAGCGTACAGGCTCGATGCCATGCTCGACGAGTTTTTCGAGATAACCCGCTACAACTTAGGCGCCATCTCCATTGAGCGCGAGCGCTTCGATTTGGCGTTGTTCTGCTATCAGGTTGCGGAAGATTTCTATCCTGAAGCGGAAGCGCGCGGAATCGATTTGAAGGTGAACGCCACCGAGGGCGATACGGTATTTGCCGATGCTACGAAAATGGCGCGCGTGCTTTCGAATGTGATTAAAAATGCGGTGGCGTATGCCGACCCCGATTCGACCATTTCGATTGACGCTCACGCCAAGCCCGATGGGGCGTTCAAGATCGAAGTCACGAACCAGGGACGCGAAATCAGCCCCGAGCATCTCAAACGCATTTTCGAAAAGTTCTATCGCGAAGACGACGCGCGTGCCACGCGCCAGGGCGGGGCGGGCCTCGGTTTGGCGATTGCGCGAGAGATCGTCGCGGCCCATAACGGCACTATCGATGCGACGAGCGAAAATGGCGTGACTCGCTTTGTAATCGATATTCCTGCGTCGAAGTAGGGAATCTTCTTCGTGGGGCTTTTGTAAACGCACGGGCAACGGTGCGAAGAATCCGCGAAAGGCGTTGACTCTCCCATTATGGGATAGTTTAGGGTATCTCCTGCACAAAGATGAAGGTGCGCGGGGCGCGCCATAAAGGGAGTAACGAACATGTCTGAACAGCAGCTCGAAGTGAAGGAATTCGATCATCCACCCTTGCCGAAAAACTGGCTGAGGACGGTTGTCATTATTTGGCTCGGCCAGGCGGCGAGCATTCTTACCGCATATTCCTCTATTTATGCAGGCGTGTGGTTTGTGACCGAAACGACCGATTCGGCGCTCATGCTGGCGCTCGCTTCGCTGTGCTCCATGCTGCCGCAGGGCTTGCTCGCCCCGCTCGGCGGCGTGGTGGCCGACCGCTTCAATCGCAAGTACGTGCTCATCGCCGCCGATGCTTTCGTGGGAACCATGGCATTGATCATGGGCATGATTATCGCCATGGGCCATGTGTCGGTGCCGCTCGTGCTTATCATGGGCGCGCTGCGCAGCGTGGGCCAGGCGTTTCACATGCCCGCCATGGAATCCACGATGCCGCTGCTCGTGCCGAAAAAGCACGTGGTGCGCGTGAATACCATGAATCAGAGCCTGTGGTCTATGGCGCTTGTGGTCGGCCCGGTTCTCGGCATTTTCTTATATACCGTGGTGGGCTTCCAGATGGTCCTGTTCCTGAATGCTGCCGGCTGCGCCGTTGCGTGCTTGGCTCTCGCGCTTGCGAAGATCCCCGATTTCCACGACGATTCCGACGAGGCGCGCCATCCTATCGCAAGCTTGAAGGCAGGTTTTGCGACGCTGAGCGCCGATAGGGGCCTGCTCATTTTGTGCGGCATCGTCATGGCGATTATGGCCATGTATACGGGCATCAACTCACTCTTCCCACTTATGACGTACGACCACTTCCACGGCGACGGCTATGCAGCTTCGCTCATCGAGGGCATATATGGCGCGTTCTCGCTTGTCGGCATCGCCATCCTGTTTATATGGGGCGGCGGCAAGCGCTTGTTGCGCGTGGTGGCGTTCTCGGGCACGTTCTCGGGCATCATCCTTATTGCTACGGGTCTTCTTTCGCCGAGTATGTTCTTCTGGTTCGCGGTGCTCACGGCAATCTCGGGCGTTGTTGAATCGATGTACAACGGCCCGCTTCTCGCCGTGGTGCAAAAGCGCGTTCCGCCCGAAAAGCTCGGTCGCGTTATGGGCCTGTTCAGCACGGTGACGGCGCTTTCTTCGCCTATCGGCTTGGGCCTCGCGGGCACCTGCGCAGAATTCACCGGCGTTGCCATGTGGTTCGTGATTTCGGGCGTGGTGGTTACGGCGGGTGGTTTGGCGATTGGCCTTTTGCCGTCGCTTCGCAAACTCGACCGCGAAGTCGCCGCCACTTTTGATGAGATCGATGTAAGAAAAACGAACCCGACGGTTGAAAACGCTGTCGAATAGGCGAAAATCCTCCTGATGAATTAATCGATGCGGCGTGTCTTCGCAGGTGCGCCGCATCGTTGTGTGAAAAGGGGCGTCTGTGGTCATTCTGGGTGCGTTGGTGAACGGCATTGCCACGGTAATTGGTGGCGTGCTTGGCTTGGTGTTCAAGCGTCGTGTATCGCAGAAGCTCGGTGATTTTCTTATGCAGGGCCTGGGCCTGTGCGTGATGCTCGTGGGCGTGCAGGGCATGGTGAAGGGGCAAAGCATCACCATTACCGTGCTCTCTATCGTTGTTGGCGGCATTCTGGGCTATTGGATCGACATTGATGCGGCGATTCGCCGTTTTGGCGATTGGATTCAGCGCAAGCTCGACGCCGCATTCAAGGGGTCGACGGCGCTCGGCAACTTTTCCGACGGCTTTGTTGCCGCCACGCTGTTCATCTGCATTGGAGCCATGGCGATTCTTGGGTCGCTGCAAAGCGGCCTGCAGCTCGACCATTCCACGCTGTATGCCAAGGCCCTTATCGACATGGTCGTGGTTATGGTGATGGCCACGACGTTGGGCGTTGGCGTGCCGTTTTCAGGCGTGTGCGTGTTCGTGTATGAGGCGGCGTTGAGCTTGGCCGCCAGCGCGCTTGCGCCCCTTCTTACCGATGCCGTGATTGCTGAAATGGTATGCGCGGGCAGCTTGTTGCTGCTCGCCATTGGCATGAACATGCTGAAAATCACCGATATTAAGGTAGCGAATTTTCTGCCCGCTGCATTTCTTCCCATTGCGCTGTGCGCGATTCCTGGCCTGATGTAGCCGAAGCGGTTCGCGCCCTTACGCGCAGCCGAAGCGCTCTTGAATTCGATTCGCCCTTGGCTCTTTTGCGGAGCCTAAACATTTGACGCCGAGCCATCTTAAAGACGGCTCGGCGTTTTCTTTAGAAGCCGCTATTCCTTTTCATTTCGTCGGCTTGCGCGCAGGCGGCGTTCGGGTGGGCGACGCGCGCTCCGCATGCAGTGCAGAATTTCGCGTCGTCTTGCAGTTGCGCGCCGCATTTCGTACAGAACATCGGCTACCCCTCATTTCTCGGTGCAATCTTCGTTGAACCTATCATATCGAAATCGCAACAACGAAATAGAGATGCTAACCGAGTAAAAATCGATGCTTTCGTCGAGAGCCCGTTCTCTTTTTAGGCGCGATTCATGAGCTGATGCGGGTCATAGTCGGGCCTTCGCGTGCAGGTTTTTCTTCGGCGGAAGCTAATCGGTGTATCGCTCGATGTAGTCCAGAAGCGCCTGGCGGGAATGCAGGTCGGTTTTCGAATAAATACGCTTCACGTGCGTGTGCGCCGTGCCGGGCGCGATGCAGAGCTCTTCGGCGATTTTTGCCTGCGTAAGGCCCATAGCGTAGAGCGTGAGCACTTCGGTTTCGCGGTCGGAAAGCATGAATTGCTTTTGCATTTCCTGAGCGCTCGCACGTACGATTGCCTTGCGCATTTCGGTGCCGGGGGCAGCTTCGTCCTTAATGCCGAGCAGCCTCTGCACGCTTATCGCGGTCGCCTTTGTTGCGGCGGTTTCGTCTCGTTCGAGCATAAGGAATTGAAGGAAAATGAACTGAGCGGAAATGAGGAGCAATCCGCCGCACAGCGCCGTCGGCAGTGAGGTTGAGGGGAACTGAGCGTAAAGTGCGATGCTCGTCACGCGCACGAGCGAACGCGGAAAGATGAAAACACCCCAGCCGGCGATTGCGTAGTAGTACGTATCGCGGTGGCCGTAGCTGGAAAACGCGATGATCAGATAGAGAATGAAGCCAGTCATGGTGACGTTCATGGCATTGCCGAATACGGCTCCAATATCGAGTCGCTCGGGAAAGAGCGCGAACAGCAAAAGGGCGATGGATCCCAAGCCTTGCATAACGACCCAGGTGCCAATGGTCATGGTGCTCTTTTTGCCTTTGATGGTGCCCCAGAGCAGGCCAATGAATACGCCGTCGATGAGAAGGGCGTACAGCAGCCGCGTGACGTGCGTGAATGGGATGGGGTCGCCGTCGGGAAAACCCTTTAAAAAGCCTATGGCGATGGACATAAGGAATGATCCTATGGCAATAATACCGAGGAATCGTACGCTGTCGGCGTTCTTTTGAGCGAAATGGAAATAGCCGCGCGAGGTTGATTTGATATCAATTTCTGCGGGTAGCGGATTGCGCCTTGCGACGGCGATGGCGGCGTATTGCGCGAGTACTGCCATTGCAAAGATGAGGCAGTGAACCATGCGTGGAATGAACGAGAACACGTACAGAATCGTCTCGCTGGCGATCATGGCGCCGAGCACGATGATGATGGCCGTCGTGCATGATGCGCCGCGGCAACGGCGCAGCCAATAGAACATGCAAATCCATGCTGATGCGGTTACGAGGGTCGACGCTGCCATGCGTGCCACGGCACGGTGAAGCCTGGTGCATGCGCTTCGATGAGCGCGACTGCGGCGATTCCTATTGCTTCGAGCGCGATGCAAAGGTTTGTGCTGTGGAAGATGGCGCGTTTGGGGATGATTTTATCGGTAAGGCCAAGCGCGACCATGAGCAAGAGTAGAGGAACAAGCGAGATGAACGACGCCCCGTCGGTATAAATGCCCGCGTCGGTTCCCATATAGCTGCCGTATGCGCCCACAATCATGCCGGTTCGTGCCAGCATGAGTCCCATTGAGGTTGGCAGGAGGGCCAAAAGCAGCTCTTTTGTAATTTCCGTGCCGGCAATTCCTCTCTGTTGCTCGGCGGCGTTTGTCTCTTCGCCCTGATTCACGATACCCCCTTCTATCCCCTGTGTATCATGCGCGGTGCCCCCTTGCACGTAACGGGGATTCAAACGAGGCAATTATAGCCCGAGCCTTGTACCCTATAAATGCCCTTAAAGAGGGTATAGGGGCATTTTACGTCTAGGCAATATTGATTTCGTTGAATTGTGTTTCATTTTGATGAAGCGAAAGCACGTACGTGAGGGGGATCACTCATGACTGATGCAAACGAGACGGCTTGGACGGCTGAAGGGGGAAAAACTATACCGAATGCTGCCAACGAGAGCAGTGAGGGAACAGGTTTTCAGCCGGGCGATGGCGTTGTCGAAGAGGCGAGCGGGCCTCAGGAGGTGTCATCGCCGAATCGTACGCCTGAAGAAGAATTCTTGGCTCAGATGCTTGCCGCTTCGGGGGCGACAAATCTGGAAGAAGCGGGACTTTACGACCCTGCCGAGGTCGCTGCGGAAGAGGAGCGCATCGAGGAAGAGATGTCTCCCGAAGAGCGCCAGGCCAAAGCCGAGCATGATGCTCTTGCCGCTGCATTCAGCATGATTCGCGAGCGTTCAAACGAAGGCAAGCTCACGACGCCCGGTACGTGGGCCGCGGCGGGCATCGTGCCCGATCATTTGATTCCTGTTGATTTTTCCGACTTGGCATTCGACGAAATTATTGCAGCACAGGCTGCGTCGGCCGCGGCCAAGAAGGTCGCCGAGGAGGCTGCGCAGGCTGCCGTAGCGGATGCGGATGCGGATGCGGTAAGTGCCGATTCCGGCGTCGAAGACGTTGCGGCATCTGACTCTAAAGTGGATGAAGCCGCTGATGAGAATGCTCCGTCTGCTGACGAGGGCGATTCCCTCGATTCTGAAATTGAGACCCCCGAATGGAAGCTTGATGACATCAAGGTGCTCGAGGGAAAGCAGACGTATCTGTACTCGAGCGACTACATGACCGACACATATGCGCACTGGGCGTTTCTTGCTGAAGAGGGCGATGACGCTTTGACGCTTGTCGATAACGCGCGTGAAGAATCGCGCCTGTATCCGCGCCCCATGCTCGCGGCATCGCTTTCGAGCAAGCCATATTATTGGAATGCCGAGCAAATCGAGCAAGCTTGGCAAGCCGTGCAGGAGTCGGGCTCGTACCCTGACATCAAAACATGCGAGGCGAGCAACGGCGAGCGATATTTCTATTCGACCGATTACTTGTCCGATGCCCAGGCGAAAGCTTTGGCGGAGTGGTATTCGGTCGAACGATACATGAACGTGTAGGTGAAGTGCGTTTTCAATCAAACGTGAATTGGCTTTAACGCGCAAACGAGGCGCGTGGGAGATATGAAACGAACGGCGCTCACGGCGCCGAAGAGGGGGAACAATGAAACCGGAAGATATGCTTGGTGGAGCGCCTGTTGGCAAACCTTATATTCGTACGAGGGACGTGTTCCAGACTGACAACGATAATGGCGTTGAGGGCTATTCCGATGAGGCCCTGGCGCTTGTGGCCGATACCGAGAAAACTGGTGTGCCCGAGGGCGTGAATGCCGTTGGCATGGCGGGTTCGGCCAAACACGGTACCATTGCCGTGCAGTTGTTTGCGCGCGTGAATCCCGAGACGCATGTCATTGAACAGGCGGGCTATCGCGCACATGGCTGTTTGGCCATGATTGCCTCCGCGTGCGCAGCGGTGTATTGGATGGAGGGCAAAACGGTGGAAGAAGCCGCCGCCATCTCTGCCGACCTTTTGGCAGAAGCGCGCGGCGTTGTTCCTCGCGACAAGTCGTATACGGCTCGCTATGCGGCGTGCGCCGTTCGTGGAGTATGCGGTGACTTCTTTATTCGCCAGGGTGTCACGTTTGAGGATATGCTCGCTCGGCCGCATGCCTGCGACGACGCATCGCTCGATTGCGTGCTGTGCGAGAACTGCTCGCTGCGAAATTCTATGGTCGATTTGGAGGTCGCATCGCGTCTTCGCGCGGCAAAAGAGGCGTAACCATCATGGGAACGCAGGTGAAAATAACGAAAACCGAAAAGCGGCGCGTTTATTTGGACAATGCCGCTACTACGTGCGTGTCCGATACGGCATTTGAGGCCATGAAGCCGTTTTTGCGCGGTTCGTTTGGCAATCCCTCCGCGCTCTATGCGGAGGCTCGCGAGGCCCGCGCTGCGGTTGAGCGGGCTCGCGGGGAAATCGCATCGCTCATTGGCGCCGCGCCGCATGAAGTCTATTTCACGTCGTGTGGTACTGAATCGGATAATTGGGCCATAAAAGGAAGCATGCGTGCGCAAGCGAAAGCGAAGGGCCGCAAAGGCCGTTTCGTGACTTCGGCGTTCGAGCATCCTGCCGTGCTGAACAGCGCGCGGGCGCTTGCTGGCGAGGGATTCGATGTCGCGTATGCGAACGTGACCGATGGCGGTATAGTCGACGAGGCATCGTTTGCTCAGGCGCTTGGCAACGGAGCCGATTTGGCCTCGATTATGCTTGCCAACAACGAAGTAGGCACAATTCAGCCCATTGCCCGCCTGGGCGAAATCGCGCATGGCGCAGGCGCTCGGTTCCACTGCGATGCTGTGCAGGCGTTTGCTCACATTCCTGTGAACGTGGACGATTTGGGCGTGGACTACTTGAGTGTTTCAGGCCATAAATTCCATGCCCCTAAAGGCGTCGGTTTCCTGTATGTTCGCGAAGGCACACCTCTGGAGCCTTTCATGGATGGCGGCCATCAAGAAGGCGCGATGCGCGGCGGCACCGAAAACGTTGCCGGCATCGTTGCCATGGCAGCTGCGGCGCGTGAGGCCTGCGAGAATATGGCGAGCGATGCTGTGCGCATAGCGGCGCTTCGCGACGAATTGGAATGTCGCATTCTTGCCGAAATCGCCAACACCTGGGTAAACGGTGCGGCCCCGCGCGTGCCCGGCACGTTGAACGTGTCGTTTATGGGCATCGATTCGGCTTCGCTTGTTGAGCTGCTTGACGAACGGGGTGTATGCGCGGCGGGTGGAAGTGCCTGCTCGAGCCACGAAGGCGAGCCCTCGCACGTGCTTGTTGCGATGGGACTGCCGTCCGAACGTACCCAGAGCGCCCTTCGTTTCTCGCTCTCGAATGAAACGACTCACGACGATATTGACTACACGGTTGGCGTATTGAAGGCCTGCAGTGAGCAGTTGCAACCCTTCGCGCTGCTTGATCTTTCGAGCTTCTAGCTTGTTGAATTTGCTTGTCGGTAGACGCACGAGCCGCCTAGATTGGCCGGGGTCCCGTGCAGAGCGTTCGGCGTGGGTAGAAAGCCCGCGCCCGCGTGGATGCGCCTGCACCGCAGCGGATTTCTGGATAAGGCGCGAAAGGAGGCCGCGTCTGCGCGGAAATGCCAAAGTTTGCGTAGTCTTGGCCTGCGCGGCTTGAGAGCGCTCGCGCCTGCGATGATGTTGGTCGGTTTGCTGTCGCGATTGAGGCATCTGAAGGCGTTCGGTGCTCGTGGAAACTTTGCTGCGCCCAATTTAGAAAGAGCTCAGGTCTTTCTAAAATACGCCGCGATGGTCCATTTCTCCAACAGGTAGTTCGGTGCAATTACGAATAGCCGCAATCGAAGAAGTTTCGCAAGAGTGGCATTTACAAATAGCCGCAGTTTTGACCAGTTCGCTATGAATCGTGGTCAAACTGCGGCTATTTGTAATCAAGGCCCTGTGCCCGTGTCCATAGCAAGGCGCCTGATATCCCTGCCTGTATGGTTGTCTGTATAAAAAGGAAGCCCGCACAATGGCGGGCTTCCAAAAGAAGGAGCGGGCGGTGAGGGGAGGTGGGCCGCCCGCAGGGTTATGCCTAGAGCAGACCCTTGGACTGAAGGTCTTCCTTCACGTCGGTCAGGTTGTAATTGTCGAGGCTGTCGGCGGTCGGTGCGCCGGTTTTCTCGTCCCAACCGAACTCCTTGTACACCATGGTAAGGGCGGTTTGGAAATCTTCCTTTTCCATCTTATCGGTGCCAGCGGTGAAGGGCTTGATGTCAGGATCTTTCGTGAAAGGCCACTCGGTGTAAACATCATGCACGCCGCGGAAGTCGTTCGTGCCCATGCCGCGCATCGTGTTGGCGCGCTGCAGGGTCATGATGGCTGCGCCGCGCTTGTAGAGCTCCTCGGTGGTGATGTCTTCGCCAGTTACTGCCTTCATGAACTTCGATTCGAGGTCGAGATCGCCACGGTAGTCGCGAGTCTTCGACGGGCTCATGGTCATAGGCCACACCCAGTTGCACAGGGTGAGGGAGTCATGCAGCACGTCGGTGACAATGGACCACCAGCAGAACTTGGCCTTGTGCTCGTTCATCGGGATGTAGTTCTTGTCCTCGTCGATGGCGTCTTCGCCGCCCCAGACTTCCTTCGCGATTTCGCGCTTCTTCTCGATGGGCAGGCCGCAGCCCTGGAAGTTAACGGCGGAGTGAATCATGTCGTCGCGGTTGAACATCATGTTGTACACAGCGCCAACCTGGCCGAAGCACTCATGTGCATGGTGCACAGGCCAGCCGCGATAGTTGATCAGGCAGCTAGCGGTGGTGTCGAACCATTCCATGTCGTTCCAGCGCTTGCACCAAACGATAGGACCATGGCCCAGATAGCTCATTTCGTTATCGTTCTGAGCGATGTGGCGCAGAATCTTCACCATAATCGACGGGTCATCGTTTTTGAAAGCGTCCCAGTCGAACATATTGTATTCGTCCTCGGGCAGCACGCGCTTAAAGATGCCCTTGGCAACGCAGTGCGCGATGTCGCGGTAGAGCTGTGCGTAGTTGCACCACAGGCCCAAATCGTCCACGGTGGAGCCGATGGCCTGGTTCCAAATAACGCCAGACTCGCTGAAGTTCTTCACGCCGCCGGCGTTTTCGCCAAGAATGCCGATCATGTACAAGTACGGGAAGTTCGGCACGCAGGTGTTGCCCGTGATTTCAAAACCGCCATGCTCGGCAGAGCCGGGAATACGCATGTCTGAATAGCAGTGAATCGGGCAGCTGTGGCAGCCATTCATCTTAATGGTGTACTTCTCGGCGTCGGGACCGTCGTCCTTGTAAGACTTCATGCAGCGATAGCCAACGGTGTTGAGCTCGCCAGGCTTCGGCTCGCCCGTCTCGATGGCGCCGCCTTCTGCCTGAGCCCAGTACAGGCCCTTGCGTGCCGTCCAACGGCTGCCCTTGTCGTAGTATTCCGCCCATTCCTGCTGAGTAGAAGGTACGACATGGTTGTTGTTGGAGCCCACGATGTCGGAAATCATGTAGTCGGAAAGTTCGGCGACGGCCTTCGGGTCGGCCACGTTCACGCTGCCGTTTCCTTCGATGACGATAGCCTTGCACTTTTTGGAGCCCAAAATGGAACCAAGGCCAGCGCCTGCGGAGTGGTTGCGCGAATTAATGAGGCATGCGTAGGGAAGCAAGTTCTCGCCAGCGGGGCCGATGGCTGCAACGCAGAACTTGTTGCCATCTTTGCGGCAGATGGCTTCGGTGGTTGCGCGGGTGCCCATGCCCCAAACGAAGGAAGCATCTTCGATGGTGATCTTGTCGTCGAGAATCTTAATGTAGACGGGCTTGTCGGAAGCGCCTTCAATAATCAGGCCATCCCAACCAGCAAGCTTAAGCTTGGCGCCGATCATGCCGCCGCAGTGAGAATCGACAACCAAATGATCGGTGGTGTAGGTGGACAGATGCGAGAAGGTAGTACGGCCGGCCAGCGGAACGCCCGAAGCGGTGAGCGGGCCGACGGCCATGACGACCTTGCTCTCGGGGCTGAACGGATCTGTGCCCGCGGGAACTTCGTCATACATAATTTTGTTAGCCATGCCCATGCCGCCCAGGAAATATTTGTACGGGTCGGTGGACTGGGTGGTGATTTCTCCCGTGGTCAGGTTCGCTCGGGCGATCTTGCCCTGCCAACCATAGGAGACATTTTCAGTTGCCATGTCTTTCTCCAAGTCTTTGCTGTGACATTGAAGCGTGCGTGCGAGGACATGTGTGCGATTGACCCCCTTTTAGTGGTCGAATGCAGTGTGCCCCAAGCCGTGCCCTGTTTGTACCCTGTTGCAGGGTATTGTTCCTTTACCTGGCTTTTTATCCCCCTTCAGGGGACAGGGCACATGCGGTGGCATCCATTATGCAATTTGTGCGAAGCGTGCAAGGAATCGTGCGTCAATCGAAGAGAAGTGCAAAAAGGAGGAACTCTCGATGGACGAGAAGAAGGGGGAAGCGATCCTGCCTGAAGAGCCGCAGACCGAAACTGCAGCTGAGGAATCGCCCAAGGGCTTCACTCGCCGCCAGGTAGTCGCCGGAGGCATTGGCGTTGGTCTTGTTGGCCTTATCGCCGGTGGCGCATTGGCGAAATGGGGCGTCATCGAAGACACTATCGCGAGCGGTCGCATGGCCGTGAACGTTACACCGACTAAGCTTATTGTTACCGACCGTGCCCGTTGCTCGGGTTGCCAACGTTGCGAGATGATGTGCTCGCTGCGCAACGACGGTCGCGTATGCCAGACCACCGCGCGTGTGCGCGTGTGGCCGAACTATAACTTCGGCGAGGGTTCAAACGGCCCCGACGGAATCTATCGCAACTGCCAGCTCACTGTTGAGCATTGCAAACAGTGCAAAGATGCAGCCTGCATGAAGAACTGCCCGGTGCATGCCATTTATGCCGATCCCGAGACTGGTGCGCGCGTGGTCGATACCGATAAATGCATCGGCTGTGGATTGTGCCACGAGGCTTGTCCGTGGAACATGCCGCAAATCGACCCGGTTATTGGCAAATCCACGAAGTGCATCGCGTGCGGCCGTTGTGCCGTGCAGTGCCCCAACGGGGCTATCAAGTTCGTCGATTGGCAAGACATCGCCCAAGAGGCGATCGACAAGGGCATCGTTCGTACGTCGACCTTGTTCCCCGAGGCCTAACCTCGCGACCAATTTGACTTGCTTGAGAAAGGACACATCATGGATAGCATGATGACGAGGCGAGGATTCCTCGCCGCGGGTGCCAGCTGCGCGGCATTGGCCGCAATCGGCACCTCGACGGGTTGTTCTTCCTCGCAAACCGAGCCCTTAAGCTCAGATGCCTCGGTTACGTACACCAAAGCGACGCTGTGCGCTGGTTGTGCGAATAAATGCGGCATCGAAGCTTGGGTGCGCGGTGGAAAACTGTGGCGCTTTATGGGCGCCGAAGGCCATCCGCATTCTGGCGGATATATGTGCGGCCGTGGTCAGGGCCTGCCTTCGCTCACGACTTCCGAAGATCGCGTGACCGAGCCCATGAAAGCTGACGGCAAAGATGGCTTTGACAAGGTGAGCTGGGATGATGCTCTTGCTGACATCGCCAGCCACATTACGGGCGCGGGCAGCAAGGTAGCGCTGTTCCAAGATGGCCGCGCAACCGATGCGTGGTATGCGAAACGCTTCATGGCTTCTGTTGGTTCGCCGAACTACTATGACGATTCCGCGCTTACCAATGCCAATATCGATGCCGCGTATAAGACTCTTTTGGGTACGACGCCGGTGTTCGACACCGCCAACGCCGAATACATTGTGCTGCTCGATGCGAGCGGCGACGAGACGGTGCGCCCGGTCGAGGTCAAGGAATTCCAGAAAGTTCGCGAAAACGGTGGCTATGTGATGGCCGTCGACCCGCGCAACGCTGGCGCCGATATGCTCGCCGACGAGTGGGTCGCTGTGCGTCCCGGCTATGAGCTGGCATTTTTGCTGGGCATCATGGGCGACATCGTCAAGAAGGGCGATTTCGATGCGAGCTTCGTCGAACAATATGGCGAAGGCTTCGAAGAATTCCACGCTGCGATGCTTCAGTATTCGCCCGAATGGGCTGCCGAGAAGTGCGGCGTGTCGCTTGACACGATTTATTCCGCGGAGCGAGGCCTCGTGAAAGCCGCCCCGCATTGCCATGTCGATGTTCGCCCGGGCGCGCTGCTTGGCTGCGGCTACGCGACGAGCCTTGAGACCGTACGCTGCGCCGTGTTGCTCAACGCCATGCTTGGCGCCGTGAACCAGACGGGTGGCATGTTCCTGGCGAAAGTCCCCGCTGTGGGCGAGAGCGTTTTCGAGAGCGCGCCGTTCACGAAGGTTTCCGCTTCCGGCGACGGCATTGCCAAGGCTGGAGAACTTGGCAATGCGAGCTGCCAGGATGCATTGGGCGCCGCTGCCAAGGGCGCTGCCGATGTGGCGCTGTTCGTTGAGTGCGACCCCGCGGCCGACTGGGCCGATTCCGCTAAGGTTGAAGAAAACCTGTCCGGCATTGGCTTCAAGGTCGTCATTGATTCGGTTCTCACCGAAACCGCGCAGAAGGCCGATTATGTGCTTCCCGCTGCGACTTACCTTGAGGTCGAGAGCGTTGTTGCTCCTGTCGCGGCCGAGTGGTCGGTTGCAGAAAAGCGCAACCAGGCCGTGGCTCCCGCGGGCGAGGCTCGCGCCGTCTACCAGATTTTCACTGATCTGGCGAAGGCGTGCGGCAAGGGCGACGATTTCGCCTTTGGACTCGATGATGTCAACAATGCCTTCTGCAAGGCCTATGGTATTACGCTCGACGGCTTGAACGATACCGCGTGCTGCGCAATCCCCGGTGCTTCGGTGCTCGCGGGCGATGCTCCCGCCATTGGCACCGATTCGGGCAAGATTCCGTTTGCAAGCGACGCGTTCGAGAAGGCGGGCTTGGCTCGCGTTCCTCAGTACGCTGATCCTACGGTTGCCCCCAACGATCATATGCCGCGTCTTATTACGGGCGCCCAGAGCATGCAGACGCGCACCTATACTGCCGATGCCGACAAAATTGCGGCGCTCGCGAAAGATTCCGGTGCGGAGCGTGCATGGCTCAACCCGCAAACGGCGACCAACTTTGGTATCGCCGACGGCGATGAGGCCGAGCTCTCTACCTCTACGGGCAAGATTCGCGTGAAGGTTCGCGTGACGAGCCTCATCAATCCAGAAGCGGTGTACGTACCGCCTCACTATGGCATTGAATCGAAGGAAATGGCGCAGGCAGCCGGCTATGGCGCAAGCGTGTGGGACATCGTACCGCGCGCGAGCGACGCTGCGACCGGCGCGGGCATGGTATGCGAGGTGCCCGTCGAGATCAGGAAGGTCGGTGCATAAGCTATGGCCCGATACGGAATGGTGATCGACACGACCAAGTGCATCGGCTGCGGCGCCTGTCGCTTGGCGTGTCAGAATCAGAACGATTTGCTTTCGAGCATGCCGTTCGTGAAGTTTTCTGAAGTTGAGACGGGCGTATACCCGACGGCTTCTTTGCAAGTGGTCCCTTCGCAGTGCATGCATTGCGAAGATGCGCCGTGCCAGGCGGTTTGCCCCACCGGCGCGACGTATACCAACGAAGACGGCATCGTGTGCATCGATCATGGTCGCTGCATCGGCTGCAAATACTGCATGGCTGCGTGCCCTTACCAGGCGCGTGTGGTTGACGAGCGCACGGGCGCGGTCGACAAATGCCGTTTCTGCACTGTGAGCGCACTCAATGGCACCGAGATGTCGACGTGCGTGACGGCGTGCCCGGCAGGTGTGCGTGTGTTCGGCGATTTGGATGACCCCGATTCGGAAGTCTCCAAGGTTCTTGCCGCGACGCATGCGACCCCGCTTTTGGGCGATGCGACCAAGTCCAAGATTTTCTACGTAAGGTAGGTGGGCGAACATGTCATTTGAACCAGTTTGGGGCGCACCTATTGCGTGGTACCTCTTCCTTGCAGGCTTGGGCGGCGGCGCCTTCATCACTTCGGCGTTCTTGCGCTGGAAGCATCCCGAGGCGCATGGCATGCGCTTCGCTGGCCACATCATTGCTCCTGTGGTCGTTATCATCGGCTTGTTCTTGCTGATGTTCGACGCTGAGGCCGGTTTGCACAACCCGCTGCGTTTCGCGCTGCTTCTGCATAACCCGTGCTCGGTTATGACCTGGGGCGTTGTGTTCCTGGCGGCATTCGTGATTATCGCGCTTATCACGCTTCTGCTCGACTGTTTGAAGAAGCAGGTGCCTGTGTGGCTTGAAATCGCGGGCTCGGTGTTTGCGGTATGCGTTGGCGCATACACGGGCGCTTTGCTTGGCGTGTGCCAGACGTTCCCGCTGTGGAACAACGCTTTGCTGCCGATTCTGTTCTTGGTTTCGGCGGTTTCCACGGGCATGTCTTCGGTGCTGCTTGTGGGCGGCCTGAAGTTCCCCAAGGAATTCGATAGCGTGGGAGTGCTGAAGAAGTTCCACTATTGCTTCCCGATTATCGAGCTTGTGTTGGTGGCTTCGCTGTGCTTCATCACGAGCTACAACTCCGTTGCCGGTTTCGAGTCGGTGATGAGCCTCGTGTGCGGCAACTGGGCGATTTTGTTCTGGCTTGGCTTCATCGTGGTTGGCCTGGTTGCGCCTACCGCGGTTGAGACGTGGCTTTTGTTCATCTCGAAGCCTGGCTTTGAGGAAACCCCCAAGGCGCACTACATTGGCGCTGCTGCCGATGCGGGTGTGCTTATCGGCGGCTTCCTGCTCCGCTTCCTTATCGTGGTTGCGGCGCTGCCGGTGGCTTTGGTGTAGTTGCTTCTCCGTTCTGACGAACGGTAAACGAAGTTTTCGCTATGTGCGAATGGGGCGCTCGCTTTGAAGGCGAGCGTCCCTTTTTTGTGCCCCTCGACCTGTTAAATGCTCGTAGCGTTTAACAGGTCGAGATGTTTCCCTTTCCTTTCTTAGACCGACTCAATGGTTTTGATATTTGTGGGCGGTTGGATTGTTGAACGCTACGAGCATTAACGTGGGCATCTAACGGGTCCACCAAGACGGGTCCTCAAAGCTAATGGCTCGGGCTTCGTGGGAGCGCGGCCAGCAACCGGCAAACGCTATGAGCATTTAACGGCTTTCGGGCAACGGGTGGAGTTTTCGCATTTTGGGGCCGCTGGGTGGTAAAATCGCGCAATCATATGCTGCGGGCGGCAGGCGGGGTGGCCTGTACGCTGCAATCGGGCAGTTTCTCGCGAACTTTTATCGCGAACCCGGGAGCCTATTCGAAAGAACAACTGAACATGAGCATCGTAGAGATCGTTCTTTTGGGCGTTGCGTTGTCCATGGACGCCTTCGCCGTAACCATCTCGAACGCCTTCTGCTATCCGAACGCCTCGCGCGCACGCTTGCTTGCGCTGCCGGTCGCGTTCGGCGTCTTCCAGGCGGGAATGCCGCTGCTTGGCTATTTCCTGGGCGGCGTCGTGGGCGACTTCATCGAAACGTACTCGGGCATCATCACGCTGGTGATTCTTGGCTTTATCGGCGGAAATATGATTAAAGAAGGCGCGTGCGCCCTGCGCGGCGGCGGTGATGGGGAAGAGGAAGTTTCAGAAAATGACAACGCGCTGACGCTCAAAGTGATTTTGGTGCAGGCCGTAGCTACGAGCATCGATGCGTTCGCTGTGGGCGTGAGCCTGCGCGCAGTGAGCGTTGCCGTAGCGCCCGCGGTAAGCATTATCGGTGTTACGACGCTCCTCTGCTGCATTGTGGCATTGGCCATCGGCAAGCGCTTCGGCCATTTGCTGGGCGATCGCGCACAGATTGTCGGCGGCGTGGTGCTCGTTTTTATCGGCATCAAGGCGATGTTCTAAGGTTTCGCCGTTCTGGCGAACGACATAAGTTGCCGGCGCTGTAAGCGGCCATGGCAGCGCATTTTGGATTCGGCCTTCGACTCGCGCACTGAAAGTGCGTGTCGCCTTGGTTTCGCCCGAGCCGCATTCGCCGGCCGCTTTCACTGATTTTGGTGCGAATGTGTCTCTGCCTGCGTTCTTACGGTCTTACCGTGAATGCGCGCGAATTGGAGTACAATTCTAGGTTGCCTATATGAATCAATCGGCCGAAAGGATTGCGCCATGAGCGAAGAGCTGTATGTCGACGGACTGGGGCTGGCCCCCGGAGTCATGGAAACCATCGTCGCGATCGCGGCCAAAGAGGTTGAGGGCGTTGCCAGCGTTGGCTCGTCTACGTTCACGGGCTTGCGTTCCCGCTTCGCCGCAAAGCCGGCTGGCCAGGGTATTGATGTGAGCATGAACGAAGAGCAGGGCGTCGACGTAGCTGTGCATATCGACGTCTTCTACGGCAAGCCCATTCCGCAGGTTGCCGAAGCCGTTCGCCAAACCGTCGCCGATGCTGTGGCAACACAGGTCGGTTTCACCGTATCGTCGGTCGATGTGTATGTCGACGGCATCCGTTTCAATAACTAGTTAGCAAGGTTCCAATTCGCATGAGCAACGTATCTAAACGAATTCTCGCACGTCGCGCTGCGGTGCAGATTCTGTATCAAAGTGAAATCACTGGCGTGCCCGCCGACAAGCTGGTCGACGAAGGCTTGGTCCCCGAAGAGGCCAAGGCGAATGAATATGCGCGCGAATTGGTGTGCGGCGTTTCCGCGCATCGCGCCGAGCTCGACCGCGCGATTGGCGAAAGCTCGCAAAACTGGGCCATCGACCGCATGCCCGTGGTCGACCGCTCCGTTCTGCGCCTCGCTGTTTACGAGATGCGCTACGTTGACGACGTTCCGCAGTCTGTCGCCATCAACGAGGCCGTTGAGCTCGCCAAGGCATTTGGCGGCGAAGACGATTCCCATCGCTTCGTGAACGGCATTTTGGGTCGCCTGGCTCGTTTGTCTGAAAGCGAGCAGGATGTTGCCGCGGAGGCTCCGACCGAGGAGGCCTTTGAAGGCGTTGCCGAGGCTGCGCCCGCCGAGATTCCCACGATGGGCATTCTTTCCGACTTTAAGCCCGCTGAAGCCGATTCGGCCGAAAACGTCGAGTGAGGCTCGCTATGGGCTTGGAATCGCTCGATCGCGAGGCGTTCACGCAGATTCGCGATCGTCTCGATGAAATCGCGACGCAGGTGCGTGGCGACGATATGCCGCTCGATGCGGCGCTCGATTTGTACGATGAGGCCGTGAAGCTGGGCATGAAGGCGACCGAACTGCTCGAAACGCTTGACGCCTCCGATAGCGATGCGCCTTCTTCGGAAGGCGCGATGCAGCGCTAGGCGCGCAAGGCATCCGCGAGGTGCCGAATTTGAATACGGAGATTGGGAGTTCCTTAATGGAGAGCCATCGCATTCTCGATATGATTTCGTCCCCCGCGGACTTGAAGCTCCTCACCAACGAGGAGCTTTCTATACTTGCATCTGAAATTCGCGAGCAAATTATTACGACCACGTCGAAAACGGGCGGCCATGTGGCGCCGAGCCTTGGCGTAGTCGAACTTATTCTGGCATGCCACAGCGTGCTCGATTGCCCTCATGACAAGCTGCTTTTCGATGTGGGCCACCAGTCGTATGCTCATAAGCTCGTTACGGGCCGCTTGGGCGAGTTCGACACTTTGCGCCAATTCGGGGGCATGTCTGGCTTCCCAAAGGCGAGCGAAAGCGAATACGACGTGCACCCTTCCGGCCATGCGTCCGATTCGGTTTCGGTGGCGCTGGGCCTGGCTATGGCACGCGATCTGAATGGCGGCGATGAGAAAATCGTTACCATCATCGGCGATGCGTCGCTTTCGGGCGGCATGGCGTTTGAGGCCCTCAATCAGCTGGGCCAGTTGCAAACGCCCATGGTCATTATTCTGAACGACAACGAGATGTCTATCTCGCGCAACGTAGGTGCGCTCGCTCGTTATTTGGGCGAAAAGCGTGCGAGCCGCGAATACACGCGTACGCGCGATTCGGTGCAAAGCGTACTCGAGGCAAGCGGTCCGCTTGGCCGCGGTCTGGTCGATTTGGGCCGCAACGCGAAAGATTCCTTCAAACAAATGGTCATTCCGGGCGAGATGCTCTTCGAAAAGCTCGGCATCACGTGCACGGCACCCATTCCCGGTCACGATATCGCCGCGCTCAAGCGCGCGTTGCGCGTGTGTCTTAAGGCCGACGGTCCCACGCTTTTGCATGTGGTCACCAAGAAGGGCAAGGGTTATGAACCCGCCGAAGAAAACCCCAGCAAATTCCATGGCATTGGGCCATACGACATCGCGACGGGCGAAGTGAAGAAGGGCTCAAGCTCCGCCCCGAAGTACACGAGCGTATTCTCGAAGGCTATTGTCGCTGAAGCCGAGCGCGACCACGATATTGTCGCCATCACGGCTGCCATGAAAGATGGCACGGGCTTGGCCGCGTTCTCTGAGAAATTCCCGAAGCGATTTATTGATACGGGTATTGCCGAGGAACATGCCGTCGCGCTTGCGAGTGGCTTGGCGCTTGGCGGGAAAAAGCCCGTCGTGTGCATTTACTCGACGTTCATGCAGCGTGCGTTTGACCAGCTCGTAATCAATAATGCCCTTGCGAATACCAATGTGGTGTTTTGCCTCGATCGCGCAGGGCTCGTGGGCGACGATGGCCCTACGCACCACGGCGTGTTCGATATCGCATATGGTCGCATGGTTCCTGGCGTTCGCATGATGGCTCCTTCCGACGAGGCCGAGCTCGTGCATATGCTCCATACGGCTTTGGCGCTCGAGGGCCCGGTTATTCTTCGCTGGCCGCGCGGCGAAGCGCGAGGCGTCGAGCTTCCTGCTGTGCCCCAGGTACTTGAAGAGGGCAAATCTCGCACGACGCGTGAAGGTTCCGACGTGGCTATTCTCGCGTTCGGTCGCATGGTGCAAGAGGCGGAAGGCGCCGCCGATATCCTTGCTAAGGAAGGCGTTTCCGTGCGCGTTGTCGATATGCGTTGGATTAAGCCGTTTGACGAGGAGGCGGTTCGCAAGGCCGCGCTCGAATGCAAGCTCGTGTGCACGGCTGAAGAAGGCGCCATTGAAGGCGGCATTGGCGAAGGCATTCTGGAGGCTCTTGCCGCAAACCCGCCGGCGCAGGTGCCGCCCGTGCTCACGTTTGGCATTCCTGACGAATTCGTTGAGCAGGGCAAGGTGCCTCAGCTGCACCATATGCTCGGCATCGATTCGTGCGGCATGGCTGCTCGCATTCGCGAGAAATACGCGGAGCTGTAGGCGTGGCGAAGAAAACTGCGCAGCCGGGTGCGCCGCAACCTAAAAAACCGAAACAGAAGAAAATCCGCTTGGACGATTTGCTCATTGAGCGCGGCTATTTCGCCGATAGGGGTGAAGCGTTGCGCGCGGTTCTCGCGCATGAGGTGCGTGCGAATGACGTGTATTCTACAAGCGCTGCGGTATTGGTGAGCCCCGATGCCGATGTGTTTGTGCGCAATCGTCGCGCCTATGTGAGCCGTGGCGGGCACAAGCTCCAAGGGGCGCTTGATGCGTTCGCTCAAGATGTGCGTGGCGCACGCTGTATCGATATCGGTTCATCGACGGGCGGTTTTACCGACTGCCTGCTTCAGGCGGGCGCCGCCGAAGTCGCGTGCGTCGACGTGAACTACGGACAGCTCGCGTGGAAGCTCCGCGAAGATGAGCGTGTGCGCGTGTTCGAGCGCACGAATATCAAAACGGCCGTTCCCGCTGAGCTTGGCGCGCCGTTCGATATCGTCGTGGCCGATTTGTCGTTCATTGGCTTGGCCGGATTGGCCGACGTATTCGCTGCATTGTGCGCGCCTGGCACGGTGTGCTTGCTGCTCGTGAAGCCCCAGTTCGAAAGCGCCCACGACGAAACCGACCGCGGCATCGTGCGCGATGAATCGGTTCGACTGCGCGTCGTGAAGGAAGTTTCCGATGCTTTCGCTGCAGTCGGCTTCTCGATTGAGGGCGCGGTAGAAAGCCCCATCAAGGGTGCTGAGGGCAACGTGGAATATCTTGTTAAGGCCGTCTATCAGGCATAGGTTGCATGTCGCGAGCCCGAGGCACGGTGTGCGCTGAAGTGAACGCCGCCCGTGCCGTTGGGGGTGTCGTTCGCGGCATTCGAGCGTTGATTCGCGCGCGGTCGTGCCGCTCGGATGCCGCCGTTGTTTAGCTTCCGTCGTTGCCACGTACGTACCGCTGCACCACTTGGGTGCGCCGCCTGGTGCCGTGCGATCGGGGTCAAGAGCGTCTCGCTCGAACTCGTCTTTTAAACAATCCATACAGAAGATGACCGCCATAAAAGGCGATTTTCTTTTGTCGCTCTGTCCTCTCCGAAATTAACGATATAAATTCCTAATTAGTATTCCATTTTTCTTTTATTCGGTCTAATATGATATCTAGTTGTTAACATATAAGCAACGACACAAGGGGGTAAGGAAATGGATGCGTTGTTTGACGTGGCGCTGCTCTCGCGAATTCAGTTCGCGGTAACGGTGGCCTACCATTTCATATTCGTTCCGCTTTCGATAGGCTTGGGCCTTATCACGGCGATTTTTGCGACGAAGTATTATCGAAGCCGCGATGAAAAAGATGGCGCCGCCATGCATTTCTGGGTGCGCATCTTCACGGCGACGTTTGCCATTGGCGTTGCGACAGGTATCACCATGGAGTTCTCTTTTGGAACCAACTGGGCCGATTACTCGCGCTTCGTAGGCGATATTTTCGGTGCGCCGCTTGCCGCCGAGGCCCTGTTCGCCTTCTTCCTGGAATCGGTTTTCCTTGGTGTTCTTCTCTTTGGCGAAAAGAGAGTGTCGCCTAAGTTCTACACGGTGTCGGCGTGGCTTGTGTGGGCGGGTTCGTGCTTGAGCGCGCTGTGGATTCTGATCGCCAATTCGTGGATGCAAACGCCGGCTGGCGCCGAGCTTGCGAGCGATGGTTCGAAGGCCGTTATCACCGATTTCCTTGCGGCGGCTTTCAATCCCTCGATTCTGCCGCGTTATACGCACGTGATCGTGGCGCTGCTCATTTTGGGCGCATTCGTGTCCATGGCGGTTGGAGCGTGGTATTTGCTGAAGGGCAAGCACTCCGATTTTGCGATGAAAACCGTGCGCATTGGCGCCGTGGTAGGCATCGTCGCATCGTGCGTGATGATTGTGACGGCCCATGCTTCGGCGGTGGAGGTTTCGGAAGAGCAGCCCACGAAACTGGCCATGATGGAAGGCATGTATAACGACGAGGTGCCGCCGCTGTACGCTTTTGGCTGGGTTGACGAAGAAAGCCAGCAGGTCATTACTCCGTTCGCAATTCCTGGCGGCACGAGCTTCTTGGCAACGGGCACGTGGGATGCCGAATATGCCGGCCTTAATTCGCTCGCCGAAACCGAAAAGTATGGCGAGATGGACGTCGCCGACATGCCGGTGAATTTGGTGTTCCAGTCGTATCACCTGATGGTTGCGATGTATGGCCTCATTATGCTCACCGCGATTCTTGCGATTGCGTTCTCGATGCGTGGTGGGCGCATTGCCACCATGCGTTGGCTGCAGAAGCTCCTCGTCGTATCTCCTCTGTTCCCGTTTATTGCCATTCAGGTTGGTTGGATTACCGCCGAAGTCGGCCGCCAGCCATGGGTCGTGTATCCGTCGACGTCGGGTCCCGATGGCGTGAGCCTTCTTACGAATAACGCCATATCGCAGGCGGTATCGGCGCCCGAGCTGCTGCTCACGCTGGCTTTGTTCGCAGTGGTGTATGCGTTCTTGTTCATTGGCTGGGTGCGCGTGATTTCGCACTTCATTAAGCGCGGCCCCGTCGATGCCGTTGCGGCTGTTGAGAGCGCCGCACCGGCAGCGCCTGCTGCGAAGACCTGCGATGCAAAGGATGGTGAATAGCGATGAGCGCTCTCGCTGTACTGTGGTTTTTCTTGATATTCGTGCTTATCGCGGGTTATTTCGTGCTCGATGGGTTCGATTTGGGCGTAGGCGTACTCTATCGTGCGCTTGCGAAAACCGACGCCGAACGCGCCCTTGTGCGTCGCAGCATCGGCCCTGTGTGGGATGGCAACGAGGTGTGGCTGCTCACGGCGGGCGGCGCGCTGTTTGCTGCGTTTCCCGCGGCGTACGCCACGACGTTTTCGGGGTTTTACCTGGCGGTCATGCTCGTGCTCTTCGGCCTGATTGTGCGTGCGGTCTCGCTTGAGTTTGGCGCGCACGACCCGAAGTGGGGCCGCGCGTGGGATGCGTGCTTTACAATCGGTTCGTTTTTGCCTGCCCTGCTGTTAGGTGTGGCGCTCGGCAACGTGATTGCCGGCGTGCCGCTTGCGGCGAACGGCGACTATGCGGGCGTGCCGCTGCTTGGCTTGCTTTCGCCGTTTACGCTCGTCGTTGGCGCGCTGGGATTTGCGATGTGCATGGCGGCGGGTGCTGCATGGGTGGCGCTGAAGACTGAACGCACGAGCGCAGTGCATGGGCGTGCGGAAAAGCAGCGTCGCGTGTGGCACGTTGTGGCCCTCGCGCTGTTCGTGGTGGCGACTGTGCTTGCATTTGCCGTGGTGAAACCTCAGTTCGCCCCGGGCATGCTGGTCGCGGGTGCGATTTTTGCCATCGCTTTCGTCGTGTGTATTGCGGCATCGATTGCTCAGGCGAAAAAGGGCAACGATCTGGCCGCCTTCGTTCTGCAATCAATCGCGGCGGTATGCTTGGTGGCGTTGACTGCGGTGTCGTTGTTCCCGAATTTAGTTGTTGCGGCACCCGGCAGCGTGGGCGAATCCATTACGCTCATGAACGCCGCGTCGTCCGATACGTCGCTCGCATGGATGACGGGCATTGCCTGCATCGGCGTGCCGTTGGTGCTGGTGTACCACGTGATTGCCTATCGCGTGTTCAGCGGGCGCATTGCTGAAGAGGATGTGGCTTAAATGGGCGGCATGGCGAACAAGAAGGGTGCCTCTCAAAGGCGCAGGAGCGTTGTTGGGGAGCGGGGGAGCTCTGCCAATGAGCAAGGGGGTGCATCGGAAAAACGCCTCTACGAGAAATGGCTCTCGATGCTCTGCGTAGGCATGGCGATCTTTGGCATTGGCGTGATGCTCGTGGGCTATAAAGCTCCAACGGTGGGGCTGGTTGCGACAGTTGTGATGCTCATAGGCGCATCGGCGCTTTTCGCGATCAAGGCGAAGCAGAACATGCGAGAGTAAGCGTGCCCTGGCGCCCTGCCGCTTCGCGCCTTGTGCGTGGCGGCGGGCAAAATCGCGACAATGTGCCACCCGTAAGGAAAGGCGAGTCGTTTTGGACGGCTCGCCTTTTTTGTGTGAGGGGCTGAATGAAGTTGCCGAGTTGGGTTGGTTTGCTTCGATGCGGATAGCTAGAGGTCTTTTCGCTGGTAAATCGTCGTGCTTATGGCGCAGCTTAGAGCGAAGAGCGCAAGCGATACGACGGTCAGCGAAACGAACAGAAGGCTTAAGTGGGCATCGGCCCAGGTGTCGAGATTGTGCAGCAGCATGGGGTCGAACGTCTGCTTCAGCATCGCGAGGCAAATGCAGAAAAAGAGAACGGCGAAGCACATGAAATAGCGTACGCCTTTCGTGGCGCCGAATTTGATGAGGAACGGCTCGCCAATGGCCACCATGATAACCACTGAGAAAGTTGCGAAAAGTGACCCTGCTGCCACCTCGGTCGTTGGCATTGTTTCGAATTCGTGGACGAACGAGGGCAAAATGGCATTGAGCGCGATGCCAAGCATCGTCGCGCACGCCGCGGCGATGAGGGACGCGAGAAGAATCGAGCCATATCGCGCGGCAATAACATCGCGACGTGAGAAAGGCAGCGATGCACGATAACGTTTCCAGCCGTTTTGGTCGTCATATGAGGTGAGCGAGAACATGGAAATCATAGGAACCATGGCGCTCACGCAGGCGACCGCTGGAATGCAATTGCCCATAGCCAACGCCATAATGGCACAAACAGGCACGAGTATCACGGCGAATGCCGGCATGAAGGTGCTCAAGATGACAAATTCCGATTTCAATGCCGCTTTCATTGTGTGATTCCTTTCAACGTAAAGCGCAGGTAGTCTTCGATTGATGCGTGGTCGCAGGGGATTTCAGGAAATGCTTCGGAGAACTCGAAGCGGTTGGGCACGAGCACGTCGCAACTGAATTCGCGTCGCTCAACGAGCGCTTCTTCGACGCATTCGAGAATCGTGTGAGCCTGTTCTGCAGTGCAATGGGCGACGCCTGCCATGTCGGTAATTTCTTCGCGAGGCATATTGAAAATGATGCGGCCGTCATCGATGGCCACAACGCGATCGGCAATGCGGTCCAAATCGCTTGTGATATGGCTCGACAGCAACACGCCGTGGCCTTCCTGGGTGGCGAATTCGCGCAAGGTGGCGAGTACGTCGTCGCGAGCGATGGGGTCGAGCCCCGCGGTGGCTTCGTCGAGCACGAGCAAATCGGCCTTGTGCGAAAGCGCCACGGCAAGCTGCAGTTTCATGCCCATGCCGCGGGAGAGATCCTTCACTTTCGCCTTGCGATAAAGCGAAAACTGCTCGGCGAGGCGCCAGAACTGCGCTTTGTCCCAGGTGGGGAAGGCGGGCGCGAGACAGCGCTCCATCTGTGCAATGGTGAATTCCGCTGGATAGGGGCAGGTGTCGAACACCACGCCGATGCGTGAGCGCACGTGGCGCTGTGTGCTGTCGGGCGCATTCGGGCCGAAGGGCTCGCCGAACAGGCGCACCTCGCCGGCATCAAGTTTCATGAGCCCCAACGCGGCTCGAATAGTTGTGGTTTTGCCCGCGCCGTTTGCGCCGACGAAACCGACGATCTCGCCTGGCGCTACGGCAAGGTTCACGTTGCGCAGCGCGAAGCTGTCGCCAATCTGGCGCTGTGCATCTTTGATTTCCAAAAGGTTCGCCATGATGCCGCCTTTCTATTCATGCGTTTCGGGGGCTACGAGGTCAAGCGCCTTATGCAGATCGGCGCGGGTAACGCCGAGCGTTTCGGCGAGCGCCGCCGCTTGTGCGAGCAGCGCTTCCATGCGTCGCAGTTCTTCTTCGCGCAGAAGCCCTTGATTGCCTGCTGCGACGAAGCAGCCCTTGCCCTGGACGGTTTCGATGAAGCCCGCTTCCTCTAAATCGGAGTAGGCGCGCTTGGTGGTAATGACGCTCACGCCGAGCCCGTTTGCAAGGGCGCGAATCGATGGCAGCTTCTCGCCACTCACCAACGTGCCCGCCAAAATATGCGCTCGAATCTGCGACGCGATTTGCTCGTAGATGGGCTTGTCGCTCGAGTTGGATAGGATGATGTCCACGATGGTTCCTTTACGTGTATATAACCGGTAAGCACAGTATATATACACTATGCACAGTTGCGCAAGCCAAATTTCGAACAAAATCGAATTGGACGATTCATCAGGCGATATATTCAATTGTATTGATTGCCTCTTCGCTATTGAAGAAACCCGCTTTGTTTGAGGCTAGAAACAATCCTCGTCATTGGCTGTTTGTTTCTCTTCGCACGTCTTCGTGCCCAAAATCTCAAACAGCTCTTTGCGCGAGTGAATGTCGAGCTTTTGGTAAATATGGCGTATATGGGCTTTGACGGTGCCGTTGGCTACGATGAGTTCATTTTCGATATCGGAAATCGTTTTGTGTTGTGCGAGCAGCAGCAAAACTTCCTGCTCGCGCGCCGATAGGCCTTTTTCTTTCGAGATGGCATCGCAGCGATCGACGAGCGCATGTCTTTTTTCAATGGGGTCGCTGCCGTTTTCGGCATAGAGGAACTTCGCGCCCCAGCGGCTTGCCAGCTCGCGTTCCGAGAACAGGATGACCGTGCCGCCGATGATGGCGAGAAGGGCGACGCCCGAAGACACAAGGTCGCCGTTGAGGGATGAGGGCGCGATGGCGTCGATGCCCGCATCGACGTAGCGTCCGAGCATCATGAAGAGCGCGCGAACGCCGCGCTCAATGCCGAAGAGCCATATCGCCGAAACGCCGTAACGGTAGCAGATGTTGGCCAGAATGAGCATGATGAGAATCGAGAATGCCGTATAGCCTCCGGTGGCGCAGAAGTTGCCCCAGAACGAGTCGAACAGGCCCAATGCCGAAGGAATGATGAGCGCGCCCGCCATAAGCGGCAGGGCCGTGCGGTATATGGCGCCGAAGTCGAAGTTCTTGCCCTGCAGAACAACGCCCACCATAACCACGAGCGCGGCCGCGACGGTGCCCAGTGCCGAATGGGGGCCGAACGTGCCTGCATAGAGGTATTTCTCGAGCAGCCCGTAGGCGAAAGCGTAAATCGCCATAAGGATGATGATTTTCCAAGGCACGGAGAACTTGGCCCATGTGGTGCTTGGCAGATTGTCGCCCGGAAGCACATTGAAGCTTCGGGCGGCGCACAAAAGCGAGAATATCGGCAAAATCGAGGTCATGACGAAGAGCCATGGAATGGCGAAACCGCGGTAGATATATATCATGAGGGCGTCTACGATAATTGACCCCGAATAATAGAAGGCCACACGCATGGGGTTCATGCATCCATAGAGCTCGCTCCAAATAAGGATCATGAGCGCAATGCCTATGCCGCCCGCAATCGACGCGACGATGGCAAGGTGTTCGGCGATTCCTGGATAGAACAATGATGAAAACGTGCACACGGTTGCGAGGGTGAGTAGCGTGCCGCAAAGCACCCAGGCGGCGTGTTTCGAATAGAACGGGGAAACCTTGCGCGCTCCCAGCGCGCAGCCCAAAAGAACGATGCTCATAACAATATCGAAGAGGTCTCGCGTCGCGAAGTGTGCCGACGGGAAGTCGACGAACGATCCGACGAAGACGATTTCGATCCATGCGCGATAGATGCCGAGTCCCAAAAAAGCGAGCGGTAAAAACCCCGCCGAGCTAAAAGGTACGTTTGCGTTGCGTATGACGCGATCTTTTTGATTTCTCATGGTGCCTAAACCCCTCCTGGCACGTAACCTTGCCCACCATTATAGGGCTCTCATTGCTGCGGCAGGACAGCAAGCTGGATAAAACAGTTGTTGTAGAAAGAAAGAAACGACTGTTCAATTGGGGTGTTATAGGGGCGTGTTACATATTTAAACCCAGAATCTGCCCTGTGCGGTCGATTACGCAGCCTTTTTTCGGGCATATGGTGCAGCTATGCCGACGGGGCAAAAGGGATCGCACAATGTGCAGGGCTCCGTCGAAACGAGAATGAACAAGGAGGGTTTCATCATGAAGGAAATGAGCCGTAGGGATTTGTTCAAAATCGGTGGAGTCGCAGCCGCTGGCGCTATGGGCGCTTCGATGCTCGCGGGCTGCTCGCCTTCTGGCGAGAAGAAATCGGAAGGCGGAAACGCCGCCGCCGACGACAAGAAGGTCAACGATATCGCAGGCCATTATCGCGCTGGCACGCCGTCGTTCCTTTCTGCGCCTGACCCCATTACCGATATCAAAGAAACAAAGGAATACGATGTCGTGATTGTCGGCGCTGGCGCTGCAGGCGTTCCTGCCGCGATTTCCGCCAAAGAGGCTGGCGCGACCGTTGCCCTTATCCAGAAAGAAGCGACTGCGATTTCTCAGGGTAATACCGCTACGGGCATTCTTCTTGACGGTTCCGACCCCGCGGGCGTTTCCGCTGTTGTATCGACGCTGCTCAAGGAGCACCAATTCCGCGGCAACCGTGCCCAAGTTGAACTGTGGGCCAAAAATTCCGGCGAGGCGATTACGTGGATCTTCGAGCTTGCCCAGAAGGTCGGCGCCCAGGTTTCCGATACGACCAAAAAGTGGACCTCTGCGGTGAAAACCGTGAATGGGTATCCGTTGAGCTATCTGTCCATCGATTTCGGCCCGAAGCCCTATAACACGGGCGACGGCATGCGCGCCTTGGCCGACTATGCCGAAGAGCAGGGCGTCGAGATTTTCTATAACACCGAGGCGAAGCAGCTCGTGGGCGATGCCGACAGCGGCATCACGGGCGTTATCGCCAAGGGCGCCGATGGCAATATCCAGTTCAATGCCAAGAAGGGCGTTATTCTTGCCACGGGCGATTACCAGAACGACGACGAGATGATGGATTACTATCTGCCCGACCTGCATTACTTGGGTCGCAAGCAGAACAACAAGACTGGCGACGGCATTAAGATGGCCGTGTGGGCTGGCGGCCAAATCGAGCCGATTGCCCATACCAAGATGCTGCACGACTTCGACGCCGGTCCGGGTTCTATGTGCGACATGCCCTTCCTGGCTGTGAAGATGAACGGCGAGCGCTTCGCCGACGAAACCGCTGGTATGTCCCGCATGAACTGCTTCCTGCGCAGCGAGGAGGATGCGGGCAATTACTGCCAGATTTTCGATTCGAACTACATGACGCAGGCCGAGAAGTGGCCGGGCAAGCTGTTCGACCCCGATGCGCTGAAGGCGTATATGCCCGAGGAAAGCGGCGAGAAGAAGGGCGTGTACGAAGACCAGGTCGCAACCTTCAAGGCCGACACGCTTGACGAGCTGGCCAAGAAGCTGGGCATTACCGATGCCGCCGCATTCAAGAAGAGCGTTGAGCGTTACAACGCGCTTGCGGCCGAAGGCAAAGACGAAGACTTCGGTAAAGATGGCAAGTGGCTCACCACGATCGACACCCCGCCGTTCTATGGCATTCACCGCAAGGTTCGCGTGTCGGCCATCGTCTCTGGCGTGCATGTCGGCGAGCACATGGAAGTGCTGAAGGCCGACTCCACCGAACCCATCAAAGGCCTGTACGCCATCGGCAACACCGCAGGCGACTTCTACTGCGGCATTGATTACACGATGTGGATGCCTGGTCTGTCTCTCGGCCGTGCGCATACCCAGGGCTACGTCATGGGCAAATACGTCGCGAACCTTTAAGCGAGAAGGGCGCACCGCCCGCATTTACGATATCCCCTGTCGGCTGAGCGTTTCTCCCTCCCTCGCTTCAGCCGAAGCTTGAAAGCGGACCGCACATGGTGCGGTCCGCTTT
>OLOJ01000378.1_pt1 | contig 46417 bp, 36 predicted proteins | sample 1672251 | NCBI WGS metagenome assembly OLOJ01 (sample SAMEA3136664, study PRJEB25190) | human gut metagenome | biome: human gut; feature: human-associated habitat; material: faeces | place: Austria | collected 2013 | reverse complement strand
CAGAGCACCTGACTCTTAATCAGGGTGTCCAGGGTTCGAACCCCTGATCGCGCACCATGGACGAGCAACTGAGGTTGCTCGTTTTTTTATTGTTTTTTGGCGGCCGGCTGCTGGGCCAGGGCAAGATGTTGGCGTCCTGTAACGGAGGCATAAGGCTTTGCCGGTAAACGGGCGCCAACTTGGGCGGTGACCGGGCCGCCTTTTCCTGTTTTTTCGGCCCGGGGTTGGTGCACGAATCCCCGCAGACCCTTGTTCTTTCGTTCCCTTTGCACCAAGTCTCTGGGACTTTTCGGCGCTCGGCCGGCGCGGACTTGGTGCACAGACCCCCGCAAAGCCTTGTTCTTTCGTTCCCTTTGCACCAAGTCTCCGGACCTTTTCGGCGCTCGGCCGGCGCGGACTTGGTGCACAGACCTCCGCAAGGCCTTGTTCTTTCGTCCCCTTTGCACCAAGTCTCCGGACCTTTTCGGCGCTCGGCCGGCAATGGGGCGCCAACTCGGCCGGCTGCCGACTACCGGCCGGCACTCGGTGGAAAGTTTCCGGCCGGCGCCTTGAAAGCAGAAAAGGAGAATGGCCGCGGCCATTCTCCTTTTCCTCTTTCCCTCAATCGAAAGCTTCCGGCGGGACGCCGGAAGCTTTCGAACTGTTATTCTTATGCAGTATATCGGTCCAGTCGATATCTATATCGTAGTTCTGCTAGCTTTATGTACTGTGATGCCCCAGAAAATATACTCGATAAATTGAATCGATAAAATCCCCAATGGAATCATCATCACCTGCCAATAGTTACCTGCAGCGACCGCTACCCCAGAATCGCTTATAGTGTAGAGAGATTTGTCCATCCCTATGCCGTGAAAAACGATCCAAGCCAGAATCGCCACCGACCATACTACCTCTAATGCCAAGTTTTCTCGATCCGTCCGCCGCCATTTCTTCACAGCCATTTGAAATACCTCAAACAGCACTCCGAACCACGCAAACAGAATCGGTGTTTCCAGTACATCTACGAATCGTCTCCCCGTATCTCCAAACTCAAATGGCGGCGTACCATTGAACATGCTCATTTCACCATATTTTGATTCTATGAAATACAGTACGGATAACAACACAGCGAAAAGCGCTATACACAATATTTTGTACGTTTTCAATCATCTCACCGCCTTGTAAGTGATAAGTTCACGAATCCTTTTCTAATTTTCCTCAATAAACTGAAGCAGGCCTTCGGCGCCCTTTACGATGCCACCCCGGTCTTCCGGTGCGCATCCCAGATGGGTGAACACTTCACCGATGAACACATCGTTTTTCTGCAGGCAATCAAATACCCGATCGATGATTCCCCGGCACATTTCCTGTTCCTGCATCGGGCCGAACGGATTGGCAAAATACGTGGTGGAAATGCCGGTCTCCTGTGTCGTCCCTTTGGCCATTCTTTTACCCTCGATGAAGATGCTCTTCGCCTCTTCCAGATTCTCCACTTTCCGCAGACCGATTCCGTCCCCGTAGTTGTTGGCGTAGACGAACAAATCCACCGGATGGCTTTCCGTAATTACCGCATACGGCGCTGCCGGCGTGATAACGCGGGCGTTGGCTTTATCCGGGTTGAAGAAAACGGAACGGTTCATATCCCGGTACGGCGTTGCCGGATCCAGGTCGTCCAGCCGCACGAAGGCCCCGATTTCCGAACCCTGTGCGTACACCTGTCCGTCGTGAATGTGGAAAGTACCCATGTCATCGAAGACCACCTCGATGTTGGCGATTTTGTCGTCGCCCAGAGATTTCAGTGCTTCAATGGTTTCCGATTTGCCGGCGCCGGAATCCCCCATCAAGCAGATTCCCTTCTTTTTGCCGTTCTTCAGCGTGATGTTGACAAAGGCGCCGTGAATCGGCAGCCAGCCCCGCTGCATCATCGCCACGTTGTGGAGGGTCAGCACGCTCTTCTTCATGTAGCCGAAATACGTGATTTTTTCGCTGTAAGAAACGCTGCCCACCCACAGAGCGTTGTCCTCGTCATAATAGAATCCGCACCGATCCTTTCCGTCCTGATTGCCGAAAATCAGGATGCAGTCCGGCTTCTTGGAAGCTTCCTTTTTGGTTGCCAGCTCAAACAGGTTGGCGCAAGCCACGCCGCTGGCCATGAAGTCCCGGTGGAAGTAAATGAAAATCGTCAGGTCGCCCACTTTTGCTGGGAAGCAGAAGAATTCCTCCCGATTGCCCGCAAAATCCTCCATCGGATTGGTATCCAGCTTCTCGTACGGCCACTCCCGCTTGTTGGACTTGGTATACAGAATCATCGGCGTCCGCAGCATGACGGAATCGATGAACATCATTTTACGAAGGGCATCGTAGGTGGAGTCGAACATAAAAGCATCATTTCGATACAGTGCCAGGCTGGCGTTAGTGCCCGCCGGCTGCTGACGATACACTTTGTTCGCTCTTCCCATCAAAGTCTGTTCCAGGCGACGGAACGTGGACAGCAGCAGCTGGTTGTGCTGGGAATCGCTGGCAACGAACACCGTGGACTCCACATCTCTCCGGCGATCTGTGGTGATGGAGTACCGGGCATGGCTCTTCCAGAAATCGTAGATACCCTCCACGAAGGCCAGTGCCGTCTCCCGATCTTCAATATACGGCATATCCACCTCATCCGCATCGAAAACGATCAGTTCCCGGGCGAACTTACACAGCGCCTGCACCGCATTCTTTTCCGACATGTCCCGAACCGCCCAGTCGTACAATCTGCAATCCCGCTCCCGCAGGTATTCCAGATAATGGGCCACGAAAGCCTTGAATTCCTTGGACTTCAGCAAATCCGAACGCGACTCCGGATAAGCCAAATCAAAATTCAGAATTACCATGTCATCGGTCAGATAAATTTTCTCTTTCATTTCCTCTCCTATCGCTAAAACCCGCTCAGCATTTCGCACAACGAAATGTAGCTATGATACAAAACTACGTCGATTGTACCACACCGAGCGGGTTTATGATAGGTTTTTTATGACCTTATCCAAATTTATTATTTGTTTTTATCATCTATAACAATTTTCTATGCATCGGTCAACCTTTTTTAATACCCTAAAAACAGGTTCGCCGCGTCTGAAGTTTCCGGGGAAAAGTTCCCGGAAAAACCCGAATATCGTTAAGCATGCTTCCCGCCCAAGGAAAACAGTCCGATAATCAGGCCGATGATCAACAGCGGCATCGCCAAGTGGAGCAGTCCTCCCAGCAGCATCGCCACCAGCACAAAGGGCAGTCCCAGCACCCAGAACACGGCTTTCATCAAGCCCCAGGTCGCCCGAAGCGCCAGCGCAATCATTTCGAACACCAGAAATATTATTCCGATTGTAAACAGCGTAATCATTTTTTACTCCCTATTCTCCAAGTTCTTCTGCATTTGGAAATTGCTTTCCGCCGCCTGCTTGGTCTGTTCGCTGGATTCTTCCCGCAGGCACGGGTCGTCCAGCTTCTCTTCCGCCTTTGGCCGGTACGGCTTAATCGGGGTTTTGTCCCCAATGCCCAGCGCCTCTCCGGCCACGCCCAGGGATGCCACGGAATCCATGATATCCGTCGGCATGTAAATCTTGGTGGCCTGGCCGTCGGAAATCTCCTTCAATGCCTCAATTCCTTTTAGCTTCAATACGTTTCCGTTCGGGCTGGCCTCATTCAGCATCTTGAGACCTTCCGCCTCTGCCTGGTACACCAGCTCGATGGATTTCGCCCGGCCTTCCGCCAGAGCAATCTGCGCTTCCTTCTCCGCTTCCGCCGCCAGAATCTTCGCCTTCTTGTCACCTTCCGCACGGGATACCACGGATTCCTGGTGCGCCTGGGCTTCCAGCACCGTCTGTCTTCTTTCCCGCTCTGCTCTCATCTGAGTGGTCATGACGTCTTCGATTTCCTTCGGCGGAGTGATGTTCTTCAGCTCCACGCGGGTAACCTTCAGACCCCACGCATCCGTCGCTTCATCCAGAATGGTCTGAAGTCTTCCGTTGATTTCATCTCTGGAAGTCAAGGTCTGGTCCAGCTCCATGTCACCGATGATGTTTCTCAAGGTGGTGGCAGACAGGTTCTGCAGACCGAAAATCGGATCCTCTACGCCGTAGGTGTACAGCTTCGGATCGAATACCTTGGCGAAAACCACGGAATCGATGCGCATGGTAACGTTATCCTTTGTGATTACCGGCTGCGGCGGAAAATCCAGCACCTGCTCCTTCAAGCTGATTTTCTTTACAATCCGGTCCAGAATCGGAATCTTTACGTGAATTCCGGCCTCCCAAGATGCCTGGTATTTACCCAGACGCTCGATGACATACACGGCCTGCTGCGGCACGATTCGCACGTTCGGCAGTACCAGCACTAAAATAATCACAACTAAAGCAATAATCATCATTTTTTCCTCCCTATATCAACATGAGAAATGCTTCCAATGAATCTCCCTGAATAATCAAAAAGACCCATAACGACAGCGCATCTGTCGCCATGAGTCTTGCAATTTAAAACAAGCCGGGTCCTTTCTCTGGAAAGCCGAGGTGACGACTTGCTGCGCCGAAGCGCCTGCTACTCCCTCACGGAGTTGGTTCGATTCATTTGTGACGCAATAGTACCACACTCCATATCCGGTGTCAACCATTGTTTTGTGAATTATTTTTTGCCGATCAGCAGGGCAAAATATCCGGCATTTTCCGGGATTTCTTCCATTTTTTCATACACCTTTTCCCCCGACATCCCGCAGTTTTCCACGCCCTGTACGGACAGGCCCGCCGCGGCGGATTCTTTTTTTACCCGGGACAGTTGTAGTATCTCGTTTCTTCCGGATTCATAATCGCCGTGCCGCAGCCTCGGTCGGTGAAAATCTCCAGCAGCAGGCAGTGAGGAATCCGGCCGTCCAAAATGTGCACCCGGTTGACGCCGCCTTCGATGGCTTTGAGGCAGTTCTGCACCTTCGGAATCATGCCGCCGGTGATGATGCCCTCTTCAATCATCTCTTTGGCCTCATCGGTGTACAGCTCCGACACAAAAGAATCCTCATCGTTGATGTCCTCGTACACGCCGGAGGTGTCCGTGAGGAACGCCAGCTTGTCCGCTTTGAGGGCTTCCGCAATGGCCTCTGCCGCATAGTCCCCGTTGATGTTGAAGCTCTGACCGTCTTCGCCGATTCCAATCGGATAGATGATTGGGAGAAAATCATCATCCAACAGGTCGTAGATGATTTTCGTATCCACGTGCTTCACGGTGCCAACGTATCCGATGTCCTTGCCGTCGGGTTTGGCCTGTTCCGCCGCCATCAGCCGGCCGTCCTTGCCGCTGATGCCCACCGCCCGGACGCCCAAATTCTGTGCCAAAGTCACCAGGTCGCTGTTCACTTTTCCCAAAACCATTTCCGCAATCTCCAAGGTGTCCGCGTCGGTAATTCGCAAACCGTTGTAAAACTTCGGCTCCACACCAGCCTTCTTCATCCAGCGGCTGATTTCTTTTCCGCCGCCGTGCACTATCACCGGTTTGAAGCCGCAAAGCTTCAGGAGAACCACATCCTCGATCACGTGATTCATCAGCGACTCGTCCAGCATGGCGCTGCCGCCGTATTTTACCACGATGATTTTGCGGTTGAAACGCTGTATATACGGAAGCGCCTCTACCAGCACTTCCGCTTTCTCCAAATATTTGTTCAAATCCATTCCTGCGCCTTTCTATTATGAACGATAAGAACCGTTGATTTCAACATATTTGTAAGTTAAGTCGCAGCCCCAGGCATAGGCTTCTTCTTCGCCGTCGTGAAGGTCGATTTCCACGGTCACCTTCTTTTCCGACATGACTTTCGTGGCAAAATCATCATCGAACGGCACGGAAGCGGATCCCTTGCACACCTCCACCGTTCCTGCTGCGGAGCATACGCTGACATCGATATTGGATGCGTCAAAATCACAATCCGCATATCCGATGGCGCAGAGAATTCTTCCCCAGTTGGCATCCGATGCAAACACCGCCGCTTTGAACAAGGAAGAGCAGATGACGCTCTTGGCAACCTTTCTCGCACCGTCCTTGTCCGGCGCTCCGGTCACGTGGGCTTCCAGCAGCTTCTCGCAGCCTTCGCCGTCGCCGGCGATTTTCTGAGACAGGTCCACGGCTACGATGTGCAATGCGTCGCAGAATTTCTTGTAATCGTCTCCCGGCTCGGTAATCTCCTCGTTGCCGGCCAAGCCGTTGGCGATGACCACCACGGTGTCGTTGGTGGAAGTATCTCCATCCACGCTGACCTGATTGTAGCTGTCCAAAATCTCATCGGACAGTGCCTTCTGCACCAGTTCTTTGGAGATCTTCACGTCTGTTCCGATAAAACTCAGCATGGTTCCCATGTTCACGTGAATCATTCCGCTTCCCTTGGCGATGCCGCCGATGGTGCAGGTTTTGCCGTTCAGCTCAAAGGTGACGGCGCATTCTTTAATATAGGTGTCGGTGGTGCGGATGGCATCGGCGGCCCGGGCAGAGCCCTCCGGGCTTAGCTTCTCGGCCAGCTCCGGAATGGTGTTCTCGAACGGTGCGATTTCCAGCGGCACTCCGATTACCCCTGTGGCTGCCGGCAAAACGTCCGCTGCTTTGATGCCCAAAGCTTCCGCCACCAGCTGGGTTTCCTTCTGAGCGATTTCCACTCCATTCGGTGTGCAGGTGTTGGCGTTTCCGCTGTTGCAGATAATCGCCTGTGCCACACCGTCCTGCAGGTGGTCCTTAGTCACGGCGATGTGCGTCGCCTTCACTTTATTCTTGGTATACACAGCGGCGGCGTTTCCCGGCACTTCACTGTATACCAGTGCCAAATCACCTTTCTCCGCATTCTTTCCGATTCCGGCATAGGCCCCTGCAGCCTTAAAACCCTTCGCTGCTGTAACGCCGCCCTCGATAACCTTGATCTCGTTCATTTCCAATCCTCCTTTAATCTCTAAATACCCCTTTAACTAAGCCGCTCCGCGATTAACCGCGCGCGGTTGTGTTCTGTGTTGTAACCCTCCGGGGATTCCGTTATGGGCCCTCCGGAATTCCATTATGGGCCCTCCGGGAGTTCTCTCTGTCCCTCCGGGAATTCCGTTATGGTCCCTCCGGGAGTTCTTACCGTCCCTCCGGGATTCCGTTATGGTCCCTCCGGGATTCCTTGCCGTCCCTCCGGGAATTCCTGCTGTCCCTCCGGGATTCCCGGCTCCTAAAAACAAATACCGACCGGACAGACCCGCATGGGCGCTTCCGCACGGTGATAATATGGATTCACAGCAATTTCACGGATAGAAATTGCTGTGAATCCACTTCTTCTAGGTGCTTTTAATGGCGTTGGTATGATAATACATGATTGTGTATAAAAATGCAAGCTTTTTCTTGCACGTATTCCTGAGCAAGGCCCGGAGTGTGGCCGGCCGGGCGGCCGGCAGCCTCGGGTTCGCGCATGAAAACCGAATTCATTGGCTTTGCGGGAAACCGAGCGCGAACCGTGCCGGCATCCGGGCCGCCTTTTCCATAATTTCCGGCCTCGGGTTCGCGCACGAAAACCGAATTCTTTGGCTTTGCGGGAAACCGAGCGCGAACCGTGCCGGCACCCGGGCCGCCTTTTCCATAATTTCCGGCCTTGGGTTCGCGCACGAAAACCGAATTCTTTGGCTTTGCGGGCAGCCGAGCGCGAACCGTGCCGGCACCCGGGCCGCCTTTTCCATAATTTCCGGCCTCGGGTTCACGCACGAAAACCGAAAAAACATTCTCCAATCCCAAAATGTGATATAATTGCATCGGCAGAACTCAAACGGTTCAGGGACCATAATTCAGGAACCAAAAGAGTTTCAGGAGGATATATATACATGGCAGACGGCAGATGGAGCATGACGGAAAAAGAATTGAACAACACGGCCACCGGCTTCCGGGGACGAGATCACGAGAAGCTTCCGAATTACAAGAAGCACCGGAAGGTGGATAACCGCGACGGGAATGCACCGAAAATCTGCGCATTCTGCGGATCCGAGAATTTGGAAGAGGGATTTGGCGGCTACGCACCGGGGTTTCAGTACAAAGGGGCGTTCTGCAACGATTGCGGCGGCTCCACGGATTTTGTTTTTCAGGATGACGAGCATCGCTTCTTCAAATAAGATATGATAATCCAAGTGTTGAAGGATAATCAAAAGCAAAAGGAAAGCCGCAGAGGATGCCCGGAAATCCGGACGGCCTCTGCGGCTTTTTCGTTCTTTGTTATCTTTCTTCCTATTCGTTGCGGCTTCCGTCGTAGAGGATGGTGTCGCTTGTGACGCGCTTCGCGTCCTCTTCCTTCGGCGCAACACTTGGCGCCATATTGGGAGCTGCATGGGAAACAACTTCCGGTTTCACGATTTCCGGCTCATCCTCCTGGATGTTGGCGGTTTCGTCCGGAACGACGCGGTGCATCGGGGTTTCCTTGCGGATCTGAACCTCCGGCTTCTCCACCTTCTCCACCGGCTTCTTGTCCTTGCGGCGAATTGCCACGTCGATATCCGACGGCGCAAAAATATAAGTGGTGCGGTTGATTTTCAGAGAACGACCGTCAATGGCGCGAGTCGCACCGGTGAGGAAGTCCACGATGCGGCGGGAGAATTCCTCCTCCAGCTTCTCGGTGTTGATGATTACCACCAGACCGTGACGGATGCATTCCACCAGCGCATTACATTCTTCCATGCGCATCGGCTCCACCACGATAACCCGGCCTCTGCCGGCTTCCGAAGAACCGCTGGTTCGAACCAGCTCATCCAGCGTATTCGGAATCGGACGGTCCTCGTCCTCCATTGCAAAACCCTTCTTGATTGAATCCAAAAAACCCATTTTTTTATCTCCTAACTCGTCATAATAGTTTGCATTTTCTTTGCCCTAAGTATACCATAACCCGTTCGCCGGTACTACCAAATCCGAACAGGATTACTAATTTTCCTTTACTCTTCACCATCCGATGACACTCTCACCACGCGAATGCAAAGGCCCTTGTACAGGTTGATCAGCGACAGGCTCAGCAGCACCGCCGCCAAAATGTCCGTGAACCAGTTCATCCCCGCAAAAATGCGCACCACCAGGCTCAGGCCAATCAACACCAACCCGGCCGTCTCCAGTTTTGCCAGAAGTTCCTTGTACTCCCGGAACAGCCGGTGCCACTCCATCATCGCCGTGCCGAACACCACGAGACAAAACACCGTCGTCATAGATGGAAAGGAATTGGACGGATGGGTCTCTCCGCGGAAGAACGCCGGCCCGCAGTTCACCGTGAACACGTTAAAGAAAAAAGCAAACGGAATCATCAGCGCGTACACCGGAAACAAGCACGCAATCCCCCGCAGCGACCGCAAGGTTCTTTTTTTGATGAGCACGCCCACCGCCAATAAAATAAAGGACGCCGCCACCACCAGCGCCACCCAGCCCAGCAGCTGCGTAAACGCATAGATCCACGGATGGGACCGGGTGATAAAATGCACCGCCCCGTTCAGGTGGGACAGCCCCACGTTCGTCCCGTCGGCCCCGATGGCCCGCACATCCAATCTCAGAAGCAGCAGAAGCAGAAAGAATGCTCCCATATAAATTCCCGCATTTCGGTACGCCTGTTGTTTCCGATTCATCGTCTCTCCTTACTTCATGTACCACATCGTCAAAAGCGGCATACTTACGATGCACACCACCGTCGTCATGGCGTTAATCGCCGCCGCATATCGCTCGTCCCGGTCGTTAATCTGCGCCAGCTGTGTAATCAGCGTTGCCGAAGGCGCCATGATGGCGAACAGGGTCACCAATAAAATCATCTCTCCGTCTTCCGCCAGCATCCGAATCGGCGTGCATTTGAATATCACCGCCGCGCCCAATGGCAGAATCACCATTTTCAGGGCCACCACCAGGTGTACCCGGACGTTTTGGAAAATATTTTTCCAGTCTACATTATATAAAAGCATTCCGATTACAATCATACTGATTGGTCCCAAAGCGGCCGAGAATCCTCCCAGAGTGTCCAGCGCCAACTTTGGCAGATGAATTTGCCCGAAAAACATGATGATACCCACCACCACGGTGATGAGGTTGATGTTCAGAAAGACTTTCTTCCAGTTCATGTCCCGGCTGCCCTTCATCATGGACGTACAGTGGGTCCAGATAAAAATACCCTGTACGCAGGAATAGGCGCTAGCGTAAATCATGTAGTGATCCCCCAGAACGCCGGCCACCAGCGGAAGAATCAGGTTCGCGCTGTTCGGGTACATAATCGATGCTTTTTCCGTGGCATCCAAGTGGCAAATTCCGCTGATACCGTAAGTCACCGCCATGAGAACCAGCTGCGCGGTTACGGCCGCCCCCATGGCCAGCATGAATCCGTCCCGCAGTTCCGGCGTGTACTCCGCCTGATAGGATTTTAGAATGGCGCAGGGAAGCAGCACGTAAATGCACAGCAGCGACAGCACCTTACTGTCCTCTCCTTTCAGGATTCCCAGTTTTACCATCATAAAGCCGGCCGCCATATAGATAAAGAAAATCGTCAATTGTTTCAGTAATAATGTTGTAACCATTTTGCCCTTTGTAATCTCCTTTTATTCCTTAATACCCAGTTTAACTTTTATTGTACCACTTATGGGCCGGGAGATTAACCCTTAATTCGTATTGTCGGAAAATCTATGCAGAAAAAATGACTCAAAATACCTTTTTTGCCCGAATTTCACAGTATAGGCACTTGAAACCATATTGATTTTAGGGTATTATTGATAAAGCTATTGAGATGGTTCACTTCGGAACCTCCAAAATATTAAGATTACTAAGGAGAATTGATATGAACAAGGCAGAACTGATTGCACAGATGGCAGCTAAGGCTGGACTTTCCAAGGCAGATGCTGAGAAGGCGCTGAACGCATTTACTGAAACCGTTGGTGAAACTCTTGCTTCCAAGGAGAAGGTTTCCCTGGTTGGATTCGGAACTTTCGAAGCAAAGAACAGAGCCGCTAGAGAAGGCAGAAACCCTCAGACCGGCGAGACTGTTCAGATTCCGGCTTCTGTAGCTCCTACTTTCAAGGCAGGAAAGGCTCTGAAGGACAAGGTAAACGCTTAGTTTTGGATAGGCAATAAACTTAAAGTTTATAAAGAGGAAAACTTGAAAACGAGTTTTCCTCTTTTTGCTTTTTTGTAAGTTTAATTGTAAACTGATACCAAATGAAATGCCGGTGTTAATTTGCGTTGCTTGATGAAATGCAAAAGGCTCTTTACACTGGAGATGCAAAGAAACTCAGTGCAAGGAGGACCAATCGATGTTAAATAAGAACTTAAAGACAATCAGAAATAACAAGGGTTTTACCCAAGAAGAGCTTGCAAACAGACTTCATGTAACAAGACAAACGATATCAAAATGGGAGAAGGGATATTCGGTCCCGGACGCGGACTTGTTATCAAAGCTTGCAGATTTCCGTAAGCGAGCTTCTTGGCAAAGATGAGATTCCGGCAGAGGAAACAGATTCCCTTTCCGTTCAACTCGCACGGATTAATGAACAACTGAGCATAAGGAACAGACGAGCAAAGCGTGTCTGGAAAGCTGCAATTGTGCTTGCTATAGTATTTTTCCTAGTAATTCCGGCCGTAACTATATTAGGTAATATGATGTGGAGTTCAAACCTGGATGGCGCGGATACGGGTTATGCCGGACGGGTGGAATATACCTGCACCCTTGATGGCGAAAAGTATATATATAGCATTGAATACAACGAACAGTATCAAATAACCGCCGGTGGAGGAGATTCTTTTGTGGCGGATCATGCCGATGTAGAAAATTATGATGATGCACGTAAAGCGGCGGCTGCAATTGAAGATTATTTTAGAAATCACGGAGGGACTGCAGAACAAACCGAAGTAAAGGGGTTGGAATTAGATTAATCCGCAGATAAAAACAAAATCGATTAGCAAAGCATCTCCGCGGAGGTGCTTTTTTAAGTGGTCGACGGATTTTTTAACGCCGCCACTTTTCGCCTTCCGGGCGGCCGGCGGCTCCATTGATAACGCAAATGCTTTTATGCCTTTATATTTCTAGTTGAATATGTTACATTGTTGATGACTCTTTAAAAATACATGGGGGTATAGTATGAAAAAGAAATTCAGCATTCTGGGGTTAATCATCTGCTTAGTATTAACGTCTTTCACTTTTACCGGATGCAGTTCAAACTCGGACGACTATGATGACGAAAGTGCATATGAAGACGAATATGAAGATGAGGATATTGAAAGAGAAGAGGCATCATATATTCCATATGATGATGCCATCAATCATATAGGTTCGGACAGCCCATACGGCGGTTATGTTGTCAGCTGGAGCAGTCCCGGTGTTAACGGGGATCCATTGTTCATAAATATTGGAGCAGACTACCCGGACAAGTCCCGACTAACCGTTGTCATTTGGGGCGAAAACAGAGATGACACCACAGAGGACATCGTTGATTCATTGCTTGGTAAAGAAGTGGTCGTATTTGGTTCACCATATGAATACAATGGAGCCGCTCAAATTGAAATTATGGATCCATCTGAATTACTTACATATGAAGAATTCATAGACGCTTATGAAAATCAATAAAAGCCGATCAATAAAATCTCCGCTTTAATACAAGTCCCGGTTAAAGCGCGCAGTTCCAACTATATTGTCCAGTTTTTGTTTGTACAATCTCATATGTCTAGAACTTCGAAGGCAGTTCACGCTTTTTGACAGAACACGCCGATTCAGCGTGAACTCAATTCGCTGCTTTTGCAAAATTCTAATTTTGCAACGACGGATTACCACCGGCGATTCACGCCAAAACGAGGATTTCCTTCAATGAGCGTGAACTGTTCTCAAAAGGGTGACTTGCACACAGGAAGTTCCATGGCGAAACCGTGTATAACAAAAAAGGACTTCACGCTAATCAGCTAAAACTATAGAATTAGCGTGAAGTCGCTCTGAAATTCTAGGCATATTTAATTATATCTACTTAGCAAATTCTAATTGCCGAATGAATACCTGTGGTTTTGTTTCGGGGAGCAAAATCTTCACATTTCCGCCGGCTTCGCCTTCCCCAACAGCCGACGTCCCACAGCAACAGAAAACGAGTGGCCGCGCCGCATCTCCTTTTGGCGGAATCTGCCGTCGGGTCAATAGATTTCGTTATTTTTTTGATAAAATTCTCCCGGAATTCTGTGGCTTTTCCGACTCATTTTGTACTATAACCCTTCAATCATGCATTCCATAACCTATGATGTATAGCAATTTCAAGGGTTTCCGCTTGTTTGCAGACATTTTTTAATGTATATTCATATTACAAAATGTAAATATTTTAACACAGTATTCGAGCTATGGAGGAATTAATATGAAAATCTTAGGCGTATCCTTGGGAACCAAAAACGGAAATAACGACACCATGTGCCGCGTGGCTCTGGAAGAAGCTCAGAAGATGGGTGCTGAAATTGAATTTATTCACCTGTTTGACTGGGACATCCAGACTTGCTCCGGCTGCGTTGCATGTTCCAGAGGTCTGGTAACCGGCAAGGGCATGGTATGCACCCGCAAGGATGATTTTGCAGCACTGTATGAGAAGATGGTTGAGGCAGACGGTCTCCTGTTCGTAGACCCAATCTACGAATCCGGCGCATCCGGTCTCTTCCACATCATCACCGACCGTATGGGTCCGGGACACGATACCGGTCTGCTCTTCGGCGCAAATATGCAGATGAAGGAAGCCGGAAAAGAAGGTCTTCCGGACAAACTCTTCCGGCAGAAGGCATGCTCTTTCGTAGGCATCGGCGGATCCGACTGGGCCGTTCGTGTTGAGACCGACCACGCAATGCTGGCAATGAGCCCGGGCTGGAAGGTTATCGACAACGACTTCTTCTCCTGGTCCAAGGACGTAATCATGCAGGATGACAAGGTAGAGCGCATGAAGGAAATCGGCCGCAACCTGGTGGAGGCAGCACAGCAGATTATCGAAGATAATGCAAACTGCCACGAATTCCCAATCGCAGAGCTGACCGAGAAGTCCTACTGGAAGGGTAAGGAAGGTGCATGTCCGCACTGCCAGGGCAATGCGTTCTACATCTATCCGGGTACCACAACCGCAGAGTGCGAGCTGTGCGGCCTGCAGGGTACGCTGAAAATCAAGGATGGCGCATTCAAGCTGGAGTTCGACCCGGCTACCGAATGGCACGCTCACGATACCATCTCCGGCAAGAAAGCCCACGGCGACGATATCTTTGAGAACGAGGGCCGTCTGATGAACCTGTACAAGGATCCGGAGTTCAAGGCTCGTAAAGCACACTACACCGCAGTATGCGAACCGACTCCATCCCCATCCAAGAACAACTAAGCAAACACCTACCTATAACACACATATCTTTCGAGAAAGGATGCTGCTTCGGCGGCATCCTTTTTCTTCGTTCTATTTCGTTCTATTCTAAAAACAATTTCGGGTTTTTCTTGTCTAACGGTGTGTCCGAGGTATAGAATACAAGAATTATAATTATATATACGCTCGAAAAAGGAAGTGTTTTAAATGAAAAAAGAAAGCCGAAATCAGGCTCAACTGAAAGAAAACGAAGCCGTCGCCATGCGGGTGTCCGCCCGCAGCATGGCACTGAATATCGTTCTGACCGCATTCAAACTGGTTGCGGGAATCATCGCCCACTCCGGCGCCATGATTTCCGATGCCATCCATTCCGCATCGGACGTCATCAGCACCATCATCGTCATGATCGGCGTCAAAATGGCGGGCAAAGCCCCGGACCGGAATCACCCCTACGGGCATGACCGCTTCGAATGCGTGGCCTCCATCGTGCTGTCCGTCATGCTGGGACTCACCGGCGCCGCAATCGGTATTGAGGGTCTTCGGAACATCGTGGGCAGCAGCTACCTGCACCTCACCGTTCCCGGCAAACTGGCCCTGGCTGCGGCCGTCATCTCCATCGTCACCAAAGAAGGCATGTTCTGGTACACCCGAATCAATGCCAAAAAAATCCGCTCCTCGGCCCTCATGGCCGATGCCTGGCACCACCGCTCCGACGCCCTGTCCTCGGTGGGAAGTTTCGTGGGTATCCTGGGCGCCCGCTTGGGTTTCCCAATCATGGACCCTCTGGCCAGCGTCATCATCAGCTTCTTTATCCTAAAAGCAGCTTTCGACATCTTCCTGGATGCCATCTCCAAGATGACCGACCATGCCTGCAGCGATCCGGTGGTCAACGCCCTCCGGAAAACCATCCTCGCCGTTCCGGGTGTGGAAGGCATCGACGTTCTTCGGACACGGGATTTCGGTTCCATGATCTACGTGGATGTGGAAATCCAGGCGGAAGGTTCCCTGAGCCTGTATGAAGCCCACGATATCGCTCAGCAGGTACACGACGATATCGAACAGGATTTCCCAAATGTAAAACACTGCATGGTTCACGTGAACCCGGCATAAAAATTAAATAAGAAGGATAGCAAAAGCGGGCCGCCAATGCCAGTCCGCTTTTGCTTTATCTCAATTCAACCTTCCAACTGGGCTCCCGATTTTTCTGCGCGACCGGCGGCCTCCTCTCTTTGCTCCCCGCTCCCCGCTAGGCCTTGTGCCTCCGTTTCGGGGAGCAAAATCTTCACATTCCCGCCGGCCGCACACGCCCAGACATGCCGGCGGCTCCTCCCCCTAACGAAAAGCACCGGGCAGTGCAATCGCTGCTCGGTGCTTTTCTCTCTTCATTTTCAATTATCCCTATTCCGCTACTTCCAGCAGCTCAATCTTGAAGTTCAGTTCCTGGCCGGCCAGCTCATGGTTAGCGTCGAAGGTGATGGTCGTCTCGTCCTTCGCTGCGATCACTGCCGGGAACGGCTGTCCGAATGCATTCTGCAGGAACACCTTGTCACCGGTATTGAACTGCTCGCAGCCCGGCATCTGGCTCTGCTCCACGGTGAAAATCGCCTGTTCCGTTCTCTCGCCGTATGCTTCTTCCGGTGTCAGGTGAACATTCACCACGTCGCCCGGATTCATTTCCACAACCGCTTTATCGAAGCCCGGAATCATCATGCCCACGCCGCACACGAATTCCAGCGGTTCCCCTCTGTCATAAGAGGAATCGAACTTCGTGCCGTCATTCAGGGTTCCGTCGTAATGTGTTTTTACCTTCTTGCCGGCATTCTTTCCCGGGAAAAGAATCTCCAGCTCCTGGCTTCCACAGCCGCCGCAAGAACTTCCGCAACCACCGCCGCAGTGTCCGCAGCCGCCATCTTCATCGTGGCCGTGCTCGTGATCGTGGTGATCGCAGTTCACGCCCGCAGACTCCAGCTTTCCTGCCAAATAATCTACCACTGCCTGATCCGCATCGCCGGTCACACCGGAGCACACTTCGATTCCGGCCTCTGCCAGCGCCGCCTGCGCACCGCTGCCCATGCCACCGCAAAGCAGCACGTCAATGTCGTGATTCTTCAGCACACCTGCCAGCGCCTCGTGTCCGGCACCGTCGGTACCCATCACTTCACCGGCACCCACTTCGCCGTCTTCCACCTGATATACCTTGAACGCTTCGGAATGTCCAAAATGCTGGAATACGGTTCCGTTATCCTTATCGTATGTTACTGCAATTTTCATGTACCATTACCTTCCTTTTCCTAAAAATACAATTCATCATATCATCCGCTTTCGTACCGTTTCCGTACTCGTTTCATTATACAGGATTCCGGCCGGCGGCTCAATGGCTATCCTGAAACACGACTACACAGTTTCCGAGTCAAAAACGTACAGATTCATTCCGTCCGTTATCATTGCACTCTTTCGGTTGCACAGCGCACCCACGACGCCAATTCCGTTCAGGAAATCTCCCATTCGGTTGTTCTCAAGAACTTCCAGATTGTTCACTTGGGCTTTGACGGTGTCTTTATTCACATCCCGCAGAACATCCCCGGCGTCCAGCAGCAGTTCGTCCACCGGACCTTTTTCGATTAACGGAATGCTTCGGATGGCTTTGCCCAGCGTATCGGCGGTTTTGCCGATGCCGCCCACCATTTTATTCCCGACGGAACTTCTTTGATAAGATGCAATCTGCGCGCGGCACTCCCGGAACAGCGCATCATAGTCTTCCGCGATGCGAGTGATTTTGTTGCGGCAGCTGTCGATAGACCCTTCCACAAAATCTTTTCGCAGAACGGTATCTAAGAATGTGCTGTACGCATACAGATAGCAGGCCAGCTGATACTCGGCAAAACTCGTCGTAATGGAACCCACATATTCGCGGACGTCCTTTTGCGAATGAAAGGTCTTTTTCTCCTTTACGGCCGTTTCGATTCTCGTTTTGTAGAATTCAATGTCTTGTCTCGCGTCCCGCTGAATTTCCTGTACCGTGTGATTTTTGCTCTTGCAGAAATCCGCATCGTTCCCTTTTCGCTTGAAATCTTCCATGATTTCCGCAAGGGTTTGCAGATTGCCCCGCTGCTTCGCCTGCTTGTCGGTTTCCAGGAACCGGAGCACCTCATCGATGCTGATCTGGATTCCATCCAGCTTCCGGTTTATTTCCATCAGTGCCACGGCAATTGCTATCATTGTGGGATTTATTGGCTTAATGGAAGTTATTATATTTTCCATAGGGACTTCGCCGATTGGCTTGAACCTCATCCGTGAATCAATGCCTTTCTCTCCCATAATATTGCCCACCGTAGCACCAATTTCATTGATAGACAATCTCCCATTGGCACCTTCCGGCCAAATTCCCACAAACAAATTCTCCATCTTTATCTCACTGGTGACCGTTGTGACGGTTGTACGGGCGGCTTCCGACATCTGCGAAAAAGCGGTCCCCAACAACGCAAGATTTGATATCGGAATCTTCTTGGCCTTGTTCAGTGCGCGTTCAGAGATTTCTTCTACAGCAAAACCGTCTGAAAAATCCATTGCGTTTACTACATTGATAATTTTCGAGTCGATGTCCCTTGGTGTCTCTGTCTTCTTCGTATCCATGTCCAATTCCTCCCGAATCTGCTCAATCAAAGTGATATCCGCCGGCAGCCAGTCCACGCTGTCCAGCGTCTCCTTGGTCAGCCATTTTGCATCCTCCGCTTCTTTCAGCACCGGGTCTCCAGACAGGATTTCGCACCAAAAACAGTCCATGTTCAGATGGAACGTCGGATAATCGTATTCGATCCGATCAATCAGTTTTCCCACAGAAATCTCGGTATCCAACTCTTCCCTAATTTCCCGTACCAAAGCCTCTTCCGCTGTTTCGCCCGGCTCGATTTTTCCGCCGGGAAATTCCCAGCCATCCTTGAATTCTCCATATCCCCGCTGAGTCGCGAACACCCGCTCGCCGTCCCGAATCACCGCCGCCACAACGGATATTGTTTTTTTATTCATGATTCCTCCTTTACACCGTTTCCTCTACGATAGTTCGTTTATAAATATGATCGGCATCGGAGGGCTTTTCCCGGCGCCGCATCTCGCATCGCGAATGCGGCGGCATAGGTTTTTCCGGTACCGGTGGATGTCAAGCCATTGACAGTGGTTTTTATTCAGTTATTCTTCTATCTCCCAGTGACCGCTGTAGCCGCTACCGACATATTTTATGTTGTTCATTTTCTTTATATGTCTTTTTATAGTTTTGGCACTAACCCCTATAAACGCTGCCATTTGTTCCGTTGAAATTGACGAATCTTTAATTATAAGTGCTATTATCCTCTCATCGATTGTACCATCTTGAGGGACATCTTGAGGGTCACCTTGGGGGACACCTTGAGGGACATCATAATTCAGGTTCGGCATAATAGCGACAAAGCCTGCTCTGTCAGAGCGGAAATATGGCTTTTTATCCTCTGTATAATTCACCTGAAACTCATACGAATCAATAATCTTCCCAAATCCGCTACCTTTTCGTTCCATGTATCCAAGCCTTTCGAATATGTCCGCAAGCAGAGGATTTCTTCTTGTTGATGGAACTGACAGTGGGTCTCTGTCCTGAATTGCAATACCGTCCGCCATACCTCCTGGAGAATAAATCTCCATACGGTCGTCAAAGATATCAATATGCACTTCACTGCCATTGACAAGATAATCCCTATGAGCGAGTGCATTGATTAGGACCTCATGATAGCTGCGCTCTACATATTCCGGCATTTCTTCTCTGGAGTTTGGAGTTTTTCTCCACATCTTTCTACAGTTACGTTTTATAAATTCTTCTCCGTTCTCAAGCAGATAGATAAGACTTCCAGAGAACTCAGCATCATCTACCGCATCTATTGTACCTCCGCTTTTATTCAGTCCATTCCAACGTGTACAGAATAATCTTGACCACCTAATCGGGCTATCGTCTGCCAGAAGAGCCCCTGCATTTGTCAACTTTCCCGATGCTTCTACAAGCCCAAAGGATATCATATCTTTATCTTCAAAACTCTTACCTGTCCACTTTTTGTATCTTGCACGAAGTTTAGTAAATGCAAAGTCATCCTTAACATAAGAAGATACCTGAGAATCGTATGAGCTATTCTTTCCTCTCATAACAAGGCGTTTCTGTTCCGTTGCTGTTGCTTTGACACTTTCGTTTCCAACACGTACAAACGTTTCGAGTGTTCCATCCCCGGAATAATAGTATGGTGTTTCTTCCCCTTTGCTTATTTTAAGTATAATAAGAGTTTTATCCTCTTCCTCTTCAAAACTCAAGAAAAATTCCGGTATAGGATCCATTCTTGCTTTGATTCTTTCACTTATGGCTTCGGCATCTTTTTCAGCATCAAGCAAACCAACAACAGTACCGTCGTCAGCAATTCCAAAAATAAGATATCCACCGTCACCATTAGCGAAGGCGCTCACACTCTTAAGCCAACTCTTTGGTCTTCGTATCTCTACTGACTGTTTCTTGTCGTATTCGGTTGTCTCTCCAATCAACTTTTTGATATCCATCACTGACTTCTCCCAAAACTCAATTCGAACAGTTCCGCTGCAATTTCATCGTTGTCTATTCTCATTATATCGTCTTCAACATCTTCTTTTCCGAGAAGATTCAAGCTTCCATACCATACAATCGAATTATCAATTACCGCAAAATGCAGACAATTTTCTTCCTTCAATACCACTTCAATGCCGGCTTCGTTTAGAGTTCTAAGAATCTCCATCTTGTGAATCGAACTGCCGAAGTTATACGAATCAGGATTCCATGTCAACACTGTAATTGTTACGCCTTTTTCCTGCAAAGGTTTCATATCACTTATAAACGTATTGACCTTTCTGTATCTAAGCGATGGGCTTGAAACCACTATGCTTGTCTTCGCATCTGCTAAATCTCTGCAATATACTTCAGCATACGATTCGTAATCATATATTGCATTTGCCTTCTGCTTCTGAATATCAGGTTCACCCTGAAGAGAGTATCCTATTCTCTTATAAGCTTTAAGCCTTTTCGCATACATATTATCGAATACTCTAATATTCGAATCAATATAGTCAAATATAACTACATTTTCTTTCCCTTCATAATCTCTGTTTAATCTGCCTGCGTACTGCTCCACCAGACCCTTCCACGCAACAGGAGTAGCCATAATTAGTGTATCCAACCTAGGGAAATCAAACCCCTCTCCAACAAGTTGTCCCGTTGCAACAAGAATCATTGATTCATCATTACTTATGCTATTCATTTCCTGACGAATCATCTTTTGCTGTTTTCTCGTCTGTGAACCTGTTAATAAGAATACTTTGTCGGCATAATTTTTTATATTGTCATATATTAATTCTGCATGCTCTACAAATTTGCTCAGCACAACAGGTGTTCTTCCCTCAGAAATACATTTACGAATATCCTCGCAAATCTGCTCATTTCTGACACTGCTGCTTCTCAGAATTTCATACGCATCATTTATATGCATCTTATTCTGTCCATGTGGATTAACAACCCTTGTAAATCTTGGGATTACAATATGGTCAATTCCTTGTGATTCAGCCTTTTCTTTTGCTGTATACTGAAATCTTATAGGCCCCAGCAGCATATTGTTGATCTTTTCAAGGCCATCTCCCCGGAATGGTGTCGCCGTAACACCATATACATATTTAGCACATACTTCCATCAATACTTCACTCATGGTATCTGACGCACTATGGTGGCATTCATCTACTATAACCATTCCATAAGATTTAAGACGTTCATGAAATTCGCCTTTTTTCTTTAGCGATCCCACCATTGCAATATCAATTATCCCAGTTGAAGTATCCTTGGACCCATGTATTACTCCAATAAGACTTTTTCTTTTCTTTATTCTGCCTGTTTTTGTTAAATACTCCGGTAATTCCTCGTTTATATCCAGAAATGTTTCCAGTGCATCCTGCCATTGCTCAATCAAAGCAGACGACTCCAATAAAATCAGTGTACTCACCTTCTTTGTTGCAATGATATTACTGCATACAACTGTTTTACCAAACGCTGTAGCTGCACTGAGTATACCAGTATCCTTATCCTTGAAATAATCTACCGCCTTTTGCTGTTCTTCTCTAAGCTGACCGCTAAAAGAAACTCTCAGTTTCCTACCTTCGCATCTTTCATCCAAGACAGTTAAATCTATCTCATCTTCTTGGCATTTTCTTTCAATTTCATCAAATAGCCCTCGAGGGATACAGATGTAGCCAGAATCATCATATCCCATATAGATGTATCGGGAATTATTAAAATTAGATAATCCCATTGCCTTATTCTTGAAATATGTAGGGTTTGAAACAGCTGCAATTCTTCTTATTTGATTTTGTATTCTTGGTTTCAGATTTGTTTTGTCAATATATATGCAGTTAGATATAATCGCATGAATTGTGCCGTCACAATCTGATTTCAGAAAGTGTTTATTTCTTTGCCAAGGTTTATCCGCACAAGAATTATCTGTATTTTCCTCGTTTGATTTATTTCTTTCAAGAAACCCCTTCACATCCGCCTCGCTGAGCTGCTTTGTACCTTTTAAAATCTGCCACTGATTATCATATGGCTCCCACGTATTATTTACAAATACGCTGTTCCCTTTTTTCACGGCCTTTCCCTGCAATGGAAGCGCTATAAGATTTCCAATACCGCCATCTTTTAATTCTTCCTGTGCGGGCAGCATTCTGTCATAATACCTAAACGATGTCAGATTAACATACTCAGCCCCCTTTTCAAGTAATGTGAATCCGAACTGTCTCGCAATGGCTGCGTCAATTGGTTTTTCAAAGAATATCCATACATGTGCTCCTTTCCCTGATCTGGAACGTTCAACTAGAACCGGTATATCAAAAAGAGTACAGATTTCTCGAAGCGCATTTACCTCAGACATCCAGTTTATATCATTGCTTTCAAACCCAAAATCGTCATTGTCACTATTATGATTATCGAAATCAAAAGCCAAAAATCTGCAGGTTCCGTCTGCAAACAGAGGATAAACACCTATTACATCTGAGCAATCTTCTGCGCTCCCTCTCAGATGCGCTTCAATTTGCTTCGCCCCCAGTTTAACCCATGCTTTGTTCTCACAATTTTTACATTGCACTTTTATCCTATTCGCTTTAGGGCATACTCCATATCTCCAAAAGTTGCTGCATTGCGGGAAATATCCAGAAACACCTGTACTTTTATTGACATATCTTTTAGCATATACGTCCGACCTTCCCCAAAAGTATGAAAAAAACAATCTTGCCTTTTCAAGTGAAATATCCGGAATCTGATTGCAGGAACATTCGTAACTGATTCCCGCTTCATCCAATAGCCTTTTTAATCGAATGTTTTCGTCTTCAAGTTTCTTCACTCTGCTTTTAAGATATTCAACTTCAGATTTCACATTATATCCCTTTTGTATATCGCTCATCTTATTTTCTATATCCATACTTGCAGTCCTCTACATCATCAGTATATACAACACTATTCGTCATTTTGTTGTTATTCAAAACACATTTACATGCACTTATCAGGATAAGATTTGTGTGCTAAACATACTCCTATGACTTACCTATACCCGTGGATGTCAAGCGATTGACTCGGATTTTTTGAAATTATTTTTGTTTTTTTATTCATGATTCCTCCTTTACACCGTTTCCTCTACGATGTACTCATAGATATCGTCCCGCACCGGCCGATCCAACCGATAGTTGATTTCAAACGCATCGCGTTTGGACTGCGCCATCTGAATCGGCTGCGGATCGCCCTCTGCATAGATCTCGCCCAAAAAGTAGAACTCCTTCGCCTCGTTATCGTTTTTGTCTTTCCGAATAAAAAGGAAAATACGATTGTCTTGATCTTCCGTGGTTCGTTTATAAATATGATCGGCATCGCTGGAATTTACCTTTCGCGGGCGCTTCGACAATGCGATCAAATGATTAGGCGTAACAAATCGGTCTTCGTATGCAATCGCATCCTCCGCTTTATCGTAATTGATGAATACCGGAAGGGTTTTCGTTCGCTTATCATAAAAATAGCCACCGATATTCTGAGCAGTCAAGTTTTGCTCCCAATTCAGAAGACGACATACGTCTTCGTAGGTATATTTTGCGTATAGCTGAAACGCCGTATCCTTGTATCGGTTTCCGTATTCGCGGTAACTGCGCTCGATACCAAAATCCACCAGTTCGGTAACTGCGGAGCGGAATTCCGGGTGAGAAAGCAATTGCTGGAATTCCGATGCAATTTCATAGTTTTCTTTGTCCTCCTTTAAGAAAACACAGGCTGTAAATTTCTTTTGATCTTCATTTCTTGCGAATTCATTTGTTAAATTTCTCAGCACGGAATGGGTTACCTCGTCTTGCACGTCTGTTTTATACCGGATTTTCATAAATTTCTTGTAGTACTGCTGAATTCGCGGTTCATTTTCCAGCAACCCCTTTAAGACAACCAATTCATCAATCCGCTTTCCCTTTGCCAGTTTCCGGGAAATGAACTGCAGAATCTCCTCTTCTTTCGCACTCATCTCCGTCGTGTAATCCGCCTCGTACTTCTTGAGAAATTCGTGATAGGATCCCAGCTTATCGAAGAATTTCGTTACATCAATGGTTCCGTAATCATAGAAATCCTTCAGCTTTGGAATCCGCCCCAGCTTCTGTTTTAAGTTGCTGTACGCTTCCTTCAATGTTTTCAGATCATTGGTTGACGCGGAATCGATTGCCTGATAGATTCTTTTTTTCGAAATCTCATCAAAGTGGATGGTGGAACTTCCCGGAATCACCCTGGCCCCTTCACTGACATACCGGCGCATCGTGTCCTTGTTGTAGGACCGGTCGCCCGACAACGCAATCGGAATCATGAAATTGTTTTTATAATTTCCAATGAAGTCCAATATCACCACGAACTCTTTATCATCCGACTTTCTCAGGCCTCTGCCCAGCTGCTGCACGAATACGATTGGTGATTGGGTCGGGCGCAGCATCACCACCTGGTTCACCTCCGGGATATCCACGCCTTCGTTGAAGATATCCACCGTGAACACGTAGTCCAGGTAATCCTCTCGAGTATCGCTCACCAGCCGATCGATCACTTCTTCTCGCACCGCCTGAGAATCATCTCCCGACAGCATCCGGGCGCGATAACCATGCTGACAGAATTTCCGAGCCAGTTCTTCGCCCTCATCCTTCCGACTGCAGAACACCAAGCCTTTCACCCGGTCCCCGCTGTAGCCAAAATATTCCACCTGTTTCAGAATATAATCTACGCGTTCATCGCTCACCAGCTTGACAAAATTCCGAAGGCCGGATTCATCGTCAAATGTTTCTCCATCGATTTCCAAATCCGTAATGCCGAAATAGTGAAACGGGCACAGCAAATTCTCTTCCAGTGCCTGCTGCAGTCGAATTTCATACGCAATATTGTAGTCATACAAATCAAAGATATCGAAATTGTCCGTTCGCTCCGGACTCGCAGTCATACCCAGCAGGAACTGAGGTTTAAAGTACTCCAAAATCCGCTGGTAGCTTTCCGCACCGGCGCGATGGGTCTCGTCGATACAGATAAAATCAAATTCCTCCGGTCTGAATTTTTCCAACACGTCCTCTTTGGACATCATCTGCATGGTGGAAAAGAGATAGTCCGCATCGTAATCCTTTTCATTTCCGGACAATAAGCCATACCGAATTGGACTTCCGTCCGGCTTGTATTTTCCCAATACTCGTTGATAACTCTTCAGCGCCTGTTTCGCAATCTGTTCCCGATGTACCACAAAGAGGGCTTTCCCCGGCGCCGCATCTCGCATCGCGAATGCGGAGGCGTAGGTTTTTCCGGTACCGGTAGCAGAGATCAGTAGTGCTCGATTCTCTCCTTCTTCCCGAAGCTTCTGCAGATTCTGGATGAAGTTCAGCTGCATCGAATTTGGTTTTAGCTGATATCCCAACAAATCGATGGCCTTCCCTTGGGTCGCCACCTTCTTCTGCTTCTGAATCTCCCTGTACAGCAGTTCATATTTATCAATAAAATCTTCGAAACTCCGCGTCCGCTCCGAGGTCCACAGTTGCTGGAATTCCTGACGGATTTCGGTAAGGAACTCGCCTTGCTCGGTGGATACCATTTTGGTATTCCACTCTCGGTTCCGTGTCAGCGCCCCTAAAGTCATATTGGAGCTGCCCACAATTACCCGGTACATTTCATCTTTCCGGAAAAGATAACCCTTGGTATGAAAACCTTCCGATTCATCGTCCGTGACATACATTCTAATTTCCAGATTCTGCAGCTTTGACAGACGGCGAAGGGCTTTCGGATCGCTGAAATTGAGATAATTCGTGGTCAAAATTCGCCCCGGAATATTTCGGCGTTCTAATTCCTTGAACGTTTGCATAAAAGGCTCAATTCCACTGTTGGTAATGAACGCCACGCTAATGGCGAATTCGTCGCACCGAAGAAGTTCGCTCTCAATCGCGGACAGCACTTTCTTCCCCTCTGCCGCATTGTTCGACAAGAATTCCGGCCGATATGCCAGATTCGAATTGTATTCTCCATCGATAAAAGCAGTGCGAAACCCTTTGCGCAGCTCTTCTATATTTGAATTTCGATTCTCATTCTTTTGCATATATAACGCTGCTCCTCTGTTCGAATATTTTTTACGGTTATACAGGGTCATTATATCACAGCGCCGGTAACGCGCTCAAGGAAGGCCTGTTTCCTACTGTTAGCGTAGTCCAACGGTTAAATACAACTTCTTATAATAAGTTTAAAATAGCAGGGCAAAAATATGTCGTATTTCTCACCTTATCATCTTTCACCAAAATACTCTTATCAACAAATTCATCTAGCATATTATATAAGGTTCCCTTACTTCCGGGAATTATATCCTGAAGCTGTTTAGCCTTAAACGCTGGTCTCTTGAATATTTCATCAAGAAGCATAATTGCATACTTTGAACTCATCTCAGATAAACAAATTTCCTTATAGTCATTATATTTGTCCAACATGGCTTTTGCTTTTAATGTATTTATTTCCGCCTGCTCTACAACACCCTCCAGAAAATACTTAATCCATGCAGCGTAATCATTATCCTTTGATACAGCAGATAATTTTTCTAAGTACGTCTTGCGATCCTTTTCAAAATAAGCACTCATATAGAATGTTGGGACTGGAAGCATGTCTCTATAATACAAAAATAGTGGTATTAATAATCTTCCAATTCTACCATTTCCATCTTTAAAAGGATGAATCATTTCAAACTGACAATGAATTAGAGCTGCCTGTATTAAGAAATCAATCTCATCATAATGTATATATTGTTCTAGATTTGCCATATATTCTAAAGTTAATTCTGGCGGCAACGGTGTAAATGAAATTGTATTAATAGTGCCTATATAATTCTGTTCCGTTTTAAATTCTCCTGGTGTCTTTGCCTGGCCTCGAACATTATCTAATAAAATTCTATGCATTTCCCGAATCAAGCGTGTACTCAGTGGAAGCTTATGTCTTCCTTCTTCAGAATTGTCAGATATTGTTGACATTTTATCCAACGCATAAAAAAGAGCACTTCTATAGTTCATAACTTCTTGCATTTCATCTTTGGGAATCGATACTTCATTACCCGCGTCATAATTAATAAAATCCGCTATGGTAGCATGAGTGCCTTCTAGTTTTGAAGAAAGAACAGCCTCCTGCGATACTAATGGAGAAATCAATAACATTGGATTGATGGTGTTTACAAGGAAACCTCTATACGCACCCAATGCGTTATTTGCTTTTGAAATAAGTCTAATGATATCCTTGTCAAATAAAGCTGTTCCAAGTTCTATGGGAAGCTTTTCAGGTATATGTGGTGATGGCACATTTTGATATATCTCTTCAAATCTCATTGCATATCTCCTCTCGATAATCTGCTTTTATTGCATTTTTTAGACCGATGCTATTCTTGATCTAATTATCTCTATATTATTGAACTTAATTTATTCTAAGTCTAAAAATAAGAGCATTACTAGAACAGTTTTTTTGTTAGTTCAAAATTATGCATATTATTGGACCAACATATCATATGGTTCGAAATTTTTCAATATTCTAAATTAACAACAACCAATCGATACTCTCTTCCACCAAAGGCAAATCCTCTGCCTAATTCCATAAGAAAGTCCTGCACATTATTCATTAAGGCTCTCTTCAGTTCTTTTGGCCCAATTGTTTTCTATAGTTTTCCTCACATAAAACAGGGCCTTTTCCTGATTGTTTTGCATTTATCAATTATCAGCTTATTGTGTCCCCACGGGATATGTTCCACAGAATCTACCCCAGGCTGGGGTAAATTGTCTTCTCCAGAATAAAGTTCATAATACCATTTCATATAGTGTAGACTGGTAACAGAAAAAGATTTTATCTCTGGAAACTGCTTTTTCATGTCTTTACTGAATTTTGCAAAAAAGCCGGAACCATAAGTATTGGTAAAGTCTTTAAGAACTATGTCTCGACCTACTGACCAGTTGAATCGTAATGATTCCTCATTTACCTTCGCAACAGCTCTTACTTGGCTTTTCCGAAATCTGTCGCCGATTTCCTTTACCCATGCATTATAGTCTTTCTCATTTATTTGATCTGCAGGAAAAATATCTTTCTTCATTCTTTAGTCCTCCCAATTGATACGCAATGCGTTATGTACAAGGTAAAAAATATATAATCCAGCATAGGAAGGGACTCCAAATCTATTTTATCATATCTCACTTATTCGTCCCCTTTATTTTTCATCATTTTTTCAATCTCTGCTCTATACTTTAAAAGCCTGAGCAAATACTCTGGAAGTTCTCTTTTCTCCGCTTCCCAATCCTGAACAGTACGATATGGAATACCATAGTAATCGCTGAATTCACGTCTGTTCATTCCCATTTTTTCTCTTAACTCTTTTACGTCTTTCCCTCTACTCATGATTAAACTCTCCCGCTTGAATAACGCATTGCGTTATTTAATAGTACCCGATATATGCTTTCTTGTCAATCCACTATATCCCACCCCCAAATTGACATCCCTACCGTGCATGTGATACACTACCCCTCGTTGCTCGCCAAAAAGCGAGTTTTTCAGCACATACAGGAGGACATTTTATTATGGATATACAAGCAAAACAAGAGAAGGAAAAAGAAGTGGTTTCCTACATGATTTCTTTGTACTGCCGCAAGAAGCACGGCGGTGACACTCTTTGTCCGGAATGCGCGGAGTTGGATGCCTATTCCGCAAAGCGCAGCGACCTCTGCCCCTTCATGGAGACCAAGACCTTTTGCGCTAACTGCAAGGTGCATTGCTACAAGAAGGATATGAGAGAACGAATTCAGGAAGTTATGAAATTCTCCGGCCCCCGGATGCTGTTCCACCGACCGGGCATGGCCATTCGCCACGTAATCGAAACCCGTAAAGAAAAAAGAAGACTGGCTCATGCGGAATAGTTTTCCGCAATGTTACCTTTTTTTGTTGGTGGTGGAAATGATTTTCATCTTCCTTCCTTATCGGGAATTAGGAAGATGAAAGAGAGGTACGAAGGGGCAGCGGTCCTTCGTACCTCTCTTTTCATTATTGGGCTCCGGCGCGGGTTCAGGTTTCGCCGAAAGTGAGGGCGCGCGCCTCTAATTCGGACCTTTTTCCGGGGATTGGTGAAAAGTGATGCAGGCATGCTCCGAAAATAGGTTCCTACATCACTTTCCCCGCGACCGCCGGGAAGATTGGGATGAAATGCCCGAGGGGAACCGGATGTATGTAATGCTGGGAAGTAGAAAACAGGGACGCGTACATCATTTTTTCACTTAAGCGAAATCAAAGTAGAAGAGAATAAGCACAGAAACAATTGGAGTGATGCATGAGATGGAAAAAAGGGGGCTCATGCATCAACCTTGAAAATGGGGGTGATGTATGGAGTAGAAAAACAAGGGCTCATGCATCACTTTTGGGATGCGATGGCGGCCGGAGGCCCATCCAGACCAAAGGCGTGGTTCTTGTCGACGAAGGATCAAGGCTTTGCGGGCAGCAAGGCGCCAACATGACCTCTCACCGTCTGCAAAGCCGTCTAACCAATACACCCAAAAAGACAGATTCCCACACCTTTCGTGTGGGAATCTGCCTTTTTGCACCTATGTTTTTGCACCTATAACTTCTATTTCTTCGACTGATTCTGCAGTACCCCCAGCAGGCCCCGGGTCAGGACACTGGCCCCCACGGCCAGCAGCTCGGCTTCAATCCGATCCGCCCTGCGGCGGGCATCGGCTTCCGCTTTTTCCTGTTGGCGCTCCTTCTTGCGAAGGGCCTGATCTTCCAGCTTCTGTTGGCGGCGCCGCTCCTCATCTTCTAATTTCTGAAGGCGTTTTTTCGCCGCCACCTCTTCTTTTTCTCGGATTTTGCGGTCGGCCTCCTCCTCCGCGGCGGCCTCTGCTTTTACCGCCTCTGCCGTCAGTACCTCGTAGGCAGACTCGTTGTCCACGGAGTCGTCGTACTTCTCCATGCCGTCGTGCAGCATGGCTTTGGAGCGGAACATGGGATCCGGCGGCGCCATGGAGCTCTGGGGACAAATGATTTTCGTACGCTCCACAACGGTCGGCACGCCCTCTTCGTCCAGGAAGGAGGTCAGCGCTTCCCCCACGCCCAGCTCCAGGATGGCATCCTCCGTCCGGAATTCCGGATTGGCCCGGAAAGTCTGAGCGGCAGTGCGTACCGCCTTCAGCTCCGCCGGCGTGTAGGCGCGCAGGGCGTGCTGCACCCGATTGGAAAGCTGAGCCAGCACGGTATCCGGAATATCGCTCGGGCTCTGGGTCACGAAATACACCCCCACGCCCCGGGAACGAATCAGCTTCACCGTCTGTTCGATTTTCTGCAGCAGCACCTTCGGCACATCTCGGAACAGCATGTGAGCCTCATCGAAGAAAAATACCAGGCGCGGCTTATCCATGTCGCCGGATTCCGGCAGACTTTCGAACAGCTCCGACAGCAGCCACAGAAGGAAAGTGGCGTACAGCGTCGGATTCTGCACCAGTTTCACCGAGTCCAGCACGTTGATCATGCCCCGACCCTCGGCATCGGTGCGGATCCAATCCTGAATATCCAGGGCCGGCTCTCCGAAGAACAGGTCGCCGCCCTGCTGCTCCAGAGGCAGCAGCGCCCGCAGGATGGCTGCCACCGACTGAGGCGTAATGTTTCCGTAGGTCATCATGTATTCCGAGCGGTGCTCGCTCACGTAGTTCAGCATGACTCGCAGATCCTTCAGGTCGGTCAGCAGAAGGCCCTTGTCATCGGCGATGCGGAACACGATATGAAGGATGCCTTCCTGCACATCCGTCAATCCCAGAATCCGGCTGAGAAGCTCCGGCCCCATTTCGCTGACGGTGACCCGGATGGGGTGTCCGCCCTCCTGATAGATATCCCAGAAGGTGGTAGGATATTCCCGATAGGAGAACGTTTCTCGAAGGCCGAAACGGTCGATGCGCTTCTCCATATCCTCCGTGCTCTGCCCCGGTGCACAGATGCCCGCCACATCTCCTTTTACATCGCACATGAACACCGGCACGCCTGCGTCGGAAAAGGATTCCGCCATCACCTTCATGGTGACCGTCTTGCCGGTACCGCTGGCGCCGGAAATCAACCCGTGGCGGTTGCACATTTTCAGCACCATTTCCACTCGCTTGTCCCCCGCCAGGCCCATATATATTCTTCCATTCTCGTACATAACGTCATCCTCCGTCTTTCGTCGATGCTTCTTTTCATCATTATACGTGCTCCCTCGAATCGGCGCAACAAAAAAGAGCAGCGCCCCGTATGGAGTCGCCGCTCGTTGTTTTTGCCGTATTCTACGCTTTTTTGTAGGTGCTGTAGGCCAACATGGTGAGGATCGGGTAGATCTCCAGACGGCCCAACAGCATGTCGATGCACATGACGATTTTCGAGAAATCGCCGTACGCCGAGAAGTTGGACATCGGTCCCACCGCATCGAAGCCCGGTCCGATGTTATTGAAGGTAGCCATTACCGCCGAGAAATTGGTGGTCATGGAGAACTCCTTCGGGTCCAGGGACACCAGCAGGAAACTGATGATAACGATGAACACGTACAGTGCCAGGTAGGCCTGAACATGCTGAATGGTTTTCTCGCTGACCCGCTCTCCGTCAATCCGCACGGTCCGAATTTCCTCCGGATGGAATACGTTGTGGAGGTTTCGTCTGGCGGATTTGAATAAAATCAAAATTCGAGAAACCTTGATGCCGCCGCCGGTACTGCCGGCGCAGGCGCCCACGAACATCAGGCAGATCAGGATGGCCTGGGAGAAATCCGGCCACAGGTTGAAGTCCGCGGTGGAAAAACCCGTGGTGGTGATGATGGATGCCACCTGGAAGGCTGCATCCCGCACGTTCTTGCCCAGCGGATGCGTGCTTCCGGAACGCATCAGGTTGGCCGCGATACCGGCGACGCTGGCGAACACGATGAACAGGTACACCCTCAGTTCTTCTCCTTTAATTGCCTCTTTGAAGCGCTTGTGGGCCATCATGTAGTACACGCTGAAGTTGATGCCGAACAGCAGCATGAACACCGTGGTAATCCACTGGGCCATCGGTGTGTATTCCGCACATCCGGAGTTCAGCACCGCAAAACCTCCGGTTCCGGCGGTTCCGAATGCGATGCAGAAGGAATCGAAAGGCTTCATTCCCGAAAGAAGAAGCAGCACGATGTTGATCACGGTGAGAACCACGTAGATTCGATACAGGGCCGTGGCCGTATCCCGCATTCGCGGGACCATTTTGTTCACGGAAGGTCCCGGCGATTCCGCCCGCAGAAGGTGAAGGGAATATCCCTCGCCTTTGTGAGCCGAAGGAATGATGGCCAGGAAGAACACCAGCACGCCCATTCCGCCAATCCAGTGGCTGAAGGACCGCCAGAAAAGCAATCCCTTGCCCAGGCCCTCCACATCCGACACTACCGACGCTCCCGTGGTGGTGAAACCGGAAATAATCTCGAACAGGGCATCCACAAATCCCGGAATTCGTCCGGACAGATAGAAAGGCAGTGCCCCGACGATACTCAAAAGAATCCAGGCAAAAGCGGTTACCAGCATTCCCTCTTTGGCGTAGAAATTCATCCGGCGCCGCACGGAGCCGGCATACATCAACAAGGACAGGGCGCCGGCCGTCGCCATGGCGCCGATGAATCCGATAACGGCCATCTGATCCCCCGTGTAGATGGCAACTCCCAGGGCCGGTGTCATGCACCCAATCTCGATGACGAGAATCCAGGCGCACACCCGCATCATTATCTTATAATTCATCCTTTTCCTCTTTATCCTCCTCAAAAATATCGTTCAGCTGTATAATCGGCATGGATCCGTTGGATACCACGATTACACGGTCTCCCGGCTGGAAGAAACTGTTTCCGCCCGGGAACTCGATCTTCCGGTCCCTCGTGATGGTGGCCAGAAGAATGTTCTTTTTAAAGTCAATATCCTTCAGCGGTTCATTGCAATGCCAGGTGTCCTCGTTCACCTTGAACTCGTACGCCTGCGCTCTTCCGCCGGCGATGGAGTGCAGGGTCTCCGCTGCATCGGATCCGTTCTGCATAGCCCGCACGTATCGAAGAATAGTATTGCCGCAAAGAATCTTCGGCGTGATGACGCTGCCCACCGGCATGTTGGCAATCAGCGAAATATTCTCTCCCCGACCCAGCTTGGTGACCACCTTCGGCACCTTCAGCTCATTGGCATACAGAGACGTAATGACGTTCAGTTCGTCCATTCCGGTCATGGAGATAAAAGCATCTGCTTTCTCAATGTGTTCCCGGTCCAGCACCGACTCTTTGGAGGCATCCCCCTGAATGATGGTGGCGTCGTGGAGGCGGTCTGCCAGGTACTCACAGCGGTCTCTCCGCTGCTCGATAATCTTCACGCCGATGCGGTCGTCCTCCAGCCGTTTTGCCAGGTAGTAGGTAATCCGTCCGCCGCCGGTGATGGTGACGTTCCGGATGCGCTTGGTGACGATGTTCAGGTTGTGCAACAGTGTGGTGAGGTTGCTGGCGGAAGCGGTGACGTACACGTGATCTCCCTCCTGCAAAACAAATTCACCGGAAGGAATGATGACCTCGTCCCGGCGAGCCACAACGCATACCAGAATCTGGCATTTCACGATATCCGCAATCTTGTACAGCGGCTTGTCGCAAATCGGGCTGCCGGCGGTAACGTGCAGTTCCACCAGGTCTACCAGTCCGTTGACGAATTCTTCCCGGCTCAGGAATCCCGGATACCGAAGGAGACTGCTGATTTCGTGAGCGGTCTGGAATTCCGGATTGACGGTAAGGGACAGCCCCAGCTGTTCCTCCAGCATATCCGTACTTTCCATGTATTCCGGAGAGCGAACTCGGGCGATGGTTGTGATGTCCGGATTCAATCCTTTTGCCGTAAGACAGGTGAGCAGATTGGTTTCATCTTCACCGGTGGCCGCAATCAGCAGATCCGTCTGCTCGATGTTAGCGGCGCGAAGAACGCTCACCGATGCGCTGTTGCCCTCGATGGACATCACATCATACTGCTCCAAAGCCGCTTCCAAAGCGACAGAATTCTTATCGATTACCACCAGATCGTGCCCGTCTCTCGTGAGCTGATCCGCCAGAAGGTTTCCCACCTTACCGGTACCGGCAACAATAATCTTCATATTTATATATCCTCCTGAAATAAGTATTCTTTAGGCATACTGTAGATGATAACACAAAACCGTGCCGGTAGCGACAGAATTCTCGTAAAATCCTTATTTTTACTGAGTTTTTTCAGTTGAAATTCTATGCGATTTAATACATAATATATTATGTGTGAGCAATTTGACGCTCATTGTGATTTCATAACTAACAGGAGGACTTAATTATGGCTAAATATGATTGGGGAACATTCGGATTCCATATTCCGGAAATCATGCTTCCAAAGGAAGGCACCGACTACAGCAAGTGGGCAGTAGTTGCTTGTGACCAGTACACTTCGGAACCGGAATATTGGGAACAGGTAGAAGAAATCGTTGGGGATGCACCATCCACGCTTCGCCTGATGCTTCCGGAAATTTTCCTGGGAAAAGAAGCGGAAGCGGAGAAGTCCGCAGACATCCGCAAGACTATGGATCAGTATCTGGCGGACGGTACTCTCCGCACTCTGGATCCGGGCTGCATGCTCATCAAGAGAACCGCTGAGGGACGTACCCGTACCGGTCTGGTAATCGCTACGGATCTGGAAGCATATGACTTCAGCAAGGGATCCACTTCCCTGACCCGCGCAACCGAAGGCACCGTAATCGAAAGAATCCCACCTCGTCTGCGCATCCGTGAAGGTGCTCCGATCGAGATGCCGCACATCCTGATCCTGATTGACGATCCGGACAAGAGCGTTATCGAGCCGCTGGTGAACGCACCTCAGACTCCGGTATATGATACCGACCTGATGATGGAAGGCGGACACATCACCGGTTCCTTCATCGCAGAGAAGGATCTGGAAGGCGCAAAGGATGCCCTGTCCGTACTCTTCGACAAAGCCGTTGAGAAGTATGGCGAAGGCAACGTGATTTTCCAGGCAATGGGCGACGGAAACCACTCCCTGGCAACCGCAAAGACCATGTGGGAGAACCTGAAGAAGACCCTGACTCCGGAAGAAGCGGAGAATCATCCGGCTCGCTACGCGCTGTGCGAAATTGAAAATATCCACGATGAGGGCATCGTATTCGAGCCGATTCACCGTGTAATCTTCGCAAAGAAGGGCCAGTCCGGCATGGATCTGGTAAACGAGACCGTTGAACTGCTGCAGCAGGAGAACGGCGGTGCGCACCTGGCAGAAGACGGATATCAGGCAAAAGAAGGTGAGTTCGCAATCCCTTACGTTACCGGCGAGCAGCGCGGAACTATCGTTGTGACCGATCCGGCCAACAAGCTGGAAGTAGGTGCACTCCAGAACGCACTGGACGTTATCGTTAAGGAAAGAGAGGATGCAGACATCGACTACATCCACGGTTCCAAAGCCGTAGAGTCCCTGTCTAAGGAAGCGGGCAACGCAGGTTTCTACCTCCCGGCAATGGATAAGTTCATGCTCTTCCCGGCAGTTGCCGCAGACGGTGCGCTGCCAAGAAAGACCTTCTCCATGGGCGAAGCCAACGAGAAGAGATACTACATCGAGAGCAGATACATCGGAAAGTAATTTAGTAATTTCTTTGATGCAAGTTAAGAGGGCGGATAATCGCAGCGAGGCTGCGATTATCCGTTTTTTATATAAAAAACGCTATGAACTCTCGTCCATAGCGTCTCTCCTATTTCTCTACTTCTCTACCTCAAAATCCGCATCCACGGCTTCTTCAATCTCGCCCTCGGCGTCCACAAAAGGCCGTTCCGGCATCTCCGCAAACTCCGGCGCAGCCTCTGCCGCTTCCGCCTCCTGCGCCGCACGGAGCGCCGCTTCTTTTTCCAGCTGCTTCATCTTCTTCTCATACTCATCCGGATCGCCGTGCTCCGCAATCCATTCCGCATCCTTCTTGGACGTTCCGATGAACAGGAAGGCCGACGCCGCCATGCTGGCGCACATCACCAGGCTCAAGGTGCTCCATCCTCGGAAAATCCCAAATGTGCCCAGGGCCACCCAGAACACCATCACGATAGTGAAAAACTTCGGCTTATCTTCTCTATACAATCTTCTCATTCTCAACGCTCCTCGCTCTTCGTCTACTTCTGCGGTAGCTCCGCGCCGCACTCCATGCAATATTGGCTCCCCGGTGCGCACTGCACCCCGCACTCCGGACAGATAATCACATCCTCTGCCCGAACGGCATCCACAATTCGCACTTCCTGACCGTCCTTCAGCTTTTCCATCAGCCGTTCCGCATACCGGTTCAGCTTCTTGTTCTGAGGGCTCATCTCCAGTTTCGGATAATCCTTCTTGATGGCATCCCGCACCTTCTCGTATTTTTCTTTTGCGGCAAAAATAAGTGTCTCAATGCCGTAAGCGCCCGGCCGGTCCACCAGGAATGTCAGGTTGCGCACGTCATCGCAATACAGGCAAGCCCGAACGCCCGAGTCCATGACCAAAACCCCGTGATCCAGGATGCGCCGGTCCTTTCCCAGAAAAATCAGGCCCTTTTCCCCCGGAATCACTTCCTCCAGCACCTGCGGCTTCCGGTTAATCAGCAAAAAATTACTTTTTGTCATAAATATAAGTTCCTCTCGATTTCCGGCGGGATTCGTTTTCGGGAAGTCCCGCAATGGGCTGATTTTACCACTTGCAGGGGCATGCTGTCAAACTTTTGAGGAGAAAAGTCCCTGCAGAATGCCGGAATCGATTGGGGGTTGTTATTTCTTTTTACCCTCGATATAATTTAGAGGAAGCGAGGCGCTGTGAATTGTTCGATGGCCTCGCTGCGAACGGTATCAATTCAAGGGAGAGAGGAATATATCATGGATTTTCTGATTGTTGTAGATATGCAAAATGATTTTGTGGACGGCGCGCTGGGTACCAAGGAGGCGGAAGCCATCGTGCCGGCGGTGGCGGAGACCATTCGAAACTGGGACGGACCGGTCATCTGCACCCGGGACACGCACCAGAAGTTCTACCTTCATACCCAGGAGGGGGAACACCTTCCGGTAATTCACTGCGTGGAGGGCACAGAGGGCTGGGAGCTGAACCCGGTCATTGCGGAAGCCGCCGACGTGCCGGACACCGTGATGGAGCTGAACAAACCATCCTTCGGTTCCCTGGAACTGCCAAAATGCATCCAGCTCCTGGAGGACGATGAGGATCCGATTTCTTCCATCACCCTGGTAGGTCTGTGCACGGATATCTGTGTGATTTCCAACGCCATGATTCTCAAAGCAGCCTTCCCGGAAACCCCTATCCGTGTCCTGGAAAAATGCTGTGCCGGCGTCACCCCGGAGCAGCACCGGAATGCACTGAATGCCATGAAGGTCTGCCAGATTGAGGTGGAATAGTACCGACCCTCCGGGGAATAGTGCCGACCCTCCGGGGAATATGAGAGAAAGAGAAGGAAAATGCCATGGAACGGTTGGCATTTTCCTTTTTTCTTTTTGGGGACGGCAGTCGCCGGCGCCCGGACCGCCTTTTCTCCTTCTTCCGTCCCGGTGGTTTGCGTACGAAAATCGAATTCATTGGCTTTGCGGGCACTCGTACGCAAACCCTGCCAGGGCCCGGGCCACCTTTTCCGCTCTTTCCGGCCCGGTGGTTTGCGTACGAAAACCGAATTCATTGGCTTTGCGGGCAGTCGTACGCAAACCCTGCAGGCGCCCGGGCCACCTTTTCGCTTTCTTCCGGCTCAGGGTTCGCGCACGAAAACCGAGTTCATTGGCTTTGCGGGCAGCCGTGCGCGAACCCCCCGGGGCCCGGGCTCTATTTTCCTCTTTTCCCGTCACAAAGTTCGCGCTCGAAAACCGAATCCATTGGCTTTGCGGACAGGCGAGCGCGAACCTCACCGGGGCCCGGGCCGCCTTTTCTGCTCTTTAGTGGATAGAAATCGTCGCAAAGGACTCTCTTATATTTGCAGGAAGATGTGCCGTCTGGGATTTCAGAAAATCTTCTGCCGTTATTCCAATTTTTCGGGCTTGTGCTGTCGGAACTCTTCCGAAGGTTTGTTCAATTATTTTAGCAAGACTTTCCAAGTCCGGACCACTTTTTGAGTTTTCAAAAGACAACAACAATGTTACACCCGGCGAAAATCCCATTTTCTCATAAATAAGAGACTTTTGATAGAATGAAGAACTGTATTTTTCACCAATATCATCCTTAAACCAAAGTCCCAAATGTTCTATGATGTAAAGAATCGGTTCAAACGGATGCACAATTGTGAAATCCGGATAAATATATCGGCCATTTATATATATTGGTAGCTCATGGAAAAAATCCAACCCATATGAATGCAGTAAATTGTACGTCAATGATTCTGAGCGGCTTCGCACGAAAGATCCATCTACCGTTGATACTTGCAACGATTCCGGATGTGGAGCCGGACAAATATCTTTCAGGTGCTGCAAATCTTTAAGCAGAAGCGCTCTCGCATCACTGCACTCCATAGCTCCATTCAAAGTAGATGGAATATAATGTTTCGGAAGCACTTTTAATAGTTCCTCGTTCGAAATTGGCACAAAATGACTCAAAAAATACTCTGCCGCTTCAATATTCCCTTCAGCTAAAGTTAATAGAGTTTCATATAATCTGTATTCTCGAATTCCTAAAACATCCGGATGCGTTTCTTTTCCCAAATAATGTTTTGCTTCTCCCGGAAAATATGCCGAATAATACGGATGTCCTTTTGTATAACCGACTTTCAAAAGTTGTCCCTTGTATTCCCGGAGGGAATCCAACTTATTCTCACATTTACTTTTCAAGAGTTCTTGTTCTGACAAAACCTTTTCAATAAAACTGATATCCTTACAAATCATATGTGCCTCCTTGTATTTTCTTCAGTATAGCACATACTGCTAAGAAGGTAAAATTTCATACGACATACTTTTAAACTTTTTCTCGCACAATGCAGTACTTTCTGTGAGATTGTACTTATTAAATACAAACCGTTGCTGTCACCCGCTGGCATCCTATCCGCCTTGCCTTCTTCTTCCGCTCCGGAATTCGCGCACGAAAACCGAATTCATTGGCTTTGCGGGCAGCCGTGCGCGAACCTCACCGGCGCCCGGGCTCTATTTCCCTCTTTTCCCGTCACAAAGTTCGCGCACGAAAACCGAATTCATTGGCTTTGCGGGCAACCGTGCGCGAACCGAACCGAGGCCCGGGCCGCTTTTCCGCTTTCTTCCGGCACAGGGTTCGCGCTCGAAAACCGAATTCATTGGCTTTGCGGGCAGGCGAGCGCGAACCTCGCCGGCGCCCGGGCTCTATTTCCCTCTTTTCCCGGCTCAAAGTTCGCGCTCGAAAACCGAGTTCACTGGCTTTGCGAGCAGCCGTGTGCGAACCGAACCGGGGCCCGGGCCGCTTTTTCGCTTTCTTCCGGCGTAGGGTTCGCGCTCGAAAACCGAATTCATTGGCTTTGCGGGCAACCGTGCGCGAACCATGCCGGCGCCGGGCTCTATTTCCCCCTTTTCCCGGCTCAAAGTTCGCGCTCGAAAACCGAGTTCATTGGCTTTGCGGACAGGCGAGCGCGAACCATGCCGGCGCCCGGGCTCTATTTCCCTCTTTTCCCGGCACAAAGTTCGCGCTCAAAAACCGAATTCATTGGCTTTGTGGGCAGCCGTGCGCGAACCCTGTGCCCCATGCCGGAGCCCGGGCCTCCGGCAAATCCCTTGCACAAAAAAGGAAAGCAGCGATTTCAAAATCGAAATCGCTGCTCCCTTTATTTTGGGGATTAATTGATAGGATACATTTCCTTTACGGTTTCATCCGTTACGAAACCCCTGCTGTTATGCTCTCTTCTTGCGAAGGGTCACTGCCAGGCTTGCACATGCGGACAGGAACAGCACTACCATTCCCATGAAACCACTGGTGTAGTCTCCGGTCTGGATGCCAGTCGGCGTTACAACCGGTGTTTTACCGTCGTCATCGCCACCGCCGTTGTCACCGTTATCATAGCTGTTGCTGAATACCGCCTTGTCGCCGGTCAACTCTGCCTTCAGGGAACCTTCACCATCATCCGTCACCGTAATGGTCACATGGTGAACCTTGGTGTCATAGGTGATGTCCTTCTGCTTGTCATTCAGCTCTTCGATGGTGTACTCGTGGGTTCCGGCCTTGTCGAACGAAATTGCCTTGAACTGAACGCTTCCGTCCGCCTTATTCGTAGCACGTTCCACTTCCTCGCCGTTCGCATCCTTCAGCACGAAGGTGAACTGTCCACTCTTCAGTTTTGCGTTGTTCAGACACTTTGCTGCGCCCAGGCTTACCGATGTCGACTTTGCCTGATACTTGTTGGTGAAGGTAATATCCTTCGCAGCCGGCTGGTCACCGGAGATTTCCTTATCGATGCGGTGGGTTGCTTCCAGCTTGCCGTTTCCGTTATCCACAACCAGTGTGTATACGGTGTAGCTATTGCTGTCATAGACCACGCCGCCCTTGCCGTCATTCTCCTCACAGACAGTGTAGGTGTGGCTTCCCGGCTTTGTGTAGGTAATCTTATCGAAGGTAACCTTGCCGTTTGCGTCATTTTTTGCCGCTTCAGAGATCACCTTGCCGTCCTCCATCAGACGGAACTTGAATTCGCCGTCCTTCAGATTTCTTCCGTCCAATTTCTTGGTGATGTCAATCTGATCCGTTACGCTAGAGGAGAGTTCCTTTACCCCATAGGTGTTGGTAAAAGCAAACAGGTTATCGGTCTCCGGCTTCCGGCTTACCGACAGGTGTCCTTCTCCGTCATCCTTCAGGATGAGTTCGAATTCCTTGGTTCTCTTGGAATCGTTCGCAACACCCGGTACATTTCCGGACTCCGTCACGCTGTATTTGAAGGTCTTTTCACGGGAACCGTCATCTGCCTGGTCCACGTCTTTCAGATCGTCAATATTGAATGCCAGGGTTCCAAAGGTTACGTTGCCGTTTCCGTCGTTGGTAACCGATGCATCCTTCGGCGCATCCTTCGGCATCGGAGCGTCTTCGGTCAGCGCCTCCAGCGTAAAGGTGAACTTACCGCTGATATCCGGCGGATTCAATCCTTCCTCTGCTTCCAAAGTCTTGCTTCCGGATACGTTCACCGGAACTTCCTCGCCGTTTCCGTAGGTGTTCACAAATTCGCACTTATCTCCGGAATCCTTCGGATAAATGGTCTTCGCGGTGAGGGTTCCATCGTTGTTATCGGTAACCTCTACCGAGAGATCGAAGCTTCCTGCAGTCACGGTAACGCCCTTTGGCAGGTTGTTTGCCGATTCTGCAACACGGTAGTTCACGGTGTATACCACCTTGCCATCCTTAGTGGTCTTGGTTGCATATCCGTCTTCTACCGCCTTCTTCAGTACGGTGCCGCTGCCTGCCGCCTTCTCATTGGTCCGGTAGCTCAGCGCATCGAAATGAATGCTGCCGTCTGCGCCGTTCTTCTTGGTCTGAAGTACGGTGCCTTCGCTGCCGTCACCCGGCTTCGTCATCAGCTCAAAGGTGAACTCTCCGGCTTTCAGCTTCCGGCCGGTCAGCTTCTTCGAAGCGTTGATGTCCGCCTTGGTTCCGCCGGAAACATCCGTGGATCCGTCGTACCGGTTCGCAAAAGCGAGGGTGATGCCCTTTTCGCCCATTGCCGGGTTCTCGTTGCTTACGGTCTTCCGGAACAATTCCTTGCCGGCCTTGTCCTTCAGTACCACTTCCGCCTTCAGCGTTCCGTCGCCGCCGTCCTTCGCGGTGATTTCCAGCTTATATTGGCTCTCATCGTAAACGATGCCCTTTGCGGAGCCCTTCACCTCTTCAAAGGTGTATGCGTACGTCTTTCCGATATCCGCCTGTTTCAGGGTCATGTTCAATCCGCTCCGTACGGTAACGGTCTCACCGTCCGCACCGGCTTTGCCCGGTACGGTTTTACCGTCTTCCGCAATGTTCAGCTTCTTCGCCGACGCTTCGTCTGTGCCTTTCAGGGTAAAACTAAAATCATCTTCCGTCATATCCCGACCGGTCAGAACTTTGGTCATGCTCAGTCCCAGAACGTGATCCATCGGCAGATCTTCTGTCTTGTATTCATTTGTAAAGGTCTTGCTGCCGCTGACAGCGGTTACTGCTGCGGTGAGCTTGCCCGTTCCGTTATCGGTAACGGTGACGGTAATGTTGCGAACCGCCTTGTCGTAGGTCATGCCCGCTGCTTCCGGACTCGGTACCTGCTCCTTCAGCTGGTACTTGTACTCGCCCGCCTTCTTAAAGGTCAGTGCGCCGAATTCAATCGGAGCTTTTCCGTCCTTCACATCTGCTTTGCGGACTGTAATTTCGTCCTTTTCCGGCATCGGTGCGGTTTCCACGCCATCCGGTTTCGATACGTTCTTCAGCTTAAAGGTAAAGGTTTCGCCGTCCTTCCACTCTCTTCCGGTAAGCTTCTTGCTGAAGCCGGTGATGACCTGTACCGGATCCGTCGCTGCTGCCGCATAGGTGTTGGTGAACCGAACGGTCGGAGTGCCGGAATTCTGCTTGGAGCTATCGTATGTTTTTACCGATTCGCCGGAACCGTCTGCGTTCTTCATGGTTACCTTGGTTACCACGTGCATGGTTCCGTCGCCGTTGTCCTGTGGTGTGATTTCCACGGTACCGATTCGTTCGTCGTAGGTTACACCCTTGATGCTTCCCTTGGTTTCCCGAACGATGTATGTCTGGGTCTTTCCGGACATGGTCTGGTCGAAGGTAAGATCTGCCAGAACATTCATGGTGTCCGGTTCGCCGGATCCGCGCTGGTTCGGGTTGGTGATTTTCACCGTCTGGCCGTCCTTCGGTCCATAGGTGAATTCAAACTCGCCCGCCTTCATGGTACGGCCGTTCAGCACCTTCTGAATGTTCAGGGCGCCGGTGGTTCCGTATACCAGGCTGGATTCGTAGTTGTTCTTGAATACGGCTTTGTCCGTCTTATCCGATACAGTACCGTTGTTGTATTCCACCTTGGCTTTGAGTTTGCCCGGGTGGTCCGCATCGTCGGTTACGGTCACGGTCACCTTGGTGGCGTGGCGGTCATAGGTCATTCCGCCGGCCGGGGTTCCCGGTACCTTCTCGGTAATGTCAAAGTGATATACGCCTTCTTTTCGGAAGGTAACATTGCCGAATCCAAAGTCCTTTGCCTCGCCGTTCTTCAGATTCTTTACCGAAGCGGTGTCTCCGTTCTCAGCGATGGAAACGTCGTTCTTCTCAATCGCTTTCTGGGTCTCTGCGTCCGGTGTCAATTTGAAGTTAAATGCTTCGTCGGTCTTTCCGTCTCTTCCGGTGAGGGTCTTCTCGCCTGCAAGTGCCGTGTTTCCGGTAAGGGTTACGGCATCTGCTTTGTAGGAGTTCCGGAAAATCGGCACGGTCTGCAGTTCTCTTCCGTTTGCATCCAGATACTTGTAATCCGCAACTACCGTGTCCTGACCATCCACGTCATCGATGTACACGTTGATGCGCACCTTGTATTCCGCGTTGTCATAGGTCAATCCGTCTACGGTGTAATGGTTGGATGCGGTCGCACCTTCCGGCAGGATTTCCTTCATCTTGTACTCGTAAGTGAGCGGTTTATCCTGCGTTGCACCCTTTACATGTTCTGCCGTAAAGGTGATGTTTCCGAATTTCACGCCATTTCCGATATTCGACGCGTCCACGTGTCCGGATGCGCCATCCGGCAGCGGTGCACCTTCGGTAACCGGTGTGAGTCGGAACTTATAGTCGCCGTCCTTTATGGACTTGGTTCCGGTGTAATCCGTGAACTTCTTTCCGGCCTCCAGGGTAACGGTCTGCTCTTTTGCGTCATATACGTTCGCAAATGCCGCGGTTTTGTTGTCCACAGCAGTTGGGTTTGCCACTTCCGAGCCGTCATCCTTGCGGATTTTCTTCATGGTGGCATTTGCCTTCAGGCTTCCGTTCTCATCGGTCACCTTTACGGTAACGCGGTACGATGCGTTGGAGTAGGTTACACCCTGCTTCGCCGTATCTCCCGGATCCTTTTCCGTAATCTGGTACTCGTATGTGCCCGGCTTGGTGTATTCTATATCGCCAAAGGCTTTTTCGATTTCCGCCTTGGAGTTTACGTTCAGGCGGGAAACCTTCATGCCATCCACAACAGCGGCATCCTTTGGCATCGGACATTCGTTATCCAGCGGGCTCAGAATGAACTGGAATTTCGCGTCCTGCAGATAATCCATATCCCATGCGGATGCACCGGATGCGGTTTCGAAATTCTTCTTAATCTTAAGGGACTCGGAACCCTTCAGTGTGGTGGAGTCTGCCTGATAGATATTGGTGTAATCTACCACTGCGGCATCTTTGCCGGCAACGGTTCCCTTCGCATATACACCGCCGTCGTTGTTCGTTCCGGTCTCGCTGCCTTCACCGGCATTCCGCTGTGCAGCGCTTCCGGTGAAATGCTCCGGTTTTGCTTCGGTTACGGTGTACCGGGTTCCGCCATCCACACCGTAAATCTTCAAGGTCTGATTATCCTTTAATTTAAAGGTATCTCCGGACTTGACGGTGAACTCGTCTCCCTCTTTGTCCGCGCCGGTGTACTTCTGAGCGGTATATTTTTCTTTTGTACCGCCGGTAAATGTCAGGCTGTACTCGAACTCCGAATCTTTCAGGCTGTCCGGAACCTGATGGCCCTCTGCCGCCTGTACGGATTTCCGAATATCCAGCTCACCCGGAAGTTCCTTGACCAGCTTTCCGTTGTTGCCCAGATGGGTATATACGGTCTTTCCGGCGTAGTTGTTCTCCCATACCGGCTTGATTACCCGATTGGATGTCTGGGACTTATTGGCGCCGTCCGCCTTATTTTCGGTAAAATAAGTCAGACTGGTGGTTCTCGGTGTTCCAGCCGGGATGTAGTATTCACCCGTCTTGGTGTTTTTCTTCGCATAGCCTTCCAGGAGAAGATTGCTGTTGCCCGGAATCTTTACGGCATAGGTCTTCTTCACTGCATTTCCGGAAGCGCCCTTTTCGTAGTACTGACGCTGGTAGTAGTACGTGGTGTCGCCGCTGGTATCGATGGCATCCTTTGCCGGTTTGGTACAGGCTTCATCCGTGTACAGTACCTTGTCTTCCTGGAAGTAGTAGAAGTCGTTGGTGGACGCCGGCGTGAAGTTGGCATATGCGCCGATGCCTTCCGAATCCCGATTGGAAGACTTCTTATCGTACTTGTTGGCATAGAACGCCACCTGACCGTCTTCGCTGGAATTTTCGGCAATATAAGCCTCCATCGCTTCATCCGGTCTCTCCAGCTTCTTCTCTGCCGCTGCCTTCAGGCTCACGTCATAGAAGAGTCGACATGGATAAGTGTTGTCGATGGTAATCTTATTGTCCTTGGTAACTTCATAGTATCTCAGCGGGATCAGGTTGGCCGGAATCTTTACGGTCCCCTTATCTCCCGTCGCCAGTGCGGTCGCCGCATCGGCTTTCTCTACGGTAATCTTGATATCTCTCAGATTTCCCGTCGGATATACGTGATTCGTGTCCGGAATCTCCGCCTCAAAGGTGTAGGTTACCTTTCCTTCCTTGGTCACATCCTTCTTCGGGTTGTTGTACAGCTTGTCTGCGTACAGCAGGGTATTCATATCATCCACCTGCATGTAGTCTCCCAGCTGATCCACCAGAGTGATGTATCCGCTCTGATTCGGATCCGAGCCGGAATCCACTTCCGTCGGGGACTGTGCCGTGGCAATGATTTCTTCCTGAATTTCCGTGAAAATATGATTCAGCTCCGAAGCCTGGGTTGCGGCCTTGTAGAAGGCTGTTTCGGTTCCGTCTGAAGTCTTGGCACGGGTGCCCAGATTGTCGTACGAGGTCGCGTCCGGATAGTTGCTGGACATGCCGTGCATGTAGGTGTTGAACATCTCCTTATCGGTCCAGCCGCCAAAAAAACCGGAACCTCCGGTGGTGATGCTGGCATCCGCATTCTTGAACACGCCGATGGAGTACATTTTGGCGTCAGCCTTGATGCCCTTCGCCGTCTGAATCGCCGTATTGGCTACGTCTTCGTCAAAACCGGTGCCGTGATTCGGCTCACCATCGGTAAAGAAGATGACGATGCGCTTCACGTTCTTGCGGTCCGGATTAGCGGCCTCGTCGCTCTTGCTTTGGTTCACCTGCTTCTTGGCCTGATCCATGGCGTAATCCGCTGCGGTGGCACCTGCCGGTCTCAGCGCATTGACCTTGTTCTTCAGCTCCGACTTGTTGTCGTTGGTGTACGCTTTGTAGTTGCTTACAACCTGAGTGTAGTTGTAAGTATAGTAACCCGATCGGTAGGTATCATTTCCCTCCTTGTCGGTCTTATTCCCGGCGAACTTCACCAGAGAAATCCGGCTGCGCAGGTTCTTATTGGACCGCTCGCTGTTGGCCTTTGCGGATTCGTCGATAAAAGCGTTCACCGCCGTCTTCAGGGTGTCTATTTTTGTACCATAAAAGTGTAAGTAAAGAGTATCAACCAGATACTTGGAAACTTG
>OLOJ01000371.1_pt1 | contig 46999 bp, 42 predicted proteins | sample 1672251 | NCBI WGS metagenome assembly OLOJ01 (sample SAMEA3136664, study PRJEB25190) | human gut metagenome | biome: human gut; feature: human-associated habitat; material: faeces | place: Austria | collected 2013 | reverse complement strand
TGGCGCTTTTGGTTCAGGCTCTGGGCCTCGTCCTGCTCCTTGGAGAGGCGGCTCTCCCACTGGTCCCGCTGGCGGCGCAGGCTGTTGGCGCGGGTGCGGAGCTGGTCCAGCTCCTGGCGGAGGGCGGTGGTCTGGTCCAGGCTCTGGCGCAGGGCTTCCTCTCTGGCTTCCAGCTGAGGGATCTGGCCGGTTTTGTGGAACCGCCGGCGGTGGAGCCAGGTTTTCAGACAGTCGTTGGCCTCGGTAAAAGAGATGTCCTCCTCGCCGGTGGAGACCAGGGCGGTGATCTTTTTCTCCAGCTCCTGGCTCTGGCTCACGGCCAGGTCCGTCTGCTTGAGAAAGACCGAGCGGTCAAAGACCTCCTGGCTCAGGCCCGTGAGCAGCTCCCCGGCGGTTTCCGCCGTCATCCCATCCACGGGCAGGCCGGTCTCCTGCCAGCGGGCGGAGAACTCGCCCATAGGCACGCCGCCGGCGGAGGTGCGGCGAAGCTCTAAGCGCTTTCCCTTGTGCTCGCAGACGAGCAACCCCTCCATGGGGGCGCCGTTCCAGGGGCGGTAGCGGTTTTTGTCGGCGGGGGCCCCTTTTTTGTCCCGCTGGCGGGTGTCCAGGCCGTAGAGCATGGTGCGCAAAAACGCACACCAGGTGGATTTGCCGCCGCCGTTGGGGGCCTCGATGAGGGTCAGGCCGGGGCCAAATTCTAACGTGGCGTGGTCGAGACAGCCAAAGGTGGCGGTGAGACGCAGCAGCTTCATTTCGGCTCCTCCCTTCCTTCCAGGGCCGCCAGGCCAAAGCGGACCGCCCGCTCCAGCAGGGGCCGTTCCTCCTTCGGGGCCTCTTGCAGGCGCTGGGCCATGGCGCGGAGGAAGAGGCCGGTGAGGGTGTCCTCGTCCCGCCTGGCCCAGATCGACTGGCTGAGACAGGTGTTGTCATACAGCGATGCGCTGTAAAAATAGCTGGAGGCCAGGGCGGTCAGGGCCGTGAGATCCGGCTCGGCCTCCGGGTCCCGCTGGCCGGTGAGGGTGATGCACAGGATATCCTCCGGGCGGGCGGTGCGGATGTAGGCCTCCAGGGCATCCGCCGGGTACCGGCCGGTGATGTCAATTTGGGGCGTGAGATAGCGGCGGCGGGCCAGGGGAAGAAACTCCAGCTTGACCCGTCCGGCCTCCCACTGGCCTAAGTAAACGCCCTTGTCGCCGGTCTCGTCAAAGCCCCGCCCCTCCGGGCAGCCGGGCCAGGCGTACCAGGTCTTGCCCGCCCGGAGCAGGCCGCTGGCGGTGTGGAGGTGGCCCAAGGCCAAATAGTCCAGACCCGACGCGGCGATCTCCTTCTGGGGGATGGGGCCGTAGCGGCTGTGGGCCGAGGCGGGGTCGCCGTGGAAGCAGCCGAAGGCGGCCAGCCCTTCCTCCTGGGCGTGGAGCCCGGCCAGGGGGCTGTCCATCCGATAGGAGGCGGTAAACGCTCCGCCGTACACCACGGCCCCCAGCTGGGGCAGCTCCACCCGCTGGGGGGTGGGGGTGGTGAAAAAGTGAACGTGGCTGGGCCAGGTGAATTTATGGTAGGGGGAGACCTTGGTATAGGGGTCGTGATTGCCGGGGGAAAGAAAAACCTCGGCTTCCAGCTCCTCCAGCACTTGATACAGGGCCTGGATGGTCTCCGGCCGGACCCGCTGGCTGTCGAAGAGGTCCCCGGCCAGGAAGATCAGGTCGGCCTGGCTCTGCCGGGCGGCGTCGGCCAGGCGGGTGAGGAGCTGGCGCTGCTCCTGCCGGCGCTCTGCCGCCTGGTCGGGGGGCAGGGCGTGGAAGGGGGAGTCTAAATGAAAGTCGGCGGCGTGGAGAAAGGTCAGCACGCGAAGTCCCTCCTTCAAGTCAAAATTTCTGCAAAGGCAGAGAGTCAGTCAAACACATCCACGCGCGTCACCTCGACGCAGGTTTTGGTCTGGGTGTCGATGGTGAAGCGGACGGCGCAGAGCTTGCAGGGGCCGCCTGCGGCCTCATAGCGCCGGGGGAGCTGGCCCAGGAAGCGGGCAATGGAATTTTCCGGCTTCACGCCTAAAATAGACCGGGCCGGGCCGGTCATGCCCAGGTCGGTGACGAAACCGGTGCCCTTGGGCAGGATCTGCGTGTCGGCGGTGGGGACGTGGGTGTGGGTGCCCCACACGGCCTGGGCGCGGCCGTCCAGATACCACGCCAAGGCCCCCTTTTCGCTGGTGGCCTCGGCGTGGAAGTCCACGAGCATTACGTCTGCGTCCCTGCCCTCTCCGGCGAGGATGCGGTCGGCCTTCTCGAAGGGGGAGGAGAGGTTGCTGTCCAGCTCAAAGCGGCCCATGAGATTCAGCACGCCGATGCGAAGCCCCTGGGGGCCTTCAAATACGCCGAAGCCCCGGCCGGGGAGATTGGGGGCGAAGTTGGCCGGGCGCAGGATATAGGGGTTCTGGTCCAGGTAATCCGCGATCTGGAGCCTGCTCCAGGTGTGGTTGCCCAGGGTGATGACGTCGGCTCCGGCGTCGAAAATTTCATCGGCGTGGCGGGGCAGCAGGCCCAGCCCGGCGGCGTTTTCGCCGTTGACGACGGTGAAGTGGATGTCGTGTTCTTTTTTCAAAGCCCGGAGGTGGTGGTGCAGGCAGTCAAGCCCTCGCTCCGACACCACGTCCCCGACGGCAAGGATGTGCAGCAGCATGGTTGGGCCTCCTTTGGGTCATAGTACCCCTATTATAGGCCATCCGCCCCAAAACCAAAAGAGCGAAAACGGAAAATTTGACCGAAAATTCTGCCGGAAAGGCAGCAAAAAACCGCCCCCTGGACGAATCCGTCCAGGGGGCAGGGGAAGATGCTGAGAAAATGATTTATTTTGCGTACTCGACGACCTTGACTTCCCGCAGCAGATGCACTTTGATCTGGCCGGGGTATTCCAGCTCGTCCTCGATCCGCTTGGCGATGTCCCTGGCCAGGAGGGTCATTTCGTCCTCGCTGACGACTTCGGGCTTGACGATGATGCGGACCTCGCGGCCGGCCTGGATGGCGTAAGATTTCTCGACGCCGCGGAAGGAAGAGGTGACTTCCTCCAGCTTTTCCAGGCGCTTGATGTAGTTTTCCAGATTCTCGCGCCGTGCGCCGGGTCGGGCAGCGGAGATGGCGTCAGCCGCCTGGACCAGGCAGGCGATGACGGTCTGGGGTTCTACGTCGTTGTGGTGGGCGTGGATGGCATGGATGACTTCCTTGCTCTCCTTGTACTTCCGGGCCAGCTCCACGCCGATGGTGACATGGGAGCCTTCGATCTCGTGGTCGACGGCCTTGCCCAGGTCGTGGAGCAGACCGGCCCGCTTGGCGGTGGCGACATCGACGCCGATCTCGGCGGCCATGAGGCCGGCCAGCTGGGCGACCTCGATGGAGTGGTTGTAGACGTTCTGACCGTAGCTGGTGCGGTACTTCATGCGGCCGATGAGCTTGATCAGCTCCGGGTGCAGGCCCATGACGTTGGTCTCCAGCACGGCGCGTTCGCCCTCGGCCTTGATGGTGGCGTCCACCTCGCGCTTGGCCATTTCCACCATTTCCTCGATGCGGGCGGGGTGGATGCGGCCGTCCAGGATGAGCTTTTCCAGGGTCAGGCGGGCGATCTCCCGGCGGACGGGGTCGAAGCAGGAGACGGTGATGGCCTCCGGGGTGTCGTCGATGATGAGGTCCACGCCGGTGAGGGTCTCCAGGGTGCGGATGTTGCGGCCTTCGCGGCCGATGATCCGGCCCTTCATCTCGTCGTTGGGCAGGGGAACGACGGAGACGGTGGCCTCCGCCACGTGGTCAGCGGCACAGCGCTGGATGGCCAGGCCGATGATCTCCTTGGCCTTGGTGTCGGCCTCTTCCTTGTAGTGGGCCTCGGCTTCCTTGATCTTCATGGCGGCCTCGTGGGTCACTTCGGTCTCCAGCTTGGCGATCAGTTCTGCTTTGGCTTCCTCTGCGGTGTAGCCAGAGATCTGCTCCAGGGTGGTTCTCTGTTCCTCCTGGAGCCGGTCCACCTCCTCGTGGGCTTTGTCCAGCTCGGTCAGACGGCGGTTGTAGGTTTCTTCTTTCTTTTCCAGGTTGGACATCTTCCGCTCCAGCGTCTCTTCCTTCTGCTGAAGACGGCGGTCCTGTTCCTGTAACTCTGCACGGCGCTCTTTTGCTTCTCTCTCGAATTCCGTTTTGTCGGCCAGGATCTTTTCCTTGGCCTCTACCAGGGCTTCCCGCTTTTTGCTTTCGGCGCTCTTGATGGCTTCGTTGAGGATGCGCTTGGCTTCCTCTTCGGCGCTGATGATCTCCTTTTCCGCCACTTTTTTGCGGTACAGGATGCCGGCGGGAATTCCTATCACAAGCGCGACCACGAACGCGATCACGCCGGTTAAGATAATGGGCAGCATAGGGTCGGGACACACCTCCGTTTCTATAAAATTTCGCATAAAATCGCGGCAGCCGAATGACCCTCGTACCAGGGAGATGGCCCCGCAGAAAGCGGCGGAGAGGTCCCGGTGGGCCAGGATGCTGGACCCGCCTCTCAAACCGCATATTTATACTAATTTTATTTTAATGGGCAAACCGCGGTCTGTCAAGATACTTCCGCGTCCAGGCGGGGAATTTTTGCGCCCGACCCCGCCCCGGCGGACAGAAGCGGGGCGAGCTGCATAGGATAAGAAAACGGAACGAGGAGGAATGGATATGCAGGAGCGTCCCAGCGCCCCCCAGACGGGGGCAGAGGAGGACAAAAATGCCGTCTTTGCGCGGGTCTGGCGGCGGGTGATGGGGGATCAGCCCATGGCCTGCCCCATCGTGTGGGACACAGGTGGAGCTTCGCCCACACAGGCTCCGGAAGCCCCGGAGGGGGCTGAGCCATCCGAGGAAGCCACGCAGGAGGCGGGCACAAAAGCCTGCGCCCTGCCCGCCCCGCCCCCCGGCTGCCGCCCGGCAGGAGATTTTCCGCGGGAGGACACGATGGGCGTTTTAGGCCCCGGCAGTCTGGACAGTGCACCCGTCTTACAGACGTTACTGCGGCGGGAGCTGGCGGATGCGCGGGAGTATCAGCAGCTCTCCCGCCGGGCCAGCGGGCCTCCGGCCCGGATGCTGGCGGCCCTGTCCGGGGAGAAAAAGCACCGGGCGAAACGCCTGGCGGCGGCGTATTTTCTCATCTCCGGCGTGCGCTACTGGCCGGAGGGGGAAAAGTGCCCGCCCATGCCCTCGTACTTAGGCACGCTGCGCCGCCGCTTCGCCCAGGAGCAGACGACCATGGCGGCCTATCTCACCGGCATCGAGACCACAGACGACCCCTGCCTGCGCCAGCTGTTTTATGAGCTGGCCCAGGGCGCGTGGGACCACGCCTGTAAAGTCCGCGAATTGGTGGAGATGGCCTGAAAAAACTCCCCGCTGTTTCAGAAAAGACAGCGGGGAGCCAGTTTATCGTATGGGTTATCGCTTCACTGGCTGCGCCATGATCTGGTCCGCCCGCTTGATGGTCTTGCGCAGGAAGATGGAGCTGAGGGTCAAAGACATCAGCTCGGCGATGGGGAAAGCCAGCCAGACCAGGTCCAGGTTACCGGTCCGGGAGAGGAGCCACGCCGCCGGCAGCAGCACCACCAGCTGGCGGCAGACGGAGACGGTCAGGCTGTACATCGGGTTGCCGATGGCCTGGCAGACGGACCCGGCGATGATGCAGAACCCGGCCAGGGGGAAGTGGATGCCGATGATCCGCAGGGCAGGCTTGCCGATGGCCAGCATGTCCGGCGAGGCATCGAAGAGGGAGAGCAGCGTGCCGGGCACCAGCTCAAACAGCGCAAAGCCCACGGCCATGATGCACACGGCCACGCAGACGGCCAGCTTGATGGTCTTCTTCACCCGGTCGGGCTTTTTGGCCCCGAAGTTGTAGGCGATGATGGGCACCATGCCGTTGTTCAGGCCAAAGACGGGCATGAAGATGAAGCTCTGGAGCTTGAAATACGCGCCGAACACGGCGGCGGCGGTGGTCGTGAAGGGGATGACGATGCGGTTGATGCCAAAGACCATCACGGAGCCGACGCACTGCATGATGATGGAGGGCAGGCCGATCTCATAGATGTTCTTGACGGTGTTCCAATGCCAGCGAACCTTCTTGATGTTCAGGTGGATATCCGGGTTACACTTGATGTTCATAATAAAGGCGGCGACGGCGGCGCAGCACTGGCCGATGACCGTGGCAACGGCGGCACCGGCGACCTCCAGCCGGGGGGCACCGAAGAGACCGAAGATGAAGATGGGGTCCAGGGCGATGTTCAGCAGGGCGCCCAGCATCTGGGTGCACATGGAGAGATGGGTCCGGCCGGTCGATTGCAGCAGGCGCTCAAACGTAAACTGGCAGAACAAGCCGATGGAGCAGCCCAGGCAGACCCGACCGTAGCTGGTGCCGTAGTCCACGATCTCCGCTAGGTCAGTCTGCATCCGGAAGAATGTATGGGAGAAGAAGACACCGATGAGACAGAACACAGCAAAGGAGCAGAAAGCCAGGAAGATGCCGGTGTTGGCGGCCTGGTCTGCCTTGTCCTGCTCCTTGGCCCCCAGGGAGCGGGAGAGCAGGGCGTTCATACCCACGGTGGTGCCCGCGCAGACGGCGATCATCAGGTTTTGCAGGGGGAAGGCCAGGGAGACGGCGGTCAGGGCGTTCTCACTCAGCCGGGCCACGAAGATGCTGTCCACGATGTTGTACAGCGCCTGGACCAGCATGGAGATCATCATGGGCACCGCCATGCCGGCCAGCAATCGGCCGACGGGCTGAACGCCCATTTTATTTTCCGGTGGTTTTACGGTGCGGGAAGGTGTAGTTGCCATAGCGGTGCCTCCTTATGAGATCAAAATCAAAACGAAAAAAAGCAGGAAAAGGCTTTGCTCCGGCCAGTTCCGAAGCAAAGCTATATTACTTTATCATATTGTGGCGAAGTGTCAAGAGGGGAAATGGACAAAAGAACGGAGAAGCGGGTGGGCTTCTCCGTTCTTTGCGCAGATCAGGTTTCTTGTGTGTTCTGAAAATCTTAGAACACGGCGACAACAGCGCCGCTGTAGGTCTTCTCGATGTACTCCTTGACCTTGTCGGACTGCAGAGCCTTGACCAGAGCCTGGATGGCAGGGTCGTTCTCGTGGCCTTCCTTCACGGCGATGATGTTGGCGAAGGTCTGGGCGGCCTCGGAGTCAGCGTCCTCGGAAGCCAGGGAATCGGTGGCGGGGTTCATGCCGCCTTCCATGGCGAAGTTGGAGTTGATGACAGACAGATCGACCTCACTGGCGGTCTGGGGCAGCATAGCGGCCTCCAGCTCCTTGAACTGCAGGTTCTTGGGGTTGCTGGTGATGTCGTTGGGGGTGGCGTTCAGGCCGGCGTCCTCCTTCAGCTCGATCAGGCCCTGTGCGGCCAGCAGCTGGAGGGCACGAGCCTCGTTGGTGGCGTCGTTGGGCACGGCGATGGTAGCGCCGTCGGGCAGCTCTTCCAGGGTCTTGGTGAGGCCGGGGTAAATGCCCATGGGCTCATAGTGGATCTTGCCCACGGAAACCAGATGGGTGCCGTTCTCCTCGTTGAACTTTTCCATGTAGGGGGTGTGCTGGAAGTAGTTGGCGTCCAGGTCACCCTCCTCCACGGCGGTGTTGGGCACGACGTAGTCGCTGTACTCCTTCACCACCAGGTCGATGCCCTCGGCAGCCAGGTCATCCTTGACCTGAGCCAGGATCTCAGCGTGGGGGTTGGGGGTGGCACCGACGGTCAGGGTGATGGTCTCGCCGTTGGTGGTAGCATCGCCGTTGGTGTCGGCGTCGGAAGAGGTGTCAGTGTTGGTGTCGGTGTCCGTGCTGGTGCCGCCGCCGCAGGCAGCCAGGCCCAGGCAGAGAACCAGCGCCAGGGTCAGAGCAAGAAGCTTCTTCATGGGAATCAGTTCCTCCTAACAATAAGATGGTATAAAATTTATCTCAGACGCTTGTCCAGCTTCGTGGACAGCCAACTGAAAACGGATTGGATCACCTGCACCAGGATGATGATGAAGATGACGGTGACGACCATCATGGAGGTCACGCGGCGCTGGTAGCCGTACCGAACGGCTAGGTCGCCCAGACCACCGGCACCGACGGCACCGGCGATGGCGGTGTAGCCGAGCAGGGTGATGATGGAGATGGACGCGCCCAGGATCAGAGAGGGCACGGCTTCGGGCAGATAGACCTTCCAGACGATCTGGAGGTTGGAAGCGCCCATGGACTGGGCGGCCTCGACCACGCCTGCGTCCACTTCTGCCAGAGACGTCTCGACCATGCGGGCGATGAACGGCGCGGCGGAGACAACCAGGGGGACGATGGCACCGGGGACGCCGATCTTGGTGCCCACGAGGGCCTTGGTGAAGGGCATGATGGCGATCATCAGGATGATGAAGGGCAGGGAACGGCCCACGTTGATGATCCAGCCCAGAATGCGGTTGAGCCATTTATGGGGCCAGATGCCGTGGGGCTGGGTGATGCTCAGCAGCACGCCCAGGGGCAGGCCGATGACATAGGCGAAGAGGGTGGAGATGAACACCATGATGAGGGTGTCCCTGGTGCCCTCCAGCAGCAGGCCGCCGTACTGACCCCAGAACTGGGAAATCGTCTCAAGCATGACCGGAAACCTCCTCTACCGTAATGTCGGGCTGGCTCTTGATATAGTCCAGGGCTTTGCCCGCCTCTTTGGGGTCCTTGGGCAGGCCCAGGAGCATGGTGCCGAAGGCCTTGCCGTCCATGTTGCGGGTGTCCGCCCCCAGAATATTGACTTTCACGCCGCAGTCGATGGCCAGGGAGGCGATGAGCGGCTCATAGGACGAGCCGCCGTTGAACGCCACCCGGATGACCTGGGCGGGGGGAAGCTGGTCGACGCGCACGCCGTTGGGGTAGACCAGCTGGCGGCCGATGTCCGTCTTGGGGTTGGAGAAGATCTCTTCCACGGTGTCCTGCTCGGCCACCACGCCGTGGTCCAGAATGGCGACCCGGTGGCAGATTTCCTCGATGACATTCATCTGGTGGGTGATGACCACCACGGTGACGCCCAGCTTTTGGTTCAGCTCCTTCAGCAGATCCAAAATCGACAGGGTCGTGGTGGGGTCCAGGGCAGAGGTTGCCTCGTCACACAGCAGGACCTTGGGGTCCGTGGCCAGGGCGCGGGCGATGGCGACGCGCTGCTTCTGGCCGCCGGAGAGCTGGGCGGGGTAGGCCCCGGCCCGGTTGCCCAGGCCGACCAGGTCCAGCAGTTCTTTCGCGCGGGCCACGGCCTTGGCGCGGGGGGTGCCGACCAGCTCTAAGGGGAAGCAGATGTTGTCCAGGGCGGTGCGCTGCATGAGCAGGTTGAAGCTCTGGAAGATCATGCTGATGTCCTTGCGGGCCTTGCGCAGCTCCTTCACGGAGAGCTTGGTCATGTCCTTGCCGTCCACGACGACCGAGCCGGAGGTGGGGCGCTCCAGCAGGTTCATGCAGCGGACCAGGGTGGACTTGCCTGCGCCGGAAAGACCGATGATGCCGAAGATCTCACCCGCCTGGACCTCTAAGTTGATGTCTTCCAGGGCGTGGACGGCGGCCTCTCCGGTGCCGAAGGTCTTATTCAGATGTTGAATTTGGATGATGGGTAAACTCACGGTGTTCTCCCTTCTCTCTTGGTTTGGTTCGCCGCGTTTCGGGCGAAGGTGGGCCGCCCCATCCGGCGCGGCCGGAGGACGGGATCATTCTGGCTATACAACAAAAAAACCGTCCTTGACATAGATCAAGGACGGCAAACTTCGCCGTGGTACCACCTTGGTTCGCGCGGCTCCTCACGAAGCCGGCCTTAGCGGGTGCAAGCACACCCTGGCGCGATGACGGGCGCTCCCGTCGCAGCCTAATGGCAAACCGCCACTCGGTGCGCGACTCCGAGACCATCTTCCCCATAGGTCAGCGCGTCCCTTTTCAGCAACCGGGACTCTCTGAAGCGAATCGCCGTGGGTACTCTTCTCTTCATTGTCTTTGTGGTATTCCATTGTGAAAGTAAATTTACACCAAATCACAGGTCTTGTCAAGAGGGTTTCTAAGCTCCTGTGTCGAAATCTTTCCACAGGGGAGGCCTTGACAAGGCTGTGAGGCATATACTATAATGAACTTGGAAAAAGCGCCATAACTTTTATCCACGCAGTAAGCACGAACGCCACCAGAAGTTGCAGCTTCTCGGTGGCGTTCTGTTCCCTTTTTTGATTGCATTTTTGCAGAGACGCGGGCTTAAGTCGCCTCAGGCTGGTCACTGCTTACCGGTCCCCATCATCATCCAGCCATTTGCAGATAAAGTACGACAGTACGTCTGCCACAATTGACATGAGGAACGCCATAACGGTCTCCACGCAGCTCACCTCCTTCCACTGCGAAGGAGTCAGCAGCAACGTCAGTATATCAGAAAAGAATCGCTTCGACAAGATTCTGCAAATAACCACAAAATTTTGTGCGGGAAGAGGACCATAGCGTTCTCTTCCCGCTGTTTATCTCGGAGAGGAAAAACTTTTCTGAGATTCCAGAATGTGACAGAATCGAAAGGGGCCTGTCCGCTATGCTAGAGCCAGCAATGGAAGCGGAAGGGGCGCGGGAATCGTATGCGTACATTTTACAGCGACAGCCTCCGGCGGGTGCTGGAGACCTTGAACACCGATCCGGACCGGGGCTTGAGCGGCCAGGAGGCCGCCCGGCGGCTGGCGGCCTATGGCCCCAACCAGCTGGACGAGGCCCCCCAGGCGGGGAAGCTCCGCCAAGTCCTGGGCCAGCTGAAAGACCCGATGATCCTGGTCCTGCTGGCCGCCGCGGCCCTGTCGTTTTTTGCCGGGGGCGGACGGGACTGGCTGGACGCGGCCATTATTCTGGGCATCGTGGTGTTCAACACCGTTATCTCCGTCTCGCAGGAGGACAACGCCCGAAAAGCTCTGGAGGCCCTACGCAAGCTCTCGTCCCCCAAGGCCAAGGTCCTGCGGGACGGCGGGGAGGCCAGGCTGGACAGCACCGATCTCGTCCCCGGCGACATCGTCTGGCTGGAAGCGGGGGACTACGTCCCCGCCGACGGCCGTATTTTATGGGAAGCCGGGTTGCAGACGGACGAGTCGGCGATGACCGGCGAGTCCGGGGCCGTGGCCAAGCGGGACGGCAGCGGTCTGCCCCCGGACACCCCCTTGGCCGAGCGGAAAAACATGGTCATCGGCGGCACCGTCGTCACCGGAGGCCGGGGGAAGATCGTCGTGACCGGCACCGGCATGGACTCGGAGATGGGGAAGATCGCCGGCCTCCTCCTCCGCCAGCAGCAGGGGCAGACGCCCCTCCAGCGGAAGATGGGAGAGGTCTCCCAAGTCCTCTCCCTGGTGTGCGTGGGCGTGTGCGCCGTGATGTTCGGCGTGGGGATGCTTCAGCACCGGGACATTCTGGACATGTTTCTCACGGCGGTGGCCCTGGCCGTGGCGGCGATCCCGGAGGGCCTGCCCGCCATCGTCACCATCGTGTTGGCCATTGGCGTGGGGCGCATGGCCAAGCGCAACGCCATCATCAAGCGCCTGCCTGCGGTGGAGACCCTGGGCTGTGCGTCCGTCATCTGCTCGGACAAGACCGGGACGCTGACCAAGAACCAAATGGCCGTCTTAGACGTCTGGACCGCCGCCCCCGGCAAGCGCCCCCTGGCCCTCACCCTGGGGACCCTGTGCAGCGACGCCAAGCCCACCCCCGACGGCACCGACTTCACCGGCGACCCCACGGAGACGGCCATTGCCCTCCGGGCCGCCCGCGAGGGCTTTGCCAAAACCCGCCTGGACCAGGACTTCCCCCGCCGGGGGGAAGCGCCCTTCGATGCCGTCCGCAAGCGCATGGCCACCTGCCATACCTGCCCCGGCGGCGGGGTGCTCATCGCCGTGAAAGGGGCCCCGGAGGCCGTTCTGGCCCAATGCACCCATCTCTTAGGCCCTGGGGGCCGGAAACCCCTGGACGCTGGGAGCCGGGGGCGGATCCTTTCGGAAAACCGCATCCTGGCGGGCCAGGCCCTGCGGGTCCTGGCCGTGGCCCAGCGGGAGGAGACTGCCGCCCCCAAGCAGTTTGACGCCCAGACCTTGGAGCACGACCTGACCTTTGTGGGTCTCATCGGCATGATGGACCCGCCCCGGCCCGAAGCCAGGACGGCGGTGGACCGCTGCGCGGCGGCGGGCATCCGGCCCATTATGATCACCGGCGACCACAAGGAGACCGCTGTGGCCATCGCCCGCCAGCTGAACATCTTCCGGCCGGGGGACAAGGCCATCGACGGGCCGGGGTTGGATTTCCTGCCGCAAGAGGCCCTGGAGGAGGAGATCGAGCGGGTCTCCGTCTACGCCCGCGTGACCCCGGAGCACAAGCTCCGCATCGTCCAGGCCTGGCAGAAAAAAGGCCGCGTCGTCGCCATGACCGGCGACGGCGTCAACGACGCCCCCGCCCTCCGGGCTGCCGACATTGGCTGCGCCATGGGCAAAACGGGCACGGACGTGGCCAAGGGCGCGGCGGACATGATCCTCACCGATGACAACTTTGCCACCGTGGTCGCCGCCGTGGAGCAGGGGCGGGGCATCTACGCCAACATCCGCAAGGCCATCCACTACTTGCTCTCCTGCAACATCGGGGAGATCCTCACCATCTTCTTGGCCACGGTCCTGCCCTTCTCCCACGCGCCCCTGACGCCGGTGCAGCTGCTCTGGCTGAACCTCGTCACGGATTCTCTCCCGGCCCTGGCCCTGGGGATGGAGCCGGTGGAGCGGCGGGGGATGGACCAGCCCCCCAGGGACCCCCACGAGCCGCTGTTCAGCCGCGCCTTTTCCCGCCGCCTGGCCTGGCAGGGGATCCTGGTCGGCGGCATCACCCTGCTGGCCTACGGCTTGGGGCTGCATCTCTCCAACGACTACGCCGTGGCCAACACCATGGCCTTCGCCACCCTGACCCTCAGTCAGCTGTTCCACGCCTTCGACGTCCGCAGCGAGCGGACCAGCCTTTTTCGCCTGGGCGTTTTCTCCAACCCCGCCATGAACAAGGCCTTTCTCGTCGGCCTGCTCCTGCAAGCCGCCGTCCTCCTGGCCCCGCCCCTGCAGGCGGCCTTCTCCGTGGTCCCCCTGACCCTATCCCTGTGGGGTGTCACCCTGGGCCTGGCGGTCACGCCGCTGATCGTCTGCGAGATCGTGAAGGGTGTGCATCGCGCCGCCCACCCCAAGACCGTGCAGGAGACGGCGGCAGCCCCCCATTGAGAGGAAGCAATATCCCCCGGATGCAGCCTGGTTTGCGTCCGGGGGATGTTTTTTGGGCTGGTATTGCCGGGCGGGGTGTGGTATACTAACCCAACGAAACCGAAAGGAGCATACCATGACCAAACGACTGACTGCGATTTTTTTGGCCGTGCTGGCCGTGCTGACCTTAGCCGCCTGCGGACAGGGGGAGACTGCCCCCGGTACCATGGGGACGATGCTGGCCCAGGTGTTTGAGGAGCGGGGGAAGGCCGATCCAAACCTTGACCTGACGGACCTGGGCAACACATTGATGAACGACTCCGGCCTGCCCATCGACGGGGAAGTTACGCCGGTGGAGCCTGGCCTACTCATGGGCTTTGGCAACGACGAGATCACCGGCTTTGCCGAGGGGGTCATGTTCGCCCCCGTCATCGGCACCATTCCCTTTGTGGGCTATCTTTTCCGCTTGGACGCGGGGACCGACGGCGACGCCTTTGTCCAGACATTGAAGGACCAGGCCAACCCCCGCTGGAACATCTGCACCGAGGCCGACGAGACCGTGGTGCGCCGGGAGGGGGACCTCGTCTTCTTCGTCATGTGCCCCCAGTCCATGGACGAGGACGGCGGCGACGGGACGAGTGATCTGTCGTGACCTTTGTCAGCCTCTCGTTTCTGTATTACTTTCTCCCGGTGGTGGTGGGCATCTCCTGCCTGCTGCCCAGGGGGAAGACCAACGCGGCCCGCAACTGGTTTCTGTTGGGGGCCAGCGTGTTTTTCTGCCTTTGGACCAGGGGGTGGATGTTTACCTGGCCGTTTGTGCTTGTGGTGATCTTGCAGGCGGCGGCCTATGTGGTGGGCGTCTGCCGGCGGGAGATCAAGCCCCGGAAAAACCCCGTGTATTTGGCCCTGTATTTGGTGGGCACCCCCTGGGCGGTGGGGCCGATGATGCCCTATCCTGTCCTAGAACAGCAGCTGCTGGACCGGGAAAGCACCGTCCCGCGCTGCGCGGAAGGCCTGCGGCGGTTGGTCTGGGGCCTGTGCCAAAAAGTGATCTTGGCGGACACTCTCTGGACATTTTCCCAAGAGGTGGAGAAGTTCGGGCAGACGGGCGTTGTTCTGGCCTGGGTCCGCCTGGCGGCGGTGGCGCTGGCGGTGTATTATGCCCTGGCCAGCTACGGGAACCTGGCCGTCGGCCTGGGGAAGCTGCTGGGCTTTGACCTGTGCGAGCTGACCGCCGGGCCGCTGCTGTGGCTGGGAAACTTGACGCGGAAGCCGGGGCTGGACCAGCGCCGGGGGCTGCGCAGGATCGTCTGGGTCCTGCTGATCTTGGGCGGCGTGCTGGGCACGGCGGGGGGCTGCAAAAGCCTTCCCGCGTTGTTTCTGCCCCTCTTGGGCGGCGGGGACGCCGGCCTCTTGGGAGAGGCCGGGGCCTATCTCCTGCGGAGCTATGCCGTGCCGCTGGTTCTGGCGGTCTTGTTTGCCACGCCCTGGCCCCTCCGCGGGATCGAAAAGCTGCGGCAGGGGAAACGGTCGGCGCGGGGGTTTGCCGTGCTGGAGCCGGTGGTGCTGGCCCTGCTCCTCCTGCTGGGGACAGCCTGGCTGGTGGACGGCGCGGCGCTGACGTTTTTGCCCTAAGAAAAGAGGGATCGGATGAAGCAGCGAAGCCATGCGTATTGTCAAAACATCAAAAACGCCCTCCGCGGCCTGCATAGCCGGGAGGGCGCTGTGGTGCTGGTGGTGGGGCTGCTGCTGGTGGTGCTGGCGGCGGCCACGTGGCTGCATCAGCCCCAGTCCTATTCCCCGGTGGAGAACCGGGGCATGGCCTGGTTTTTGGATTGGTCCAACGTGACCAAGGCCCATTTCAGCGAGGATTTCGAGAGCCACATTCAGGACCAGTTTCCCTTGCGGAACCAATTCCGCCAGGGAAAAGCCCTGGTGGAGCTCTATGCTCTGGGGCAGCGGGACGTGGACGGCGTGTATGAGACCGGGGGCTGGATGGCCGAGCTGGAATACCCCCGGCGGACGGGGATGCTGGACCATGTGGCCCAAAAGATCCAATGGGTCTACGACCATTACCTGGCCGGGACCGACGCGACCTGTTACCTCTCCGTCGTGCCGGACAAACACTACTATCTCTCGCAGACCAACGGCTACCCGGCCCTGGACTACGACGGCCTGATCCGGTCCCTGCGGGCGCAGATCCCCGCCATGCCCTACATCGACCTGACGGACCTGCTCTCCCTGGACGACTACTACCGGACCGACAGCCACTGGCGGCAGGAGAAGATCCTGCCTGTGGCCCAGCGCCTGGCGGAGACCATGGGGGCCACCATCGACGGGCCGGAGGTCTACGCCCCCCAGCGCTTCAACCGGGCGTTTGTGGGCCGCTACGCGGTCCAATTGGGCCTGACCATGGAGCACGACACCCTGACCTACCTCACCAGCCCGACCCTGCACCAGTGCTACACCGTGGTCTACGACCAGATGGGCCGCCCCCAGCGGGGAAAAGTGTATGAGGTGGCCTACGGGCACAAAAACTATCCCTACGTCATGTTCCTCTCCGGCTCGAAGGGGCTGATCCAGCTGACGAACCTCAAGGCCCCGTCCGACAAAAACCTCATCCTCTTCCGGGATTCCTTCGGCAGCAGCCTCACGCCGCTCTTGGCCTCCGGCTATCGGACCATCACGCTGGTGGACCTGCGCTACATCACCAGCGCAGAGCTGGGGAAGTATCTGGAGGTCACGGATCAGGACGTGCTGTTTCTATACAGCACCCTGCTGCTGAACAACAGCATGGCGATGCGGTAAATTCAGCGTTGAGTCCAGCCTTGAAATCAGGTAAAATAAACTCAGACAACACGAAACCAAACCACAAAAGGAGATCAAATTATGGATACTGCGACCATTCTCAGCCATGTAGATCACACCCTGCTCAAGCCCGAAGCTACCTGGGAGCAGATCAAGACCCTCTGCGACGAGGCCATGGAGTTCGGCTGCGCGACCGTGTGCATCCCCCCGTCCTTCGTCAAGCAGGCGGCGGCTTACGTCCAGGGGAATTTGAAGATCTGCACCGTCATCGGCTTCCCCAACGGCTACAACACCACCGCCGCCAAGATCTTTGAGACCAAGGACGCCGTGGAAAACGGGGCCAGCGAGATCGACATGGTCATCAACAACGGCATGGTGAAGGACCGCCAGTGGGACGACATCGCCCACGAGATCGCCGGCATCAAGGCCGCCTGCCTGGGCCGCCCGCTGAAGGTCATCATCGAGACCTGCCTGCTCAGCGACATGGAAAAGATCAAGCTCTGCCAGCTGGCCGCCAAGGAAGAGGTGGCTTACGTCAAGACCTCCACCGGCTTCTCCACCGGCGGCGCCACCCGCGAGGACGTGGCCCTGCTGCGGGAGAATCTGCCCGCCTCCGTGAAGGTCAAAGCCTCCGGCGGCATCCGCACCCTGGAGGACGGCCAGGCCTATTTAGACCTAGGCGCCGACCGCCTGGGCGCCAGCGCCCTGGTGGGTGAAGCCCGGAAGCAAGGATAAAGCAGGTAACTATCGGTTCATTTATCAGCTCACCAAAAAACTGATAAATGAACCGATAAATTATTATTTGTGATATGCTTTCTACAAAAAACCTATCAAATCACTGGAAAAATCAAAGCACCCCTTTCTTTTTCCTGCCGCTTGGCGTATAATAGGGGCATCATTAACTACGCAGGGTCTGAGTTGCTCTCCCGAACCGGAGGGAGCAGCGCAGGCCCTTCAGAACACTGTCGCTGCGGCGACAGGAAGGAGGATGCACACATGATGATCTCGACCAAGGGGCGCTATGCCCTGCGGGTGATGCTGGACCTGGCGGACCAGACCAAAGGCTCGTACATCCCGCTCAAGGACATCGCCCACCGACAGGAGATCTCGGTCAAATATCTGGAAAATATTTTGGCCTCGCTCAGCCGGGCAGGGCTGGTGGAGGCCATCCGGGGCAAGGGCGGCGGCTATCGCCTGTGCCGCCCCCTGGCGGAGTATCGGGCCGGGGAGATCATTCGCCTGGCCGAGGGCGAGGGCATGGCTTCCGTGTCCTGCCTGAAGGGGGAGAAGCAGGGCTGTGAAAAGGCAGGCCACTGCCGCGCCCTTCCCCTGTGGCAGGGGCTGGACAAGGTGATCTATGATTACCTGGACAGCATCAGCCTGGCGGACTTGCAGGGCATGGAGGAAATCTGACGCGCCAAAGGGCGGCGGACGGAGAGGTCTGCCGCCCTTTGACCTGCTATTTTGTAAAAATTCCCCGGGGAAAAAGGATTGTAAACAGGGTAACACCCTGTTAAAATAGGACTATTCTGCCAGGATAGCAATACCAGATCGTTAGAGCTTTCGGAAAGGAGATGGCACGGGATGCGCAAAGAGCTGGAAGCCTTTATCGAGGAGTCCTTCGCCGCTCTGCCCCCCTCCCCGGAGACGGAGCAGGCCAAGGACCAGGTCCGAAAGCAGCTGGAGGCCGACGCTGCCGTCTACCGGGCCAAGGGCATGGCGCCCTGGGCCGCCGACCAGCACGCCATGATGCGCTTCGGCGCGGTGGCTGGGGCCAGAGAGTCCGTGGCCCGCCTGCGCCGCCGGGCGATCCGCGCCCGCTTCCGCCGCCGGTACCCCAAGCTGGTCAAGGGCGGCATTTTGACGCTGACCATCGGCCCCATCGCCGCCGCCATTTTATGGGGGGACGCCGACCACATGGTCCAGACCCTGGTCTGGTGGACCATCTGCGTCATTGCCATCGTTACCTACGTCATTGTGGTCGAGTATCTTGACTACCGTTACCAGAAAGAGGAGCAGAGGGAAGCGCAGCAAGCACAGGAGGAACAGGCCCAATGAAGAACATCATCCGCATTTTCCGCCGGGACCTCCACCGGCTGGGCACCAACGCCCTGGCCCTGGTCATCATCGCCGGCGTGACCCTGCTGCCCGCCCTCTATGCCTGGTTCAACATCGCCGCCAACTGGGACCCCTATTCCAACACCGGGGGTATCAAGGTCGCCGTGGCCAACGAGGACGCCGGGACCAAGCTGGAGGGCATCACGACCAACCTGGGCAACGAGATCGTCACGAACCTAAAAGGCAACGACCAGATCGGCTGGCAATTCGTGGACCGCTACGACGCCTTGCAGGGCGTCCAGGCCGGGGACTACTACGCCGCCATCATCATCCCCCAGGATTTCAGCGAGAATATGGTGAGCGTCTTGAAGGGCGATATCCACCGCCCCACCATCGAGTATTATATCAACGAGAAGAAAAATGCCATCGCCCCGAAAATCACCGACAAGGGCGTCTCCGCCGTCCAGCAAGAGGTCAATGAGAGCTTCTTGGAGGAAGTGACCCAGGCACTCGTGGCGGGCCTGAACGCCTTTTCGGACGACTGGGACGGCGACGGCAGCAGCCTGGGAGACCGGGTCCTGGACCGCCTGCGGGAGGGGGACCGGAGCCTGGGCAAAATTTCGGATGCCCTGGACATTTTCCAGAGCCTCACCAGCTCCGCCGACCACCTGAACCAGGGCATCCAGGCTCTCCTGCCGACCGGGGACAGCACGATCGACCAGGGCCAGGTCGCCATTGGCTCCCTGGACGATCTGCTCACCGCCACCCACACCGCCGCCAAAGAGATGGTGGATTCCATCGACGTGATCCTGGACAACACCATGGAGACCGTGGACCTGGCCGGGGCCGACGCCGTCGATCTGCTCCAGCGCCTGGAAAATCTGGAGCCGGACATCGAGGGCACCCAGGCAGATCTCCGCACCCTGGGCAGCCAGCTCACCACCCTGCAAGGCGACCTGAACGACGCTGCGAAACGTCTGGACGAGCTGGAGGATCAGGACGCCGTGGGCACCCTCGCCGACGGCCTGCGGCAGTTGGAGCGGATGCTGGACAGCGTGCAGTCTGCCGTGAACAAGGCCGCCCAGCAGGCGGGCGACGTCTCCGGCCAGCTCACGAGCATCCGCAGCCAGCTGATCGCCGCCGGGCAGAAGGCCCAGCAGATCTATGAGGACTTGGGCGACAAGATCCAGGCGTTACAGGACGATGATTCCGGGTATAGCAACCAACTGACCATCCTCGCCCTCCAGCAGGCGCAGCGGGCGGTCGGCGTGGTCTCCAATGCGCTGTCCAGCGAAAATCTCCCCAACTTCGGCCAGACCGCCGCCGAGATGCAGAAGCAGTTGCAGAACATCGCAAGCCGCATCGGGGACGGCTCCACCGCCATTGCCAATCTCCGCGACCTCGTGGAGAGCATGGACGGCGACTTTGCCAGCTTTGCCAGCAGCCTGCGGCACATGTCGGACCTCCTGGACACGGCCAAATCTCTGCTCAACCGCGCAGACCACGCCCTGGAACAGGGCAAGGACGTGCCCAAGGGCCTGGCTGACCAGATGAGCGTTCTCATCACCCAGATCGACACCTCCGTGGCCACCGCCCGCGCCGCAGGAAAGGCGGCGGAGCCGGCCATGGACGCCGCCGTGGACCAGGCCTACAAGACCCTGGACGGCGTCTCCGGTCTGCTGACGCAGTTTGCCGGGCTTCTGCCCCAGACACAGACCGTGCTGGACCACATGAACAGCGCTCTGGCCTCCACGGCCCAGGCCCTCCGCTCGACGAAGGACCTGGTGGAGGCGGCGCGGGAAGACTTGCAGGACATCATCGGCGATTTGGAAGACCTGACCGCCAGCGAGCGCATCCAGGAGCTCAAGGACCTCTTGAAGAGCGACGCCTCCACCGTGAGCGAGTTCATGGCCTCCCCCGTGCAGGTGGAGACGAACTCCCTCTATGCCGTGTCCAACTACGGCTCGGCCATGGCCCCCTTCTACTCCGTTCTGGCCTGCTGGGTGGGCGGCATTGTGCTGGTGGCCATCCTGAAGGTGGCCGTGGATGAGGACGAGGAGATCTATGGGCTCAAGCCCTACGAGTGCTACCTGGGCCGCTACTTGCTCTTCCTGATGTTGGCGGTGGCCCAGGGCATCATCATCTGCCTGGGGGACCTCTTTTTCCTGGGGGTGCAGTGTACGAACATCCCGCTGTTTATCCTATCGGGGGTGGTGTCGAGCCTGGTGTTCTCCCTCCTGATCTATACGCTGACGGTTTCGTTTGGGGATGTGGGCAAGGCCATGGCCGTTATCTTGCTGGTCATCCAGATCGCCGGCTCCGGCGGTACCTTCCCCATCGAGGTGACGCCTGCCTTCTTCCAAAAGGTCAATCCCATCCTCCCCTTTACCCACGCCATCAACGCCATGCGCGAGATCGTGGCCGGGCAGTATGGCGTGGATTATTGGCTGGATCTGCTGAAGCTTTTGGTCTTCATCCCCCTGGCCCTGCTGCTGGGCCTGGTCCTGCGCAAGCCGCTCATCCGCATGAATGAGTTCTTCGAGGAGCGGCTCAACAGCACGAAGCTCATGTGATTACCCTGTGAAATTGTGAGAAAAATTGCTATCCTATGCCCTGTGTAGGAATTAAAATGACAAATCTGACGTTGCCCCGTTGACAGGGGCCAAAAAACGTGGTATACCAAAGCACAACAGAAAACCGTTGAAGCGGAGATAACGGCGATGATGCCTTTCCAGAGAGCCCGTGTTGCTGAGAGTCGGGTAAGAAACAAGTCGTCAAATGGACCGCTGAGGGCGTGGTCAAACCTGGACAGCTGCACTGAACAAGCTGCCAGGGAGTATTCCACGACGTGAGGGCATACGTGAGTTGCCGGGGGTATGATGGTACCCTGCAAAGCGCACGGCTTGAAAAGAGAGACAGGCCGTGAACCAAGGTGGCACCGCGGATCACTCGATCAATGAAGATTTTGATTCGTCCTTGGCAGAAAAGAGATTTTCTGTCAGGGGCGTTTTTTGTTTGCCGTTAAACAGACGCAGCCTGGACAGAGGGGTAGACCCCAAGGAGGTTCGGAAGCCATGAATATTTTACCCAGCCTGGAAGAAGTGAAGCAGATCGCCGCCACGGGAGAGTACAACGTCCTGCCCGTCAGCTGCGAGATCCTGTCCGACCGGCGCACCCCCATTGAGACCTTGCGGGTGCTGAAAAACGTCTCCTCCCACTGCTACATGTTGGAGTCCGTGGTGGAGCGGGAGAAGTGGGGCCGGTATACGTTCCTGGGCTATGACCCGAAACTGGAGGTCACCTGCATCCGGGGCGAGATGAAGGTGGGGGACCTGCGCTTCCACACGGAAGATCCCTCCGCCCAGCTGCGGCAGATCCTGAGCCAGCACAAAAGCCCCAAGTTTGACTATCTGCCCTCCTTCACCGGCGGTCTGGTCGGCTACTTCTCTTACGACTACCTGACTTACAGCGAACCGGCCACCCGCGTGGACACGGAGGACACCGAGTCCTTCCAGGATGTGGACCTGATGCTCTTTGACAAGGTCATCGCCTTTGACAACGTGAAGCAGAAGATCATCCTCATCGTGAACATGTCCCTGGAGGACCCGGAGACGGGCTACAACAAGGCCGTCATGGAGTTGCAGCAGCTCCGGCAGCTGCTCTTGGAGGGCACGCCCAAGCAGGACGAGCCGGGCCGTCTGCTCGGCCCCGTGACCCCGCTGTTCGACAAGCCGACGTACCGCGCCATGGTCGAGCGGGCAAAGCATTATATCCGGGAGGGGGACATCTTCCAGATCGTGCTCTCCAACCGGCTCAGCGCCCCCTTCTCCGGGACGCTGCTGGATACCTACCGCATCCTGCGGACCACGAACCCCTCCCCCTACATGTTCTACTTCTCCGGGACGGACGTAGAGGTGGCCGGTGCCTCCCCGGAGACGCTGGTGAAGCTGGAGGACGGCATGCTCCACACCTTCCCTCTGGCCGGGACCCGGCCCCGCGGCAAGACCGACGCAGAGGACAAGGCTCTGGAAGAGGAACTGCTGGCCGACGAGAAGGAGCTGGCCGAGCACAACATGCTGGTGGACCTGGGCCGCAATGACCTGGGCAAGATCAGCAAGTTCGGCAGCGTTCAGGTCGAGAGCCTGCACACCATCGAGCGGTACTCCCACGTCATGCACATCGGCTCCACCGTCTGCGGGGAGATCCGGGACGACAAGGATGCGCTGGACGCCGTGGAAGCGGTCCTGCCCGCCGGCACCCTCTCCGGTGCCCCGAAAATTCGGGCCTGCCAGCTCATCGGCGAGCTGGAGGGGAACAAGCGCGGCATCTACGGCGGCGCCATCGGCTACATCGACTTCACCGGCAACGTCGACACCTGCATCGCCATCCGCATCGCCTACAAGAAAAACGGACAGGTCTTCATCCGCAGCGGCGCGGGCATCGTGGCCGACTCCGTGCCGGACAAAGAATACGAAGAGTGCATCAACAAGGCCAGGGCCGTGGTGAACGCCCTGGAGCTGGCCCAGGAGGTAGACCAATGACCATTCTCATCGACAGCTACGACAGCTTTTCCTATAACCTTTACCAGCTCGTGGGCGAGCTGGACCCCACGGTGAAAGTCATCCGCAACGATGAGATGACCGTGGAGGAACTGGAGGCCCTGCATCCCGACCGCATCATCCTCTCCCCCGGCCCCGGCCGCCCGGAGGACGCGGGCATCCTCATCGAGACGGTGCTCAAGCTTGGCCCCAAGATCCCCATCCTGGGGGTCTGCCTGGGCCACCAGGCCATCTGTGCGGCCTATGGTGCGACGGTCACCTATGCCAAGATTCTGATGCACGGCAAATCCTCCCAGGCGGCGGTGGACTTCCACTGCCCGCTCTTCAAGGGCTGCCCGCCCATGACGCCCGTGGCTCGCTACCATTCCCTGGCCGTGGACGCTGCCACCCTGCCGGAGTGCCTGACCACCATCGCCCACACGGAGGACGGGGAGGTCATGGGCGTCAAGCACCGGGACTACCCCATCTACGGCGTCCAGTTCCATCCGGAGTCCATCCTAACCCCCCGGGGCAAGGATATGCTGAAGAACTTTATCGCGCTGAGCAAGGGGGGCGCACGGGCATGATCAAAGAAGCCATTGTAAAGATCGTGAGCAAAGAGGACCTGACCTACGATGAGGCCTACGCCGTCATGAACGAGATCATGAGCGGCGAGACCACCGCCACCCAGAACGCGGCCTTTTTGGCGGCCCTCTCCACCAAGAGCACCAAGGCCGAGACGATCGACGAGATCGCCGGCTGCGCCGCCGCCATGCGGGACCATGCCACGAAAGTGGACACCGGCATGGATATTGTAGAGATCGTCGGCACCGGCGGGGACGGGGCGCAGAGCTTCAACATCTCCACCACGGCGGCCCTGGTCGCCGCCGCCGGGGGCGTCAAGGTCGCCAAGCACGGCAACCGGGCGGCCTCCTCCCGCAGCGGCACGGCGGACTGCCTGGAGGCCCTGGGCGTGAACCTGGACCAAAGCCCCGCCCGGTGTGTCGAGCTGCTGAAGGAGGCCGGGATGTGCTTCTTCTTTGCCCAGAAGTATCACACCTCCATGAAATATGTCGGCCCCATCCGCAAGGAGCTGGGCTTCCGCACCGTTTTCAACATCCTCGGCCCCCTGACCAACCCTGCCAGCCCCAAGACCCAGCTGCTGGGCGTGTACGACGAGTATCTCGTTGCGCCTCTGGCCCAAGTCCTCATTAGCCTGGGCGTGACCCGCGGCATGGTGGTCTACGGGCAGGACAAGCTGGATGAGATCTCCCTCAGCGCCCCCACCTCCGTCTGCGAGATCAAAGACGGCTGGTACCGGGCCTACACCATCCAGCCGGAGGACTTCGGCTTTGCCCGCTGCGAAAAGGCTGATCTCGTGGGCGGCTCTCCGGCGGAAAACGCCGCCATCACCAAGGCCATTCTGTCCGGGCAGGAGAAGGGGCACAAGCGCAATGCCGTGCTGCTCAATGCCGGGGCCGCCCTGTATCTGGACGGCAAGGCCGAGACCATGGCCGAGGGCGTGAAGCTGGCCGCCCGGCTCATCGACAGCGGCGCGGCCATGCAGACCCTGGAAAAACTCATCGAGGTGAGCAACCGCCCGGAGGCAGACGCATGACCATCCTAGATCAGCTGGCCGCCCACGCCAGACAGCGCGTGGCAGCAGACCAGGAGAAGCACAGCCTGCACGAGCTGAAAGCCCGCTGCAAGGAGGCCGGGAGAGCCGGCGGCGAGCGGTTCTTCCAGGCCATGAAACGGCCCGGGATATCCTTCATCTGCGAGGTGAAGAAGGCCTCGCCCTCCAAGGGCATCATCGCCCCGAGCTTTCCCTATCTGGACATCGCGCGGGACTATGCGGCGGCGGGGGCGGATGCGGTCTCCTGCCTCACGGAACCCATGTGGTTTTTAGGCTCTGACCAGATCTTCACGGAAATTCGTCAGACCATCTCGCTGCCCATGATCCGCAAGGATTTCACCGTCAGCGAGTATCAGATCTACCAGGCCCGTCTCATGGGTGCCGACTGTGTGTTGCTCATCTGCGCTCTGCTGGACACGGCGACCATCGCCAAGTACCTGAGGCTGTGCGACGAGCTGGGCCTGTCCGCCCTGGTCGAGGCCCATGACGCGCGGGAGATTCGTTCCGCCATCGCCGCCGGGGCCAGGATGATCGGCGTGAACAACCGAAACTTAAAAGATTTCTCCGTGGACTTCACCAACGCCGCCCGCCTGCGGGACCTCATTCCGCCGGAAGCGGTGTATGTGGCCGAGAGCGGCGTGGCCCGGCCCGCTGACGTGGCTGCCCTCAAGTCCATTGGAGCGGACGCGGTGCTCATGGGGGAGGTCCTCATGCGTGCCAAAGATAAGGGGGCCATGCTGGCCGCCCTGCGGGAGGCATCGAAATGACCAAGATCAAGCTCTGCGGCCTGTCCCGACCGGAGGACATCGCGGCCGCCAACGAAGTAAACCCGGATTACATCGGCTTTGTGTTTGCCCCAAAGAGCAAGCGCTATGTCAGCCCAACCCAGGCCGCCCAGCTGAAACAGCAGCTGGCCCCCGGCATCCAGGCGGTGGGCGTGTTCGTGAAGGAGGACCCGGAGACGGTGGTCCATCTGTTGGAGGACGGCGTCATTGACGTGGCCCAGCTCCACGGGGGCGAGAGTGAGGCCTACATCCGCACCATGCGGCAGCACACCCACAAGCCTATTATGCAAGCCTTCCGGGTGGATACACCTGCTGACCTGGAAAAGGCCCAGGCCAGCTCTGCCGACTACATCCTGCTGGACTCCGGTGACGGAGGCACGGGGGAGACGTTCGACTGGTCCCTGCTGGCCGGGGCGACCCGTCCCTATTTCCTGGCGGGGGGGCTGGACCCGGAGAACGTGGGCGGGGCCGTAGAAAAACTGAAGCCCTACGCCGTGGATGTCAGCTCCGGCATCGAGACAGACGGCAAGAAAGACCCGGAGAAGATGAGAAGCTTCGTCCGCGCCGTGCGCGGCGCGACAGGAGAGGAGAGAGACACATGACCAATCCCAACGGGCGTTTTGGGGTCCACGGGGGGCAATACATCCCGGAGACCCTGATGAACGCTGTGATCGAGCTGGAAGAAGCCTACAACTACTACAAGAAAGACCCGGCGTTCAACCGGGAGCTGGCGGAGCTTTTCAACGAGTACGCCGGCCGCCCCTCCCGCCTCTACTACGCCAAGCGCATGACCAAGGACCTGGGCGGCGCGAAGATCTACCTCAAGCGCGAGGACCTCAACCACACCGGCGCCCACAAGATCAACAACGTCCTGGGCCAGGCCCTCCTGGCCAAGAAGATGGGCAAGACCCGCCTCATCGCCGAGACCGGCGCGGGGCAGCACGGCGTGGCCTCCGCCACCGCCGCGGCCCTGCTGGACATGGAATGTGTGGTCTTCATGGGGGAGGAGGATACCATCCGCCAGGCCCTGAACGTCTACCGGATGCGCCTGCTGGGGGCCACCGTCGTCCCCGTCACCTCCGGCACGGCCACGCTGAAAGACGCCGTGTCCGAGGCCATGCGGGAGTGGACCAGCCGCATTGCGGACACCCACTACTGCCTCGGCTCTGTGATGGGCCCGCACCCCTTCCCGACCATCGTCCGGGATTTCCAGGCGGTCATCTCCCGCGAGATCAAGCAGCAGATGCTGGAAAAAGAGGGCAAGCTGCCCGACGCCGTGCTGGCCTGCGTGGGCGGCGGCTCCAACGCCATCGGCAGCTTCTATCACTTCATCGACGAGCCGGGGGTGGCCCTCATCGGCTGTGAGGCTGCCGGGCGGGGCGTGAACACGGCGGAGACCGCCGCCACCATCGCCACCGGACGCCTGGGCATCTTCCACGGCATGAAGTCCTACTTCTGCCAGGATGAATACGGCCAGATCGCCCCGGTCTACTCCATCTCCGCCGGGTTAGACTACCCCGGCATCGGCCCGGAGCACGCCCACCTGTATGACATCGGCCGGGCCCAGTACGTCCCCGTCACCGATGACGAGGCCGTGGAGGCCTTTGAATACCTGGCCCGCACCGAGGGCATCATTCCCGCCATCGAGTCCGCCCACGCCGTGGCCCACGCCAGAAAACTGGCCCCCACCATGGGCAAGGACCAGAGCATCGTCATCACCATTTCGGGCCGGGGGGACAAGGACTGCGCCGCCATCGCCCGCTACAAGGGGGAGGATCTGCATGAGTAAGATCAGCAAAGCATTTGAAAACGGCAAGGCGTTCATCCCCTTCCTGACCTGCGGGGACCCGGACCTGGAAACGACCGCCGCCGCCGTCCGCGCCGCTGCCGCCAATGGGGCCGACCTCATCGAGCTGGGGATCCCATTTTCTGACCCCACCGCCGAAGGCCCCGTGATCCAGGCGGCGAATCTCCGGGCGCTGACCGCCGGGACCACCACGGATAAGGTCTTTGATTTGGTCCGGGACCTGCGGAAGGACGTGACCATCCCGCTGGTCTTTATGACCTATGCCAACGTCCTCTTTTCCTACGGTGCGGAGAAATTTATTGCGACTTGCCAGGAGATCGGCATCAACGGCCTCATCCTACCCGACCTGCCCTATGAGGAAAAGGACGAGTTTCTGCCCCTGTGCCGTCAGTATGGGGTGGATCTCATCTCCATGATCGCGCCCACCTCGGAAAACCGCATCGCGATGATCGCCAAGGAAGCGGAGGGCTTCTTGTACCTGGTCTCCAGCCTGGGCGTCACCGGCACCCGGAGCGAGATCAAGACGGACCTGGCCTCTATCGTGAAGGTCGTCCGGGAAAACACGGACCTGCCCTGCGCCATCGGCTTCGGCATCTCCACCCCGGAGCAGGCCCGCGCCATGGCGACCCTCTCCGACGGGGCCATCGTCGGCTCGGCCATCGTGAAGCTCGTGGCCCAGTATGGCAAGGATGCCCCGGAAGAAGTGGGAAAGTACGTGAAGACCATGAAGGACGCGCTGCGCTGAGCATTCAGTAAGCAAAAAGCAACTGCCCGCGCCGGAAACAAAGATTTCCGGCGTGGGTTTCCCTTTTCCGGGAAAAAGGGAGAAAATGTCGCCCGGAAGGAAGTTTTTCTTGTAATTTGGGGCAAAGAGTGGTACACTGCAACCGACAATTTAATAATGGGGGACGCTATTTTTGTTGTAACGCCGCGGTATATGCGGCGGAAGGAGAAGTTGAAATGAAAAAACGTATTTTCGCACTTTTCCTGTCGGTCCTGCTCTTGGCAACTGTACTCTGCGCCTGCGGAGACACGAAGCAAGAAGAGGCGGGCGGGGTCGGCAGCGACGGAACCAGCTCTTCCGGAGCAGTGGTCGATGGCGGTGAAATGGTCATCGGCATTGCACAAGACCTGGGAGACAGTCTTGACCCGTATCAGATGACGGCAGCAGGAACCAGAGAGGTCTTATTTAACATCTATGAAGGCCTGGTCAAGCCCAACGCCAGCGGCGAGTATGTGCCCGCTGTGGCTTCCGACAGCACTGTGTCGGAGGATGGCCTGACCTATACCTTCCCCCTGCGGGAGGGCGTGCTGTTCCACAACGGCGCAGCCGTCACCACCGATGATGTGATCTATTCCTTCAAAACCTGCGCCGAGACCACGGTAGACACTGCCCTGGCCGAGGCGCTTTCTTCTGTGAAAGATATTACGGCGGACGGCAACACCGTGACCGTCACCCTGAAGGAAGCCAACCCCGACTTCCTGTCCTATGTGGGCATGGTGTATATCGTCCCGGCGGACTACACCGACGAGGCCACCGCCCCCGTGGGCACCGGCCCCTTCAAGTTCGTCTCCCGCTCCGTCCAGGAGAACCTGATCGTGGAGAAGTTCGCCGACTACTGGGGCGAGAAGGCCCACCTGGACAAGGTCACCTTCAAGATCTATGAGGACGCCAACGCCCTCATGTCTGCCCTGAGCGCAGGCTCTGTGGACATGGCCGTGCACCTGACCATCGACCAGGTGGACACCATCGGCACCGGCACCTACAAGACCCTGGAGGGCACCATGAACCTGGTCCAGGCCCTCTACCTGAACAACGACGTGAAGCCCTTCGACAACGAGAAGGTCCGCCAGGCCATGTGCTATGCCGTGAACGTGGACGAGATCCTCGACCTGACCAGCGAGGGCCACGGCACCAAGATCGGCACCTCCATCTATCCCGCGTTCACCAAGTACTTTGACGCAAGCCTGGCCGACGCCTATCCCTACGACGTGGACAAGGCCAAGCAGCTGCTGGCTGACGCCGGGTATGCTGACGGGTTCTCCATGAGCATCACCGTGCCCTCCAACTACACCCCCCACATGAACGTGGCCCAGGTGCTGGTGGAGCAGCTGGCCAAGGTCGACATCACCGCCACCATCAAGCCCGTGGAGTGGGAGACCTGGGTCTCCGACACCTACACCAACCGCAACTTTGAGAGCACGGTCATCGGCTTCGATGCCGCCACCCTCAGCGCGGGCGCTCTGCTCAACCGCTGGATGAGCGACAACGACAAGAACATGATCAACTACAATAACCCTGAGTACGACAAGGTCATGCAGGAGGCCAATGCGTCCACCGACGACGCAAAACAGACCGAGCTGTACAAGCAGGCTGCCGCCATGCTGTCCGAGACGGCTGCCAACGTGTACATCCAGGACCTGGCGGACTTCGTGCTCCTCAAGAACAACCTGGACGGCTACCAGTTCTATCCCCTGTACGTGATGGATCTGTCCACCGTTCACTATGTCCAGTAATTTTTAATTTGAACCAGTTTGCCTGAAACGGAAAGGAGGGCGGGAAGATGAAATATATTCTGCGAAAGCTAATCACTCTCATTATTACATTGTTCATCGTTTCCCTTCTCGCCTTCCTGGCCTTTCAGGTCATCCCTGGCTCTCCGGCCAGCACCATGCTGGGCACCAACGCCACCCCGGAAGCGGTGGCAGAGCTGGAGGCCGAGCTGGGGTTAGATGACCCGGTTTTGATTCGGTATGGCCGCTGGGTCTCCGACTTCGTCCGGGGGGACTGGGGCACGTCGTACAGCTATAACATGCCCGTGAAGGACATGGTGATGGAAAAGCTGCCGGCTACGGCGGCGCTGGTCCTCATGGCCTTCGGCATCACCGTGGCCGCCTCGTTCCCGCTGGGTATCCTGGCGGCGAAGCGGGAGGGGAGCTGGCTGGATAAATTCATCACGGTGTTCAACCAGATCTGCATGTCCATCCCCCCGGTCTTTGTGGGCATCCTGCTCTGTTTCCTCTTCGGCATCACCCTGCGGGTCTTCGTGCCGGGAAACTTTGTGACCTTCCACGACAGCCCCGGAAAGTTCTTCCTGTACATGCTCTTCCCGGCCCTGGCCGTTGCCCTGTCCCGCATTGCCATGACGGTGAAGATGCTCCGCTCGTCTATCTTAGACGAGATGAACAAAGATTATATTCGCACGGCGTTCAGCCGGGGCCGCACCCGTGCCGACGCCCTGAAGCACCATGCCCTGCGCAATGCCATCATCCCCGTCATCGCCTTCCTGGCCGTGACGGCGGCGGAACTGGTCGCGGGAAGCATCGTCGTCGAGCAGGTCTTCACCGTGCCCGGCGTGGGCCGTTTGCTGCTGGCCTCCATTGGCAGCCGGGATTTCCCGGTGGCGCAGGCGGTGGTCGTGCTGCTGGCGGCTTGGGTCGTGGTCGTGAACTTTATCGCGGACGTGCTGTACCAGTATATGGACCCCAGAATTCGGATCCAATAATTGGCTCCCCTGAAAGGGGAGCTGTCAGCGAAGCTGACTGAGGGGTTATACCCCTATCACCACACAGAGGGGAGGGAAGGAACGTGCTTCTAGCAAAAGAGCGCTGGTCCAGCCATAAAAAAACGCTTGCCCAGCCCAGAGAAGGCAAAAACCATTTTCTCATCGCCGGCGGCATCATCTCCGGCATCATGGCCGCGCTCATCTTGGTCGGCTATGTCTGGACCCCCTACGGGACGACAGAAATGGCGGGCGGCAAGAAGTTCCTGGCCCCCTGCCTGGCCCACCCCCTGGGGACCGACAACTTTGGCCGGGACCTGCTCTCCCGGATCATGGAGGGGGCGGGAAGCACCTTCCTCATTGCCCTGTGTGTGGTGCTCATCGGCGGCGTCATCGGCACCATCATCGGCTGTCTCACCGGCTACTTCGGCGGCGTGGCGGACCTGATCTTGATGCGGGTGTGTGACGCCATCACCGCGTTTCCCAGCATCCTGCTCGCCCTGGTCCTTGTGACCATCATCGGGCAGGGAAAGTATCAGATCATTCTGATCTTAGGGATTTTGTTCATCCCCTCGTTTGCCCGCGTGGTCCGGGGCGAGGTGGCCAAGGAGCGGACGCTGAATTACGTCGCCTCCGCCCGCCTCATGGGGGCCAGCCACCTGCGGATCATCTTCCGGCATATCCTGCCCAACACCGTCCAAGTCCTGCTGCCCATCGTCGCTATCGGCTTTAACAACGCCGTTCTGGCGGAGGCCAGCATGAGCTATCTGGGCGTCGGCGTTCAGCCGCCGGATGCGTCGCTGGGGCGGATGCTCTCGGAAGCCCAGACCTATCTGGGCCGTGCACCCTGGTATGCTCTGTTCGTGGGCCTGGCCATCGTTTTGATGATCCTGGGCCTGAGCTTGCTCACCGAGGGCTTGCAGCAGCGCAGACGAGCCTAACGCTTTCTCCGCAGGAGAAGGCATTGTAAACTTCGCCGCCTGAGAGGAGGGCGCTTATGTTAGACATCCAGGACCTCCATGTGCGCTTCCGCAGCGCCCCGGCGGGGAAGGAAGCCGTGAAGGGCATCTCCCTGCACATGAACGCCGGGGAGATCCTCGGCCTGGTGGGGGAGTCCGGCAGTGGCAAGACCGTCACCGCCATGGCCCTGGCGGGGCTGCTCAGCAACGCCAAGGTCGAGCTGAGCGGGCATATCTTTTTTGAGGGCTTAGACTTGCTCCGGGCCTCCCGCGAGACGGTCCGATCCATGCGTGGGAAAGACATCGCCGTGGTCTTCCAGGAGCCTATGACGTCCATGGACCCCGTCATGCGCATCGGCCCTCAGGTCGAGGAAGCCCTGCTCGTCCACACGGACTTAGGCCCCGAAGAGCGCCGGGCCAGGGCGTTGCAAGCCATGGCCGACGCCGAGCTGCCCGACCCGGAGACGGTGTACCGCAAGTACCCCCACGAGCTCTCCGGCGGGATGCTCCAGCGGGCCATGGTCGCGGCAGCCATCATCTCCGAGCCGAAGCTGCTCATCTGCGATGAGCCGACCACGGCGCTGGACGTGACCATTCAAGAGGGTATTTTGAACCTGCTGAAAAAGATCAACCGGGAGAAGGGGACCGGCATCCTGTTTATCTCCCACAACCTCCATGTGGTGCGGAAGCTCTGCACCCGCGTGGCAGTGATGTGCCAGGGTGAGCTGCTGGAAGAGGGGCCGGTGGACCAAGTCTTCTACCACCCCCAGGCAGACTACACCAAGGGCCTCATCGCGGCCATTCCCACCAGACGCAAACGGGGGTGATTCGATGGAACCGAACCAGCAAGAACCCATCTTAGAGATCAAAAACCTCAACAGCTTTTACCGGCAGGGCGGCGGGGCCTTTTCCAAGGGCCGCATCATCCAGGTCCTGCGGAATGTCAACGTCACCATCGGCCGGGGCGAAGTCCTGGGCCTGGTGGGGGAGTCCGGCAGCGGTAAGTCCACCCTGGCCAAGTCCATCCTGGGCATGACCGAGTACCAGGGCCAGATCATCCACCACTCCCAGCGGCCCCAGATGGTCTTTCAGGACCCCTATTCCTCCCTGAACCCGGCCTTCACCATCCGCCGCATCGTCGAGGAGCCCCTGCGCATCTACGGCAAGCACCCCCCGGCGGAACGCCGAAAACGGGCGGAAGAGATGCTGGAAGCCGTGGGCCTCGGACCGGAGTTTCACGACCGCAAGCCCGGCCAGCTCTCCGGCGGGCAGCGCCAGCGGGTGTCCATCGCCGCGGCCATGATCGTCCGCCCGAAACTGGTCATTCTGGATGAGGCCGTGTCCGCCCTGGACGTGACCATTCAAGACCAGATCCTCGACCTGCTCATGCGCCTGCGCCGGGAGTACGACCTGAGCTACCTCTTCATCTCCCACGATCTCAACGTCATCTACCAGTGCTGTGACCGGGTCATTGTGATGCAGAAGGGCCAGATCGTCGAGGAAAACACCGTGGATGACCTGTTTGATCATCCGGAGCATCCTTATACAAAGCAGCTGTTGAAGGCGGCAGAATAACGCGCAGAAAACAAGCGCACCAGATCGTTTTGGACCTGGTGCGCTTGCTTTTTGCGTAGGATCAGGGGAGACTAGGGGAGCGGAGGATCAAATCACTCGTTGCTCATGCCCTGCTCGTAGGACTGGATCATCTTCTTGACCATCTGGCCGCCGATGGAGCCGGCCTCGCGGGTGGTCATGGAGCCGTTGTAGCCCTTCTTGAGATCGACGCCGACTTCGTTGGCGGCCTCCATCTTGAACTTGTTCATCGCGGCGCGAGCCTGGGGGACCATGATCTTGCTGCTGGAAGACTGTTTGGTAGCCATAACCATACACTCCTTGTTTTTGAATTTTGGTCGGTCAAACGCAGCTGCGGGTTGACCGAAACAAGAACGGGCGGCGGTGTCACCGGCATCTTGCCTGGCACCGGCCCGGAACGAGCTTGTGTCGTTCTGGGCTTAGAATGGCTGGTTACGGGCTGGTTATGCGAGAGGATACGGGTGTAAAATTTGGTCAAATTGGAGGATGTTATTCGGCAAGCTGTTCTTCCAGCAGCTTTTGCAGTTCTTCCTTGCTGGGCAAAACCGTTTCGTACTTGCTGGCGAAGATCTGGGTGTTGTCCTCTGGCAGGGTCATTTCAACGACGGCGTTGTTTTTGTCCTTGCAGAAAATGATGCCGATGGTGGGGTTTTCTTCCGGCAGTTTAACCTTGCGGTCGTAGTAGTGGACGTACATTTGCATCTGTCCGATGTCCTGGTGCTTGAGTTCGCCGATCTTTAAGTCGAAGAGGACAAAGCAGCGCAGGAGCCGGTTGTAAAACACCAGGTCCACGATGAAATGCTCCTCGTCAAACGTGAAGCGGACTTGGCGGCCCATGAACGCAAAGCCGGTACCGAGTTCCAGGAAGTGTTTTGAATTGGTCAGACGCTATCTGACCAATTTGATTATTTGCGTAGGTCAGATAAAAGTGCCACATTTGTTTTAGATTGGTCACAGAAAACCCCTTGCCAAAGCGAGGAGTTAAATATTCTGAAAGATTTTGCAGCAAATATTTTCCATAAGCGGCGCGGTGTTCCCCGTGCTGTTCTTCCTCCACGAATTGTAGTGGGTTTTGAGGCGGGTTGCAATGGAAGATATGAGAAAAGAGCCTATCCACAGTATTTTTTCCTGCGGATAAGCTCTTTTTTCGTTCAGATTTCCAGTTGTTCGTTGTATAACACAGGCGCTGTGACACTTTTGTGACACTTTCCCCGCATTTTCGCGGGGGAATTTCAGTGCCGCATCTGGTATGCTACAGACAAGGTTGATACACAACCAAACAATAAAAAAGGAGAGCAACATACCATGAAAAAGAAAACAGTTTGGAGATTTGCGCTGGCACTGGCATTGATGGTATCGGCCATTGGCGCATCCACCGCAGCCTTTGCGGCAGCGCCTGACACGGCAGAACCGACAACCGCCATCGCAACGGAGAACGAGGACGCCATCTGGAAGCGGATCGAGGTGGTGGAGGAGAAGCGCGACGCCATCTTCCAGAGAAACACAGCGCTGTGGGAAAAGCTGGACGAAATCTACAACGCCCTGCCCGAGGACTACGACTTCACAAACTTTGATGAGGCAACATTTATCCGCAGCACCAATGCCCTGACCGAAGCGGAGAAGAACACCCTTCTGGCGGACATCAAGGAGCTGAACGGCCTTGAGGCTGAGATGGAGGCGCTGTATGAGAAGCTGCCCGACTGCGACAATATGCCGCTTTACGAGAAGGCACTGGAAAAAGCCGACCCCAAGGTGCTGGATGAGATCGACACCCTGGAGCAGGAGTATGACCGCGTCTGCGAAAAGCACGCCGACCTGTGGGACAAGGTAGATGAAGCGTACTTTGATCTGCCGGACGACTACGACTTCGACAACTACGATGAGGCCGCCTTCATCCGCAGCCTGAGCTTCCTGACCGACGCGGAAAAGGACGCGCTGATCGCCGACTACAACCGTCTTACGGAGATCGACAGCCGGCTGTGCGAGCTGTACAATTCCATCTGGGGCAACACCGGCTGCGAAAGCGGCATCTGCCCCCTTTGACGGAAAGGCGGTTTTCTGATAGTATAAAATCAACATCATGCCGATGCTGCGCCCACGCGCAGCATTTGGCGCTGCTTTCAAGGAGGTCACCATGGGACATTCCATCTATTTGGCGGACGATGAAAAGAGCATCCGGGAGCTGCTCCATAGCTTCCTTGCAAGCGACGGATATACCGTGCGCTCCTTTGAAAGCGGCGATGCGCTGCTGGAGGCATTCCATCGGGAGCCTGCGGAGCTGGTAATACTGGACATTATGATGCCCGGCACAGACGGACTTACCGTGTGCCGGGAGCTTCGCTCTGTTTCCGACATTCCCATCATCCTGCTTACGGCCAAGGACAGCGAGCTGGACTACGTCATGGGCATCAGCCAGGGCAGCGACGATTATCTCACCAAGCCCTTTCGCCCCACCATACTGCTCATGAAGGTGAGAGCCCTACTGCGCCGGGTGGAGATGGACAGGGGGAAAACAGCGGCAACAGTAGACGAATTGCGCTATGGGGATCTCCGCTATTCCGTTACGGAAAACGCCGTCTTTTGCGGAAGCACGATCGTGGCGCTGACCCAGACCGAGCTGCGGCTGCTCAGCTATATGATGAAGCAGCCGGAAAAGGCCTATTCCCGTGAGGAGCTGCTCAGCGCGGTGTGGGGCTTTGACTCGGAGGTGGAGACCCGCGTGACCGACGAAACCCTGCGCCGTATCCGAAGAAAGCTGCTGCAAGCGGGCAGCACAGTCAGCGTAAGCACCATATGGGGCTTTGGCTACAAGCTGAAGGAGGCGGAGCGCACATGAAAAACATCAAACTGCGGATCGTGTATCTGATCCTCGGCTCGGCTTTACTTCTGTTTGCTCTTTTTGTGCTGGCGGTAAATGTGATCATTCCGTCCCACTTTGTAAACGAGGCAAAAAAGGCGCTGCTCAACGAAGCGGAATATCAGAATCGAACCATTCCCTACCTCTATGACGAACCGGACTATGATGAGGATTGGGAGGAGGGATACTTCTTTACACCCAGCATCGTCTTTTTGGAGCTGGAGGACAGCTACCAGCCCAACCCATGGAATCGGGATGTCTACCTGCTGGAGAAAAAGCTGCTGGAATACTGTGCCGGACGTGATATCACACTCGATCAGTGCTATACCTTCAAAATGGACAATCATCACTTGATCTTCATGTCCGCGCAGGAGGAGCAGGACAATGGGGAAAAGCCGTACGCCTATATCATGTACATAGACATCGGTCCCGTCACGCACTATATCGTAACGCTGAACTGGGTGTTCTTCGCGGTGCTGCTTGCGATCTCCTCCGTCATGTGTCTGCTGGGCTTTCGGTTCGGCAGGGATATCGAGAACGAGGCGGAGCGGCAGCAGACCTTCTTCCAGAACGCCTCCCACGAGCTGAAAACGCCGCTGATGGCGATACAGGGCTACGCGGAGGGAATACAGGCGGGCGTGATGGACACAGGCAGCGCGGCGGAGGTGATCCTGGAGGAGAGCGACCGCATGACGGAGCTGGTGGAGGAACTCTTGGACATCTCGAAAATCGATATGGGGCGGCAGCTGCTTACCCTTTCCGAGATGGATGTTCGGGAACTGCTCTACGACAGCATACGCGCCGTGGAGCCGGCAGCCGCCGCCAGCGGCATCACTATCATGCCAGATTTCCCCGAAGAACCCATCATCGTCAAATGTGATGATACCCGGCTGCGCAGAGCAGTCACCAATATCCTATCCAACGGCGTGCGCTATGCCCGCAGCGAGCTGCGCCTGACCTGCCGCATGGACAAGCGGCACGTGACCATCCGGATACAGGATGACGGGGACGGCATTGCTGCGGAAGACCTGCCCCACATCTTTGATCGCTTCTACATGGGGCGGAGCGGAAAATCCGGCATCGGCCTTGCCTTGGCCAAGGAGATCGTTCACCTGCACAAGGGGACGATCCGTGCCTACAATGGAGAGACCGGCGCTGTTTTCGAGATCTCCATTCCGGTAAGCAGATGAGAAGATCACCGCATTAGAATGGAGTATATCTATGGACTGCAAATCAAAAAAGTATCTGCATATTTATGACTGGAACTACTGGTGGGGCTATTACCGCTGCGGCAAGGACTGCGAACCTTTCCATTCGGCTGAATTTTCTCTTACCGAGGACGAGGCGGGAAAGGTTTCCTTTTTCCACTTGGATTTCAATAACCTCTCCGCGCTTCACCAGACGATTCGGGATGGTGAGTTTGTGGAGCCGGATAGTCCGGATCGTCCGAGCTTTCTGGAGCAGGCGAAACGGCTCAGAAACGGGGAACAGGACTGGTTCATCGGGGCGCTGTACTATCCGCTTTTTTCGCCGGAGATGCGTTTCTGTAACGCCTCCGTCCGAAGCGGTGTCCCGCTGACAAAGTTGCTTTCCCCGTCTGTACCACCCTATTACGGGGTGATCTTTCTCCGGGAGGAGCGCCCCCTCACTCCAGAGGTGCTGATGCGTTGGGTGGAGGCACTGCCCCACCCCCTGTTCGGCCAGCAGTTTTCCTGCACGCTTGCGCAAATCCCCAGCCGACAGGAGGCGATGGAGCAGTTTGAGAATGAGATGCGGCCGAGCGATGAAATGCACGATACCGCTTACCCCTGATTTCCCATTGAAAAGCAGCCGGGCGGGGTGTGATCGGGAAAACCGAGTGCCTATTACACGAACAGGCGGGACACGGAGTCCTCGTGGTAGATGAAGCTGATGGCATCGGCCAGCATGGGGGCAGCGGACAGATACTTGATCTTGTCGCACTTGACGCCTTCCTTGGCGGGGATGGTGTCCAGGAAGAGGACTTCCTTAATGACGCTGTCCTCGATGCGCTGGATGGCGGGGCCGGAGAGGACGCCGTGGGAAGCGCAGGCATAGACTTCCGTTGCGCCGCCGATCTCCACCAGAGCCTTGGCTGCGCCGCAGAGAGAGCCGGCGGTGTCCACCATGTCATCCAGCAGGATGACGCGCTTGCCCTTCACGTCGCCGATGATGCTCATGACCTCGGAGGAGTTGGCCTTCTGGCGGCGCTTGTCCACGATGGCCATGGTCATGCCCAGCTTCTGGGCGAAGGCGCGGGCGCGGGCGACAGAGCCGACGTCCGGGGAGACGACCATGGTGTTCTCGTCGTCGCCGAAGCGGGACTTGAAGTAGTCCACGAACAGGGGGCTGCCGAGCAGGTTGTCCACGGGGATATCAAAGAAGCCCTGGATCTGGGCAGCGTGCAGGTCCATGGTCAGCACACGGTCGGCGCCGGCGGTGGTGAGCATGTTGGCCACGAGCTTCGCGGAGATGGGGTCGCGGGGCTTGGCCTTGCGGTCCTGCCGGGCATAGCCGAAGTAGGGGATCACGGCGGTGATCCGGCCGGCGGAAGCACGCTTGAAGGCGTCGATCATCACCAGCAGCTCCATCAGGTTGTTGTTCACGGGGCCACAGGTGGACTGGATCACAAACACATCGGAGCCGCGAACGGTTTCGTAAATGGAGACGAAGCATTCTCCGTCCGAAAAGTTGCCGCACTCCAGGTCACCCAGAGGCAGCCGCAGTTCTTTGCAGATGGCCTCCGCCAGAGCGTGGTTGGAGTTGCCGCTGAAAATTTTCAGATCTTTGCCATGTGAGATCATCGTTACATCCCTCTCGATTTCGTAAGTATTTCGCAGGTGGACCGCTGAGCCAATCTAGCGGTGTCGTCACGAGTTTTCTCCTGCCGCAAGCCGACAGTATCTCTTTCTGCGCCTATTATAACAAAACTTCCTGCAAATTGCACCCATTTTCCGTGATTTTTTCCGAAAAAATTCGCTGGTATTTTGCAGGATTTTTTGCAGAAATGGACAGGGGGGAAAAGACACAGAAAAACGCACGGCTTACCTTGACAGGCGGGCCGGGCTGGGCGAGGGACGCGCCTCAGTGGCAGCCTCCGCCGCAGCCGTGTCCTTCGCCGTGGTGGCTGCAGGTGTGGCCGCCGTCGTGGTGGTGGCAGAGGGCGTCGGGGTCAGCCACCAGCTTGCCCGCGGCGAAGTCCTGGGCGGCTTGGTCGGCGGAGCCGGTGACGCCGGGGAGGGGGAGGATGTTCAACTGAGAGAGGGCGTCGATGGCGCCGGGACCGATGCCGCCGCAGACCACGGCGCCGATGCCCAAGGCCCGGAGCAGGCCAGCCAAAGCCCCGTGACCTTGCCCGCCGGTGGGGAAGACCATGGAGCCACCCACCTGGCCGTTGGCGATGTCATAGATCTTAAAGGCGGGCGTTTTTCCGAAATGCTGGAAGATCTGACCTTCTTCATAGGGAATTGCGAGTTTCATGGGGAAAACCTCCTGGGATGTGATATGGGATCTGACCTGGTAAAAATAAGTTCTGTGGAATAGATGGATATGGCCAGATCTGGGAATCTAGGAAAACTGACCTTATAAAAAATGTTAAAACTGAGGGTTTTAATATATCCAGATGGTGTTATACTGCCGGTATCCCAACAAAATCAACGGTGTTCTGGAAGGAAACCGAGAATGGAGTTATACACTATGAATGATCGTTATAAGCTGAACAAGGAACTGGCCCAGATGCTGAAGGGCGGCGTCATCATGGACGTCACGACCCCGGAGCAGGCTCGCATCGCCCAGGAAGCCGGCGCTTGCGCCGTGATGGCGCTGGAGCGGATCCCCGCTGACATCCGCGCGGCTGGCGGCGTGTCCCGCATGAGCGACCCCAAGATGATCAAGGGGATCCAGGAGGCCGTTTCCATCCCTGTCATGGCCAAGTGCCGCATCGGCCACTTCGCCGAGGCCCAGATCCTGGAGGCCATTGAGATCGACTACATCGACGAGAGCGAAGTGCTGTCTCCCGCCGACGACGTGTATCATATCGACAAGACCCAGTTCAAAGTGCCCTTCGTCTGCGGCGCCCGTGACCTGGGCGAGGCCCTGCGCCGCATCGCCGAGGGCGCTTCCATGATCCGCACCAAGGGCGAGCCGGGCACCGGCGACGTGGTCCAGGCAGTCCGCCACATGCGTGCCATGAACGCCGAGATCCGCCGCGTCCAGGGCCTGCGTGACGACGAGCTCTTCGAGGCTGCCAAGCAGTTACAGGTCCCCGTGGAGCTGCTGCGCTATGTCAAGGAGAACGGCCGTCTGCCCGTGGTCAACTTCGCCGCCGGCGGCGTGGCCACCCCCGCTGACGCAGCCCTGATGATGCACCTGGGCGCCGAGGGCGTGTTCGTTGGTTCCGGCATCTTCAAGTCCGGCGACCCCGCCAAGCGTGCCGCCGCCATTGTCCAGGCCGTCACCAACTACAACGACCCCAAGAAGCTGGCCGAGCTGTCCACCGATCTGGGCGAGGCCATGGTCGGCATCAACGAGGACGAGATCGCCCTGCTGATGGCAGAACGGGGGAAGTAAGATGGCCATTGGGATCCTGGCCCTGCAAGGGGCCTTTGCCGAGCATGAGACCATGCTCGATCGGCTGGGGGCCGAGTGGTTTGAGATCCGCCAGAAGCGCGATCTGGAAAAGCCCCTGGACGGCCTCATCCTGCCCGGCGGCGAGAGCACCGTGATGGGCAAGCTCCTGCGCGACCTGGACCTGTTCGAGACGTTGCAGGAGAAGATCCGGGCTGGTCTGCCCGTCTACGGCACCTGTGCGGGCCTGATCTTGCTGGCCGACCAGGTGGAGGGCGGCATCCCCTGCTTCGCCACCATGGATCTGACCGCCAAGCGCAACGCCTACGGGCGGCAGCTGGGCAGCTTCCACACTGTGGCCCAGATGGAAGGCGTGGGCGAGATCCCCATGACCTTCATCCGCGCCCCCTACATCGCCGCCGTCGGCCCCAAGGCCCAGGTGCTGGCAGAAGTGGACGGCCACATCGTCGCCGCCCGCCAGGGGAACCAGCTGGTCACGGCCTTCCACCCGGAACTGGATGAGGACACGTCCGTCCACCAGTATTTCCTGGACATGACCAAGTGATCTGCAAGTGATCCGGTTGCATGGCCTTTGTATCTAAGTATCTCATAGAAAACAGGATGGCAGCTTGCCCCAGGCGGGGCAGGCTGCTGTCTGTTTGTCTGCCTGGAGAAGCTTAGAAAATGCCCAGCTTTTTCGCGGCCTCCACCAGCTCCGGGCGGCAGTCCGGGTGGGCCAGGTCGATCAGGGCGCGGGCGCGGTCCCGCGTGGTCAGGGGCTTGAGGTTCACGACGCCCTGCTCTGTGACCACATATTGCACGTCGGACCGGGGGGTGGTCACGATGGTCGCCGGGGGGAAGTAGGGGACGATGCGGCTCTTGAGAGAGCCATCGGGATTTTGGCCGACCGTGGACTTAAAGGCCAAAAACGACTTGCCGCCCTTGGACATCTGCGCCCCGCGGATATAATCTCCCTGTCCGCCGGTGCCGCTGAACTGGTGGGGGCCGATGCCCTCCGCGGCCACCTGGCCGAAGAGGTCGATGGACATGGCCGTGTTGATCGAGATCATGTTTTCGTTCTGGGCGATGTTGGCTGGGTGGTTCACCACGGGGAAGGGACCGAAGTACATTTTCTCGTTGTGGTCCAGAAATTCATACAGGGCCTTCGAGCCGAAGGCGAAGCCCACCACGGACCGGTGGGGGATGAACTTAGGCCGGCTGTTGTTGATGACGCCCTCCTGCATCAGGACCATGAGGGCGTCGGACATCATTTCCGTGTGGCAGCCCAGGTCGTTTTTTGTCCGCAGGCCGTAGGTCACGGCGTTGGCGACGCCGCCGATGCCGATCTGCAAACAAGCCCCGTCCGGAATCTCGTCCAAAATATACTGGGACATGGCCGCCGTTTCCGGGTCGGCCTCCATGACGCCGCCGGGGATCGTCTCTTTCTCCACATCCGCCCGGACAAGGTACTGGGCGGCGGAGAGGGGAACGAGGGTATCCAGCCCCGTCACATAGGGGGAGAAGCGATTGATCTGAAACACCACCGTCGGCGTTTCTTCGATGATATAGGGGTGCATACAGCAGCCGGAGGCGCTCAGGCTGACGAAGCCGTTTTCGTCGGGGAGAGAGACATCCAGAAACGCGATATCCGGCAAAAACGTTTCGTGACACCAGGTGTCCACCTGACCCAGGTGGACGGAAGTGAAGTCGGTCCGCCCTGCTTTCAGCGCCCGGCGCTCCTCATAGCCCATGAAGTAGGTAGAGATGTGGAAGGCATCCGGGTTGGCGCAGTCCAGAAACGTCATGGGCGGGATGATGTTGGAGCAGCCGATGGTCACGTTCTCCAGCTCCTCAGAGCGGGCGGCCAAGGCATCGGCGATGGCACGGGCATAGCTGGTGCAGCAGCCGATATAAACTTTTTGCCCGCTTGTTACCAGGGCCGCAGCCTGCGCGGGGGTCAGTTCAGGGGGCATTTGTGTCGCCATGGTCTCAGCCCTCCGCCGTCAGCTCGACGGTGTCCAGCAGGTCCTGCATGCCCTGGAAAAACTGGCTGATGTGCCAGCCGTCCACGGCGGCGTGGGAGATGCTCAGGGAGAAGGGCAGGGTCAGCTTCCCGTCGTGCTCCGTGAACTTGCCATAGGTCAGGACGGGGAAGAGATGGGGTTGCCCGCCGGGGACCACAGTGGCATAGCCGGTGAAGTCCAGCCAGGGGACGCAGGAGATGCAGTAAAAATTCCAGGGCTGGCCGCCTTTGGGCTTCATGCCGTGGACGTTGCCGTAGGTTTCCAGGTCAGCCAGGAACGCCCGGTAGAACGTAGGGAAGTCCTCATCGTGGGCAGTCCAGAGGTCGGAGAACGTGTGGTCGTCCTCGTGGAAAACGGTGTAGTTGGGGTGCAGGACATCGTGGGTGCCGAGGGTGCCGCTCTGGTCCACGGCCAGCCGGAAATCCGGGTGGGAGAGGAGCGTGTGGGAGACGCACCAGATGAAGGCAGGATAGAATTTGATGTGATTTTTTTGCAGCATGGCCCGGAACTTGGTCACATCCAGGTGGGTGGTGACGGAGTTGGCGCAGGGGAGGGTGTTGCGGTAATAGGCAAAATGCCCCCGGCGGGGCCAGGTGCTTTGGTCGATGGGGGTGAACATGGGGAGGGGCCTCCTTCTATCGGTTTCATAGGCTTGTTGCTTTTGATTATAGAGGATTTGAGGGGAAAAGCAAGGGGGCGCGGGCCAGTCAGAAAGGCCGCCCCCGGTGGGAGCGGCCTTTGCAGTGCGATTCGATCTCATTCAATAATTAAATAGGAAAGCTTCTTACTTGGTGTAGTCGTAGAAGCCCTTGCCGCTCTTGCGGCCCAGACGGCCGGCGCGGTACAGGACCTTGTACAGGTGAGCGGGACGATACTTGGAGTCGGCGGTCTCCTGATACAGGGACTCCATGACGCTGATCATGATGTCGATGCCGATGGCGTCGGCCAGCTTCAGGGGGCCCATGGGCAGGTTGTAGCCCAGCTCGCAGGCCTTGTCGATGTCCTCATAAGAGCAGACGTTCTCGCCGGCCAGGATGGCGGCCTCGTTCATCATGGGGCACATGACGCGGTTGGCGATGAACATGGGCACGTCGGTGACGGTGACGAACTCCTTGCCGAAGCCCTTGGCGATGGCCTTGCCGGTCTCGATGGTGTCGGCAGAGGTGTCATAGGCGTTGATGATCTCCACCAGCTTCATGGCGGGCACGGGGCTGAAGAAGTGCATACCCAGGAACTTCTCGGGACGCAGAGAAGCGGTGGCCAGCTCGGTGATGCTCAGGGAGGAGGTGTTGGAGACGAAAATGGCCTCGGGCTTCACGATGGGAGCCAGCTTGGCGAAGGCGTCCTTCTTCAGCTCCATATCCTCGATCATGGCCTCGAAAACGATGTCGACGTTGGCCAGGTCGTTCAGGTCGGTGGTGGCCTTCAGGCGGCCCAGCATCTCGGCCTTCTTTTCCTCGGTGATCTTGCCCTTGGCGATCTTCTTGTCAAAGCCCTTCTGGATGCCGGCGACGCCCTTCTCCAGGGTGGGGGTCCGGTGGTTGTAGAGAACCACGTCGTAGCCGCCCTCGAGAGCGACCTGGGCGATGCCGCGGCCCATCAGGCCGGCGCCGTACACACCAACAGTCTTAACTTCCATGTTGTTGCAACTCCTTTAATTTCCATAAAAATACAATGGGTCCCCCGGTACGGGGGAATGCTATAATACATAGCCCTCCGGCAGAGCCGGAGACGCTTTTTTCATTCAAAAAAGATTTCATTTCAATGAGAAAGAAGGAAAAAGAAAAAGCAGCAGGGCGAACAAAAGGCCAAACCCTGCCATTTTCTAACGTTTGTCTTATTGTACAGGATGAACCCCTCTGCGTCAAGGGCTGTTTCTAAATTTTTCACAAATTTTTTGTAGAAGGGTTCCCCTATGCCGCCGGGGGGAGGGGAGGGGAGAAATCTCAGTTTTTGTCTATGTTGTAAGGTTTCTGCCTTGATTTTTTGTTGATTTCGCTTGCAAGTTTCGGAAAATGAAAAAAATTTATAGTACGATTACAGTATGGGAAAAGCCAAAAATAATGAAACTATGGCATGCGCCGCCTTTTTTGTTATGGTATAATAGGCCGTGTAGAAGTTGCCCGTATTGTAAGCCGTATTGTAAGCATTGCCGCGGGCATCCTTCTCTTGCCCAGGCAATGTGATATGGCCTGTTACGTAAGAATTATTTTACAGGAGGAATCTTAACATGGAATTCAAACTGAATGAAGACCAGCAGATGATCCACGACCTTGCGAAGGACTTTGCTGAGACCGTTCTGCAGCCCCGCATCGACGAGATCGAGCAGGGTGAGATGGTTGAGGTCAGCAATGGCCAGAAGCATCCCCAGCTCCCCCACGACATTCACCAGCAGCTGGCTGAGTGCGGCTTCATCGGCATCTCCTTCCCCGAGGAGTACAACGGCCTTGGCATGGGCCACGTCGAGCAGGCTATCGTCATCAAGGAACTCAGCCGCGTGTCTCCCTCCGTCGGTAAGTGCCTGGACGTGTACATCCTGGGCCTGGAGGCTCTGGACCTGTATGCTTCCCCCGAGCAGAAGGAAAAGTATCTGGCTCCCTGCTGCAGCGGTGAGCAGACCGTCTCCTTCGCTTTCACCGAGCCCGAGACCGGTTCCGACCCCAAGATGCTGAAGACCCGTCTGGAGAAGCAGGCCGATGGCACCTACAAGCTCAACGGCGTCAAGCGCTTCATCTCCAACGCTGGTTATGACGGCCCCTGCGTCCTGTTCGCTCTGCAGAAGGACGAGGAGTCCGGCAAGGACCTGGTCACCGGCCTGGTCATCGACAAGTTCTGCGAGGGCTACTCCATCTCCTCCCCCTGGGAGAAGATCGGCTATCGCGGCTCCGAGGTCTATGATATCTTCATGGACGACATCGTGGTCACCGAGGACCAGATCCTGGGCAAGCCCGGCGACGGCTTCACTCAGCTGCTGGGCACCACCGCTTACGGCAAGCTGGGCTTCACCGCCGTGTTCGTCGGTACCGCCCTGGGTGCTGCAGACATCGCTCTGAAGTACTGCCAGGAGAAGCTGCACCGCGGCAAGTCCATCACCAAGTTCCCCACCACTCAGCTGCGTCTGTCCACCATGCTGACCTATGCTCACACCGCTGAGCTGCTGCTGCTGGAGGCTGCTGACTACTGCGACCACAACCACTTCGCCAACGACGACATCGCTACCATGCGTGCCGTTCAGGCTCGTACCGCTCAGGCTAAGGGCTATGCTGCTGAGACCGCTACCAAGGTCGCTACCATGGCTGTCAACGCAATGGGCGCTTACGGTGTCTGCGACGAGTATCAGGCAGAGCGCTTCGTGCGTGATGCTGCTGTGGCCCCCAACATCGAGGGTTCCGGCGACATCCAGTACCTGATCCACGGCATGTACGTCGCTGCCAACGGCAACACCAACTGAGTTTAAGCGATCTATTGTTTTGTTGCTTCCGCTGGCCGGCCCCCTGTGGGCCGGTCGGCGTAAGTTAAATAGGTCCAATGGCCCCTCAAAGGCCAAATATAACAATGGAGGATTTTTACTATGAAACCCGTGTATCCTGCTGCTAGAGAGCTGCCCTCTTACGAGAACCTGCTGCTCGAGATGGTCGAGCCCAACATCCTGAAGGTCACCCTGAACAGACCCAAGGCTTACAACGCTCTGTCCCACGGCCTGGTTTCTGACCTGACCGAGCTGGCTAAGTGGCTGGTCGATGAGTACTACAACATCCGCGTTGTCCTGCTGTATGGCGGCGACGAGGGCAAGGGCTTCTGCGCTGGCCTGGACGTCAAGCAGGGTCTGACCGACTACGAGGAGACCGTCCCCGGCTTCTATCACTATCAGATCAAGCTGGGCGAGCTGGAGTGGTTCATCTCCAAGACTCCTCAGCCCTGGATCACCCTGATCGACAACGTCTCCGCTGGCGGCGGCTTCTCTCTGGCTATGTGCTCTGATATCCGTATCTGCACCCAGACTGCTCGCTTCTCCTGCTTCTATGCCAACGTCGGCATCGGCGGCTGCGACATGTCCTCCTCCTACTTCCTGCCCCGTCTGATCGGCACCGGCCGTGCATTCGAGATGATGCTGACCGGTAACTTCATCAACGCTGATGAGGCTTGGAACCTGGGCCTGGTGTCCAAGGTCGTTGAGGATCGTGCTGCTCTGGTTCCCGCTGGCCTGGAGCTGGCTCGCGTCATCGCTGCTAAGGATCCTATGGCTGTCCGTCTGACCCGCGAGGCTATGCGTGCTAACGTCGACGCTGCTGGCTTCGACAACGCTCTGCAGGTCGAGAACCGCAACCAGACCCTGATGATCGCCCACAACGTCAACAAGGACGCTTCTCAGGATCCCATCGGCAAGTATTGGATCGAGGATCGTACCGATCCCCAGAACCCCAAGGGTGCCAACTAATTCAATTTGATTTGAATTTCTCTGCCCTCCGGCTTCGGCCGGAGGGCTTTTTATCTCCTAATTCCTCTTACCAAAACATCCGGTTTTGGCACAAAAAATCAGCCGAAAAATAGGGGAGGGGAAACAGAAGAAGGTTCTGTCCCTGGTTCTCTGCGTGGCTATGATGCTGTCCGTCATGGTC